>Ga0164241_10000047_pt1 | contig 299434 bp, 274 predicted proteins | sample OricomyardsoilBY_FD_108780 | JGI IMG/M metagenome (GOLD analysis project Ga0164241, IMG submission 108780) | Backyard soil microbial communities from Emeryville, California, USA - Original compost - Back yard soil (BY) | ecosystem: Environmental > Terrestrial > Soil > Unclassified | place...
CTTCTGGCCGTTCTTCGCCTGCTACCTGGTCTTCAGCCTGGTCTATGTGCCGACCCTGTCGGTGACCAACTCGATCGCCTTCGCCAACCTGAAGGACCCGGCCGCCGGCTTCGGCGCGGTGCGGATGGGCGGGACGGTCGGCTGGGTGCTGGTCAGCTGGCCGTTCGTGTTCCTGCTGGGCGGCCACTCGTCGGTCGAGCAGGTGCGCTGGATCTTCCTGGTCGCGGCGATCGTCTCGTTCGCCTTCGCCGGCTACGCCCTGACCCTGCCGCACACGCCCGCCCGCAAGGACGCGCCGGGCATCGACAAGCTGGCCTGGCGCCGGGCCTTCAAGCTGCTGGCCGCGCCGTTCGTGCTGGTGCTGTTCATCGTCACCTTCATCGATAGCGTCATCCACAACGGCTATTTCGTAATGGCCGACGCCTTCCTGACCAACCGCGTCGGCATCGCCGGCAACCTCAGCATGGTGGTGCTGAGCCTGGGACAGGTGGCCGAGGTGCTGACCATGTTCCTGCTGGGCCGGGTGCTGGTGCGCCTGGGCTGGAAGACGACGATGATCATCGGTGTGCTGGGCCACGCCGCGCGCTTCGTGGTCTTCGCCTTCTGCGCCGACAGCATCCCGACGATCGTCGCCGTGCAGCTGCTGCATGGCGTCTGCTACGCGTTCTTCTTCGCCACCGTGTACATCTTCGTCGATGCGGTGTTCCCCAAGGACGTCCGCTCCAGCGCCCAGGGCCTGTTCAACCTGCTGATCCTGGGGATCGGCAATGTGGTGGCCAGCTTCCTGTTCCCCGAGCTGATCAGCAAGCTGAGCGCCAATGGCGCCGTCGACTACACCCGTCTGTTCCTGGTCCCGACCGGCATGGCCCTGGTCGCCGTGCTGCTGCTGGCGATCTTCTTCCGCCCGCCCTCGCGCGGCCCGGTCGCCGAGACCGAAGACCTCCCCGCCACGGCCAGCCCGGCCCAAGTCTAAGCCTTCATGCAAAAGGACAGCCTCGTGCACGAACATCTTTCCCGGCGTGGTCTTCTCGGCGCCGGCGCGGCCCTCATGGGCGCGACCCTGGCCGGCGGCGCCCACGCGGCGGCGGCCCCGTTCTTCCAGCGCCACAAGCTGCCGGTCGGCATCCAGCTCTATAGCCTGGGTCCGGACCTGGCCAAGGAGCTGGACGCTCAGCTGGCCACCGTCGCCAAGATCGGCTTCAAGTCGGTCGAGCTGGCCGGCTATCTGGGCCGCACGCCGGCAGAGCTGCGCGCCGCCTTCGACAAGGCGGGCCTGGTCTGCCCCAGCGCCCACATCTCGCCCAAGGGGCCTAGCGGCTTCAGCGGCGATCTCAACAAGCTGGCCGACGAGATGCACGTCATTGGCGTCAAATCGGTGATGATGCCGATCTTCTACATCCCCGACCGCCTGGGCAGCGACCTGCGGGCGGCCGGCGTGCAGATGACCGCCGACGACTGGAAATGGAACGCCGACTTCCTCAACGAGAAGGCCGCCGTGCTGAAGAAGGCCGGCATCGTCGCGGGCTACCACAACCACAATTTCGAGTTCGCCCCGCTGGGTGACACCAACGGCATGGAGATCCTGCTGAAGGGCACGGATTCCAGCGTGGTCACCTTCGAGATGGACGCCGGCTGGGTCACCGCCGCCGGCCACGATCCGCTGGCCCTGCTGAAGGCCCATCCGGGCCGCTTCACCCAGATGCACGTCAAGGACGTCAAGGCGACGACCAAGACCAATTTCGAACTGAAGCAGGACCCGACCGAGGTCGGCGGCGGCATGATCGACTGGAAGAAGCTGCTGCCCGCCGCCTATGCTGAAGGGGTGCGGGGCTTCTACTACGAGCAGGAGCCGCCGTTCGCCCATCCGCGCCTGGAGTCGGCCAAGATCAGCTACGACTACCTGAGCAAGGTCGTCGCCTGATGAGCTTGCGGATGGCCATGGTCGGCGGCGGTCCGGGCTCGTTCATCGGGCCCGTGCACCGCATGGCCGCCGAGCTGGACGGCCGCATCCGGCTGGTCGCCGGGGTGTTCAGCCGCGATGCGGCCAAGAACGCCCAGGCGGCCGCCGCCTGGGGCGTCGCGCCAGACCGGGTCTATCCGGACCATCACGCGATGATCGCCGCCGAGCAGGGGCGTGAAGACGGCGTCCAGCTGGTTTCGGTCGTCACGCCCAACCACCTGCACTTCGACGTCTCGGCCGCCGCGCTGAAGGGCGGGCTGCACGTGATCAGCGACAAACCCGCGACCCTGAACCTGGCCGAGGCGCAAGAGCTGGCCAGCATCGTCGCGGCGTCGGGCAAGCTCTACGGCCTGACCTATACCTACACGGGCTATCCGATGGTCCGCGAGGCGCGCGAGATCGTGGCGCGCGGCGACCTGGGCGCGGTGCGCAAGGTGGTGGTCGAATATTCGCAAGGCTGGCTGTCGCGGCCGCTGGAGCGCGATGGCGACAACAAGCAGGCCAGCTGGCGCGCGGACCCCAAGCAGTCGGGCGTTGGCGGCTGCATCGGCGACATCGGCGTCCACGCCTTCAACATCGCCGAGTTCGTCACCGGCCATCGCGTCGCGCGCCTGTGCGCCGACGTCTCGACCGTCGTGCGGGGCCGGGGCCTGGACGACGACTGCAACGTGCTGCTGCGCTTTACGGGCGGGGCGCGCGGCGTGCTGATCGCCTCGCAGATTTCGGCCGGGGCCCGCAACGGCCTGACGCTGAGCGTCTATGGCGAGAAGGGCGGCCTGACCTGGTCGCACGAGGACCCCAACGTGTTGACGATCGACTGGCTGGACGGTCCCAGCCACGTGCTGCACGCCGGCTCGGGTTATCTGGGCGCGGCGGCTCGCGCGGTCACCCGCCTGCCGACGGGCCATCCCGAGGGCTTCATCGAGGCCTTCGCCAACATCTATCGCGACTTCGCCGACGCCATCGAAGGGCGGGACGGCGGGGTCGTGCCCGACATCGGCGAGGGCGTGCGCGGCATGGCCTTCGTCGAGCGCGCCGTGGCCGCCAGCCGCGACGACGCCGGCTGGGTGGCGCTGACAGGAGACGGGCGATGAAGACGCTCAAAGGCCCCGCGATTTTCCTGGCCCAGTTCATCGGCGACACGCCGCCGTTCGACAAGCTGGAGACCATGGCCAAGTGGGTGGCCGACCTCGGCTATGTCGGCGTGCAGATGCCGACCGGCGGGGCGGACTCGTTCTTCGACCTGGCCCTGGCCGCCGAGAGCCAGACCTATTGCGACGACATCGCCGGCCTGCTGGCCGAGTACGGCCTGGAGATCACCGAGCTCTCGACCCACCTGCAGGGCCAGCTGGTCGCCGTGCATCCGGCCTATGACGAGCTGTTCGACGGCTTCGCCCCGCCCGAGCTGCGCGGCAAGCCGGCCGAGCGCCAGGTCTGGGCCGTGGGCCAGGTGAAGGCCGCCGCCGTCGCCAGCCGGCGCCTGGGCCTGAAGGCCCACGCCACCTTCTCCGGCGCCCTGGCCTGGCCGTACTTCTACCCCTGGCCGCAGCGGCCGGCGGGCCTGGTCGAGGAAGCCTTCGCCGAGCTGGGCCGGCGCTGGAAGCCGATCCTGGACGTGTTCGAGGACAACGGCGTCGACGTCGCCTACGAGATCCATCCGGGCGAGGACCTGCACGACGGCGCGACCTTCGAGCGGTTCCTGGACGAGGTTGGCGGCCATCCGCGCGCCAATATCCTCTACGATCCCAGCCACTTCGTCCTGCAGCAGCTGGACTACCTCGGCTACATCGACCGCTACCACGAGCGCATCAAGGCCTTCCACGTCAAGGACGCCGAGTTCCGGCCCACGGCCCAGTCGGGCGTCTATGGCGGCTATCAGGGCTGGGCCGAGCGGCCGGGCCGCTTCCGCTCGCTGGGCGACGGCCAGGTGGACTTCAAGGCGATCTTCTCCAAGCTGGCCCAGTACGATTTCGACGGCTGGGCGGTGCTGGAGTGGGAGTGCGCGCTGAAGCATCCCGAGCAGGGCGCCCGCGAAGGCGCGCCGTTCATCCGCGACCACATCATCCAGGTCACCGACAAGGCGTTCGACGACTTCGCCGGCAGCGCGCCGGACGCCGGTCGCAATCGTCGTCTATTGGGTCTGTGACCATCCCCGACGGAGAGTTCTTTCGATGAAGTATCCGCTTATGCTCGCGGGCGTCCTGGCCGCGATGGCGACCAGCGCCGCTGCAGGTCCCACGGGCCAGCAGGTGTTCGAGCAGCGTTGCACGGTCTGCCACTCGCTGCAGCCCGCGCCGGGCAAGATGGGGCCGCCCCTGGCCGGTGTCGCCGGTCGCAAGGCCGGGACCGCGCCGGGCTTCGCCTACAGCACCGCGATGAAGGCCTCGGGCATCACCTGGACGCCGGAAGAGCTGGACGCCTTCATCAAGGCCCCGGGCAAAAAGGTCCCCGGCACCAAGATGCTGCTGGGCGCCCCGGACGCCGAGCAGCGTGCGGCGGTGATCCAGTATCTGTCGTCTGTGAAGAAGTAGGCTGGGAGCGCCGCGGTGAAGACACTGGCTAGAGCTTTCACGATCTGCGCGACGGCGTTGCTGCTGGCCGCGCCAGGTCTCGCCGGCGCCCAAGCCGCCGACCCGACCGGTTTCGCCAGCGGTGCGGAGGTCCAGGCCCAGGTCCGCGACATGCTGGCCGCGATGAAGCCCGACCAGGGGTTCATGTGGCGTCCCCTGGTCCGCGACGGCGCGACCGTGGCGGCGATCGAGATCTGGAAGAAGCCGGGCCGCCCCGCCGTCCACCCCGACCAGGCGGAATACGCCATCGTGCTGGAAGGCGCCGGCACGTTGGTCTCGGGCGGGACGCTCGTCGATCCGAAGGTCAAGAACCCCACGCTCACCGACGGCGACAGGATCGAGGGCGGGACGACGCGAACGCTGGGCCCCGGCGACGCCATCCTTGTGCCCGCGGGCGTGCCCCACTGGTTCGGGATCACCGGCGAGCGGCTGGTCCTGCTGGGCGTCAAGCTGCCCGGCGCGAAGTGACGACGCGCCTCAGCGCGCCGTCAGCTCCTGAATCTGAATGTCCTTGAACTCGATCGGGTGGCCCTCGCTCTGCAGGGCGATGTAGCCCTCGGTCACCGGCTTGGCCCCGCGCGCCAGGATGTAGGGCTTGGCGCCGCCGGCGACGGTGTCGTCGGGATCGAGGGTCACGCCGGCATAGTGGTGGACGGCCACGCCGTTGATCTTCTGGGTGATCTGGCCGTTAGGCAGCACCTCCAGCTCGGCCTGGACCCACGTCCCATCGGGGATGGTCGGGGCTTTGGCCGGGACGGTGCAGTGCTCCTTCACCTTGGTCCCGTCGATGGTGATGGTCAGGCCCGGGGTGCAGACCGCGCCGGTGGGGCGAGGGGCGTCGCCGTCCTTGCCCAGCAGCTGGAACTCGATCGAGACCGGGAAAGGCTGCTCGACCGTCATGCTCTCGGGGCTCTGGCTCAGGAACATGATGCCGCTGTTGCTGCGCGCCCAGGCCGGGGTGTCGGGGAGGCCGCCGTCGGTGAGGAAGCGATAGGTCAGCTTCAGGCGATAGGCCTTGAACGGCGTCTTGTAGAAGAGGTGCCCGAACTGGCCGTCCAGCTTGTCGTAGCCGGCGTAGGACACCCGGATCACGCCGTGATCGACGACGAAGGTGTCGCGATAGTTCTCGCCGGCCGGATGCTTGGCGACCTTGGCGGTCCAGCCCTCCAGGGTCTTGCCGTCGAACAGCGGCCGCCAGGGGCCGGCCTTCACGTCCTGGGCATTGGCCGCGCCCGCGCACAGGGTCAGCAGCAGTCCGATGGTAGCGATACCGGCGCGAATGGTCGATTGGCTCATGGTTTTCTCATCCCTCCCAGGCGCTCGGCGATTTTGTCGTGAAATGCCGAGCTTTCTTGCAATGTAACCCATTTCATGGAAGCCTCCAGGCAAGAATGAAGGGTTCGCCGAGGTCGGGGCGTCGCGTTGCTTAAGGCTTCCGGCGTGGTCCATCGAGCGACCGCAAAGGGAGCGAACATGGCCAATCTGAACGGCCGCGCGCGGCGTAAGAACACTTACGACGCGATCGTGGTGGGTAGCGGTATCACGGGCGGCTGGGCGGCCAAGGAGCTGACCCAGAAGGGCCTGAAGGTCCTGGTTCTCGAGCGTGGCCGGATGGTCAAGCATCTGGAGGACTATCCGACCGCCGTCCTCGATCCCTGGCAGACCAAGTACCCGCAGGGCCAGCTGCCGAACGCCGAGCTGGACGCGCACTACCAGGTGCAGCGCCGCACCGGCTACACCATGACGGAGTACAGCCAGCACTTCTTCGTCAAGGACGACGAGAACCCCTACACCGAAGAGAACCGCTTCGACTGGATCCGCGGCTATCACGTCGGCGGCCGCTCGCTGACCTGGGGCCGGCAGAGCTATCGCCACAGCCCGATCGACTTCGAGGCCAACGCCAAGGAGGGGATCGGCGTCGACTGGCCGATCCGCTACGAGGAACTGGCCCCCTGGTACGAGCACGTCGAGCGCTTCATCGGCGTCTCGGGCCAGCACGAGGGTCTCAGCCACTTCCCCGACGGCCACTACCAGCCGCCGATGGAGATGAACTGCGTCGAGAAGGCCTTCAAGGCCAAGTCCGAGGCCCGCTTCCCCGAGCGCCGGATCAGCATGGGCCGCACCGCCCACCTGACCGACCCGACCGAGGAGCAACTGAGCCTGGGCCGCACCAAGTGCCAGTACCGCAACCAGTGCATCCGCGGCTGCCCGTTCGGCGGCTATTACAGCTCCAACTCCGGCGGGCTGGTGGCGGCCGAGCGCACCGGCAACATGGTGATCCGCCCGAACTCGATCGTCACCGAGCTGGTCTATGACGCCAAGGCCGGCAAGGCGACCGGGGTGCGGATCCTCGATGCGGTGACCAAGCAGGAGGAGGAGTTCCACGCCGACGTCATCTTCCTGTGCGCCTCGGCCCTGAACTCGGCCTGGATCATGATGAACTCGACCAGCTCGCGGTTCGAGAACGGCTTCGGCAACGGCAGCGACCAGCTGGGCCGCAACGTCATGGACCACCATCTGGGCGTCGGGGCGTCGGGCGAGGCGCCCGAGTTCGCCGACATGTACTATTCGGGGCGGCGGCCGAACGGCATCTATGTGCCGCGCTTCCGCAACCTCGGCGACGCGGCCACCAAGCGCACCGACTACCTGCGCGGCTTCGGCTACCAGGGCGGGGCGTCGCGGCCGATCTGGGATCGCGATCTGGGCAATCGGGCCAAGGGCGCCAAGGGCTTCGGCGCGGCGCGCAAGACCGCGCTGACCCAGCCCGGTCCGTGGAACATGGGCCTGGGCGGCTTTGGCGAGATCCTGCCTTACGAGGACAACCGCATCACGATGAACCACGCGGTGAAGGACGCGTTCGGCCTGCCGACCCTGTCGTTCAACGTCACCATGCGCGAGAACGAGATGGCCATGCGCCGCGACATGCAGTCCGCCGCGGTCGAGATGCTGGAGGCCGCCGGCTTCAAGAACGTCAAGGGCCACGACGGCGGCTACGCCCCGGGCCTGGGCATCCACGAGATGGGCACCGCCCGCATGGGCCGCGATCCGAAGACCTCGGTGCTGAACGCCCACAACCAGGTCCATGAGTGCAAGAACGTCTATGTCACCGACGGGGCGGCCATGACCTCGGCCTCGTGCGTGAACCCGTCCCTGACCTACATGGCCCTGACCGCCCGCGCCGCCGACCACGCGGTGCAGGCCCGCAAGCGGGGAGACATCTGATGCTGAACCGACGTGACACCCTGCGCGGCCTGGCCCTGGCGGTCGGCGTCGCCTCCACCGGCTGGGCGCAGCGCGCCCTGGCCGCCGCCGCGCCGGCCCCGGCCCTGAGCTGGACCCCGACGGCCCTCACCGCCGACCAGGCGCGCCTGCTCGACGTGGTGGCCGAGCTGATCATCCCGGCGACGGACACGCCCGGAGCCCGCGAGGCCGGCGTCCCGCAGTTCATCGACCGCGCGGTCGGCGACTATTACGACAAGGGCCAGGTCGAGCAGCTGCTGGGCGGCCTCTCGCGCATGGACGCCGACGCCCGCGCCGCCCACAGCGAGAGCTTCGTGGCCCTGGCGCCCGAGCAGCAGGTGGCCTTGCTGACGACCTACGACCAGGAGGCCGGCGCCGCGCGCGGGCAGGGCCAGTCGCACTTCTTCCCGGTGCTGGAGGACATGGTCACGGTCGGCTACTTCACGTCCGAGGTCGGCGCGACCCAGGCCCTGAAGTACGAGCCCGTGCCCGGCGCCTATCACGGCTGCGTGCCGCTGGCCGAGATCGGACGCGCCTGGGCGACGCGGTAGCGGGGGAGGGAGCCTAGACCGGCTCCCCGACCGCCTGGAAGCTGGCGGGGTCAAGACCCTCGTCCACGCCCTTCACGTACAGGCCTTCGGCGTGGTGGTGGTAGTCCTCGACCTCGTAGACCTGGCCGGAATAGACGCCCAGGTGAGGCAGGCTGACGCCCGTGCGCAGCAGCATGTCGCCCTGGCGGAAGATGCGTTCGTTCATCGTGGGTCCCTCTCCTGCCACCACAGGGTGCGGCGCCGAGGCCGATCACGCCAAGACACGACTTTGTCAGCTTCCGGAGGGGAACGATTCCAGCTTTTGGCGCAGCGCCTGGTTTTCCGCCTCCAGCGCGCTGAGCCGCTCACGCAGCGGCGCGACCGCGCGGGCGATCTCGGCCTCGGTGAAGCGGGGCACGATGTGCTGCGGGCAGTTCCAGTCGAAGGCCGCCAACCGTAGACGGAAGATCCGCTCGGGCCGGGCGCGATAGCCGGGGACCGCCACCCGCGCCAGCAGGTCGGGCTCGGCGTCCAGCGCCAGGCGCTCGGCGTGGGCCAGGATCTTCAGGCGGGCGCGGCGGGGGTAGTCGACCATAATCAAGGCGACGCGGTCGTTGGCGTCCAGGTTGCCGGTGCTGATGTACTGACGATTGCCGGCATAGTCGGCAAAGGCCAGGGTCGTCTCGTCCAGCACCTTGAGGAAGCCGGGCGGGCCGCCGCGATGCTGCACATAGGGCCAGCCGGTCTCGGACACGCTGGCCATGTAGAAGCTGTCGCGCTCGGCGATGAAGGCGACCTCGTCCGGGGTGAAGGCCTCGGACACGCGATCGACCGCGCCAGGCGTCCACAGCTGGTCGACGCCCATCTCGGCCTGGGCCGCGCGCACGCTGGGCGAACTGGCTAGGTCCAGGAAGCTGTAGTGACCCATGGGTGGTCTCCCGGCGCCGTTCCCGCCTTTAGGAAGAGAGGGGGAAGGCGCGACGCCGGGAAGGATCCTATTCGGTCAGGCTGGCGTCGAGGGTGATCTCGGCGTTCAGCAGCTTGGAGACCGGGCAGCCGGCCTTGGCCTTGGCGGCCAGTTCCTCGAACTGGGCCTGGTCGGCGCCGGGGATGCTGGCCTTCAGCGTCAGGTGCGAGGCGGTGATGGCGAAGCCGCCCTCGACCTGCTCCAGCGTGACCTTGGCCGAGGTGTCCATGCGGTCGGCCTTCAGGCCGGCTTCGCCCAGGATCAGCGACAGGGCCATGGTGAAGCAGGCCGAGTGGGCGGCGGCGATCAGCTCTTCGGGGTTGGAGCCGGGCTGGCCCTCGAAGCGGCTGGCGAAGCCGTAGGGATAGTCGGTCAGGGCGCCGCTCTCGGTCGAGATCGAGCCCTTGCCGTCCTTGATGCCGCCGCTCCAGGCGGCCGAGCCGCTTCTGACGATCTTCATGTCGGGTACTCCAGGTGGGGGAATGACGAGCGGCATCCACCATGCCCAGCCGGACGCGGCTTGAAGGAAACCAGCTTTTCATGTGCGGGTCAGCCGCAGGGCGCGGTCTCGCCGGTCTCCAGATCCACGCGGAAGCACTGCTCGCGGCCGGTGTCCTCGTCGCGGACGATGATCGACAGGTCGTCGCCGTCGGCGTCGTAGGCGAAGTCCTCGACATAGGCGACGGCGGCCGCTTCGGGGCTGGCTTCGTCGATGGGGCGGGCGTGGTGGCCGTTCAGGTGCAGGGCGCGGACGGTGAAGGACATGGGGCTCTAACGCGCCGGACGGCGATCGGGACTCATCGCATGCGAAAACGGCGGCGGGATTGAACCCCGCCGCCGCATCGTCTCGTCCGGACTGAAGCCGTCGCCTCAGATCAGATTGTATTCCGGCTTGGCGTAGGTCCCGATCAGGTCGACGCCATAGACATTGTGCGTCAGCTGGTCGGCGAAGAAGGCGTCGGCCGACTTGGCGTAGACGCCGACATGCTCGTTCTCGGCCGCCGCCAGCAGGAAGCCGATCATCGCCGCCTTGGTCCCCTGGCCGTTGGCGCCGTCCTGGCCGTAATAGGCGAGGTAGGCGGCGCGGGTCATGCTGCCGCCGCCCAGGGTGACCGTGGCGTCCAGCAGGTCGTGGACCTTCTGGTCGGTCGGGGTCAGGCCGAAGACGCTGGCATAGGCCTTCTTGGTGGCGTCGAAGAGGGTCAGGGACCCGTAAGCGGCGCTGAAGGCCGAGGCGCCTTCGCCGTTCTTGCCCAGGTTCACCGCGAAGTTGATGAAGCGGTTGATGGTGTCGAAAGACTGGTAGTAGGCGCTGTTCAGGTTGTCGTGGTTCGCGCCGTTCGGGTCGACCAGATAGTCCATGCCGGTCGCCGTCGGCGTCTTGCCGGTGAAGAACTGGTAGGAGAGGGCGGCCACCGCGCTGGTGCCGATCGCGGCCTTGGTCACAAGGGTGAGGGCGTCGGCATAGCTGGTCCCCGAGGCCATGGCCCCGGCGATCGACTTGGTCATGGCGTCGGCGCCGGTGCTGAAGGTCTGCAGGCGCAGGACGCTGGCCATGGCCGAGGCCACGCGGCTGTCGACGATGGCGACGGTGCGGTCCGAGAACTGCAGGCCCTCGATATTGACCAGGCTGTCCGTGCCGTCGGTTCCGGCGTTGTCCTTGACCTGCCAGCCGCCGTTGGCCAGGGCGTTGACGGCGTAGCTGGCGAACCGTCCGGCATAGGCGGCGGTGTCCATGCCCGCCCCGCCGTCCAGGATGTCGTTGCCCGCGCCGCCGGTGATGCGGTTGGCCACGGGGTTGCCGATGATGGTGTCGACGCCCGAGCCGCCGATGGCGTTCTCGATGATCGCGCCCAGGGCGATGGTGACGTTGCCGGTCGCGCCGCCGACGCTGGAGAAGAAGCCTTCGCGCAGGTCGATGGTCTGGGCGACCTTGTAGCCCGAGAAGTCGAAGGTGTCGGTCCCGCCGGCGTCCCAGGCGGCGAACACCAGCTTGGTCGACGACGAGGTGGCCGAGAACCAGTCGCGGTCGGCGTTGGAGTTGAAGCCGTAGACCGTGTCGCCCGTGCGGGTGGTCATGTTGGCGCCGTAGGCCAGCTGGGCGGCGGCGATGTCGTCCAGCAGCGGGGCGGACGCATAGACCCCGCCGAACGAACCGCCGGTGTTGCTCTCGCCGAAATAGGACATCACCGTGTACTGACGGCTGTCCTCGTAATAGGAGGCGTTGGCGCCGTAGCTGATCGAGCCGCCGGTCCCGCCGGCGTTGTATTCCGACGGGTGGGCCAGGCCGATGGCGTGGCCGATCTCGTGAACCAGCACCATGCCGCCGTAGTTCGAGGCGCTGGGGTTGCTGTTGTAGCCCAGGCTGGAATTGATCCAGACGTCGCCGGAGCGGCTGCTGGCCTGGGCGTTGCCCGGATAGTAGGCGAAGGCGGCCGAGCCGGACTCGCCGGTGCTGTAGTTGCCGAACAGGATCGCGGCGTTGTCGCTGTAGGCTCCCGGGCCCATGATCCCGGCGCCGGCGCGCACGAAGGTGACATTGGCCACGTCCGACCAGCCCAGCAGGGCCTTCTCGGCCTGCAGGATCTGGGCGCTGTTGAATTGCGAGAAGCCCGCGGTGTCGCTGGGCATCGTCGCGGGCGCCGAGGCGCGGTAGGCGTAGGTCACCGTCGCGGCGACATTCAGGGCCGGGCCCCAGCCGGGTTCGCCGCGCAGCAGCTGCGAGGCCGCCTCGGCCACGGTCAGGCTGTTCTTGCCGGCGACCACGCCGTCGCGGGAGTCGGCGTTGACGAAGCTGTTGGGCGTCTGATCGCCCGTGATCGTCACGGGTTCCGGATCGGCCACGGGAAACGGTTCAATACTCACGGACACACTCCACTCGCCCAACGCCAGAAGTATGTAGAATCAGGATTTCCCCTGCAATCTCGGCTATTTGCGACATCTGCGCGCAGTTTGCCGGCCAAGCTAAGCGCTGCCGGACCGACCCTCCGCCCGCGACCATTTTTACAATTGACCTGTTTCTGTGGCGTTCATGCCACACCTGAATCCGTGGAGTGCGCGTTTGTCGTGCTGAGGTCCCGGGGACGTGTCGGGCCCGCGACATACGACAGAGACTAGAGAGGGTTTTAGAGATGAATATGCGGTTGCTTGCTGGGGTCGCCCTGATCGCGCTGGGCGCGGCTTCGGGCGCTTCGGCTCAAAGCGCCCTGAGCGGCTTTTATGTCGCGGGCGATGTGGGCTACCACGAGCCGAGGGATGTGAAGGCCACGTCCTCGAACGGCTATCAGTGGAATTTCTCGGGCGACAAGGACTGGGCCGGCTTCGCCCGCTTCGGTTACAAGTTCACCCCGAACTGGCGCGTGGAAGCCGAATACGGCTATCGCCCCAGCGATCAGAAGAGCGTGCGTGGCAACGGTCTGGCCGGCGCTCAGCCGATCGGTCTCTGCACCCCGGGCGTGGGCCGCTCGCCGGCCGCGCCGGACTGTGGTGAGATCGACGGCAGCCTGAAGGCCACCACCCTGATGGCCAATGTCATCTTCGACCTGGCCCCGGGCGGCACCTTCAACCCCTATATCGGCGCCGGCGCCGGTACGGCCTGGGTGCACAACAAGGCCTATGGCCAGCTGTCGGGCGTTCCGGCCGGCGGCGCGCGCTTCCAGAACACCAACTTCGACGACGTCGACCAGGCCTTCGCCTATCAAGGCATCGTGGGCGTGGGCTGGAACTTCGCCGAGAACTGGTCGATGGACCTGACCGGCCGTTACCTGGAGACCAAGAACCTCAAGTGGGGTTCGGTGACCACGAACACGGGTCCGGCCGGTGGTTCGATCACCGACGTCGGCACCTTCTCGGGCAAGTACAAGGACGCTTCGGTGACCCTGGGTCTGCGCTACACCTTCGGGTCCGCGCCGCCTCCGCCGCCCCCGCCGCCTCCGCCCCCGCCGCCGCCGCCTCCCCCGCCGCCGCCGCCTCCTCCGCCCCCGCCGCCGATGCCGGCCGCTCCGGCGTATGAAGCGCGCGAGTTCGTGGTCTACTTCCCGTTCGATCAGTCGATCCTGACGCCGGAAGCCCAAGCCGTGGTCTCGCAGGCCGCCGAATACGCCAAGGGTGGCAACGCGACTAAGGTCGTGGTGACGGGTCACACCGACACCTCGGGTTCGGACCGCTACAACCAGAAGCTCTCGGAACGCCGCGCCAAGGCCGTCGCCGATGGCCTGGTCAGCCAGGGCCTGAACGCCACGGCGCTGGCCGTCGACTGGAAGGGCGAAAGCGCTCCGGCCGTCGCCACCGGCGATGGCGTCAAGGAACCGCTGAACCGCCGTTCGACGGTCTCGATCAACTTCCAATAAGGAAGTCCTGATCGAAGGATTTGGGGGCTGGCCGAAAGGCCGGCCCCTTTTTCTATGGGAGATGCTCCCCTTCTGGGGGAGCTGTCGCGAAGCGACTGAGGGGGTCATCTCGGCCTATGCCGGGCTGCCCCCTCCGTCGGCTTTGCCGACACCTCCCCCAGAGGGGGAGGACCTAAACGGAAAGACGCTCCCGATGGGGCGTCGGGAGCGTCCGATCCGGCGGACCAAGAGGGCGGAGGACCGCCGTCACGAAGACCGGCAAGAAGGGGCGCCGGCCTCATGTGGACTTGAGCAGATTAGGAAGCGCGGGAACGGCAAAGGGTCCGTCGCGAGCGCTCCGATAACCGTGTTCGACTATACGCCGATACGCGTGTCGGGCGAGTCGAAACGGCGGGACTCGGTCAGGTGCGACAATTGGCGCGGCAGGGGCGAAGGGACACCCAGCGTGCGGGCGACCAGGTGCTCGGCCAGCAGCGGCGCCAGGCAGAAGCCGCGCGAGCCCAGGCCGGTCAACACCAGCACGCCGTCGTCGCGGATTCCCGCCAGCGGCAGGCGGTCCGGCGTGGTGGCGCGGATCGCCGCGCGGCCTTCGAAGGTCTTGTCCGCCAGGCGCGCGGCCAGGTCTGGCAGGCCCTTGGCCAGGGTCTCCAGATTGCGGGTGTGGTCCTCGGGGCGGACGTCCGTGGCGGTCTGGTCGCGGTCGTGGGTGGCGCCGAAGAGCACGCCTGTCCGGGTCGGGACGGCATAGCCGCCGAACGCAGTGGCCGGGGTCGTCTCGCCGTCGGTCCAGCTGGCCTGGCCGCGCACGGGCTTGAGGCGGATCTCGGCGGCCAACTCGCCAGTCGCCGCGCCGCCGGCCAGGGCCACCCGGTCGGCGGTGAGGATCAGGTCGCCGGCTTCGTCGAAAAGGTTCCAGCCTTCGCCGTCGCGCTCCAGGCGCGCGACGCGGCGGCGGATCACGTCTCCGGACCAGGCGGCGGTGACCACGGCGGGTTCGATGACGAGGGCGCAGGTCATGGCCAGGGCGTTGTCGCGCAGGACCATCGTGTCCGGCTCGAACAGGTCCTGCTCGGTGACCTTGGCGAAGCGGGCCGGGTCGCGGTCGCTGGCGGGGAGCTGCGTCACCTCGTGGGCGATGATCGCGCCGGGCTCGGCTTCGTAAAGCGTCACGGCGCGGGCGAAGGCCTGGGCGTAGAGCGCCGCGCGCGGGCCGCCGCCGGCGTCGAGGGCGGGGGTGACCAGGGCGGCGGGGTTGCCGGAGGCGGCGACGCCTTCGGGGGCGTCGAGGACGGTGACGGTCAGGCCTTCCGCCCGAGCGGCCTGGGCCAGGGACGCGCCGGCGATGCCGCCGCCGATGATCGCCAGGCTCTTGGGACGTGGGGAGGGCCTACGCTCACCCGGCAGCCAGGCCTCCAACCGCTCGCGCTTGCGGCCGAAGCCGGGGCGCTTGGCGATCTCGAAGCCGGCGGCCTGCAGGCCCCGTCGCACGGCCCCGGCCACGGTGAAGGTCGCGGCGCGCGCGCCGGGGGCGGAACGGGCGGCGACGGCGGCCAGCACCTCCTCGCGCCACATGGCCGGGTTCAGGGCGGGGGAGAAGCCATCCAGGAACCAGGCGTCGGCCGCGCCGTCCCAGGCCTCCAGCGCCTCGATGACGTCCATGACGGCCAGGTCCAGCGTGGCGTCGAAGCCGGGCAGGTCGATGCGGTGGAAGCCGCGCGCCTTGCCGGGCCAATGGTCCAGCAGCACCTGGGCGGCCTCGCCCAGCTCGGGCCAGTGGGCCAGGATGCGGGCGGCCTCGTCGCGGGTCAGCGGATGGGCCTCGATCGAGAAGATGTGCAGGCGGGCGCCGGCCGGCTTCTCGCGCCGCCACAGGTCCAGCAGGGCGGCGATGTTCAGGCCCGAGCCGAAGCCCAGCTCGCCGACCGTGAAGTCCTGCGTGAACCGCTCGGGCAGCCCGCACCCCGTCAGGAACACCGCCCGCGTCTCGGCCAGGCCGTCGACGCTGGAGAAGTAGACGTCGCCGTAAAGGCTGGACTGCGGCAGGCCGTCCTCGCGCCAGATCAGCGGGCCGGTAGGGGCGGTGGGGTTCATGGGGCTGCTAGAGCGCTGAGCGGATTGAACGTCAAGACCGCTCACCCCCGACCCGTTTTCCCCGGCGAACGCCGGGGCCCAGATTCATCCTGGGCGTCAGATGTGAAAGCGCCCTCCGCCGAGGTTCGACGAAGGGCGCTCGTGGGTTCGATCTGGGCCCCGGCGTTTGCCGGGGAGATCGGATTTAGCTAGTGCCCCGCCTTTTTTTCTTCCGGCTTGGAAGCTGCATCAGCGGCGGCCGTGGCCGAGGTCGCGGACGAGGTGCTCGTCGCGCCCGTAGCGGCGGCGTCGTTGGCGGTCTGGGTGGCGGCGTCGGCCGGATCGGCGGGCGCAGCAGCCGCGTCGGCGGCGGCCTTGTTGGCGTCGGCGGCGGCCTGGTCCTTGGCCGAGGCGGCGTCGGTCACGGTCGAGGCGTCGGCGGCGGCGGCCTTGGCGGCGGCGCTGTCGCCCTCGGCGTCTTCATGCTTGCCGCCGCAGGCGGCCAGCGACAGGGCCGAGACGGCCACGCCGGCGATGATGAGTTTGCGGATGGTGCTCATGAGGTGTCCCCTAAACGTCGTTGACGGCAAGGAATACCGGTTCGAAAGCGCGTGCAAGTTACGACGCGCTAACGTGCGCCTACTCGTTGGGGATCTGCGACAGGGCCTCTTCCAGCTCGGCGAAGCTGGGCTGAGCGGGCGAGGGCACGTTGCCACGGCCGATCTCGACCGAGATCTGGGCGGCGTTGCCGTGCAGGTGGGCGACCAGGACGGCCTGGATGATCTTGTAGAAGGCGCCGTCCTCGTTGACGACGGCCTGCAGGCGCGTGGCCATCGGGCCGACGATGCCATAGGCGATGAACACGCCCAGGAACGTACCGACCAGAGCGCCGCCGATCATGCCGCCCAGGACGGCCGGCGGTTCGGTGATCGAGCCCATGGTCTTGATGACGCCCAGCACGGCGGCGACGATGCCCAGGGCGGGCAGGGCGTCGGCCATGCTCTGCAGGGCGTGGGCCGGCTCCAGCGCCTCGTGGTGGTGCTTCTCGAGCTGCTTTTCCATCGCGTCCTCGACCTGGTGGGGATCCTCCAGGTTCATGGTCATCATCCGCAGGGTGTCGCAGATGAAGTCGACGGCGAAGTGGTCGTGGGTGACCTTCGGATAGCGGGCGAAGATCGTGCTCTCGTGCGGCTTCTCGATGTGGCTTTCCAGGGCGATGACGCCCTTGGACTTCATCGTCTTGGTCAGCAGGAACAGCAGGGACAGCAGGTCGCGATAATCGGCCGGCTTCCACTTGGGGCCCTTGAAGATCTTGCCGAAGCCGCCGGCCGTGCCCTTGATGACGACCATCGAGTTGGAGATCAGGAACGCGGCCACGGCCGCGCCCAGGATGGCCATCAGTTCGTGCGGGGCGGCTTCGATGATGACGTCGAGCTTGCCGCCACCCATCAGGTAGCTGCCGAACACCATGCCGAACAGCAGGACGATGCCAATGATCTGGAACATGGTGGTGAGGCCGACCCCGAGAATGAAGCCGCATGATCGCGGTTAATGATTAATCCAAGGTTCTCACGTCGACGACTCCGGGTCTGTGACCTGCGACACATTGCGTGCCGGCCTTCCCGGGTCTAACAACTGTTTGATGACTGGGGAGTCCAAAGAAGCGCGGGATAACCGCGGGGCGTTCGCCATCCTCTTCGGCGTGTCGGTGGCGACCGCGATGGGGAACAACGGCATGCTGTCGGTGCTGCCGGCCATCGGTCGCCAGATCGGCATTCCCGACGCCATGGTCGCGGCCATCTTCTCCCTCTCGGCGGTGCTGTGGGCGATCACCTCGCCGCTGTGGGCCCGGCAGTCGGACCTGCGCGGGCGCAAACCGCTGATCCTGCTGGGCCTGGGCGGCTTTTCCCTGTCGATGCTGCTGTGCGCCCTGGTGGTGTCGGCCGGCCTGCATCACCTGGCCCCGCCGATGGTGATCTTCGGCTTCTTCCTGATGTGCCGGGCGCTGTTCGGGGCGTTCGGTTCGGCGGCCAATCCGGCCACCCAGGCCTATATGGCCGAGCGCACCAGCCGCGAGGAACGCACCCAGACCATGGCCACCCTGGCGGGCGCCTTCGGCCTGGGCACCGTGGTCGGGCCGCTGCTGGCTCCGCTGTTCGTATTGCCGGGCGTCGGTTTGGCCGGGCCGATGTTCGCCTTCGCCCTAATGGCGGCGGTGATGCTGGTCGTGGTCCAGCGCGGCCTGCCTGAGACCTTCAAGCCGGGCAACGCCGACACCCCGCCGCGCCGGCGCATGGGCCTGCCCTGGCGGGGCGGCGACACGGCGCTGTGGAAGGACCCGCGTCTGAAGCCGTTCCTGATCTTCGGCTTCCTGGTCGCCGCCTGCCAGACGGCCCAGACCCAGACCCTGGGCTTCCTCATCATCGACAAGCTGGGCCTGCCGCCGGTCAAGGCCCAGGGCTACATCACCCTGGCCATGGCGGCCGGGGCCGTGGCGGCGCTGCTGGCCCAGTGGGGCCTGATCCGCATGTTCCGCATGGGACCGCGCGACCTGATGCGCTGGGGCGTCGGCTGCGCGGCGGTCGGTAATATCGTGGTGGCCTTCGCGCCCGACTACGCCGCCGTCGCCATCGGCTACGCCATCGCCAGCCTGGGCTACGGTTTCGCGCGGCCGGGCTTCACGGCGGGCGCCTCGCTGTCGGTCGAGGCCAAGGACCAGGCCGGCGCGGCCGGGGCCATCGCCGCGATCAACGGCCTCAATGTCGTGGTCGCGCCGCTGTTCGTGCTGCTCTACGAGCGCATCGGCTGGGGGCCGTTCGTGCTGAACGCCACGATCCTGGCGGCGCTGGTCGTCTACGCCCTGAGGCAGGCCACTCTGCGCTCGGTCGACAAGGCCGGCGCGCAGGAAGAGGCGACGATCGCCGGGCTGGAACGGAGTGATGAGGGCGGCGTCTAGTCGACCTTGCGCTCCAGGGCCTTGCGGTCCTTCAGCACGATGTGGCGCACCGTCGGCAAGGCGATCAGGCCCTCGTCCTGAAGCGCCGTCAGCGTCCGGGACACCGTCTCGATGGTCAGGCCCAGATAGTCGGCCATGTCCTGGCGGCCCATGGGGACGTCCAGCTCGGCGCGGGCGTTGGTGCGCTCGGCGATGTCGAGCAGCAGGCCCACGACCCGCTCCTGGGCCGAGCGGCGGCCCAGCATCAACACGTGGTCCTGGCTGCGTTGCAGGCCCTCGGCGGTCAGGCGGAACAGGGCCCGGGCGGCGTCGCAGCGCTTGGATGCCAGGTCGCTGAGCGCCCCGCGCCGGATCATGCGGATGCTGGCGTCGGTCAGCGCTTCGGCGGTGATGCGGTGGGTCTCGCCCATCTCCAGGCCGAAATACTCGCCGGCGAAGTGGAACTCGTCGATCTGCCGGCGGCCGTCGCGCAGGATGCGGTAGGTCCGCACCGCGCCGGTGACCACCTGGTAGACATAGTCGGCGGCCTCGCCCTCGCCGAAGATCTCCTCGTCGCGCGAGAAGCGCGGGCAGGCGCCCGGAATGGCCAGGACGTCGATGGTGGTGGGGACGGCGTCGATGCGGAGCGGAGACAGCATGGAAAGACCCTTCTGTTGGTAGGGTCATGCGCCTTTTCCCACCGCTTCGGTATTCGGGAGGCGCGCCTAAGGAAACCCCCTTACGCGGCCCTGCGGGTGGAGGGTCTTTGAGGCGGATCAACTCGCGGCGGCGCGCGCGCGGGCAGGATGATGCGATGTCGAACCGCCCCCTGATCCTGCTGCTCGTCGAGGACGAGCCCCTGCGCGAGGCGCTGCGCTTCTCGCTGGAGACCGAGGGTTATGCGGTGGGAACGCGGCCTGATGGGCGGCCGGTGGCGGCGGTGGTGATCGACGATGCGCGGGAGGAGTGGCCAGCGCTGGGCGAGAGTCCGACGATCGTGCTGACGGGGGACGCGGAGCGGCTGCTGCGGCGGGGCGTCAGGGGCGTGAGTTTGGTGGAGAAGCCACTGCTGGGGGATGCGCTGAGCGAGCGGCTTAGTGAAGTGCTCAAAGCCAACAAAAGCTTGTCATCCCGGCCGTAGCGAAGCGGAGAGCCGGGACCCAGGGGCAACCGCACTGCGCCGACCCCTGGGTCCCGGACAAGCGCTACGCGCTTTCCGGGATGACAAGAATTTGGATCAGGCCGATCCCCGCGCCGACAGCGTCATCCGCACCAGCGCCGCCAGGTTGTCCGCCTGCATCTTGGTCATCAGCTTGGCCCGGTAGATCTCCACCGTGCGCGGACTGATCCCCAGCTCCCGCGCGATGACCTTGTTCGCGTGACCCGCCACCACGCCGTCCAGCACCTGGCGTTCGCGTTCGGACAGGGTCTCCAGGCGGTGGAGGATGGCGGCCTGGTCGTCGGTGACCGGGGCGGCCTCGGCGGCCTTGATGGCGCGGCCGAGGGCGTCGAGCATCCGGGCGTCCGAGAACGGCTTCTCGATGAAGTCGACGACGCCCGAGCGCATGGCCTCGACGGCCATCGGGATGTCGCCGTGGCCGGTGATCATCACGATCGGCATCTTGACCTTCAGGGCCGCCAGCCGCGCGACCAGCTCCTGGCCGCTCATCTCGGGCATGCGCACGTCGGTGATCACCACGCCGGGCTTGGCGTCGGGCAGGGCCTCCAGGAAGGCCGGGGCGCTGGCGTAGGACACGACCTCGAAGTCGGCCGACTCCAGCAGGAAGGCCAGCGACTCGCGGGCGCTCTCGTCGTCGTCGACCACGTGCACGACTTGGGGCGTGGCGGCGTCACTCATCGACGGTTTCCTTCTTGTGATCAGCGGGCGGCAGGGTGAAGCGGAACAGCGCCCCGCCGCCGGGATTGGCCTCGGCCCAGATGCGGCCGCCGTGCGCCTCGATGATCGAGCGCGAGATCGACAGGCCCACACCCATGCCCTGCGGCTTGGTGGTCATGAACGGCTGGAACAGGCGCTCGCGCACCTCGTCGGCGATGCCCGGACCGGTGTCGGCGACGCTGACCTGCGACCAGCCCTGATCGGTCACGGCGCTGGTGATGGTCAGGGCCTTGCGCCGCGCGCCGCTCTCCTGCATCGCGTCGATGCCGTTGCGGATCAGGTTCAGCAGCACCTGCTGCACCTGGACCCGGTCGGCATAGACGTCGTCGGCGGCGGGATCGAGCGACAGGCGCACATCGACCTGGCGATCGCGTTCGCCGATCAGGGCCAGGGCCGAGGCCTCCTCGATCAGCTTGGACAGGCTCTCGTCGGCCCGCTCGCTGGCGCCCCGGCGGACGAAATCGCGCATGCGGTGGATCACCTCGCCGGCCCGCAGGGCCTGGGCGGCGGCGCGGTCGATGGCGTCGCGGACCTTGGCCTGGTCGGCCTCGCGGCCCCGGTCGATCAGACGGCGCGAGCCGGTCAGCAGGTTGGCGATGGCCGACAGCGGCTGGTTCAGCTCGTGGGCCAGGGTCGAGGCCATCTCGCCCATGGCCGTCAGGCGCGAGACGTGGACCAGCTCGTTCTGCAGCTCCTGCAGGCGGGTCTCGGTCTCCTGGCTCTGGGTCAGGTCGCGGATGAAGCCGGTATAGGACGGCGTCGAGCCCTTGGTCTCGCCGACCGCCAGCTCCATCGGGAAGGTCGAGCCGTCCTTGCGCTGGCCGACCACGACACGGCCGACGCCGATGATCCGCTTGTCGCCGGTGCGGTGGTAGCGCGAGATGTAGCCGTCGTGGGCGGCGGCGTGCGGCTCGGGCATCAGCATCTTGACGTTCTTGCCCAGCACCTCGCCCTCCTTCCAGCCGAACATCCGCTCGGCGGCGGGGCTGAACGAGGTCATGATCCCGGCGCGGTCGATGACCACCACGCCATCGGGGACGGTGTCGAGGATCGAGCGCAGGTGGTCGTTGACCGCCGCCTCGCGCCGCCGCGCGGCGTGGAACCAGCCGCCGCCGACGGCCATACCGAAGCCCACCGACAGGAAGATCGCCGCGCACAGGCCGCTGACCAGGTTGAACGGGATCTCCCGCGTCACCCACCAGACGCTGCCCCAGGCAAACGTGGTGGCGAAGGCGCCGGGGCCGAGGCCCCCGAGCGCGGCGCTGACCAGCACGGCCGGCACGAACAGCAGGAACGACGAGGGGGCGGTGAAGGCTTCCGGCAGGTACAGGCGCGCCACCGCCGTCGCCATCACCGCGGCGAAGGCGGCCAGATAGGCGGTCGGGTGCGGATCGCTGTACAGGGTCGAGGACAGGCCCCGGGCAGGCTTCATCGGTGTTCCCAGTCTGACGTCCTTATAGCCGGCCGGGTTTGAGCCAGGTCAAGGCGGGGTCATTGCGTAGGCCGGAAGCTCGACGCTCCAAGCAAAGAGGAGCTTCCGATGTCGGGCGGGCAAATGGCGTATCTGGGTCTGGTGGTGACGGCGTTCTCGGCGTTCGCCGTGGTGCTGTTCGTGACCTACATCCGGGTGAACATGAAGTAGTCGGGGCGCTCCCAAGTCGAGCTGGGAGTTCCTCTACCCAAAGCTTGTCATCCCGGCTCTCCGCTACGCTCCGGCCGGGATGACAAGCTTTTTTGCGTTTTTGTTTGCGCTCATCTCCACCCTTCTCCCGCACACCGCCGCGGGCGCCGCGCGGTGGCTGACCAGCACCAGGCCTTGGCCGGTGCGATCGAGGCGTTCGCGCAGCCGCTCCACCACCAGCGCCTCGGTCGCCGCGTCCAACCCCTCGGTCGGCTCGTCCAGCAGCAGCCACGGCGCATCCCGCAGATAAGCCCGCGCCAGGGCCAGCCGCCGGCGCTCGCCGCCCGACAGGCGTTCACCGTCGTCGCCGAGATAGGCGGCCAGGCCCTTGGGCGCGGCGCGGATGCGGTCGGCGAGGGCGGCGGCTTCGAGCACCTCCCACAGCTGGGCGTCGGTCGCTTTCGGCGCGGCGAGGCGGAGGTTGTCGCGCACCGTGCCGGCGATCAGGCCGGCGTCCTGCGGCAGCCAGGCGAAGGTGCTCCGGGGCAGGGCGCTCTCGCCGCGCAGGCCCAGCAGGGTCTCGATGGCGGTGGTCTTGCCGCAGCCGGACGGGCCGACGACGGCGAGGCGTTCACCGGGGTTCAGGGTCTGGCCGAGGATTGTTAGGCTGGGCGCGGCCTTCGGTTTTGGAGCAACCGGCTGCGGCTGATGCTGGAGGATCGCGTCCAACCGCTCGCGGGCTTCCCGCGCAGCGCCATCCTGGTCGAAGGCGTGGGCGAGACCGGCCAAAGCATCGACGCTCATGGCGGCGGCCAGGCCCGCCAGCGCGGCGAGCGGCGCGCCGGCCGGAGCGGCGCTGGCGACAGCGGCGGCGACGGCCGCGCCCAGGATCGCGGCCTGGCTCATCAGGATCAGGCCCTGGGCGCGGGCGGCGGCGAGGCGGGCGGCGTCCAGCTCGGCGGCCCTGGCGTTCAGGGTCTCGCCGGCCCAGGCGTCCAGGCCGTAGGCGCGCAGCTCGGCCGAGGCGGCGACCAGGGCGGCGGTCGCGTCCTTCAGCGCCCCGACCCTGGCCTGGACGGCGGCGCGGGCGGGGGTGGAGAAGCGCTTGGCCAAGGCGCGGGCGATCAGGATCGCGGCGCTGGCGGCCAGCAGGATCACCACGGCCGGCAGCCAGCCGGCGAAGGCGGCCATGACCAGGCCCGAGCCCAGGCCGGCGGCGGCGCTCCAGGGGGCGGAGAGGCGGACGAAACGGGTTTCGATGGCGTCGACGTCCTGCACCAGACGGGCCGAGGCCTCGCCGCGCGACAGGGTCAGGGACTGGGCCGGCGGCGCGGCGGCCAGGCTTTCGAACACCGCCGGGCGGATGGCGGCTAGGGCCCGCAGGGCGGCGGCGTGGCCGCTCAAGCGCTCGCCGTAGCGGGCGGCGGTGCGCAGGATGGCCAGCAGGCGGATCATGGCGCTGGGGATCAGCACGTTGAACGTATGGGCCACGGCCAGGCCCGCCAGGCCGGCGGCGGCGCTGGCGACGATGAACCAGCCCGACAGCCCCAGCAGGATGGTCGAGGCCGCGCCCACGACGATGGCGCTGGCGATGGCCAGCCGCAGGGCGCCGGCGCGCTCGCGCTTCTGGGCTTTGATGAGCGTGTCGAGAGGACTCACAGGCGGATCACCTGATCCGCCAGCGCCGCAACCGCCTCGGAGTGGGTGGCGATCACGGTCGTGCGGCCCTTGGCGGCGGCGCGGATGGCGGTCAGCAGGTCGGCCTCGGCCTTGGCGTCGAGATTGGCGGTCGGCTCGTCCAGCAACAGGATCGGCGCGGGCTTGAGCAGGGCGCGGGCCAGGGACAGCCGCCGTCGCTCGCCGCCGGACAGGCCGCTGCCGCGTTCGTCGAGCATGAAGTCCAGGCCGCCGGGACGGTCGAGGATCAGGCCCACGGCGCGGGCGGCTGCCTCGATCTCGGTGCGGGGGGCGTCGCGGCGCGAGAGGGCGATGTTGTCGGCGATCGAGGCCGGCAGGATCAGCGGCGACTGTCCGGCCCAGGCGATCTCGGTCGTCAATTCCGTATACGGAGTGTCGTCGATGAAGATGCATCCCGCGCTCAGCGGGGCCAGGTCCAGCAGCAGGTTCAGCAGCGAGCTCTTGCCCGCGCCGCTGGGCCCCACGAGGGCGGTGATGGTCCCGGGCAGGACGCCCAGGTCGAAGTCCTCCAGCACCGGCGCATCGGCGTCGGCGTAGCGCACCGTCACGCCCTCGAACCGGATCATCGGCGCCAGGGCCATCGGCGTCCTGGCAGGCTTTGGCGCCGGCGCCTCGAACGTGGCGAGGCTGGCCGACGCCGCCTCCGCCGCCTGGCGGTCGTGATAGGCGGCGGCGAGGCGACGCATCGGGGCGTAGATTTCCGGCGCCAGGGCCAGGACGAAGAAGGCGCGCTTCAGGTCCAGGGTCTCGGGGACCGGGAAGGGCAGCAGGCGCAGCAGGTTGAAGCCGCAATAGACCGCGACCAGCGCCACCGACAGGGCGGCGAAGAATTCCAGAGCCGCCGACGAGATGAAGGCCACGCGCAGCACGCGGATGGTGCGCTCGGCCAGCTCCGAGGCCGAGCGGCGCAGGGCGGCGGTGGTCGTCCCCTCGGCCTGGAAGGCCAGCACCACGGGCAGGGCGCGGACGCGGTCGAGGAACAGGCCGCTCAATCGCTCCAGGGCCAGGAACTGGGCGCGGCTCTCGGCGGCGGCGGCCGTGCCGGCCAGGATCATGGCGGCGATGAACGGCAGCAGCGTGCCCAGCATGATCGCGGCGCTGATCGGGCTGGCGATCGCGGCGACGGCGATCATCACCAGCGGCAGCGCAGCGGCGGCCATCCGCGCGGGCAGGAAACGAGCGAAGTGGCCGTCCAGGGCCTCGACGCCCTCGACCAGGGCAGTGGCGGCTTGGCCAGCGGGGCGACGCGCGCCGCCAAAGATGGAACGGGCGAGATCGGCTCGAACCCCGGCCTTGGCCTGGGCGGCGGCCTGGGCGCCGGCCTCCGCGGCCAGGCGGGCCAGCACGCCGCGCAGCGCGCCGGCCACGACGATGGCCAGCAGGCAGAGCGAGAGAATCAGCGGTCCACGCCCGCTCGCGATCGCATCGACGCCGAACGCCAGTCCCGCCGCGAAGCCGATCGCGGCCACGCCGTCCAGCAGCACGAACGCCCGCGCGCGGCCCATCGCCGGGCCGCCCTGGCGACTCGTCGCGTCAAGCCACGCCTTTGGGTCTACGGAAAGACCGATCTGTACTATTCGGGCGCCCATGGGTTGAGTGTAGGCTGCTTTCATCCGTAAGCCTTGATCCTGATCAAGGACCGGGCGGTTGCGGTGGTCTAGGGATGAGCCCTCGATCGGCGTGATCATCGGCCGTTCGTCTCGGAGCTGTCCATGGACCCCGCCGTCATCGACCTGTCGCGCCTCCAGTTCGCGCTGACTGCCCTATACCACTTCCTGTTCGTGCCGCTCACCATCGGGCTCAGCTTCATGCTGGTCATCATGGAGAGCGTCTATGTGATGACCAAGCGGCCGATCTGGCGGACCACCACCCGGTTCTGGGGCGTGCTGTTCGGCATCAACTTCGCCTTGGGCGTCGCCACCGGCATCACCATGGAATTCCAGTTCGGCATGAACTGGTCCTACTACTCGCACTATGTCGGCGACATCTTCGGCGCCCCGCTGGCGATCGAAGGGCTGATGGCCTTCTTCCTGGAAGCCACCTTCGTCGGCCTGATGTTCTTCGGCTGGGACAAGCTCAAGCCCGTCAGCCACCTGCTCGTGACCTTCATGGTCGCCCTGGGCACCAACCTGTCGGCCCTGTGGATCCTGGTCGCCAACGGCTGGATGCAGAACCCGATGGGCGCGGCCTTCAACCCTGACACCATGCGCATGGAGGTGGTGAGCTTCCGAGACGTGCTGTTCAACCCGGTCGCCCAGGCCAAGTTCGTGCACACGGTCAGCGCCGGCTACACGATCGCCTCGGTGTTCGTGCTGGGGATCTCGGCCTGGTACCTGCTGAAGGGCAAGCACAGCGGCGTGGCCAAGCGGTCGATGACCGTGGCGGCCGCCTTCGGCCTGGCGTCCTCGCTGTCGGTCGTCGTGCTGGGCGACGAGAGCGGCTACGCCCTGACCGACAACCAGAAAATGAAGCTCGCGGCCCTGGAAGCCATGTGGGAGACCGAAGCGGCGCCCGCCGGCCTGACCGCCTTCGGCATCCCGGACCTGAAGGAGCGCAAGACCCACGCCGAGATCAAGATCCCCTACGTCCTGGGCCTGATCGCCACCCGCAGCTTCGACAAGCCGGTGGAAGGCATCTTCTCGCTGGTCGCCAAGGCCGAGGACCGCATCGAGAGCGGCGTCGTCGCCTACGGCGCCGTCGAGGCCCTGAAGGTCGATCCGAACAATGTCGCCGCCCGCGCCACCTTCGAGCAGCATCGCCGCGACCTGGGCTACGCCCTGCTGCTGAAGCGCTATGTCGCCGATCCGCGCACGGCCAGTCCGGACCTGATCAAGAAGACCGCCTGGGACGCTGTGCCCAACGTGCCGGTGATGTTCTGGACCTTCCGGATCATGGCTGGGATCGGGGTCTTGATGATCGCCATGTTCGCCACGGCCTTCGTGCTGGTGACGATGCGCAAGCACGACACCAAGTGGTTCCTGTGGATCGCCGTGCTGGCCCTGCCACTGCCGTGGATTTCCACCGAGCTGGGCTGGGTGCTGGCCGAGGTCGGGCGTCAGCCCTGGGCGGTGGACGGCGTGCTGCCGACCTTCCTGTCGGCCTCGAGCCTCAGCGTGCCACAGCTGCTGACCAGCATCACGATCTTCACCCTGCTTTACGGCGCGCTGGCCGTGGTCGAGGTCGGCCTGATCCTGCGCGCCATCAAGAAAGGCCCGTTCGCCCAGCACGACCCCGTCCCGGACGGGGAAACGGCCGAGCCCGAACCGGCCGTGGCCTAAGGAGACCAGAACGATGGAACTCCCAATCGACTACGCCACCCTGCGCGTCCTCTGGTGGGCCCTGATCGGCATCATCCTGATCGCCTTCACCCTGACCGACGGCTTCGACATGGGCGTGGGGGCCTTGCTGCCCTTCGTCGCCAAGGACGACGCCGAGCGGCGGATGGTCATCAACACCGTCGGCCCGACCTGGGAAGGCAACCAGGTGTGGTTCATCGTCGGCGGCGCCGGCATCTTCGCGGCCTGGCCGTTCGTCTACGCCATCAGCTTCTCGGGCTTCTATCTGGCCATGTTCGTCGTGCTGGCGGCGATGATCCTGCGGCCGGTCAGCTTCAAGTACCGGTCCAAGCGGCCGAACCCGAAGTGGCGGGCGTTCTGGGACTGGGGCCTGTTCATCGGCGGCTTCGTGCCGGTGCTGGTGTTCGGCGTGGCCATGGGCAACGTGCTGCAAGGCGCGCCCTTCCGCCTGGATAGCGACCTGCGGGCCTTCTACGAGGGCGCCTTCATCGGCCTGTTCTCGCCGTTCGCCCTGCTGTGCGGCCTGCTGTCGGTGTCGATGCTGGTCCTGCACGGCGCGGCCTGGCTGACCGTCAAGGCCGAGGAGGGACCGGTCACCGAGCGCGCCCGCCGCATCGGTGAGATCGCCGGCCTGGCCAGCATCGTGCTGTTCGCGGCCGGCGGCTTCTGGGTGGCGTTCGGCGGCCTGGGCTTCCGGATCGAAGGCCTGGCCGACGCGGCCGGTCCCTCGAACCCGCTGCGCGGCGCCGCCGCCGTGCGGGCTCCTGGCGCCTGGCTGGACAACTACGGCCGCCACGGCTGGATGATGATCGCGCCCATCCTGGGCTTCGCCGGCGCGGCGCTCTCCCTCTATGGCATGCGCTTCAACAAGGCCTGGGCGGCGTTCGGCGGCTCGTCGGCCTCGGCGGTGGGCATCGTCTCGACCGTGGGCCTGTCGATGTTCCCGTTCATCCTGCCCAGCAGCTTCGACCCGCGCTCCAGCCTGACGGTGTGGAACGCCTCGTCGACCCACCTGACGCTGTTCGTCATGCTGATCGTGACGTCGGTCTTCCTGCCGCTGATCCTGATCTACACGAGCTGGGTCTACAAAGTCCTCTGGGGGCGCAGCACGACCGGCGCCCTCACCACCAACCCCGACCTGTACTGAGGAGAACGACCCATGTGGTACTTCACCTGGATCCTCGGCCTGGGCCTGGCCGTCGCCTTCGGCGTGCTGAACGGCATCTGGTACGAGTTCAACCTCTCCGACGAGGGCGACGAGGGCCTGTCGGAAGAGCACTGACCCGTTTCGAGGGGGCGCGACATTGCACCGCGCCCCTTCGAGCTCAGCCTTAACGGTTGTTAAAGGCCATTCGGGCTCTTCTGGCATCCAGCCACGGAAGCGCGTCGAACACGCCGCTTCGGGCCACCATTCGACCCGGGGATACCGCCATGACCGACAACACCGCGCCCGCGCTGGAACTGATCTCGTTCTGCATCGGCGAGCAGGAATTCTGCATCGACGTGAAGACGGTCCGCGAAATCCGCGGCTGGACCCCGGCCACCCCGATCCCGCACGCTCCCGCCTACATGCGCGGCGTCATCAACCTGCGCGGCGCGATCATGCCGGTCATCGACCTGCGCAACCGCCTGGGCCTGGGCGTCACCATCCCCGAGACCCGCCACGTCATCGTGGTCGTCGAGTGCCAGGACCGCCTGGCCGGCATCCTGGTCGACGCCGTGTCGGAAACCTTCACGGTGCCGCGCGACAGCCTGCAACCGGCCCCGGACGTCGGCGTGGAAGAGCTGCGCTACATCCAGGCCATCATCTCGATGGAAAACCGCCTGATCACCTATCTGCGCATGGACGACGTGTTCCCGACGGTGGTCCGCGAAGCCGCGTAAGCGTCTAAAGCTCCGGACAAAGAAAAGGCCGCCGAGGGCAACCTCGGCGGCCTTTTCTTTTGGATTTCTCCTCCCCCGTCTGGGGGAGGTGGATCGCTGCGGATACGCAGCGAGACGGAGGGGGCCTGCACGGGGTGCGTAGCCTTGGCGCTGGCCCCTCCACCGCCGTTCGGCGGTCCCCCTCCCCCAAAGGGGGAGGAGAGAAACCCTCGAAGCCTTAGCTCTTGCGCACGATCCGGGCGGCCGCGGCGTGGAAGCCGGCGTCGGCGGCGGCCAGGTCGGCCACGGCGCCGTGGCGGTCGGCGGCGACGCTCATATTGCTCTTGGTGTAGCTCTCCGAGACCTTGCGGGCTTCCTGGGCGCGCAGGGCGGCGTTGGAGGCGGCGGTCTCGTGCCATTCGGCCAGGCTGTCGACGGTGACCTCGGTCGCGGCGTCCGGATGCGGGGCCACTTCACCGAAGCCGATGGCCACGAAGCCATGGATGACGCCGTAGTCCTCTTCCGACAGCAGGAAGGTGATCTGGCGCTCTTCGGTCTGGCCGGTATAGGCGTCCTCTTCCGGATCGAACTCGCGCAGCACCAGGATGTCGCCGACCTTGAACTCGCGGTCGTTGCGACGGATCTCGAAGCGCTTCTGGCCCGAGCGCACGGCGGCGAAATATTTGGGCCAGGTCTTGAGTTCGTGGCGGGTCATGGCGGGCGGACTTTTCTTGCGGAAACGGGAAGGCGGGGGTTCTGGCGATGGAACCCTAGCTTGAGGTTAATGGCGATCGAAAGGCTGTGGATGGCTCCACGGCCAGGTTCTTATTCGTCGATGCAGAGACGCACGATCTCGGCCCGCAGCTCGGGCATACCCAGGCCCTTTTCGGACGAGGTGGCCAGCACGCGCGGGAAGGCGGCGGCGCGCTTGGCGATGGCCTTCTGGGTGTCGGCGACGACCTTGTCGACCTCGTGCGGCTTGATCTTGTCGGCCTTGGTCAGGACGATCTGATACGAGACCGCCGCCGTATCCAGGGCGTCCAGCGCCTCCAGGTCGACCTTCTTGAGGCCATGGCGGGCGTCGATCAGCACGTAGACGCGCTTGAGGTTCGGACGGCCGCGCAGATAGGCCCGGCCCAGATCCTGGAACTTGTCGGCGATCGAGCGGGACACCCGCGCGAAGCCATAGCCGGGCAGGTCGACCAGGCGCACCTGCTCGGCCAGCAGGAAGAAGTTGATCTCCCGCGTGCGGCCCGGCTCGTTCGAGGCGCGGGCCAGGTACTTCTGCCCCACCAGCCCGTTGATCAGGCTGGACTTGCCGACATTGGAGCGGCCGGCGAAGGCCACTTCCGGCAGGTCGGGCGCGGGCATGGTGTCCATGCGGACCGCGCCCATCATGAACGAGACCGGCTGGGCGAAGAACACCCGCGCCGTCTCGATCTGCTCTTCGGTGAAGTCGGCCGCGCCCGGAAGGATCGCGGGAAGGTTGGGTTCTTCGCTCATCAGGTGGCGTTAGCAGGTTTGCCCTGCAGGCGGGCGATGATCTTGTCGATCGGGTTCTCGACCTTGTAGCGGCGCATGATGATGTACTGCTGGATGATGGTCAGGATGTTGGACCAGCACCAGTAGATCACCAGACCCACGGCGAACTGCGACAGGGTGAAGGTGAAGACGATCGGGAACAGCTGGAAAATCCGCTGTTGCATCGGGTCGCCCGCCGGCGGGTTCATCGCCGTCGTCAGCCACATGGTGAAGCCGTACAGCAGCGGCCAGACGCCGATGTGCAGGGTGGTCGACAGGAAGGCGCCGATCAGCGGGGCGTGGGCCGGGTCCCAGGGGATCAGGCCGAACAGGTTGAAGATCGTCGTCGGATCGCGCGACGACAGGTCGTGGATCCAGCCGAAGAACGGCGCGTGGCGCATTTCGATGGTGACGGTCAGCACCTTGTACAGCGAGTAGAAGACCGGGATCTGCACCAGCATGGGCAGACAGCCCATCATCGGGTTGATCTTCTCCTTGGCGTACAGGGCCATCATCTCCTGCTGCTGTTTGGCAGGATCGTCCTTGTGCTTGGCCTTCAGCTTCTCGACCTCGGGGGAGATCTTCTTGATCTTGGCCATGCTCTCATAGCTCTTGTCCGCCATCGGATAGAGGATGAGCTTGAGCAGGACGGTCAGCGCCATGATGGCCAGGCCGAAGTTGCCGACCAGCTTGTAGAAGATCTCCAGGATGTTGAAGATCGGGCGCGTGAAGAAGCGGAACATGCCCCAGTCGACGGCGTCGTCGAAGCGCGGGATTTCCGACTTCGCGCTGCTCCAGAACTCCCAGATGGCCGGCGGGGTCGTCGCGCCGTACTCGTACTTGCGCAGCAGCGGCACGGTCTTGGCGCCGGCGAACAGGCGGGTCTTCTGGATCAGGGTCGCGCCCGGGTTCAGGGCCTGGGTCGGGCCGACGATGTTGACGTCATAGATGTCGGTGCCCGAGGCCTGGGTGACGCGGTACTGGGCCTTGATGGTCTGGTCCTGGTTGGGGATCAGGGCCGCCAGCCAGTACTTGTCGGTGATGCCGGCCCAGCCGCCGACCGAGTCGAAGGTCTCGAGCGGCTTGTCCTTCTTCCACTTCTGGTACTTCGACAGCTTCAGCTCGTGGTCCTTGCCAGAGCCCAGCACGCCGATGGCGCCTTCGTGGACGATCTGGGTCTTGCCCAGGTGGTCGGTGATGCCCTGGCGCTGGACGGTGGCGTAGGGGGCCAGCTGGAAGGCGCTCGTGCCGTTGTTCTTGACGCTGTCGGTGACGGTGAACATCGCCTGGTCGTCCACGCCGATCAGACGGGTGAAGGTCAGGCCCAGGCCGTTGTCATAGGTCAGGGTGACGGGCGAATTGGGACGCAGCACCTGGCCCGGCGCGGCGGTCCAGACGGTGCGGCTGTCGGGCAGGCCCGGCAGGTTGGCGCCGGCCCAGCCGAAATCGGCGAACCAGGCGTGCTCAGCGCCCTCGGGGCGGAAGAGCTCGACCGGCGGCGAGTTCTTGTCGATCGTCTCGGCGTACTTGCGCAGGAACAGGTCGTCGATGCGGCCGCCCTTCAGGGCGATCGAGCCCGACAGGGCCGGGGTGTCGACCACGATGCGCGGGCTCTGCGCCTTGGCGGCGTCGCGCGACAGGCGCAGCGGGGCCGGATTGCCGTTGGCGTCCAGGGTCACGCCCGGCGTGGCCGCGGCCTGGATTTGGGCGGCCTTCTTGGCGCGGGCCTCGATCTCGGCGCGCTTCTGCTGCGGACCCAGGATGAAGAACTGGTACCCGATCAGGATCACGAACGCGCTGACGATGAACATCAGCGTGTTTTTGTTGTCGTTCTGCATGGAGCGCTTAACCGGAAACTGTGGGATCGGGTTGTTGGGAAGGGGCGGCTTCAGATGATTGGCCGGGGCGACGTTGGGGAACCTTGGCTCCCCCGCGATCGTACTCGGCGGCGAGGCTTATCAGCGCGGTTTTGACGTCGTCAAGCAAACGCCCCCATTCGCGCACGGTCGTGCCGCCGCGCGCAATGAACACATAGTCGTGCGAAGGGCGCGCATGAAGGGGTAGCACCAGCCGGGCGGCCTCTCGCAGGCGGCGCTTGGCGCGGTTGCGGTCGACGGCCCCGCCGATCTTCTTGGTGGCCGTGAAGCCGACCCGGACGGTGGGGTCTTCGTCGTCAGGCCGCTTGCGCATCTGGATGAAGACCGCGCCGCGCGACAGGGCCGGGGCCTTGGCCGCCAGCAGGAAGTCGGGGCGCTTGCGCAGCCGCTCGAACTTGAGCTCAGACATGAAAAAAGCCGCCTTTCCGGCGAGAACCTGAAAACAGGTCTGTGGGAAAGGCGGCTTTGATCATGGTCTCGCCTCCCGAAGGAGGAAGAACAATTAGGCGGTCAGGCGCTTGCGGCCCTTGGCGCGGCGACGCGCGACGATCTTTTGACCGTTCTTGGTGGCCATACGCGCGCGGTAGCCGTGACGGCGGGCACGCACGAGCTTCGACGGCTGGAAGGTGCGCTTCACGACGTGGCTCCGAAATGCATAAACGTTGGACGCGAGGCCTAGGGCTCCGCGAGTGAGGGGCGGTGGATAAAAGAACGGGCGAGGGATGTCAACCTGAGTCGGTTCAATCACTTGCCCAACTCAAATCCATTCGCCCCCTGGCTTGTCATCCCGGCCGCAGCGAAGCGGAGAGCCGGGACCCAGGGGCGACCGCACTGGGCTTGGCCCCTGGGTCCCGGACAGCGCTACGCGCTTCCGGGATGACAAGCTAGGGGATGCTGAAGGGCGCTAGGGCGTAATCACAGCCTTCCCGACCACCTTCCGCTCGCTCAGCAGCTCGAACGCCTCCCGCCACCGCTCCAGCGGCAGCTCCGCATGCACATGCGGCCGGATCGTCCCCTCGTCGGCCATTTTCCAGATCGCCTCGCCGTTCTCGCGGCCCTTCTCGGGGAACTGCCGGCCGTATTCCCCCGCCCGCACGCCCATGACCGAGAAGCCCTTGATCAGCGGCATGTTGACCGAGACGTTCGGGATCCGGCCCGAGGTGAAGCCGATGACCAGCAGCCGGCCGTCGAAGGCGATGCAGCGGACGCTCTCGTCGAACACGTCGCCGCCGACGGGGTCGTAGATCACGTCGGCCCCGCGGCCGCCGGTGATGGCTTTCACCTGCTCGCGGAAGCCCTGGGTGACGTTGACCGTGGCGTCGGGGGCATAGAGCGCCTGCACGGCCGCCAGCTTGTCGTCCGAGGCCGAGGCGGCGATCACCCGCGCGCCCAGCGCCTTGGCCAGGTCCACCGCCGCCAGACCCACCCCGCCGGCCGCGCCATGGACCAGCACCCACTCGCCAGGCTCGACCCGCGCGCGGCGGACCAGGGCGACATAGGCCGTGAGATAGGCCGCGCCATAGGCGGCCGCTTCCGCGAAGGACAGCCGCGCGGGCTTGGGCTTCAGGGCGTCGGCCGACAGCACGGCGTACTCGGCGAACCCGCCCAGCCGCGCGCCGCCGACGACGGCGTCGCCGACTTGCAGGCTGGTGACGCCGTTACCCAGCGCTGCCACTTCACCGGCGATGTCCAGGCCCGGCGTGAACGGCAGGGGCGGTTTGAACTGGTACTCGCCGCGCGTCATCAGCAGGTCGGGGAAGTTGACGCTGGCGGCCCGAATGCGGACCAGCACCTCGCCGGGACCCGGGACGGGCGTCGCAACCTCGCGGACCGCGCAGCCGGCGAAGTCCGGCGCGAGGTCCTCGACGACGAGGGCGCGCATCAGGCCGTCCGCTGATCGAACGCCTGCCGCACCAGTCCCGCGATCTCGCGGCACGCGCCGTCCGCCGCCGGGATCGCGCCGGTGAAGGCCGTGAAGCCGTGCGCCAGGCTGTCGTAGCAGCGGTACAGCACCGGCACGCCGGCCGCCTGCAGGCGCTTGGCGTAGCCTTCGCCCTGGTCGACCAGCGGATCGAAGCCGGCGGTGGCGATCACGGCGGGCGCCAGGCCCGCCAGATCGGCGGTCTTGTCCGGCGACAGGCGCGGGTCGGCCGGGTCGGCGTCGGCGCCCATATAGTGGCCCATGAACCAGTCCATGGTCGCGCGGGTCAGCGGATAGGCGTCGGCATAGGTGGTCATCGAGGCCGTCTCGCTGGCCACGTCCACGGCCGGATAGATCAACAGCTGAAGCGCCGGCTGCGGCTCGCCCTTGCGCTGCATTTCCTGGGCGATGATGGCGGCGAAGTTGCCGCCCATGCTGTCGCCGCCGATCGCCGGCGGGACCGCCGCGGCGCCGAAGCGCGGAGCGTTCTCGCGCGCCCAGCGATAGGCGGCCAGCACGTCCTCCAGACCCGCCGGGAACTTGTGGTCCGGGGCCAGGCGGTAGTCGACCGAGATCACCGCCGTGCGGGTGATGCGCGCCAGGATCGAGCAGAAGGCGTGGCAGGTCTCGAGATCCCCGATCACCCCGCCGCCCATGTGGGCGTAGACGATCAGGGGCGCGGAACTGTCCTGGCTCTCGGGCCGATAGGCGCGAGCCGGGATCGGGCCGTTCGGGCCCTCGATCGATAGGCTCTCGGTGCGCACGCCCGGCTCCAGCGGACCCTGGACGGCGGCCAGGCCCTTGGCGCTGCCGGCCACGGCCTCGGCGGGCGAGACGCTGCTCATCGGCGGCATCTTCTTGGCCGCGTGGGCGAAGAACTGGAAGCGGGGGTCCAGGGTGCGGCCGCCCTTGTAGACGACCCCACCGCCCGACATGGCCCGCAGGACCGGGCTGGGCAGCGACAGGATCAGCTTCAGGATGGTTTTCTGGGCGGCGTCCGAGGCCATGGTCTACTCCCCACTCTTTGTTGTTGTTCTTTAAAGTCTCGGCAGCGCCGGCAATCCACCGAGGATCAGCTTGACCGCGAAGTCCGCCGCGCCCTCGGTATCGACCGGCCGCCGCTCCAGCATCTTGTCGCCGATCTCGCGGGCCACGGCGATGCAGGCGGTGGTCAGGTAGTCGAGGTCGACGGGCGGCGCATGGGTCTGCTCCAGCACCCGGGCGAAGGCCTGGCGGACCTCGTCGAACACGGCGGTGACCTCGGGCGTCGGACGGGCGTGCGGGATCTGCTCGCCCGGCGGCCGGTTGATCCGCCAGCTCTCCTGCTCGGTGGCCACGAAGTTGAAATAGGCCAGGATCGCGCCGCGCACGAAGCTCTCGAAGTCGGTCGCCTTCTCGGACTCGGCGCGCAGGAGGGGCCGGAAGCGCCGCGCGCCGTCGTCGGCCAGGGCGTCGAACACCTCCTCCTTGGACTTGTAGTAGTTGTAGAAGGTGCCCGAGGCCAAACCCGTGCGGCGGATGATGTCGCGCACCGTGGCGGCGTCGTAGCCCAGCTCACCGAACACCTCGCGGGCGGCGTCCAGGATCGCCTGGCGGTTGGCGGTCTTGGTGCGTTCCCGCTTGCCCGGCCGCTGGTCGATATGGGGCTTGGGGAAGTAGGCGATGTTCGACATGGACCGCGACTCAGGAGCGGGACGTTCGTGACGCCCCGTCACGATCACAGCCTTACTCTGCGGCAAGAGGCAAGACCTTCGCCGCTCGCGGTTGAATCGGCAGCGGGTTTCCGGCGGCCTTGGCCCTCTTGGTTCCCCGCTTGAGCTCCTTACGCAGATCGAAGGCGTACTCCCCGCAATTGATCTGGATCGTGTGCCGGGCCGAGGCGACATAGTGCGACTTCACCCCTTGGTGCATGGCGTCGCGCTCGCGGGCCATGGTCGCCGGGTCGGGCATGGCGTAGCGACCGGTCAGGTAGGCGGCGATCAGCTTCGACTGCTCCTCGGCGATCGGCATCATGGCGCACAGCGGCTGGACCAGGGCGACCATGAAGAGGTTGTCGAAGCGCGGGTCGATCATTCGCTTCCACAGGGCGATGTCGTTGTCGGGCGCGTCGATGGTCAGCTTGTCGAAGAACGGGAAGGTGATCTTGTAGCCGGTGCACCAGATGACGGCGTCGGCCTCGACGGATGAGCCGTCCTTGAAGAACACCTGCTTGCCGTCGAACCGCTCGATGTCGGGCTTGATGCTCACGTCGCCCGAGCCGATGCGGTTGTAGAGCTCGTGGCTGATGGCCGGGTGCGAGGCGCCGAAGTCGTGGTCGGGCTTGGGCAGGCCGTGGTCCTCGGGTCGGCCATGCACGGCGGCGATCTTCTTCTCGATGGCCTTGGCGACCATCTTGCCGGGCAGCAGCCGCGACATCAGCGGCGGGTCCTGGCTGGGGTGGTTATTGAAGAAGTCCAGCACGTCCGAGCCGAAATAGCGCGGCACCACCCAGTAGCCGCGGCGGACCGACAGATAGACCCCGTCGGTGTTCTCCCGCCGGCCCAGCTCGCAGGCCAGATCCAGCGCTGAATTGCCGAAGCCGACGATCACCACCTTCTTGCCGCGCAGGTCGTGGGGCGTGGAGGGATCGATATAGTAGTGGCTGTGCATCTCCAGCCCGTCGAACTTGCCGGGCGGCTTGGGCTCGGGCCAGCGCGGGTCCCAGTGGTGGCCGTTGGCGACGCAGAGGGCGTCGTAGATGCGCTTCTCGCCGGTTTCGAGGGTGATCTCCCAGAGCCCGTCCTCGCGCCGCTTGGCCCAGGTCACCGCGCACTGGAAGGTGATCCGGTCGCGGAAGCCGAAGTGGTCGACATAACTGTCGAAGTACGTGGCGATGTGGCTGTGGTGCGGGTAGTCCGGATAGTCGGCCGGCATCGGGAAATCCGAATAGGCCATCTTGTCCCGGCTGGTGTTGATGTGCAGCGAGCGGTAGGCGCTGCTCATGCCGTTGGTGTTCTGGAACACCCAGTTGCCGCCGACCCGGTCCGAGGCCTCGAAACAGTCGAACGGGATGCCGGCCTCATGCAGCTGCTTGCAGGTGGCGATGCCCGACGAGCCCGCGCCGATGACGCAGACCTTGGGCAAGGCGAAGGCGGCGGAGCCATCGGCCATCGAGCTTCCTCCCGTCGCCTGCCGTGGCACGGCGACTTATCGTTGTTCACCGATGATGGACCCGTTGGGAGGGGCGTCAATGTTGACGCTGGGGGAGGTCAGGACTTGATCGGCTGCTCGATCTCGTAGACCGCCTCCAGCACCGCCTCGAACTTGGTTCGGAACAGCTGCTGCGCGTCCTGGAGGCCCTGGTTGTAGTAGTGCGGGCCCAGCCGCTCGCCGATGAAGTCGAGCAGGAACTCGGCGTCGAAGCCCTTCACCTCCAGATCCAGCTCGGTCCGTAGATAGTCGGACAGAGCGCCAGCCAACTGAGTGCGGGTGGCCTTGTCGAAGGTGATCTTGGGCATGCCGTTACTTCCACGCTTGTCATCCCGGCCGCAGCGCAGCGGAGAGCCGGGACCCAGGGGCCACCGCACTACCATTGGCCCCTGGGTCCCGGACAGCCTCTTCGAGGCTTCCGGGATGACAAGAATTAGGAGGCCAGCAGCGGCTCCATCTTGATTTCCGCCAGCGCCGCCACCGGCAGCTTGCCGCCAGCGCTCCGCGCCCGCGCCTCGCCCTTGGCGATCTCCTTCTTCAGGTCGGCGCAGTAGACGTTGAAGTCGACCTGGATGGTGTGGCGGGCGGAGTCGTAGAACTGGCCTGTGTGGCGTTCCTCGTCCTTGGCCATGATCCGGACCATCTCGGCCTCCGACGGCGGCGCGTACTTCCCCGCCAGATAGGCCGCCGCCAGTTTCGCCTGCTGCTCGGCGAAGTTCACCAGGGTCGGCAGCGGCTGGGCCAGGCCCATGAAGAAGAGGTTCGGCACGCCCGGCTTCATCATCCGCTTGAACAGCGGCAGGCGGTGGTCGGCGTCGGGCAGCAGGGCCGGGTCGTCGAAGAACGGGAAGCTGATCTTGTAGCCGGTGGCGAAGACGATGGCGTCGACGTCCTCGACGGTGTCGTCGGCGAAGCGCACGCGCTTGCCCTCCAGCGCCTTGATCGCCGGCTTGAACTTGATGTCGCCGCAGCCGGCCCGGGTCAGGAACTCGCCCGAGACCGACGGGTGGGCCTCCAGCGGCTCGTGGTCGGGCTTGGGCAGGCCGTAGTCCTCCATCCGGCCGATGGTCTTCTTGATCACCGAGCGGGCCAGCTTCAGCCCAAGGGCCTTGGGCATCCAGGCCGGCATGGCGGATTTGTCGGCCGGCTTGCCGTTCAGGTATTTCGGGAACACCCAGACCCCGCGCCGGGCCGAGACCCACAGGGTCTTGGCGATCGGCCGCTGGGAGAGCTCGCTGGCGATGTCCATGGCCGAATTGCCCATGCCGACCACCACGACGTTCTTGCCGCGCATGTCCACGGGATCGAACGGGTCGGAATAGGCGTGGGCGTGGAAGGCGGGGCCGTCGAACTCGCTGGGGTACTCGGGGATGCGCGGGTCCCAGTGGTGGCCGTTGCAGACGAAGAGCACGTCGTAGAGCCGCGTCTCGCCGCTCGACAGGGTCACCGACCACAGGCCCTCGTCGGTGCGCCTGGCGGTCTCGACCCGGGTGTTGAAGGTGATCGTCTCGCGCAGGCCGAAGTGGTCGACATAGTCCTTGAAGTACTGGAACAGCTGCGCGTGGTGCGGGAAGTCCGGCCAGTCCTTCGGCACGGGGAAGTCCTCGAAGGCCAGCCGCCACTTGGACGTGTCGATATGCAAGCTCTCGTAGCAGGCCGACATGCCGTTGGGGTTCTTGAAGTACCAGTTGCCCCCGATCTCGTCGGACATCTCGAAGCAGTCGTAGGGGACGCCATAGTCCTTCAGCCGCTTGATCGTGGTGAAGCCGCTGCAGCCGGCGCCGATGACGCACGCCTTCGGGAGCTTGGTCGTCATGCGGCCCTCCTGACTTATCGTTGTTCAGGAGCGTATCAGTGTTATGCGACCCGGCAAGCGGACCTTGGGGAAGCGGCAAAGCGCCCGCCCCTCGCGGGACGGGCGCTCCGGCTTCAGCCTAGCAGCAGGGGCCGCCGTTGCAGCAGGCGGCGCCTAGGGCGCAGCAGGCTTGCACCGCCTTGTGGACGGCGTCCGGGGCGGCGGCATAGGCGGCGGTAGCCGAGGCGAGCAGCGTCAGCGCCGCGATCGAGAAGATGCGTTTCATGATGAAATTCCGATTTTCAGGTTGATGTTTGGATAGCCTGGAAATGCGGGTTTCAGCGGGGTGGCGGCGGCTCCGGCGCGATGTCGCGGCCGACCAGGCGCGGGACGGGCGTTTGCTCCGGGACCGGGGTCTCGAGGCGCACGGGCTCGGTCAGGGTCTCGGCCGGGGTCGGGATCGCGATACAGGCGACGGCGCAGGCCTGCGGGCACATCGACTTGTCGAGGTCGTGGCAGGGCGCGTCGGGGCAGCAGTCCATCGGCATGGCCATGGCCGGGGCGAGCGGCGCGACGACCAGCAGGACCGCCGCCAGCAGGGACAGCAGTCGGGCCAGGAAACGCGGACGAAACGCCGGGGCGGTCATGCGGTCACGATAGCCGCACGGGCCTCCGCGGCAAGCGTGGCTGGCTACTTAGGGAGCTCAGCGGAAGCGGGGCGCGGTCCAGGTGGCGGTGCAGGAGGCCGAGCACTGGGCGAACAGGCTGCCGCAGCTGCCGTCGTCATTGTCGACGCTGCAGAAGTAAAGCTGCTTGCTGCACGCGGCCCGGCACTGTCCGGCGTCCCCGCCGGGGCGCTGCGAAGCCAGCGGGATCGGCGGCGGCAGGACATAGTTCTGAGCGTCGATCGGGGTCTGCGCGACGACCACCGGCTTGGGCTTGGCCACGACCTTGGCCGCCGGGGCGGCAAGGGCCGGGCCGGTGACGGCCAGGGTCAGCAGGACAAACAGGGCGCGGCGCATGATCCGGAGGTTAGGGGAACGTGGTGAAGGGGCGGTTAACCATGTTTCAGCGCACCCAAAGCTTGTCATCCCGGCCGCAGCGAAGCGGAGAGCCGGGACCCAGGGGCAACCGCACTGGGCTTGGCCCCTGGGTCCCGGACAAGCGCTACGCGCTTTCCGGGATGACAAGTTTAGCTAGCCGCGCAGCATCTCCCGCCCGGCCCAGACGCTGTGCGTCCCGCTGCTCAGCTTGTGCGGCAGCGCCACCCGACACACGATCTTGAAGCTCTTCGCATCGACGATCGCGCACTCGGAGGTCCCGCGGTTCTCGTCGATCAGGAAGCTCACCAGATACCCGTCGTCCTCGTCCACCGCGCCGACGCGCGGCGCGAACGGGGCCTCGCTGGCGTAGACGCCTTCCGGCAGCGCGATCTCCCAGCTCTCGCCCGTCTCCAGGTCGTGCTTGACGAAGCCGTTGAACAGGAACCAGCCCGGCTTGCTCGTGGTCGAGTACGCGTACCGATACGGCCGGCCGGCGTATTTCTGGTTGAACATGCCGAACTCCAGCACCCGGTCGTCCAGATGCTTCTCGGTCGTCTCGCCGGTCTTCAGGTTGAAGCGCCAGCGGTGCAGCTTGGAGCGGAAGCTGTGCTCGTCCAGATAGGCCATCAGGTGGTTGTGGCCGTCCGGCGCGGTCTCCAGCGGGCGTGGGATCGGGTTCTCCTGGAAGTAGCCGTCCAGCACCACCTCGTCGCCGTCCTCATAGGCGTTCAACCAGTGCAGGACATAGGTCGGCGTGGCCTCGAACCAACGCGGCTCGCCGCCCTCGCGCGGCACCAGGGCGAAGCGCGACGGCAGGCCCTTGTGCAGGCGCACGGCGTGGATGCCCTTGGCCATCAGGTCCTGGTCCCAGAACACCGGCAGGTCGTTGAGGATCGCGTACTTCGACGAGAAGGCCATGTCGTGCGGCAGGCGCGGGCCGGGCAGGGGCACGCCCTGATAGACGCTGCGCTTCCCGCCCGCGTCGACCACCCCGTAGTGCATGTAGGGCCAGGTCTTGGAGTAGTTGAAGAACATCAACTCGCCCGTGGCCTCGTCGACCTTGGGGTGGGCCGAGACGCCTTCCAGCGGGGCCCAGGCCGCGACGCCCAGGTTCTCCAGGGTCAGGGGATCCAGCCGATAGGCCTCGCCGCACTGGTAGAAGGTGGCGATGGCCTCGCCGTTGTGGACGACGATGTCGGTGCTGGCGGTGTCCTTCAGGCTTCCGTGGGCGCCGAAGCCGGGCAGCTTGGAGGTCCCCGGACCGTCCATCAGGCCGCCCCACAGACCCTCGCCGGCTTCCTGCTCGGCCTCGAAGCACCGTGTACGGATGAATCGGTTGCGGTAGGTCGCTTCCCCGCCCCGGAACTCGATCTGGCAGACCATGCCGTCGCCGTCGAACGGGTGGTAGCGGCCGACCGGATCGTGCACCGGGTTCTCGGTGTTGCGCAGATAGACGCCGTCGAGGTCGGCCGGAATGGCGCCTTCCAGCACCTCCAGGTCCCAGGCGTTGACCTCCTCGTGCAGCGGCGTCCAGGCGCCGGTCATGTACGGGTGGTTGGTCGGCGACAGCGAGGTCCGCACCTTGGGCAGGCGATCGACTTTCATGGGCGGCTCCTCCTGAGTTGCGGAGGACCCTAAGTCCAGTCAGTCCTGTTGTGCAAGTTTCCCCTTAGGGGCCGCCCAAATCCTTCTTGGCGAGCAGGATCGGCAGACAGATCAGCCCCAGCACCGCGCCGACCGTCCAGACCAGGCCCGGGAACACCCCTCGGCTGGCGAAATAGACCTGGGCGATGACCACCGGGCCGATGACCGAGGCCAGGCTCGCCAGGCTGGCCATCACGCCCTGCAGGCGACCCTGCTGGTCCTCGCCGACCTGGGCCGACAGCAGCGAGGCGATGGCCGCGTGGCCGATGCCGCCCAGGCAGAAGAACGGCAGCAGCGCGAAGGCCATCCAGCCCTTGGTGGCCAGGGCGATGGCGACATAGGCGAAGGCGTCGCAGACGATGGCGATGGCCAGGGTCTTGCGCTCGCCGAAGCGCTCGGCGACCGGGCCGGCCACGAAGGCTTGCGAGAGGGCGGTGAACACCCCGAACCCGGCCAGCGAGAAGCCGACCGTCCACGGGTCCCAGTGGAACTTGTCCTCGCCGTACAGCACCCAGATCGTGCCGCCGACCTCGCCGACGATGGCCAGGATCACGAAGGCCGCCATCAGCGGCAGCAGGGCCGGGAAGGCGGTCGCCCAGCGCAGCGAGGCGAACGGGTTGAACGCCGCGCGGTCGAACGGCTTGGCGCGGGCCTCGGTCAGGGTCTTGTGCGACTCCGGCAGGATGAACACGGCCATCAGGAAGTTGACGCCGTTCAGCGCCGCCGCCGCCAGGAACGGCGCGCGGGTCCAGACCTCGCCCAGGAACCCGCCCATCACCGGACCGAGGATGAAGCCGACGCCGAACATGGCGCTGAACAGGCCAAAGCGGCGGGTGCGCTGCGCCTCGGGCGTGATGTCGGCGATATAGGCCTGGGCGACGGCCATGTTGGCCCCGGTGATGCCGGCGATGGCGCGGCCGACGAACAGCCAGGCCAACGAGGGCGCCAGAGCCATGAACACATAGTCGATCGCTGCGCCCGCCAGCGAGACCAGCAGCACTGGCCGCCGGCCCAGCTTGTCGCTCAGCGCGCCCAGCACCGGGGCGCACAGGAACTGCATCAGGGCGTACAGGCCCAGGAACGCCCCGAACCGCCAGCCCAGATCGCCGGTGTGGCCGACCTCGCGCAGCAGGCTGGGGATGATCGGCATGACCAGGCCGATGCCGACGGCGTCCAGCATCACGGTGGCCAGGATCAGGGGGAAGGCGAGTTCAGTACGGCTTTTCATAAAATTTATCATCGATAAAGTTCCTTATCGGCGATAAAGTCCGGATCGGCCGCGAGGTCAAGCGATTCATGTTGGGAAGCTTATGAAGGTCGATCGCCAGCGTATCCTGGATACGGCGCTGGAGGTGCTGAACGAGGTCGGCATCGACGCCCTGTCGACCCGCGCCATCGCCCAGCGCCTGGGCGTGCAGCAGCCGGCCCTCTACTGGCACTTCAAGAGCAAGCGCGCCCTGCTGGACGCCATCAACGGCGAGATCCTGGCGAGGGCGCACGAGGCGCGCGTGCCGAGGGCGGACGAGACCTGGCAGGACTTCGTACGCCGCAACGGCCGCAGTTTCCGCACGGCGCTGCTCAGCTACCGCGACGGCGCGAGGGTCCATGCCGGCACCGAGGCCGATCCGGGCGACCTGAACCACGTCGAGACCCAGGCCGCCTTCCTGGTCGCGGCCGGCTTCACGCCCGGCCAGGCCATGCAGTTGTTCGTCGCCGTCGGCCGCTACGTGGTCGGCTGCGTGCTGGAGGAACAGGCCTCGCCGATCGACGGCTCGATCGAACAGACCCAGCTGGACGAGGCGGCCAAAGCCTATCCGATCCTGTCGGAGGCGATCGCCTACTACCGCACCAGCGGCCACGAGGGCCTGTTCGAGCGCGGGCTGGGGTTGATGGTGAAGGGGGCCGAGGCGGAGCTCTTAGCTTAGCGCCCCAAACGCTTCCGTCGTCGCGTCCAACCCCGACGCCTCGTCCGCCCACACCGCCACGACCCGGCCGCCTTGCGTGTAGCAGGCGAAGCTGCTGCCCGGCCCGCCGCCGGTGTGGCCCAGCGGATGATCCAGCGGGTCTTCGGCCCACAGCATCAGGCCCAGGCCATAGGCCGGATCGCGGTCGCGTTCGCTGCGGTATTCGGGCAGGGCGCGGCGCTCCAGCATCGTCTCGAAGCGCGCCAGGCGACCCTCGGTCAAAGCTCGCAGCAGACGCGCGGCGTCCAGGGCCGTCCCGACCACCAGGCCGTGATAGACCCAGCCGGGGTGGTAGTCCGGCGCGCCGCCCATCTCGACACTGGCCAGGTCCTCGTGGGTCAGCACCAGGCGCGGGCCGCTCACGCCGGCCGGGGCGAAGACCAACTGCTCCAGCGCTTCGCCGAGTGGCAGGCCCGAGGCCGCCACGACCAGCTCGCCGACCTGGCGATAGCCGATGTTCGGATAGGCCCAGCCCTCGCCGGGCGGATAGCGCAGGCGGTCGGCGTCGACCGCCGCCAGCAGGCGCTCGGCCGGCCAGGGCGGACGGCCCGCCGCTACGTCCTCGTGATAGCGCTTGATCCCGCCATAGTCGGGCAGGCCCGCCTCGTGCCGCAGCAGCTGGACCAGGCTGTAGGGCCGGCCGGGCAGGGGCTCATGCAGGTTCAGCCGGCCGTCCTCGACCAGGCGCAAGGCGGCGATGGCCAGCACCGTCTTGGTGTAGCTCCACCACGGCACGGGGCCGGGATGACCCGAGGTGGTCTCGGTTCCGTCGGGGTTGATCAGGGCGCGCGCTTCCACGCGACCTTGGTACTACTGCGCCGGGCTGACCCGCCAGACGGCATTGCCCACATCATCCGCCACCAGCAGCGCGCCCGAAGCGTCGACGGTCACGCCGACCGGCCGCCCCTGCGCCTTGCCGTTCTCATTCAGGAACCCGGTCAGGAAGTCCTCGACCCCGCCGGCCGGCTTGCCGCCGGCGAACGGTACGAAGATCACCTTGTAGCCGGCCTGCGGGTTTCGGTTCCAGGAGCCGTGCTGGCCCACGAAGGTCCCGCCCTGATAGTGGGCCGGGAAGCTCTTGCCTGTGTAGAAGGTCAGGCCCAGCGAGGCGGTGTGGGCGCCCAGGGCGTAGTCGGGGACGCTGGCGCGTTCGACCAAGTCGGGGCGGCGGTCCTTGTCCTTGACCCGCTTGTCGACGTGGCGGCCGTAATAGCTGTAGGGCCAGCCGTAGAAGCCGCCTTCGCGCACCGAGGTCATGTAGTCGGGCACCAGGTCGTTGCCCAGTTCATCGCGCTCGTTGACGCTGGTCCACAGCTCGCCATTGGCCGGGTTCCAGCCCATGCCGTTGGGATTGCGCAGGCCCGAGGCGAAGACGCGGGAATAGCCGGTGGCCGGGTCGACCTGCAGGATGGCGGCGCGGTTGGTCTCGTTCTCGATGCCGTTCTCGCCGACATTGCTGTTGGAGCCGACCGTCGCGTACAGCAGCTTGCCGTCCGGGCTGGCGATGATGTTCTTGGTCCAGTGGTGGTTGATCGGCCCGCCCGGCAGGTCGGCGACCTTGCGCGGCGCGGCCCAGATGCGCGTGACGCCGGTCGTGTAGGGGAAGGCGACGATAGCGTCGGCATTGGCCACGTAGAGGGTGTCGCCGACCAGGGCCATGCCGAACGGCGAATAGAGCCCGGTCAGGAACGGGACCTTCATCTCGGCCACGCCGTCGTGGTCGGCGTCGCGCAGCAGGGTGATGCGGTTGGCGCTGGGCACGCCGGCCCCGGCCTTCTTCATCAGCATCTTCTCGAAGAAGCCCTTCAGGCCATGTTGCGGCTCCTTCTTGGGCGGGGCGTTGCTCTCGGCCACCAGCACGTCGCCGTTGGGCAGGACGAGCAGCCAGCGCGGGTGGTCCAGGCCTTGGGCGAACGGCTGCACGCGGAAGCCGGCGGGCGCGCGCGGCGTGACGCCGGCCGGCCAACCGACGACGTCCGAGACCTTGACGGTGGGGATCAGCGACTTGCTGGGCTTGGGCAGGGCCGGATTGGCGCCGTAGCCGACCGTGCTGTTCTGCTGGCCTTTGCTCTGGCCGCAAGCCGCCACCGCGGTCAGCGCCAAGCAGGCGATCAAGATTTCGCGAAACCGACGGTGCATAAGGCGCTTCCCTCTTCAGCCTGCGTTCAACGCACAGGGTCTTTGATCTGTTCTGGTTATTGATACGGTTCGGCGATGGTGAAGTTCCAGTCCACTCCTTTTGATCGACGCGCTCTGCTGGCCAGTCTTGTGGCGCTGCCCATGCTGGCGGCTTCGCGCAAGTCCAAGCCGGTTCCTAAGCCCGCCCCGCCGCCGCCGCCTCCGCCGGTGGTGACGGTGCTGGGCGACTCGATCACGGCGGGCCTGGGCCTGGCGCAGGACCTCTCCATGCCCGCGCGGCTGCAGGCGGCGCTGGACCGGCTGGGCGCGCCGTCGCAGGTGCGGAACCTGGGCGTCCTGGGCGACACCAGCGCCAACGGCCTGGCCCGCGTCGACCGCGTGCCGGCCGACAGCAGCGTCTGCGTGGTGGCCCTGGGCGGCAACGACCTGCTGCTGGGCGTCGATCCGTCGATGACCAAGGCCAACCTGCGGGCCATCGTCCAGCACCTGAAGTCCAAGAACATCCGCGTGGTGCTGGCTGGCGTGCGGGCTCCGGGGCTGCTGGGCGTCGACTATGCGCGACGCTTTACTCAGCTCTATCCGGACCTGGCCAGGGAGCAGGGCGTGTTCTATGCGCCGGACTTCCTGACCGGGGTGATCGGCGTCGCGCGCTACATGCAGCGGGACGGGATCCATCCCAATGCAGATGGGGCGCGGATCATCGCGGATCGTCTGGCGCCGGTGGTGGCGCAGGCGTTGAAGGCATAGCAATCCTTGTCATCCCGGAAAGCCCGCAGGGCTTGTCCGGGACCCAGGGGCCAAGCCCAGTGCGGTTGCCCCTGGGTCCCGGCTCTCCGCTTCGCTGCGGCCGGGATGACAAGTTTTGGGTAGATACGAAAACGCCCTCCGCCGGGGTCCGGCGAAGGGCGTTCCAGTTCGGTCCGGCTGGGCCGTTACTCCGCCACGTGCGGCTTCTTCACCGCCACGTGGTGATGCCCGCCGAAGATTCGGCCCATCAGGCGCTCCGAGCGGGTCTTCAGGCCGTCCATCAGCACGAAAACCACCGGGATGTAGAGCAGCGACAGCAGGGTCGAGGTGATCAGGCCGCCGATGACCGCGATGGCCATCGGAGCCCGGAACTCGACTTCCGCGCCCAGGCCGATGGCGGTGGGCAGCATGCCCGCGCCCATGGCCACGGTGGTCATCAGGATCGGCCGGGCCCGCTTGTGGGCCGCGTCGACGATGGCCGTGCGCTTGTCCACGCCGTGCTCCTGCATGGCCATGATCGCGTACTCGACCAGCAGGATCGAGTTCTTGGCCGCGATGCCCATCAGCATCAGGATGCCGATCAGGGTCGAGATCGAGAAGCTGGAGTGGGCCAGCACCAGCAGGCCGAAGGCGCCGCCGATGGCCAGCGGCAGGGCGACCATGATGGTGATCGGGTGGGCGAAGCTGCGGAACAGCAGCACCAGCACGACGTACATCAAGAGGATGCCGGTGATCAGCGCGCCCAGGAAGCCGCTGACCATCTCGGCGATGAACTCGGCGTCGCCGGCGGCCACTTCCTTGACGCCGGTCGGCAGGTTCTTGACCGAGGGCAGGGCGTGGACGCGCTTGGCCGCCTCGCCGACGACGATGCCGTCGAGTTCGGCGGTGATGGTGGCCACGCGCGAACGGTCGCGGCGGTCGACCTGCGAGGGACCGGCGCCGAAGCGGACGTCGGCGACGGCGTTCAGCGGCACAGGACCGTTGGACGACGGCACCTGCAGCGTCTGCAGGACGGCGATGTCCTCGCGGGCGTTGTTGTTCAGGCGCAGACGGATCGGCACCTGGCGGTCACCCAGATTGTACTTGGGCAGGTTCTGGTCGATGTCGCCGATGGTGGCCACGCGCACGGCCTGGCTGATCGCCCCAGCCGAGACGCCGGCGCGGGCGGCCTGGTCGGGCTTGGGCGTGACGACGATCTCGGGACGGGCGATCGAGGCGGTGTTGACCACGTGGGCCAGGCCCGGCACGGCGCGCATCTCGGCCTCGACCTTGCGGGCCGCGGCTTCCAGGGCGGGACCGTTGTCGCTGACCAGGCTGAGCGTGTAGCTGCCGCCGTTCGACGGACCGCCGCCGTTGTTGCTGCCGGCGCCGATGCGCGCGCCCGGAATCTGGGCGAAGCTGTCGACCATCTGGCGGCTGAACGCCTGCTGGCTGATCCGCTTGCCCTTCTCGGTCAGGTCGGCGGTCACCGAGCCCTTGTTGACGGCGTTGTTGCTGCCGACCGAGGCGTAGACGCCGACCACTTCGGGGCGGTCCATCAGCGCCTTGGTGACGCGCTGCACGACGGCGTCGGTCTCGTCCAGGGTCGCGCCCGGCGGCAGTTCGATCGAGAACTGCGACCGGCCGCGGTCGGCCTGGGGCTGGAACTCGAACGGCAGGCGGGTGGCCAGGAACACCGAGATGATGAACATCGGGATGCCCATCGCCAGGACCTTCCAGCGATTGTTCAGGCCCCAGTTCAGGGCCTTCAGGTACGGACCCATCCACGCCGGGTCCTTGTCCTCATGCTTGGCGTCGGCCTTGAGCATGTAGGCGCCCATCAGCGGCGTCAGCAGGCGGGCGACCACCAGCGAGAACAGCACCGAGACGCAGGCGGCCAGGGCGAAGGCCTTGAAGAACTGGCCGATGATGCCGGGCATGAAGCCGACGGGGGCGAACACCGCCACGATGGTGAAGGTGGTGGCCACGACGGCCAGGCCGATCTCGTCGGCCGCCTCCATGGCCGCCGCATAGGGGCTTTTGCCGCCGCGCATGTGGCGGACGATATTCTCGATCTCGACGATGGCGTCGTCGACCAGGATGCCGACGGTCAGCGACAGGGCCAGCAGGGTGACGCCGTTCAGCGACTCGCCCATCGGCGCCAGGACCGCGAAGGTCGGGAACAGCGACATCGGGATGGCCACGGCCGCCAGCAGGGTGGCGCGCCAGTCGCGCAGGAACAGCAGCACGACCAGCACCGCCAGGATGGCGCCGATGATCAGGGCTTCCATCGAGGCGATGTAGCTCTCCTCGATGTATTTCACGTTCGAGGTGATCTCTTCGATCTGGACCTCGGGGTGTTCCTTGTCGAGCTTCTCGACGGCCTTGCGGACCTTCTCGGCGGTCTGCACTTCCGAGGCGCCGCGCGAGCGGATCATCGAGAAGGTGACGACTTCCTGGCCGTCATAGCGGGCGCGCGAGCGGGGCTCGGCCCAGTGGTCGTTGACCGAGCCGATGTCGGCCAGGCGCACGGTGCCGCCGCCGGTGACCGGCACGCGGGTCTCGCGCAGCTGTTCGACCGAGCCGGCCGCGCCCAGGGTGCGGATGGCGCGCTCGGCGCCCGAGATGGTCACGCGGCCGCCGGGCAAGTCGGCGTTGGACGAGACCAGGGCCTGGCTGACGGCGGCGGCGGTGACGCCGCGCGCGGCCAGGCGGTCGGGATCGAGGGCGACCTCGATCTCGCGGCTGACGCCGCCGCGGCGGTTGACCTCGCCGATGCCGCGGATGGCCAGCAGGGTGCGGGACACGTCGTTGTCGACGAACCAGCTGCGCTGCTCGGGCGTCAGGGTCGGGGCCTTGACCACATAGGTGATCAGGTCGTCGCCCGAGATGTCGACGCGGGTGACGGTCGGCTCCTGCATGTCCTGCGGCAGCGAGCCGCGCAGGTTGGACATGGCGTTGCGCACGTCGTTGGTGACGCGCTCGTGGTCGACGCCCAGCTCGAACTCGATGACCGTGGTCGAGGCGCCGTCGACGACGGTGGAGTTGATGTGGCGGACCTGGCCCAGGCCCGCGATCGAGTCCTCGACTAGGCGGGTGACCTGGGTCTCAAGCTCGCTGGGCGCGGAGCCCGGACGCACGGCCGTGACCACGACGATCGGCAGGTCGACGTCGGGGTTGTTGTTGATCCGCATGCTCTTGAAGCCGGCGATGCCGGAGACGCAGAGCAGGATGAACAGCAGGATGACGGGGATCGGGTTCTTGATCGACCAGGACGAGATGTTGCGCATCGGCTTCTGTCCTTAGCGCGCGGCTTTGGCGGCGGCGCCGATGCGGACCAGGTCGCCCTCGCCCAGGAAGCCCGCGCCGTCGACCACGACCTGCTCACCGGCGTTCAGGCCGGTGGCGGCGACGCGGTCGCCGGTATTGGTCAGGATGGCGATGCGGCGGAAGTGGACCTTCTTGGCGGTGTCGACCACGAACACGCCGGGGCGGTTCTCGCGGTACAGCACCGAGGCGCTGGGCACGACCAGGGCGGGCTGGTCGCCGGCGTCGATCGTGGTCCGGGCGAACATCCCCGGACGGAAGCCGCCCATCGACGACAGGGCCACGCGGGCCGTGCCCAGGCGGGTCTGGTTGTTGACTTCCGAGGTGACGATGCGGACGCGGCCGGTCATCTCGCCGACCTTCTCGGAATAGACCTTGGCCGGCATGCCGGCCTTGACCGAGGCCAGGTCGGTCTCGGGGATGTCGGCGTCCAGCTCCAGGCGGCTGTCGCGGACGATGCGGAACAGCTCCGAACCGGCGCTGACGATCTGGCCCTTGGTGACGCTGCGGCGGCTGATCAGCCCGCCGACCGGCGCGCGGATCGAGGTCTGGGCCACGCGGGCGGCGGTCTCGCCGCGCGCGGCTTCGGCGGCGGCCAGGTTGGCGGCCGAGGTGCCCTGGCGGGCGGTGGCGGTGTCGAGGCCGGCTTGGGAGAGGTAGCCCTTGGCCTGCAGCTCCTTGGCGCGGTTCAGGGCGGCGCTGGCCTCGGCCAGGGTGGCCTTGGCGCTGGCGACATTGGCGTCCTGCTGGCGCAACTGGGCGCTGATCAGCGCGCTGTTCAGCTGGACCAGGATCTGGCCGGCCTGGACGGTCTGGCCTTCCTCGGCGTTGACGGAAACGGCGGTCAGGCCGCCGGTCTCGGCGCCGACCGGCACCTCTTCCCACGGCGAGATCGTGCCGGTGGCGTTGATCTGGCGGGCGATCGGCTGGCTGGTCACCGTGGCGACGCTGACGGTCGCCGAGGCGCTCGGCGACGGCTTGGTCTTCTTCTCCGGCTTTTTCCCGCAGCCCGCGAGCGCGATCGCGCTCACGCCCAGGACCAAGACCAGCGCGCTCAGAGTCGGGCGGCGCCCATTGATCCCGTTAAGCACGAACATTTCCCCAGCAACAGTTTAAGCCCGACGGCCTTCTAGCCGACAAACCTCGGGTCGCTGAGTTAATTTGCCGTAAGACGATAAGGAGAACAGTTCTGCCCGCTCGAAGGGAGCGGGAAGAGCTACAGTCGCTCGATGATCGTCACGTTGGCCAGCCCGCCGCCTTCGCACATGGTCTGCAGGCCGTAGCGCGCGCCACGGTCCTTCAGGGCATGCACCAGGGTGGTCATCAGCTTGGCCCCCGAACCGCCCAGCGGATGGCCCAGGGCGATGGCGCCGCCGTGGACGTTCAGTTTGTCGGGATCGCCGCCGGTCACCTGCAGCCAGGCAGTCGGCACCGAGGCGAAGGCCTCGTTGACCTCATAGAGATCGATGTCGCCGATCGTCAGGCCCGCCCGGTCAAGCGCCTTCAGGGTGGCGGGGATCGGGGCCTCCAGCATGATCACCGGGTCATGGCCGATCACGGTCATGCTGTGGATCCGAGCCAGCGGCTCGACGCCGAGAGCCTTGAGACCCCGCTCGTTGACGATCATCACGCCGGCCGCGCCGTCGCAGATCTGGCTGGAGGTGGCGGCGGTCAGGCGGCCGTCCTCGGTCAGCAGCTTCACCGAGCCGATCGACTCCAGCGAGGCGTCCCAGCGGATGCCCTCGTCCTTGTCGTGGGTCTCGGTCGCGCCGCCCTCCAGGGTCACCTCGATCGGCACGATCTCGGCGGCGAACTTGCCGTCCTGGGTGGCGGCGATGGCGCGCTGGTGGCTGGACAGGGCGTAGGCGTCGAGCTCGGCGCGCGACAGGCCGTACTTCTTGGCGATCATCTCGGCGCCGGCGAACTGGCTGAAGTTGATGCCGGGATAGCGCGCCTCCATGCGCGGGCTTTTGTACGTCCCGAAGCCGTTCTTGTAGGGCAGGGCCGAGGACAGCCCCATCGGCACGCGGCTCATGCTCTCGACGCCGGCGGCGATGACCACGTCCATGGCCCCGGACATCACGGTGGCGGCGGCGAAGTGGATGGCCTGTTGCGACGAGCCGCACTGGCGGTCGACCGAAGTGGCCGGCACGCTCTCGGGCAGGCTGGAGGCCAGCACCGCGTTGCGGGCGATGTTGATGGCCTGCTCGCCGACCTGGCCGACACAGCCCATGATCACGTCTTCGATGAGGGCCGGATCGGCGCCGCTGCGCGCCACCAGGGCGTCCAGCACGGTTCCCGCCAGATCGGCCGGATGCCAGCCCGAGACCCTGCCGCCCTTGCGTCCGCCGGCCGTCCGCGCGGCCGCCACGATATAGGCTTCGCCCATGGTTCCACTCCCGTCGTTGGTGGGAGTGAAACAGGCGTTCGAGGGGTTGTCAGCAGTGACGCGGCGTCAGGGGCCGACCACTTCGGAGGGCTGCGGCGGCGGGCGGCGGCGCGGCACGGATCCGCAGAACAGCGCGATCATGGCCAGATAGCTGAAGACGCCGCCGCCGGCGTTCAGTGTGGCGTGGTTGGGGATATCGGGGTCGGCCAGGGTGGCCAGGGTCAGGATCAGGCTCAAGCTATGGAAGCCGCAAGCCCACATCGGCCACCAGCGATCGGATCGCAGGGCGATGAACAGCAGCACCAGCATCAGGGCCAGATCCACCAGGAACACCGCGGTCTGCGGACCGAACTTCTGCTGGTTGTTGTAGAGAAAGCCGGTGGCGAACCAGGCCACGATCATGGCGGCGCCGGCCAGGCGTTCAGGCCAGCCGCCACGCCAAAGCGCCACGCCGGCCGTGATCAGCAACGCGGCGAGGCTTGACCATTGAGTGAGGGAGTTGAGTGGCGCCATCGCGCTAGGGTGGAGGCTTTCCGCCAGATTGCAATGATCCTCGCCGATCGGGACCGGCGAGGATCTTGCGTCGGGCCTTGAAGCTCTAGGCGGCGATGGTCAGGCGGCCGGAGGCCTTGGCCAGGCCCTCGACGGGAGGCGCCTTGCCGAACTCGTCCTGCTCGAAGGACACGGCCGAAAGGCCGATGTCGTGCTGGGCGACCGTCAGGTGCTTGTGGGTGGTGACGATGCCTTCGCGCGCCACGCCCAGGGCCTGCATGGTGTTGATGGCCGACATGATGGCGTCCTGGCCGATCAGGGCCGAGAGGCGGGCGGCCTGGCGGGTGGTGGGCATCAGGGCGGCCAGGTTGGCCGTGGAGGCGATGGCGGCGTCGATGGCCTTTTCAGCGGCGAACAGGGCTTCGGCGACGGTCTCGGCGGCGGCGCGGCGTTGCTTAAGCATGCGAAATCTCCATCACGCCGACGGTGTCGGCGCGTTGCCAGATGTTGATGATGTTTGGTTTTTGGTCGCCCCGCTCCGGAGGGCGCGTGTCGGTCTTACGGGAGCAGGCTCTGCAAGGCGTGGAGCCCCGTCAGGATCGAACCGAAAGCGAAAGCGGTCACGATCATGACGGCCGCGATGAAGGCCAGTCGGAGGGGAAGGCTCAGATGATTGGGCCGTCCGCCTCCGAGTCCGAAGAGGAGAAGTCCGACAGGAACGTCTCGTCCATCACCGCGCTGGCGATGCACAGGATCTCCCGCAGGATCAGTTCGCTCGGCTTGAACGAAGCCTGCTTGCGGGTGGCCTCCACCAGGTCGTGCACCATCGACGCGCCGGCCGGGGTCACCGACAGGTTCTGCAGCTGGCGCTCGAGTTCGCTCCACGTGATGGGGGGCAGGACCTCGGCCGAATTCAGCAGGGGCCACGTGTGCTGGAAGCTCTTCACTTCCTGGCGCAGGTGAGCGGCTCGGCCGATCGCGTCCTTCTGATGGGGGGTCAACTCGTTCACTGGGAACTCCTTCCTCGATGGGGTCAGCAGACCGCGAGGAAGGATGTTCGCCTAGCCGGGCCGTGTCGGACCCCGACGCGGTAGGAGGGGGGGCGCCCCCCTGATGGGGGCCCTGATCGGAGGCCCCCTGACTGGAACCCCCATGACCGGCGTTGGCCCGGTCGAAGACGCGGCGGGCCGCGTCGTAGCGGTCGGCCGCGCCCAGGCGCTTGCGCGCCTTGTCCAGGTGCCAGTCGACGGTGTGCTTGGAGAGGCCCAGTTCGCGGGCGATCTCCTTGGAGCTCATATGGCGATCGACTAGACGAAGGCATTCGCGCTCACGCTCGGTGAGGCGATCCAGACCGTCGGTCTGATCAGGCAGGGTGTGAGCGCCCTTATCCATTGGCCGGAACCATATGCAAACGTAAGGGGCCGGCCAAGCGCCGGAACATTAAACCTTGGCTATGCGCCGCGTGGCAGATCGCCGCCTTCCAGCGTCGACGACACTTTCCAGAGATCGACCCCGCCTTCCGAGGCGTGGCGATCGATCTGCGCCAGCTGCTCGGCCGAGAAGGAAAGACCGTTCAGGGCGGCCAGGGAGTCCTCCAGCTGGGCCACGGTGCGGGCCCCGACCAGGGCCGAGGTGACGCGCGGATCGCGCAGGGTCCAGGCGATGGCCATCTGCGCCAGGGTCTGGCCGCGCTCGGCGGCGATGGCGTTCAGGGCCTTGATGCGCGTGAGGTTGTCCTCGCTCAGCAGGTGGGCGCCGAACGAGCCGTTCTTGGCGACGCGGGAGTCGGCGGGCGCGCCGTTCAGGTACTTGTTGGTCAGCAACCCTTGCGCCAGCGGCGAGAAGGCGATGCAGCCGACGCCCAGGTCGCCCAGGGTGTCGAGCAGTTCGTCCTCGATCCAGCGGTTGACCATCGAATAGGACGGCTGGTGGATCAGCAGCGGCACGCCCTCGCTCTTGAGGATGGCGTGGGCCTGGCGGGTCAGCTCGGGCGAGTAGGACGAGATCCCGACGTACAGCGCCTTGCCCTGGCGGTGCAGGTGGGCCAGGGCGCCCATGGTCTCCTCCAGCGGCGTCGTGGGATCGACGCGGTGCGAGTAGAAGATGTCGACATAGTCGACGCCCATGCGCTTGAGGCTCTGGTCGCAGCTGGCGATCAGGTACTTCCGCGAGCCGCCGATGCCGCCATAGGGGCCCGGCCACATGTCCCAGCCGGCCTTGGTTGAGATCACCAGCTCGTCGCGGTGGGCCGCGAAGTCGGTCGCCAGCACCTTGCCGAAGTTCTCCTCCGCCGAGCCGAAGGGCGGGCCGTAGTTGTTGGCGAGGTCGAAGTGGGTGACCCCCAGGTCGAACGCCCGGCGCAGGATGGCGCGGCCGGTCTCGAACACGTCGGCCCCGCCGAAGTTCTGCCACAGGCCCAGCGAGATGGCCGGCAGGTCCAGGCCGCTGCGGCCCGTGCGGCGATAGGGCATGGTCGCGTAGCGGTCGGCGGCGGCGACATAGGGAATCTGCATTTGATTGTCCTCAGGCTTCGCGGCGCGCCGCTTCGCTTTCCGTCGCCGGGGAGGCGGCGCGGATCAGTTCCAGCACGTCGAAGATGATGGCCCGCATCGCCGCCGAGGCGCGCTCGGCGTCGCGGGCGATGATCGCCTCGGCCACGTCGGCGTGCGACGGGATCGAGGCGGTGCGGCCCTTGATGCGGTTGGTGAAGCGGATCGAGATGCGCAGGGCGGTGTTCACCAGCTCGTGCAGCTCGCGATAGAACGGGTTCTTGGTCGCATCCAGGATGGCGATGTGGAAGGCGATGTCGGCGGCCAGCGGGTCGTCCTCGCCCTGGGCGGCGGCCTGCATTCGGGCCAGACCCCTGCGGATCGCCTCCAGCCCCGCTTCGTCGGCGTTGCGCGCGGCCAGGGCCGCGGCGGCCGGCTCGATGCCCAGCCGCATTTCGGTGAAGTCGGCCAGCAGGCGAAGGCTGAACTTGCGCTCCAGCAGCCAGCGCAGCACGTCGGGGTCGAGCATGTTCCACTCGGCCTCGGGCTCGACCACCGTGCCGTGGCGCGGGCGGGCGCTGAGCAGGCCCTTGGCGGTCAGCATCTTGACCGCCTCGCGGGTGACGGTGCGGCTGGCGGTGAACTGCTTGGACAGCTCGGCCTCGGTCGGGAAGCCCGCGGCGGTGAAGTCGCCCGTGACGATGGCCTGACCCAGCTGCTCGACCAGTCCGTAGGTCAAACTCTGGCCGGGCTGGGTGCGCATGGGTGTCCTTCGAGGATTCTCGGGTGGCGTGAATACAGCCGCGCCGCCCCCGTTCGGCAAGAGTGTTCAGACCATAGGTCAGACCAAACCGAATAAACTGTCATCCCGGGCGTAGCGAAGCGTAGACCCGGGACCGCGGCGAACTCGGAGCTTCCGGCGGTCCCGGCTCTGCGCGCTAAAGCGCTTGGCCGGGATGACAGTTTACGCTGACTGGCTGCGGAAGCGCTCGATCAGGAACGCGGTGGCTGGGCCGGGCGGGGTGTCGCCGCGATAGATGGCGTGCAGGGCGTAGACCGCGTCGTTGAGGTCCGGCATGTCCAGGCGCTTCAGGCGGCCGGCGGCGATGTCCTCGCGGACCATCGGTTCGGGCATGTTGCCCCAGCCGAAGCCCTCCTTCAGCAGCAGGTGCTTGGCACCCAGGTCCGCCAGCCGCCACGTGTGGACGCTGCCGACGGCGAAGTCGCGGCCCTCGGTCAGCCGGGAGCGGTCGGTGAGCACCAGCTGGGTGTGGCCGCGGGCTGCGCCGGGCGGGTTCGGGCCCAGGGCCAGCGGATGGTCCGGGGCGGCGACGGGGATCAGCAGGGTCGAGCCGACGCCGATGGTCTCCAGCGCGTCGCCGCCGTTGACGACGTCCAGCGGCCCAGCGATGCCGATCGTGGCCCGGCGGTCCAGCACCATCTGGGTCACCGCGCCCAGGCCCTCGACATGCAGGCGCAGGGTCACGGTCGGGAAGGCCTCGCGGAAGGCGCGCAGGGCGTCGACCACGCGGGCGGTGGGCAGCATGACGTCCAGCACCAGGTGGATCTCGGCCTCCAGCCCTTGGGTCAGGCCCTTGGCCATGGCCCGCAGGGAGGCGACGTCGCCGGCGATCACCCGGGCCTGGGCCAGCACCACGCGGCCGGCCTCGGTCAGCAGCGGGGTCTTGGCCGCGTCGCGGTCGAAGAGCGTGAGGCCCAGCTGGGTCTCCAGATTGGCGATCGTGTAGCTGATGACGGAGTTGGCCCGGTTCAGCCGCCGGGCCGCGCCGGCGAAGCTGCCGGCCTCGACCACGGCCAGGAACACGGTCAGCTGGTCGAGGGTAGGGGTGCCGGGTTCGCTACTCACCGTCGCCTCATTCGAAAATCTCGAACGTAATAGACGATTTTATTCGGCTGTTTCGCAAGCCCAAGCGGCGCCAAAAGGCCGCCCAACGACGGGGCATGACGCTTCCGCCTGAAGACACCGAGGAATAGCCGTCATGGCCAAGGTTCTGGTTCTCTATTATTCGTCCTACGGTCACCTGGAGACGATGGCCAACGCCGTCGCCGAGGGCGCGCGCGAAGCCGGCGCGACCGTCGATATCAAGCGCGTGCCGGAAACCGTGCCGCTCGAGATCGCCAAGGGCGCGCACTTCAAGCTCGACCAGGCGGCTCCGGTCGCGGCCGTTGAAGATCTGGCCAACTACGACGGCATCATCGTCGGCGCCCCGACCCGCTTTGGCCGCATGGCCTCGCAGGTCGCCGCGTTCTTCGACCAGGCCGGCGGCCTGTGGGCTCGCGGCGCGCTGCACGGCAAGGTCGCCGGCGCCTTCACCTCGACCGCCACGCAACACGGCGGCCAGGAAACCACCCTGTTCTCGATCATCACCAACCTGCTGCACTTCGGCACAACGATCGTGGGCATGGACTACGGCCACGCCGGCCAGATGACCCTGGACGAAGTCACCGGCGGCAGCCCGTACGGCGCCACCACCATCGCCGGCGGCGACGGCTCGCGTCAGCCCAGCGCCAATGAGCTGGACGGCGCCCGCTACCAGGGCCGCCGCATCGCCGAGACGGCGATCAAGCTGCACGGCTGATTTCAGCCATCCGGCTTTTTAGCCGGTCACATTGTTAGCGACCGGCAGTGAGGGGCCGGCCGGCTCCTTCCCCCTCCAGGGAGCCGGTCGGTCCCTTTTTCGTTGCACTAGGAAAAGGAGTCTCGTCATGCGCCGCCGCAATAGCCTTCTGGCCGACCTCTGGAGAGGTTTCGTCTTCATCGTCACCATCCGGGCGATCGCCAAGCACTACCGCTCGCGCCGTCTCTACCTGGCTGAGCGCTAAGCGCTGAGCCGCCCCATCGCGCCGGTCTCGGGGGAGGCTGGCGCGGGCGGCGCTTATGGTTATCAAGTAATAACCGCGTCTATTTGAGTTGTGCCATTTTGATACAGAGTTCTGGATTGACGATTGGTTGATCTTTATTTCATGATGAACAAAATAGTTTGAGTTGTTAATTATAGAATCTTGAAAATTAAACGAAGCCGTAAGCTCGTTATGCGAGGTTGGTGTCAGGCAAAACGCCTACCGGCCGTCAAAAGGACGCCGGAATACCTCGAATAGGAGTTATTTCGTCATGGCGCTGAACAGCATCAACACGAACTCGGGCGCGATGATCGCCCTGCAAAACCTGAACTCGACGAATGCCGAACTGGGCGTCACCCAGCAACGCATCAACACCGGCAAGAAGGTCGGTTCGGCCAAGGACAACGGCGCTGTCTGGGCCATGGCCAAGAACCAGACCGCCGCGTCGTCGTCGCTGAACTCGGTGAAGGACTCGCTGCAACGCGGTCAGTCCACCATCGACGTGGCCCTGGCCGCCGGCGACACCATCACCGACCTGCTGGGCAAGATGAAGGAAAAGGCTCTGGCCGCTTCCGACACCTCGCTGAACACCGCGTCGTTCAACGCGCTGAAGTCTGACTTCGACTCGCTGCGCGACCAGGTGCAGAAGGCCGCCGACAACGCCAAGTTCAACGGCGTCAGCCTGGCCGACGGCAAGGCCTCGAAGATGACCTTCCTGGCCAACTCGGATGGCTCGGGCTTCACCGTGAAGGCTCAGACCCTGGGTCTGGCTGGTCTCGGCCTGAGCTCGACCGCGACCTCGACCTTCGCCTCGGCCTCCGCGGCCAAGACGATGATCGCCACCATCGACAAGGCTATCGGCACGGCCACCAACAAGCTGGCCTCGCTGGGCACCGCCTCGACCGGTCTCGACACCCACCTGACCTTCGTCGGCAAGCTGCAAGACAGCCTGGACGCCGGCGTCGGCAACCTGGTGGACGCCGACCTGGCCAAGGAAAGCGCCAAGCTGCAGTCGCTGCAGACCAAGCAACAGCTGGGCATCCAGGCCCTGTCGATCGCGAACTCTTCGTCGTCGTCGATCCTGAGCCTGTTCCGCTAAGCCGGACTTCGTCGACTTCAAGGTCGTCGAGAGGGCGAGTCTCCGGACTCGCCCTTTTCCTTTTTGTGGGGTTCCGCAGAGTCTATCGACAGGTGAAGCGGAAGTGTTCCAAAGTGTGCCAAAATGGGACACTTTCTGAAATCTAGTAATGAGTCCTAACGCTCGGATCGTGCTTCTTAAGGAAGTAGTTCGTTGATTCAGTGAATGGGGTGTTTTCCATAAACTATATTGAAAGAGCGGGCGGCCTAACGTGGCGATGGGCAAAATGCCCGCCGGTCGTCAAAACGACACCGGAACACCTCGAATAGGAGATGTTCGTCCCATGCCGTTGAACAGCATCAACACGAACTCGGGCGCCCTGATCGCCCTGCAAAACCTGAACTCGACGAACAGCGAGCTGCAGGTCGTCCAACAACGCATCAACACCGGCAAGAAGGTCGGCAACGCCAAGGACAACGGCGCTGTCTGGGCCATGGCCAAGAACCAGTCGGCCGCGTCGTCGTCGCTGAACTCGGTGAAGGACTCGCTGCAGCGCGGCCAGTCGACCATCGACGTCGCGCTCGCCGCCGGCGACACCATCACCGACCTGCTGGGCAAGATGAAGGAAAAGGCCCTGGCCGCTTCCGACACCTCGCTGAACACCGCCTCTTTCAACGCGCTGAAGTCGGACTTCGACTCGCTGCGTGACCAGGTCCAGAAGGCCGCCGACAACGCCAAGTTCAACGGCGTCAGCCTGGCCGACGGCAAGGCCTCGAAGATGACCTTCCTGGCCAACACCGATGGTTCGGGCTTCACCGTGAAGGCCCAGACCCTGGGTCTGGCCGGTCTCGGCCTCGCCGCGACCGCGACCTCGACCTTCACCTCGGCCTCGTCGGCCAAGTCGATAATCGCCACGGTCGACAAGGCCATCGGCACCGCCACCAACAAGCTGGCCTCGCTGGGTACGGCTTCGACCGGCCTCGACACCCACCTGACCTTCGTCGGCAAGCTGCAGGACAGCCTGGACGCCGGCGTCGGCAACCTGGTGGACGCCGACCTGGCCAAGGAAAGCGCCAAGCTGCAATCGCTGCAGACCAAGCAACAGCTGGGCGTTCAAGCTCTGTCGATCGCGAACCAATCGTCGTCGTCGATCCTGAGCCTGTTCCGCTAAGCAACAGCAGAAAATACCCCTCGACCGCCGCCGCGGTCGCACCTGTCAGGGCGAGCCTTCGGGCTCGCCCTTTCTTTTTGGCCTGGTTTCTCCCCAAGGAGTCGATAAATTGGCCTGACCACTTGCCTCGTCGACCGTCGTCATGACAACGTTGTCCCCGACAGCATTGCCAAAGAGCGCGGCGACGTGGCCGTCATACGAGAAGAGTTGGGGAGTATGAACACCAGGACCCTCTGCGTCGCCTTGCTGGCGTCGACCTTTCTGTCTGGCGCGGCAGCCGCCGCCGAGACCCCCCAGGCGACCGCCCACGCCGCCAAGTGGCCCGCGGCCAAGAGCCAGGGCCTGGTCGATCCGGCCACCGAGGCCTTCGTCGACGGCCTGCTGGCCAAGCTCACTCTCGAAGAGAAGGTCGGCCAGCTGATCCAGGCCGATATCGGCCAGATCAAGCCCGAAGAGCTGAAGATCTACCCCCTGGGTTCGATCCTGGGCGGCGGCAGCTCGCCGCCGATCGGCGCGCCCGACCGCTCGCCGCAGAAGCCCTGGGTCGATACCGCGAAAGCCTTCCGCGAGGGCGCGGCGTCGCGTCCGGGCGGGACGCACATCCCGCTGATCTTCGGCATCGACGCCGTGCACGGCAACAACAACGTCGTCGGCGCGACCCTCTTCCCGCACAACATCGCCCTGGGCGCGGCGCATGATCCCGAGCTGATCCGCCGCATCGGCAAGGCCACCGCCTTCGAGACCTCGGCCGCCGGCTTCGACTGGGCGTTCGGCCCGACCCTGGCCGCGCCGCGCGACGACCGCTGGGGCCGGACCTATGAAGGCTATTCGGAGGATCCGGCGATCATCCGCGACTATGCCGGCCAGATGATCCTGGGCATCCAGGGCGCGGTCAGCCAAGGCGGGGTGATCCAGCAGGGCCATGTCGCGGCCAGCGCCAAGCACTTCCTGGGCGACGGCGGCACCGAGAACGGCCACGACCAGGGCGATACGAAGGTCTCCGAGGACGACCTGATCCGCCTGCACGCCCAGGGCTATGTGCCCGCCATCAACGCCGGGACCCTGACGGTGATGGCCTCGTTCTCCAGCTGGAACGGGACCAAGATGCACGGCAACAAGAGCCTGCTGACCGACGTGCTGAAGGGCAAGATGGGCTTCGACGGCTTCATCGTCGGCGACTGGAACGGCCATGGCCAGGTGCCGGGCTGCAAGCCGACCGACTGCCCGCAGTCGATCAATGCCGGCCTGGACATGTTCATGGCCCCCGACAGCTGGAAGCCGCTCTACGAGAACACCCTGGCCGAGGTGAAGTCGGGCGTGATCCCGATGGCGCGCCTCGACGACGCCGTCCGCCGCATCCTGCGGGTCAAAGCCAAGATGGGCCTGTTCCAGGCCGCCCGTCCGTTCGAGGGCCGCGAAGGCGTGATCGGCAGTCCTGAGCACAAGGCCATCGCCCGCGAGGCGGTGCGCAAGTCGCTGGTGCTGCTGAAGAACAACGGCGTCCTGCCGGTGAAGGCCAGCGCGAACGTGCTGGTCGCCGGCTCGGGCGCGGACGACATCGGCAAGCAGTCGGGCGGCTGGACCCTGTCCTGGCAGGGCACCGGCAACACCAATGCGGACTTCCCCAATGCGGAGTCGATTTATGCCGGCCTGAAGACCGCGGTCGAGGCTGGTGGCGGCCACGCGACCCTCGCCGTCGACGGCGCGTTCGACAAGAAACCCGACGTCGCCATCGTCGTCTTCGGTGAAAATCCGTATGCGGAAGGTGTCGGCGACCTGAAGACCACGCTGGAGTACCAGCCGGGCGCCAAGACCGATCTGGCCCTGCTCAAGAGCCTGAAGGCCAAGGGCGTGCCGGTGGTCGCGGTGTTCCTCAGCGGCCGGCCGCTGTGGGTCAATCCCGAGATCAACGCCTCGGACGCCTTCGTGGCGGCCTGGCTGCCGGGCTCGGAAGGCGGCGGCGTCGCCGACGTCCTCGTGGGCGACAAGGCCGGCAAGCCGCGCAACGACTTCCACGGCAAGCTGTCGTTCAGCTGGCCCAAGACCGCGGCCCAGTTCAGCCTGAACAAGGGTGACAAGGGTTACGATCCGCAGTTCGCCTACGGCTACGGCCTGAGCTACGCGCGTCCCGGCAAGGTGGCGAAGCTGTCGGAGGTCTCGGGCGTCAAGCCGGTCGCCGAGAACGCCGTGAGCTACTTCATCGCCGGCAAGACCCCGGCGCCGTTCGAGTTCAAGGCCTCGCCCTCGTCCTCGGTGCAGATCGTCCCGGTCGACGCGGACAACATCCAGGAGGGCGGCCGCCAGGTCACCTTCGCCGGCGACAAGCTGGGCCGCATCACCATCGTCGGCGAAAAGCCCCTGGACCTGAGCTTCCAGACCAATGCCGACATGGCGCTGAGCTTCGAGTACCGCCTCGACGCGGCCGCGACCAAGCCGGTGATCCTGGCCATCGGCGCGGGCAAGCTGGACGTCACTCCGTCAGCCGGGACCCCGACCGGCCAGTGGGCCAGCGTCAAGATCCCGCTGAAATGCTTCCAGGCCGCCGGAGCGGACGTGACCAAGGTCACCGCGCCGTTCGACTTGGGGACTGCCGGAACCTTCCAGGTCTCGATCGCCAACGTGAAGCTGACGGCGGACACGGCCGGGGCGGTGTGCCCGGCGAAGGCGCAGTAAGCGGAAGCGTAGATCCTCCCCCGCGATGCGGGGGAGGTGGCCCAGAGGGCCGGAGGGGGCTAACGCGGCGTTCGCCCAGCTAGCCCCCTCAGTCGCTCCGCGACAGCTCCCCCGCATCGCGGGGGAGCATCTTGTCTAAAAGCTTCAGCACGATTTCCTGGTTACCGCGCCGTTAACCAGCAACCCCTTGTTCCGCCGACCTTTTTACTCCCCGTAAAGGAGCGTCCCGGTGGAGTACGAAGAGCGTAAAGCGTGGATCGCCCTCTGGCAGGCCGTGTTCGGCGAGCCGCCGCCGGTCGAGCCCGAGCGGGAGCCGACGGCGCGGATCCTGGTGGAGCACCTGCCGCCGGTCCTGCCTTACGAGATCAAGTCCCGAACTGAGTGAACGGCACGCGGTTGAAGAACTCGCGCTCGGCCCCGCGCGGGTCGTCCTCCAGCCGCGAGGTGTTGTCGAACACCATCGTCTGGCGGCGGGGCAGGGTGTAGGGCTCCCACTTGGGCAGGGTCCCGCCATTGGGATCGCCCGTGGCGGCGAAGCGCACGAAGGCGTCGCTGACCGTGTTGGACATGGAGACCGACTCCGGCCCCGTCCCGACGATCGAGCCCTTGGCGTCCAGCGTGCCGAACACCAGGCCGATGTCGATGGTGTGCGGCGCGCCGAAGATCCCGCCGTCCTTGGGTGACTTCCAATTGACCTGGTAGGCGAAGGCGGGCGCGCCAGCCTTGGCGCGCTCCTCGTCCTGGATGATCGCCGCCTTCCACGAGCGGCCGGCCGTCGAGGCGGCGAAATAGACGTCCGACGGCGAATAGTTCGGATAGGTCTGGCGGTAGAAGGCCACGACCGTCTCGGGATCGATGTCGATGCGGGCGTTGAACTGCCCCGGCAGGCGGGCGATCACCTCGTCCCAGCTCTTGGGGAAGGTCGAGGCGTCCCAGCCGATGAAGCCCTTGGTCTCGTCGTGGGTGTTGCCGCACATCATCGGCACCGACAGGCCCACCGGCGAGGCGTCGGGGAAGAACGGGTGGCGGGTCAGGGTCCGCTCGTCCAGCACCGGACCCATATAGACCCCGCCCGAGCCGGCGATCGGATCGGTGGCGCGCAGGCCCTCGACCATCTTCTCCGCAGGCAGGGCGCGCAGGGCGGCCAGGTCCTTGGCCCCGGTCTTGTCCATGAACGCCTTGGCGCGCTTGGTGGCGTTGAACGGGCCGCCGGCGGTGACCTGCTGGCCGCTCATGGTGGCGGCGCGGTGGAACAGGCCCTTGGCGTTCGACTGGGCCAGCAGGGTGGCGATCTTGGCCCCGCCGCCCGATTGCCCGAACAGCATCACCCGGTTCGGATCGCCGCCGAAGGCCGCGATATTGTCGCGCACCCATTGCAGGGCCAGCACCAGGTCCAACTGGCCGTTGTTGCCGCTGTCGGCCACCGACGGGTCGTTGAACAGGCGGGCGAGATAGAGATAGCCGAAGGCGTTCAGGCGGTGGTTCACCGTAACCACCACCACGTCGCTGCGCTTGGCCAGCTTGGTCCCCTCGTACCAGGGATGGCTGCCGGAGCCCGTGTTGTAGGCGCCGCCGTGGATGTAGAACATCACCGGCCGCTTGCCGCCGTCCGCGAGACCGGCCTTGCTGGCCTTGGCCGGGGTCCAGACGTTGAGGAACAGGCAGTCCTCGCCTTGCGTCTCGTCCTCGCCCTTGCCCTGCGGGCAGGACGCGCCATAGGTCAGGGCGTCCTTCACGTCGGTCCACGGCTCGGGCTTCACCGGCGCTGAGAAGCGCCGCGCGCCGCCGGTGTCCTGGCCGTAGCGCAGGCCCTTGAACACGCTGACCTCGCCGTCGACGAAGCCGCGCACCTTGCCGGCCGTGGTCGCCACGACCGGCGAGCGCTTCTCGGCCGCGAAGCCGGCGCGGGGCAGGGCGGCGAAGGCCGTCAGGGCGGCGGCGCCCGTGATCAGGGTGCGTCGGGTTTGGGCGGTGTCCATCGGCGTCCTCCGCGCTTTCTCGTGAAGCGTCGTCGGAAGCGGTATCACGCGTGACACCGGTAACAATCCACTATTTCGTGCGCTGGCGGAGGGAATTGTAGACCGCGTCGAAGCCCGCCAGCCCGTCCGGGGCGAAGGGCTGGGCGGCGATGGTGTCGCCCAGTTCCAGGACGCGTGGATCGGTCTCGTCGAACCGGGGCCAGGCGGGACGGCCGCCGCCGTTCGGGTCGCCGGTGCTGGCGAAGGCGATCCACTGGTCGACCATGGTCGCCGACAGCCGCCGGTCGGCCTGCGTCCAGGCCCAGGGCTCCTGGTCGAGATGGCCGAACATGTACCAGAGCTCGGCGAAGTGCGACGCGCCCCAGCCGGTCCGGACCGAGCCGTCCGGGAACGGCGGCCGGCGCGAGAAGCGATACAGATAGGCCGGCGCGCTCGCCCGGGCCTGCAGCCGCGCCCAGGCCCACATGTCCCAGCCGAACCGCAGGTCGCGCTCGAACGCCCCGCGCGCGGCCTGGGCGCTCGCATCGTCGGTGAAGAGATAGCCGGCCAGCAGGGCGGGCGGTAGGGCGCCGAAGGTCTTGGCCAGATCGGCCTGGAAGGTGGCGGCGCGGATGGTCGACAGATCGGTCAGCGACCGCGCCTCCTCGGCATTGTAGCCCAGCAGCAGCGGCACGCGGTTCGCGCGGCCGGCGGCATAGGCGTCCCACGGCGCCAGCGGCAGGACCCGTGCGCCGATCACCGGATGGCCCAGGCGCGCCGCGTTCGGGGCGGTCAGGGCCTCGACTGGCAGGGCCCGAAGCTGGGCGGCGGTGGTCGCGCCTAGCGTCTCGCCGAAGGCCGCGCCGTCACGCTCAGCCTTGGCCAGTTGGTAGCCGGGCGCGAGGGCCAGGGGCTCGAACACCCCGCCGCTCTGGGCGATGGCGTGGTGGAACAGGCCCTTGGCCTCCGGCGCGGCCAGCAGCAGGCTGACCGACATCGCGCCCGCCGACTGGCCCGCGATGGTGACGTTGGCCGGGTCGCCGCCGAACGCAGCGATGTTCCGTTGGACCCAGCGCAGCGCCGCCACCTGGTCCATCAAGCCATAGTCGCCAGACGATCCGCGGTCCTCCGCGCTCAAGGCTGGATGTGCCAGGAAGCCCAGCGCGCCCAGGCGATAGGAGATCGACACCACCAACACGCCGCGCTTGGCCAGGGCGTCGCCGGCGTAGAGCGGCAGCGACGTCGCGCCGTTGGTCCAGCCGCCGCCGTGGATCCAGACGATGACCGGCAGCCGGCCGGCGGGCTTCGCGGGTGTCCAGACATTCAGATAGAGGCAGTCCTCGCTCGTCTTCGGCGGCGGCTCGCCCGGCATGGAGACGCCGCGCTGCGGGCAGGCCGGGGCGAAGGCGGTCGCGGTGCGGACACCCATCCACGCCGCCGCCGGACGCGGCGCCCTCCAGCGCAGGTCGCCGACCGGCGGCTGGGCGTAGGGCAGGCCGAGAAAGGCGCGCACGCCGCCGGTCTCGACACCCTCGACACGGCCCGTGTCCAGCCGCGCGACCGGCCCAGCCTGCGCCAGGCTCGCCAATCCCCACAGCACCGCCGCCATCAGCCAACGCATCGTTTCGCCTCCCCAAGACCAGGGTTCCAAGGTCGCGTCCGGCGCGCCGATCGGTAAGACCGGTTCGTCCCGCCCAGGCCTCGGTTCGTCACTTCGCCGCGAGAGGCGTGGACGGCGGCGGCGCGGAGAGGGCAAATGGCGGCATGGGTTCGTCGCTCTCCCTTCCGCGCTTCGAGCGCCTGTCTGGCTCCGGCTGGCTGGCCGTGGGCTTCCTCTACTGGCTGGCGCTGGTCTGCGCGCTGGAGCCCGGCAACCTGGCCGCCGCCAGCGTCCCGCCGCCATGGCTGCGCGAGGTCACGCGCCTGCTGGCCGCCGGCGCCTTGGGCGCGGCCGCGACCCCGGCGGTGCTGGCCCTGGCCCGCGCCGACAACCGGGCGCGCGGCCTGGGCGTGCCGGCCCTGGCCTTCGTCCTGATCGTCGTCTCGTGCCTGCTGGAGGCCTGGCTGCTGGACGGCCGCGCCGCGCCGACTCTGCGCGAAATCCGCCAGGAGCTGGCGGCCAATTTCGTGCTGCTGGTGTTCGGCCTGTCGGTGTTTCTGGCCTTCGTCCTGCTGGTCCGGCGCGGCCAGACGCAGCCGGAGGGCCTCGTGTTCAGCGAGCGCGGCCGGGCCCTCGTCATCCACCCGCGCGACATCGAATGGATCGAGAGCCAGGGCAACTACCAGGCCATCCGCGCGGCTGGCGTCACCCACCTGGTGCGCCGGACGCTGGACGACCTGGAAGGCCGCCTCGATTCCGACCGCTTCGTGCGCATCCACCGCCGGACCATCGTCGCGGTGGCCGGCGTGCGCACGCTCGCCGCCCTATCGAACGGCGACGCCGAGGTCACCATGGCCGACGGCCAGGTTCTGCGCGTGACGCGAGGCCGGCGGGCTCGGCTGTCCCAGGCGCTGGCGAAGCTGACCTAGAGCGCCCTCACAGCGGCCGCATGCTCGGCGATCACCGCCAGGGTCGCCGCATCGGTGTCGAAGACGCCGTAGAGGCCCTGCTCCTCCTGGGGCGGATCGCCGACGAAGCTGTTGTCGCCGTGGGCGAACCAGGCGTCGGGGTGCTGGGCGCGGCCCTCGCCGTTCCAGGCCCAGAAGTTGGTCCCAGCCGTGGGGCCGCCGGCCTTCATGTCGTCCAGAGCGAGGCCGTAGATCGTCCGGTAGAAGCGGTCCTTGTCAGCCGTCGCCGAGCCGGGGACGAAGGCGCGGCCGTCGCGGATCAGCCCGAACTCCTCGATGACCAGCGGCTTGTTCAGGGACTTGGCCAGCGCGATGTGACGGGTCACGTAGTCGCGGCAGCGGGCCTCGCCGGCGGCGTAGGTGGCGGGCTGGTTCTTTGGATCGATCCAGCTCCAGTTGTTGGGCCAGACGTGCAGGGTGACGTAGTCGATGGTGGCGGGGCGGTGGGCCTCCAGCGCGCAGGCCTCGCTGCGCAGGCACCCCATGGAACCCTCGCTGCCGGTGCAGACGAGGTGGCGCGGATCCAGCGACTTGATCAGGGCCGAGGTCTCGCGGATCCAGGCGTAGTAGGGCGGCAGCAGCGCGTCGGCATTGGCCTCGGTCCCGCCCGGACGCGGTTCGTTGGCCAGCTGCCAGGCCATGATCGTCGGGTCGTCGCGATAGGGCTGGCCGGTGATGCTGTTGGTCCGCTGGACCAGGCTGGTCAGGTAGCGGCGGAACAGGGCGTTGGCCTTGGCGTCGGCATAGAAGCGGGCCGAATAGTCCGCATAGTCCGGCCACGGATGTTTTGGGTCGCCCTGCTGGAACCACGGGCCGTTGCCGACCCAGTTCAGATAGGCCGGCATGCCGCCCGACCAGTCCCAGAAGTTGTTGACGTAGATCACCGCCTTCATGTCGCGGCGGGCCATCTCGGCCAGCAGGAAATCCAGGCCCTTCAGCAGGTCGGCGCTGTAGACGCCGGGCTCTTCCTGCATGGTCGGCGACACGGCGGCCTTGGCCGGCGAGCGCTCGCCCGCGCCCAGCACCCGCAGGTTGGTGACGCCCAGGGTCTTCAGCCGGTCGAGCTCGCGGCCCAGTCGCGCGCGGTCGCCGGTGGCGCCGGGCGAGCCCAGCCAGGCCCCGTACCAGAGGTTCGCGCCGGCGAAGCGGTAGGGTTTGCCGTCGAGGATGAGGCGGCCCTCGGTGACGGCCACGAAGCCGTTCGGCGCCTTGGCCGCGCCGAGCGCCGGCAGGGCGGCGAGGCCGATGAGCAGCTGGCGGCGCGAGGCGGTCATTTCTTCACCGTGTGGGCGACGGTCCAGTCGACGATCGTGGCCAGGGCGACGGGGGCCATGGTCTCTTCGATCGCGCCGTAGTCGGTGGAGCGATGGCTGCCGACGGTCTGGAAGATATGGTTGAGGCCCGGCAAGGCGGTGGTGGTGACATCCGGGCTCTGGACCAGGGCGGCCTTGATCGCCGGCAGGTTCACGGCGGCGGAGACGTTGGCGTCCTTGTCACCGTTCAGGGCCAGCACCGGGCAGCGGACCTGGCGCAGCGCTTCGGTCGGGTCCAGCTTGATGAAGTAGTCGAACCAGGGCGAGGTCAGCATCTGACCTTGCGCTTCGGCGGCGGCTTGCGGTGCGCCCAGGCCCGTCAGCAGGGCGACGATCTTGGCCTTGGCCGAGGCCGGGTCGGGCTGCATCCGCACCAGCAAAGTGGCGGCGCCGACCGTGTCGCCCTGCTTCTTGGCCGCCTCGGGCGACGCGCCGGCGGCCAGGGCCAGGTCGCGGGCCTGGGTCGCCAGCACCTTGCCGCCCTGCACGCCTGTGCCCGCCAGCAACACGATGAAGGCGATCCTCGGGTCCTTGGCCGCCACGATCGGGGCGATCACCCCGCCCTCGCTGTGGCCGATCAGGCCGACGCGGGCCGGATCGATGTCCTTGCGGCCGCGCAGGAAGGCCACGCCCGCCTCGACGTCGGTGGCGAAGTCGGCGGTGGTCACCTTGGACAGATCGCCGGCCTGCGAGCCGCCGGCCGCCCGATCGTCGACGCGCAGCACCGCCACGCCGCGCCTGGTCAGGGCGTCGGCGATCAGCAGGAATGGCTTGTGGCCCTCGATGGTCTCGTCGCGGTCCTGCGTGCCCGAGCCGGTGATCAGCAGGGCCACCGGATAGGGGCCGGAGCCCTGCGGAAGTGTCAGGGTCCCCGCCAGCTTCAGGCCGGAGGCGGAGTTGATGTAGCTGACCTCTTCGCTGCGGTAGTCGAACGGCGGCTTGGGTGTCTGCGGGCGCTTGGGGGCCGGAGCCGCCGCCGGCGCGGTGCGGGTCATGGTCAGCGGCGCGCCGCCGCCGTTCTGGCCCCACTTGCCGACCAGGCTCTGGCCGTCGGCCGAGACAGTCCCCTCGAAGGCGGCGGGGATGGTCTGCAGGGCGACCTTGACCTTGCCGTCGGCGAGGGTGGCGATAGCGGTCAGGCCCATGGCGGATTGGGCCGGGCTGTCCAGTGTGGCCGCGCCGTCGGGCTTGATGTGGAAGACGACGGGCAGCTTCTGGCCGCCGGCCTGGACAGTCCCGTACCAGTCCCCGACGATCGGCCCGACTTGAGCGCTGGCGATCGCGGGCGCGAACAGGGCGGCGGCGACGACCGCGCGAGGCAGGAAACGCATGTGGACTCCCCGAATTTGCAGGGGAGCTTAGGGGCTACGCGTGGCGGTTGTGAAGGTAGACCATTTGGGATTCAGCACAGGCGGCTAGCGGTCTTCGAGGCTGTGCCAGATGCGAGCGACGAATACATTTCGTCCGATGATCGAGTAGCGAAGTATGTAGGCGTGCTTGCCGAAAGGGAGGTTCAGCTCGCGAAGAGGATCATCAATGAGCCGTCCTCGCATAGGATGTTCCTTGAGGCTTTCCAGCGCCTCCTCGAAAAGGTCCGCGAGGCGGATGGCCATTTTCGGATTTCGTAGGGTCAGCCAAGCATTGAAGCGTCGCAGGTCTTCAATAGCCAGCGGCGCGAGCGCGACGGTGAATTTCATCCCTTACGACCGCCGAACCTCCGAAGTTCTTCGCGGAATTCGGCCCAAGGCACCATCGTACCTGTGCGGATCGCCTCTTCGACAATCGCATGATCTATCGCGGGATCCGGGTCGATGGTTCTGATTGGGAAGCCCGTCTCGGCGTCCAGACCTGCCTTGATCAGGTAGGCGCCATATTCAGCTGCTGACAGCCCCAATAGGTCTGCTGCGGCTTCGAGCCGCGCAGCTTGCTCATGATCGATATGGATGTCGAAACCGTCGGCCATGGACGAAGGGTCTCGTCCATGGCCTTCCAAGTCAAATCACAGATTCAGCAGCGCCGGGTCGCCGCCCTGGGCGGTGATGTTGACGCTGACCGCGCGTTCGACCGCGAAGCGGAGGAGGGCGTGGGGGCCGCCGGCCTTGGGGCCGGTGCCGGAGAGGCCTTCGCCGCCGAACGGCTGGACGCCGACGACGGCGCCGGTCATCGAGCGGTTGACGTAGGCGTTGCCGGCCGGGACCAGGCGCTGGACGTCGGCCGCGAAGCTCTCGATCCGCGAGTGGATGCCCAGGGTCAGGCCGTAGCGGCGGGCCGCCAGGGCTCCGGCGACCGTTTCCAGGTTTTCCGGCTTGTAGCGGACCACGTGCAGGATCGGGCCGAACACCTCGCGCTCCAGGAAGTCGGCGGTCGGGATTTCGGCCAGGACCGGCGCGAAGAAGGTGCCGTTGGCTGGAGCCTTCAGCGCGTGCAGCAGCTTGGCCTCGCGGCGCAGGCGGCCCTGGTGCAGTTCCAGCGCGTCGCGGGCCTCGGCGTCGATGACCGGGCCGACGTCGGTGACCGACAGGGCCGGATCGCCGATAACGAGGGCGTCCATCGCGCCCTTCAGGCCGTCGATGATGTGCTCGGCGGTGTCCTCGGGGAGGAACAGCAGGCGCAGGGCCGAGCAGCGTTGGCCGGCCGAGCCGAAGGCCGACAGGATGACGTCGTCGATGACCTGCTCGCGCTGGGCGGTGGTGTCGACGAACATGCCGTTGAGGCCGCCGGTCTCGGCGATGAACGGCACGATCGGGCCTTGGCGGGCCGCGAGCGTCTGGTTGATGCGCCAGGCGGTGTCGGTGCCGCCGGTGAAGGCGACGCCGTCCAGGCCTTCATGGCTGGTCAGGGCCGCGCCGACGGTCTCGCCACGGCCGGGCAGCAGGGCCAGCAGGCGCGGGTCCAGGCCCGCGGCGTGGTAGAGCTTCACCGCCTCGCTGGCGATCAGCGGGGTCTGCTCGGCCGGCTTGGCCAGCACGGCGTTGCCGGCGGCCAGGGCCGCGGCGATCTGGCCGGTGAAGATGGCCAGCGGGAAGTTCCACGGGCTGATGCAGACGAAGACGCCGCGACCGGCCAGCTTGAGGGTGTTGGTCTCGCCGACCGGACCCTTCAGCAGCTCGCCGTCGCCGAACTGATCCTCGGCCAGCACAGCGTAGTAGCGGCAGAAGTCGACGGCCTCGCGGACCTCGGCGATGCCGTCCGACAGGGTCTTGCCGGCTTCGCGGGCCAGGATGGCGATCAGGCGGTCGATGTCGGCTTCCAGGGCGTCGGCCATGGCGCGCAGCACCTTGGCGCGGGCGCCGCCGCCGGCGCGGTCCCAGGCGGGCTGGGCGGCGCGGGCCAGCTTGAAGGCTTCGTCGATCTGCGAGACTTGCGCCTCGGAGACCGCGCCGACCACCTTGTGCTCGTCAGCGGGGGCGACCACCGGCAGCGGCGGCGTGCCGGCGCTGACCTTGCCGCCGATCAGCGGACCGGCCGACAGGGTGACGGCGTCCAGGGCGGTGATGGCCGCTTCCAGGCGCTGGCGGTCGGCCTTCACCGACAGGTCCAGGCCCGCCGAGTTCTGGCGGCGCGGGCCGTAGACGTCGATCGGCGTCGGGATCTTGGCGTGGCGGTCGGGGTGGGCTTCGACGGTGTCGATCGGGTCGGTGACGACCTTCTCGACCGGCACGCGCTCGTCCAGCAGGGCGTGGACGAACGAGGTGTTGGCGCCGTTCTCCAGCAGGCGGCGCACCAGATAGGGCAGCAGGTCCTCGTGACCGCCGACGGGCGCATAGGCCCGCAGGACGATGCCGTCATAGAGGTCGTCGGCGGCCTTGTAGAGCGCCTCGCCCATGCCGTGCAGGCGCTGGTGCTCGATCTTGACGCCGGCGTTCTTGGCCATGCGCACCACGGCCGCCAGGGTGTGGGCGTTGTGGGTGGCGAACTGGGCGTAGAGGTGCGGGGCCGCGGCGATCAGGGCCTTGGCGTTGACCAGGTACGAGAGGTCCGTGGCGGGCTTGGTCGTATAGACCGGATAGTCCGGACGGCCGGCGACCTGGGCGCGCTTGATCTCGCTGTCCCAGTAGGCGCCCTTCACGAGGCGGACCATCAGGCGGCGGCCGGTGTCCTTCGAGAGCGCGGCCAGGCGGGCGATGACCTCGCCGCAGCGCTTCTGATAGGCCTGGACGGCCAGGCCCAGGCCTTGCCATTCGCCCAGCTCCGGCTCGCGGCACAGCTTGTCCAGCAGCTTCAGCGACAGGGCCAGGCGGTCGGCCTCTTCGGCGTCGATGGTGAAGTTGATGTTGTGGCGGGCGGCGATCTTGGCCAGGCGCAGGGTGCGGGGATAGAGCTCCTCCCACACGCGGTCCTCGTGCGTGGCTTCATAGCGCGGGCACAGGGCCGAGAGCTTCACCGAGACGCCGTGGCCCTTCTCGGGACCGGCGGCGTTCGACAGCTTGCCGACCGTCTCGATGGCGTCGGCGTAGGATTTCTCGTAGCGCTCGGCGTCGGCGGCGGTGCGGGCGCCTTCGCCCAGCATGTCGAAGCTGCACATGTCGCCGTCATTGGCGGCGCGCTTGATGGCGGCTTCGATCGTCCGACCCAGGACGAATTGCTCGCCCATGATGCGGATGGCCTGGCCGACGGCGGCGCGGATCACCGGTTCGCCCAGGCGACCGGCCATCTTCTTGATGAAGCCCGGCAGGTCCTTCTTGGCGTCGTCGTCGGGCTCGACGATCTTGCCGGTCAGCATCAGGCCCCAGGTCGAGGCGTTGACGAACAGGCTGTCCGAACCGCCCAGGTGCGAGGCCCAGTCGGCCGAGCCGATCTTCTCGGCGATCAGCTTGTCGCGGGTGTCGTCGTCGGGGGTGCGCAGCAGGGCCTCGGCCAGGCACATCAGCGCCAGGCCCTCGCGGGTGCCCAGGCTGAACTCCTGCAGGAAGCTCTCGACCACGCCTTGCTTGCGGACGCTGCGGCGGGCGCCACGGACCAGGGCTTCGGCCTCGGCGCGGACGGCGGCGCGGTCTTCGCTGGACAGGGGCTTGGCGGCCAGCAGGTCGGCGATCACCGCGGCTTCGTCGCGATACTTGCCGTCGTCGAGGCTGTCCCAGTGGGCCAAGTCGGTCATGGTCGGTCCTGTGGTTTTGGATATCGTCGGTTTAACAAGCCTTCGAGCAAAGGTGCTTCGTTTGTCGCGTAGCTGCGCTGTATCTTCTTCGGTCAAAGCGCCGAAAATGATCATCCGCTCCAGCGCGGAATACCGGCGCGGTTAACGGATGCGGGAAGGATGCGCTGGAAGTCGTGATGAGGAAATGGGGAGGGAGGAAGGGGCGCGTGCTGGGGGAGTTCGCGCCCCTTCCTCTCTTGCGCGACGCCCGGTTAGGGGGAGAGGGGCGAGCGTCGCGTGTATTCCGGCCCTTACGGTCAGACCGTTTCGCCGGGCGCCTTTTAGGAGGGGGAGGGCGCGGGGCAGGGCTGGAACGATTGGAGGTGTAACGCTAAGCTTCCCGAATGTGCTACGTTTGTGACCGTTAAATTTCGAAGCTTATTCGGCGAAAGTTCAATATGGCCATTTCCGCTCTAGATGACACCGATCGCCGGTTGTTACGGGTTTTGCAGGCCGATGGCCGCATCACCAACGCCGAACTGGCCAAGCGCTGCAACCTGTCGCCGGCGGCCACTTTCGACCGCGTCCGGCGCCTGCGCGAGCGCGGCTACATCACGGGCTACGCGGCGCTGCTGGACCCGGCCAAGGTCGATCGGGCGCTGCTGATCTTCGTCGAGGTGGTGCTGGACCGCACGACCGGCGAGGTGTTCGAGGACTTCGCCGCCTCGGTCCGCCGCGCGCCCGAGATCCTGGAGTGCCACATGGTGGCCGGCGGCTTCGACTACCTGATCAAGGCCCGGGTGCGCGACATGGAGGCCTATCGCAGCTTCCTCGGCGACATCCTGGTCAAGATGCCCGGCGTGCGCGAGACGCGGACCTATGCGGTGCTGGAAGAGGTCAAGAGCACGGTGCAGCTGCCCTTGTAGGGCGCTCCGGCGAGAGACCGCGCCAACCTGTGGGGCAGTGGCGCGGTCTTGGCCGGGACGACGCGGCTGGATGCGTCGACCTGGACGGTCTTCACGGATGGGACTTGGGGAGGCCGTATCCGTGTCGACTATCCGACCTCTACCGCAATCGTTTGCGAAGTCACGCAACCTCTAGCATGGATGCGGCTCGTTTCGGGGAAGCTCTACTTGTCATCCCGGCCGCAGCGAAGCGGAGAGCCGGGACCCAGGGGCCGCCGCACTGCACCGACCCCTGGGCCCCGGACAAGCCCTGCGGGCTTTCCGGGATGACAGGAATTATTGCGTCGCCGCAACCCATCGCGCGCAAAGGTCGCTGAACGCGGCCAGTTTTGCCGCCACCGCCGCAACATCCGCGAACACCACGACCCCGCGATCCACCGCCGGCCATTTCGCCAGCTTGGCGCTGTCCCCGAACGCGAACCCAGTCGTGTCCTTCACCTTGGCCCCGCGGTGGAACACCACCCGCACGCCGCCCTTGCGTTCGAGGCCCAGCGTGATGCGGTCGTCGTCATCGCCGGCCGAGGCCAGCGCAAAGCTCGGAGCGTTCCATTTCAGGCGCTCCACCAGGTCCGGACAGGCGGTGATCACCGCCTCGCGCAAGGCGTCGACGGTCGCCAGCGTGTCGGCGTCCAGGCTGTCTCGGAAGGTCTCGATGCTGGGCATGACGCCGGAGCGTGGGCGAACGTCGTTGCGTCCGCAAGGGGGGAAGGGCGCCTCCTGGGATGGGGGGAGGAGGACGCCCTTCCGTTCGCGACCATCGGGGGGTGGGGGATGATGGCCAGCGAACCGCCCCGGCTCGCGCCGGGGAGCTCTGGGTAGATCAGCCCCGGTCGGCGGGCGCGCCGCCGCCGAGGGTCTTGTAGAGGGTGACGAGGTTGGTCGCTCGGGCCAGGCGGGCCGTGATCAGGCCTTGCTGGGCCGAATACAGGGTGCGCTGGGAATCGAGCAAAGTCAGGGCGCTGTCGAGGCCGGCGTCGCGGCGCTGCTGCGACAGGCTCTGGCTGCTGGTAGCCGCCACCACCAGGCGCTCCTGGGCGGCGAGGCGATCGCCGACCGTGTCGCGCACCGACAGGGCGTCGGAGACCTCGCGGAAGGCGGTCTGCACCGTCTTCTCGTAGGTCGCCACGGCGATGTCGCGGTTGGCCTTGGAGACGTTCAGGTTCGACACATTGGCCCCGCCGGCGAAGATCGGCAGGCTGATCTGGGGCGCGAAGCTCCAGGCCTTGGTGCCGCTCTTGAACAGGCCGTCCAGCTCGCTGCTGCTCGACCCGAACGAGCCGGTCAGGCTGATGCGCTGGAAGAAGGCCGCGCGGGCCGCGCCGATATTGGCGTTGGCGCCTTGCAGCTGGTGCTCGGCGGCCAGCACGTCGGGACGACGGGCCAGCACGTCCGAGGGCACGCCGGCCGGCAGGTCGGCCAGGATCTTGGCCGAGGCCAGACCGTTGGACGGCAGCAGGTCGGCCGGCACGTCGCCGCCGGTCAGCAGGGTCAGGGCGTTGAGGTCCTGGGTGACCTGGGCGGTGTAGACCGCCATGTCGCTGCGGGCCGTCTCGGCCTGGACCTCTGCATTGCGCAGGGTGGCCAGCGAGCCGACGCCGCCGTCCACCTGCTGCTGGGTCAGGCGCAGGGTGTCCTCGCGGGTGCGCAGGGTGTCCTTGGCCAGGGCCAGGCGATCCTGGTCGGCGGCCAGGGTCAGCCAGGCGTTGGCGGTCTCGGCGATCAGGCTGATGCGGACCGAACGGCTGGTCTCCTGCGTGGCCAGGAAGCTTTGCAGGGCTTGGGCGTTCAGGCTGCGGATGCGGCCGAACAGGTCCAGCTCATAGGCCGTGAAGCCGATGGTGGCGCTGTAGACCTCGGTGTCGATCGAACCGCCGGCGGCGCCGGGGATCTGGCCGAACTGGGTGGCGCCGGCCGGGGTGTGGTTACGCTGTTCGGACAGCGTGCCGTTGATCCCCGGGAACAGGGCCGAGCGCTGGACGCCGTACTGGGCGCGGGCCTTCTCGATGTTCAGCACCGCCACGCGCAGGTCGCGGTTCTGCTTGAGGGCCAGGTCGACCACGCCTTGCAGGCGCGTGTCGACCAGCACCTGGCGCCAGTCGAGGTCGGCGGCGGTGACCGAGCCCGTGGGCTCGGCCGTCGGCGTGGACCAGGTCTGGGCGACCGGCAGGGTGGGGCGCTCGTACTTCGGGGCCATCGTGCAGGCGCCGACCGCCGAGGAGGCCAGCAGGATCAGGGTCAGGGTGCGGAACATGATCAGTGGGCCTCCGTCGACGAGATCTCGCCACCGTGGGCGGCGACGGCCTCGTCATGGCCTTTGTGCTTGGGTTTGAAGACCTTCTCGACCACCACGAAGAACAGCGGGACGAAGAAGATCGCCAGCAGGGTGGCCGACAGCATGCCGCCGATCACGCCGGTGCCGATGGCGTGCTGGGCGCCCGAGCCGGCCCCGTTGGAGATCGCCAGCGGCAGCACGCCGAAGACGAAGGCCAGCGAGGTCATGATGATCGGGCGCAGACGGATGCGGACCGCCTCCAGCGTCGCCTCGACCAGGCCCATGCCCTTCTCGTACAGGTCCTTGGCGAACTCGACGATCAGGATGGCGTTCTTGGACGCCAGGCCCATGGTCGTCAGCAGGCCGACCTGGAAGTAGATGTCGTTGCTGAGGCCGCGGACGAAGGTGGCCAGCAGGGCGCCGACGATGCCGAGCGGCACCACCATGATGACGGCCAGCGGGATCGACCAGCTCTCGTACAGGGCGGCCAGCAGCAGGAACACCACCAGGATCGAGATGCCGTACAGGGCCGGAGCCTGGTTGCCGGACTCCAGTTCCTGGGCCGACAGACCGGTCCATTCGTAGCCGATGCCGGCGGGCAGCTGGGCGGCCAGCTTCTCCATCGCCGCCAGGGCCTGGCCCGAGCTCTTGCCCGGGGCCGGAGCGCCCTGGATGTTGACCGACGACAGGCCGTTATAGCGCTCGAGACGCGGCGAGCCGTAGGTCCACGAGGCCGAGGCGAAGGCCGGGAACGGCACCATCTGGCCGGTGTTGTTGCGCACGTACCAGCGGTTCAGGTCCTCGGGCGTCATGCGGTAGGGGGCGTCGGCCTGCATGTAGACCTTCTTCACGCGACCGCGGTCGATGAAGTCGTTCACATAGCTGCCGCCCCAGGCCGCGCTGAGCGCGCTGTTGATGTCGGCGGTGGTCAGGCCCATGGCGCCGGCCTTGGCCTGGTCGACCTCGATCTTCAGCTGCGGCGTGTCGTCCTGACCGTTCGGGCGCACGCCCGCCAGGTTCGGGTCCTGCGAGGCCATGCCCAGCATCTGGTTGCGAGCGCCCATCAGGGCCTCGTGACCGACGCCGCCGATGTCCTGCAGCTGGAAGTCGAAGCCCGACGAGGTGCCCAGTTCCGGCACGGCCGGCGGGATCACGGCGAACACCATGGCGTCGCGGATGCCGCCGAACTTGCCCATGGCGCGGCCGGCGACGGCCTGTGCCTTGAGTTTGGCCGCCTTGCGCTCCTCGAAGTCCTTGAGGCGCACGAAGGCGAGGCCGGCGTTCTGGCCCGCGCCGCTGAAGCTGAAGCCCGAGACGGTGAACACCGACTGCACGGCGTCCTTCTCGTCCTGCAGGAAGTGGTTCCGCACGGTGTCCAGCACGGCCAGGGTCTTGGACTCCGGCGCGCCGGCGGGCAGCTGGACGAGGGTGATCATGATCCCCTGGTCCTCTTCCGGCAGGAAGGCGCTGGGCAGGCGGATGAACAGCAGGGCCAAGACCACGATGATCGCGGCGTAGATCGCCATCCAGCGGCCGCTCTTGCCCAGGATGCCGCGGACGGAGCCCTGGTAACGCGACGACATGTCGTTGAAGCTGCGGTTGAACCAGCCGAAGAAGCCGGTCTTCTCGTCGTGGTGACCCTTCTCGACCGGCTTCAGCAGGGTGGCGCAGAGGGCCGGGGTCAGGATCAGGGCCACGATCACCGACAGGCCCATGGCCGAGACGATGGTGATCGAGAACTGGCGGTAGATCACGCCTTGCGAGCCGCCGAAGAAGGCCATCGGCACGAACACCGCCGACAGCACCAGGGCGATGCCGATCAGGGCGCCGGTGATCTCCTGCATCGACTTGCGGGTGGCCTCGATGGGCGACAGGCCCTCTTCGGACATCACGCGTTCGACGTTCTCGACCACGACGATGGCGTCATCGACCAGCAGGCCGATGGCCAGCACCAGGCCGAACATGGTCAGGGTGTTGATCGAGTAGCCGAAGAACGCCAGCACCCCGAAGGTGCCCAGCAGCACGACCGGCACGGCGATGGTCGGGATCAGGGTCGCGCGCCAGTTCTGCAGGAACAGGAACATGACGATGAAGACCAGCACGATGGCTTCGATCAGCGTCTTGACCACTTCCTCGATCGACAGCTTCACGAACGGCGTCGAGTCATAGGGGACGACGTACTTGTAGCTGGCCGGGAACGACTTCTCGAGCTGGGCCATCTTGGTCTTCACGGCCGCGGCGGTGTCCAGCGCGTTGGCGCCGGGGGCCAGGCGGATGGCCAGACCGGCGGCCGGGTGGCCGTTGAACTTGGCGACCGAGCCGTAGTTCTCGGCGCCCAGCTCGACGCGGGCGACGTCCGACAGGCGGACGGTGGCGCCGCCCGTGCTGTTCTTGACGATGATGGCGCGGAACTGGTCCGGGGTCTGCAGGCGCGACTGGGCGGTGATCGTGGCGTTCAGGCCCGTGCCCGGCAGGTTCGGCGTGCCGCCGATCTGGCCGGCCGAGACCTGGGCGTTCTGGGCGCGGATCGCGGTGGCGACGTCGGCCGGGGTCAGGCTGAAGCTGGCCAGCTTCTGCGGGTCCAGCCAGATGCGCATGGCGTACTGGGCGCCGAACAGCTGGATGTCGCCGACGCCGTCGACGCGGCTCAGCGGGTCCTGGATGTTGGAGGCCAGATAGTCGGCCAGGTCGGTGTTGGTGGTCTTGGGGTTCTCCGAATAGAGGCCCACGACCATCATGAAGTTACGGGCCGACTTGGCGACCGTCAGGCCCTGTTGCTGGACCTCCTGCGGCAACAGCGCGGTGGCCGTCTGCAGCTTGTTCTGGACCTGCACCTGGGCGATGTCGATGTTCGTGCCGGCCTTGAAGGTCAGGGTGACCGTGGCCGAGCCCGAGCTGTCGCTGGTCGAGGACATGTAATCCAGGCCGTCCAGGCCCTTCATCTTCTGCTCGATCACCTGGGTGACGCTGTCTTCCACCGTCTTGGCGGAGGCGCCCGGATAGTTGGCCGAGACCGACACCTGGGGCAGGGCGATTTCAGGATATTGCGCGATCGGCAGGGTCCGGATGGCGAGCGCCCCGGCCAGCATGATCACGATGGCGATGACCCACGCGAAGATGGGTCTGTCGATGAAGAAACGCGAAAGCATCTGGGGCCCGCCTTAATGTTGGGCTTGCGGGGCGGCGGGCTTGGAGCCGGCCGGCACGGGCTTGATCTGCGCGCCGGGGCGCAGCTTCTGCAGGCCCTCGGTGATGACCTTGTCGCCGGGGTTCAGGCCGCTGGTGACCAGCCACTTGTCGCCGACCGTCTGGCCCAGGGTCACGGGACGCGGCTCGGCGCCCTTGGCCCCGACCAGGCTGACCATGGCGTTGCCCTTCGGGTCGCGCTGCACGGCGCCTTGCGGGATCAGGATGCCGGTGGGGGCCACGCCCTGGCTCAGCGCGGCGCGGACATACATGCCCGGCAGCAGCTGGCCGTTCGGGTTCGGGAAGATGGCGCGCAGGGTCACCGAGCCGGTGCCCGGATCGACCGTGATGTCCGAGAACTCCAGGTGGCCCGGGATCGGATAGGTCGAGCCGTCTTCCAGCTTCAGGCTGACCTGGGCCGAGTTGGCGCGGCCGACCTTGCCCGAGGCGAACTGCTGCTGGAGCTTGAGCAGCTCGGCCGAGGTCTGGGTCAGGTCGACATAGACCTTGGACAGGTCCTGGACCGTCGACAGGGCGGCGGCCTGGTTGGCGGTGACCAGCGCGCCCGGGGTCACCGTGCTCTTGCCGATGCGGCCCGAGATCGGGGCGGTCACGCGCGTGTAGTTCAGGTTGATGCGGGCGTTGTCGAGGGCGGCCTTCTGCACGGCGACGGCGGCGGCCGTCTGCAGGGCGGCGGCCTGGGCGTCGTCATTGTCCTGCTTGGACACCGCGCCGGTCTCGACCAGACCCTTGTAGCGGTCGGCCTTCAGCTTGGCGGCCGTGGCGGTCGCCTGGGCTTGCGCGAGGGCGGCGTTGGCGCTGTTGACCGTGGCTTGGTAGATCGCCGGGTCGATCTGGTACAGCGATTGGCCGGCGCGCACGACCGAGCCTTCGGTGAACAGGCGGGCCTTCACCACGCCGCTGACCTGCGGGCGCACTTCGGAGACCAGGAAGGCCGAGGTGCGGCCCGAAAGCTCGCTGGTCAGGCCGACCGGCTGGCTCTGGGCGACGATGTAGCCGACCTCGGCCGGACCACCCATGCCCATGCCGCCGGCGCCGCCCTTGCCTTGCCCGCAGGCGGCGAGGGTGAGAGCCACGGCGGAGAGCCCCACAGCCGTCATCACGGCCGAGCGTTGAAATTGCATATTTGACCCCGGGATGCGGGGGCTTCGCGGACTATTGCCCTTGACGAAGCCGGCATGATGAACAATCTGAGAATGAACGTTCATTCTCAAGCGGGCTGGACATAGGTGCGGTACTGTCGCAAGTCAACCTTAGCCCGGCTTGAACATCGCTGACCTAACGGAAATGTAATGCTGACCGAGATTTTAGATGTCTGACGAGCCGCACTCGAACCGTCCGTCGCCGGAATCGCGTCGCCAGCAGATTCTGGACGCGGCGTGCGAGCGGGTGCGGCAGTCGGGCTTCCACGGCGCCAGCATGGCCGACATCGCCAAGGCCGCGGGCCTCAGCGTCGGCCAGATCTACCGCTATTTCGAGAACAAGGAGGCGATCATCGCCGCCATCGTCGCCCAGGACCTGGCCGAGATGCGCGACAAGTTCGCCGAGATGGAAAGCCAGCCGGGCACCCTGCTGGACGCCATCGACGACCACCTGCCCGAAGGCGTCGACAAGTGCTTCGACCCACGCCGCGCCGCCCTGGCGCTGGAAGTCGTCGCCGAAGCCGCCCGCAATCCCAAGGTCGCCGCCATCGTCCGCGCCGCCGACGAGCAGGAACGGGCCCTGGCCCGCACCATGATGGAGCGCGACCGCAAGCCCGAATGGAGCGAAGAAGAGTTCCAGGCTCGCTGCGAGGCGGTCGGCATGATCTTCGACGGCCTGCTGATGCGCGGCGTCAACCACCCCGACCTCAACCGCGAGGCCCTGGTGGCGGTGCTGCGCTCGACGGTGCGGCACCTGCTGGGGTAGCGGCTTCGGGCACACGATTGTGTCCTAAATTCGCCAATGAATTCATAGCTTAAGCATGGATTTGGCGCGTCGTCCGGTCGCATGGCGGACGCGCGTCGGCGCTTCCATATCTGTCGGCCACGCACGCCACGGCAGAAAGCTCCCCATGAACGCATCGCCCGCGAAGACCGCCAACGCCGCCGCCCTGCGCTGCGCCCTGGGCCTGGCGACCGTCCTCGCGCCGATGGTGGTGGCGGCCATGGAGCGGCCGGTCTCGCGTCCCCGCACCACGCCGGCGATCGTCAGGCTGCTGGCCGACCTCCAGGCCGACAAGCCCAAGCCGACCGTGATGGAACTGGTCTGGAAGGGCGCCGACATCGACGGCGACGGCGCGCCCGACTTCGCCAACCCGACCGGCGCGGCTCCGCGCGGCCACGACGCCTTCGGCGACGGCTTCTTCGGCGCCCGCCGCGACGGCGGCAGCCGCGACCACGAAGGCGTCGACTACAGGGCCGTGGGCGGCCAGGCCGTCCGCGCCCCGATGTCCGGCTACGTCACCAAGATCGGCTACGCCTATGCCGGCGACACGGACCTGAAGTTCGTCGAGATCACCAACCCGGCGCTGGGCTACGCCGCGCGGGCCTTCCACGTAACGCCGGGCGTGGAGGTCGGGCAGACGGTGCGGCTGGGCGACACGATCGGCCGGGTGGAGAGCCTGCAGGGCCACTATCCGGGCATCACCGACCACGTGCACCTGGAGATCCTGGCCCCCGGCGGCGACCGCGTGAATGCGGCGGGGCTGATCACGCCGCGGATGGTGGCGGTGGCGGGCGATACGGCTGCGGATTGACGCGTCGATGCCGGCGCTCGAGTTGCTCTGACCTCAAGCGAGGGGCGTGTCTCCCTGTCCGCCGCCGATACTACGCGACGTGGGGGTGTCCGCGGGCTTGGGCAGGATCTTGCTGGCAAAGGAACTCAAGGCGGCCATCATGCCCGAGGCGTTGAAGCCGGCGATGAGTGAAATCCCGGTCACAAACAAGGGATCGGGAAAGGTCAGGGAGGCCGAGGAGCTCGCCGTGATGATGCCAAGTCCAGCGGAGTACATCAGGAACAGGGTCGCGGCGGCCAGCGCTCCCAGCAAGAGCGTCACGGCCAGGTTCGGTCGGCCCAGGGCGGGATCGATACGGACGAGCAGGTAGGCGATCGAGGCGCCGGCGCCGCCCATCAGGGCGCAGAGAGTCAGGTTGAGGATGAAGATCGGCGCGGAGGCGAACACGACCAGTGGGCGCAGGACCGGGTTGCTCTGATAGGCTTTCCACTGGTCCAGGGCATATCGGACCTCTCGCTTGGTCAGCCAGGTCGCATCCGGAAACTGTGACGACGTGCGTAGAGCGACGACTTCGGCCTCCATGTCGCGCACGGCTTGCCTGCGGGCGACAATTTCGCCTTCCAGCGACTTTTGATAGTCCTCCACCGAGATCATCTCGTCGATGAGGATCTGGATGCTCGTATCGCCAGCGCAGACGCCAGGCTGGGTGCGGCACAACTTGATCAGCGGGCCAGCGCCTGTCCCTGTCGCATTGACCAAGGTCGGCGTGTTTGGCGCGGCGTACTGTTCGATCGTGCGCTGCATGCGGCTATTCAGTTGGGAAGCCCTCAGGGCGATTTCCGGCTGCCGGCTGATCGCTTCACCAAGTCGCGATTGTTGGTTTTCGATAGCGTCGGTCCAGAACACGGTGGCCCGATCGAAACGCTCACGCTGCTTGCTGAGGTTCTCCACCGCCGCCGAGGAGCTGGCGTTCTTCAGCTCCGTGCCCACGAGGAAATCTCGAGACAGGAGAACGCTCGACATCACGCCTCCCGCAGCCAGCATCAGCAGCAGGATGACGATCAAGTCGCCACTGAACTTGATCCCCGCCCCGACAGGTTGAACGATTTGACGCAACCGGTCCGATGCCGTGGTCATGACGCTCGCCGCCTCTCATTGCTCCTGTCGAGCTTGAGCCAAGGATTGCGAAGAAGCAACCATGAGGGGCGAGTATGCCGTTTGTGCTCGGTATGCGATAAATGGGCGGCCGCTGAGCCTTGCCCTACGGCAGCAGCTGCCTTCCCAGCTCCGGCGCGGCCTGCGCCAACGCCTTGGCGATCACCGCCGAGAAGTAGTCTGCGCCCTCCGGCCCGAGGTGGGTGTAGTCGAACACCGGCTTGAAGCTGGCCATGGCGCTGTGCGGCTCCGGCGGCGCGGCCGGCGGACGCGGGGGGATCACGGCGCCGGGGATGGCCGGTTCGTAGAACATCGCGGCGACGGTCGTGCCGGACTTGGCGGCGGCGGCGACCTCCGGCGGCGGGGCGGTCTCGCCAAAGCGCATGGCCGCGACGGGGCCCATGGCCTGGACGGCGTCCTTCGAGAGTTGGTGCAGGTCCACCAGCGGCGTCCCCGTCTCGGCCGCCACCTTGCGGATCGCGTCGGCCCAGGGCGCCAGGTCGTCATGGACCTTGCCGTCCTTGAACTGTCGGCGGATCAGCGGGGTGACCAGCACCGGCGTCCCGCCCGCCGCGCGGGCCTCGTCGATGAAGCGCCGGATGTTGGCCGGGAACTCGGTGGCCAGGTCCGTCGAGCGCTCGGGGCGGCCCGGCTGGTCGTTGTGGCCCAGTTGAATCAGGACCCAGGTCTTCTCGAAGCCGCCGGCGGCGATCTCCTTCAGGGCGAGGGCCCAGGAGCCTTCCTCGCGATAGGTGCGGGTCGAGCGGCCGCCGCGTCCCAGGTTCACGCAGGCGACGTTCGAGGTCACGTGCCGGGCGCAGAAGCTGCCGCCCCAGCCGCTGTTCACGGCCGTGGTGGAGTCGCCGACCAGCACGATCTTGCTGGCCTTGAACATCGGCTCCTGGGCATGGGCGGCCAGGGGAGCGGTGAGCAGGGCGGCGGCCAGAACGAACTTCAGCATCTCAACTCCCCAGCTCCAACAAAGCTTGTCATCCCGGCCGCAGCGAAGCGGAGAGCCGGGGCCCAGGGGCCACCGCACTGGGCTTGGCCCCTGGGTCCCGGACAGCCTCTGCGAGGCTTCCGGGATGACAAAGGTTTTTGCGACTAGTCCAGCGCCCGGTACTTGAAGTTCCGGAACCGCGCCGAGCCCTTGCCGGCCGCGTAGAGGCCCGGCTTCAGCATCAGGAAGCCGCCGCGCACATTGTGGTGGTAGCCCGAGACCTCCATGCCGCGGTCGAACCGCTTCCAGGTCTTGCCGCCGTCGCCGCTGGTGTGGAAGCTGACGATGTGGCGGGTGTTGATCACCTTCATCAGCATCCGCGAACCGTGCGGGTTGGCCGGGCGGCCGCGCTCGATGCCGTACTGGTGGGTGACGAAGTTCTTGTCGTCGAAACCCAGGCCGCAATAGAGCTGGCGGTCGTAGAACAGGATCAGGCCGGCGCGGGTGTCCGGGTCGATCTCGATGTCGCACTCGATCTCATAGGCCTGGTCGCCGTTGACGAAGATCAGCGGCGCGCCGCTGGACGGGGCCTCGCCGGCGCCCTTCAGGGTCATGACGCCGCCCGAGCGGCTGATGCGGCCCTGGTCGCTGGGCTTGGGGTCGAAGAACGCCCACTGCACGCCGTACTTGTCGGTCGAGAAATCGTCCGACAGCGCCTTGCCGTGCGGGCCGCTCTTGCCGCCCTTGGGCTTCCTGATCGGCTTGGAGAGGTCGCCGCCGCCCACGTCGAACCAGCCGTCGGCGGTCCAGGTAACGGGGGCCAGCAGGGTCTGGCGGCCCAGGGTGTAATAGCCGTTCTCATAGCCGTGATAGACGGTCCACCAGTCGCCCGGCGTCGGGCCCTCGACCAGGGTGGCGTGGCCGCGCGACCACCACTTCTCGCTGTTGTCGACGGTGCGCACGATCGGATTGCGCGGGTGGTCCTCCCACGGACCGGCCAGCGACTTGGAGCGGGCGACGATGACCATGTGGCCGGTCGGCGGGCCGGCCGTGCCGCCCACGGCGGTGACGAGGTAGAAGTACTCGCCGCGCTTCATGACCTTGGGGCCTTCGGGCGAGAAGCCCTCGACGTCCCAGGTGTCCGGATAGCGCCACGGATTATAGACGTGCTCGGGCTCGCCGACGGTCGACAGGCCGTCCGGGGCCAGCTTGATGCGGTCGCCGCCCGACAGGAACAGCCAGCGGTCGCCGTGCTCGTCGACGATGTGGCCGGGGTCGATATAGCGCGGCAGCTTCAGGTCGACCGGCTCGGACCACGGGCCTTCGATCTTGTCGGCCCAGATCACGTAGCTGGTGTTGTTGTTGGGCGCCTTGGCCGGCAGGTAGATGTAGTAGCGGCCCTTGTGCTTGCAGATCTCCGGGGCCCAGATCGAGCCCACGTTCGTCTTCAGCGTGGTGGTGACCGGCGTCCAGTTCACCAGGTCCTTGCTGTGCCAGATCAGCAGACCCGGATACGCGTCGAACGACGAGTGGGTCATGTAGTAGTCCTCGCCGTCCTTCAGGATCGACGGGTCGGGGTGGTCGCCCGCGAGGATAGGATTGAGGAACGTGCCGTCGCCCAGGTCGGCCTTGCGCTGGCCCTCCACGCCCTTGACCCAGGTCGGTCCGGCGGCGGCCTTCGACGGCAGCAGGCCCATCTGCGCGGCTTCGCCCGTTGCCGGGATGGCGGCGATGCCGGCCCCGGTCAGCAGCGAGCCCAGCGCGCCGCGGCGGTTGATGTCGACCATGATACTGCCTCCCGGACCTTGCGCTCCCAATGCTCGAAGGGGCGCTCGTTACCGTTACCCTAGCGGCAGGACGGCAGCGATGTCCACCGGTGTCATATTATGTCTCACAAGCTGAGACGGGCCCGGTTCAAGGCGCGAAAAAGCCCCGGAGGCGGACCTCCGGGGCTTCTGTCTTCAGCAGGCGGCGGGGCTTAGCCCTGCATCGCCTCCAGTTCGCGGCCGCGGGTTTCCTGGATCAGCTTCTGGACCAGGAAGAACGAGATCAGCGCGCAGACGGCATAGAGGCCGTAGGTCGCCGGCAGGCTCGCCTTCTTCATGATCGGGAAGCTGAACGAGATCGCGAAGTTGGCGATCCACTGGGCGAAGCCGCAGACGGCCAGGGCCGAACCGCGCATCTGGTTGGGGAACATCTCGCCCAGCATCACCCACATGACCGGACCCCAGGAGAGGTTGAAGAAGATCACATAGGCGTTGGCGGCGATCAGGGCGATCGGGCCGACGCTGGCGTCCAGGTGCAGGGCGCCGTTGACCGTGGTGGCGGTCGAGAAGCACCAGGTCATCACGCCCAGGGTCACGGCCATGCCGGCCGAGCCGATCAGCAGCAGCGGCTTGCGGCCGATCTTGTCGATGACGGCGATGGCGACCAGGCAGGCCAGGATCGACAGCGCGCCCGACAGGATGTTGATCTTCAGGCTGTCGTCCTCGGTGAAGCCCACCGACTGCCACAGCACCGAGCCGTAGTAGAAGACGATGTTGATGCCGACGAGCTGCTGGAACACGGCCAGCACCAGGCCGGCCCACAGGATCAGGCGCAGCTTGCGGGTCACCGGGTCCAGCAGGTCCGAGAACTTCGGCTGGTGGTCGGCGGCCAGCGAGGCGCGGATCTCGTCGACCTTCTTGGCGCCTTGGCCTTCGCCGAACAGGCGCGAGAGGATGGCCTCGGCCTTGGCGTCCTGGCCCTTGGCGACCAGGTAGCGCGGGCTTTCCGGGATCGCCAGCAGGGCGAAGAAGAAGATGCCGGCCGGGATGACCTGCATCCAGAACATCCAGCGCCAGGCCGGCAGGCCCAGCCAGAACTCGGCGGTCGAGCTGCCGGCGGTGTGGGCCAGGGCGTAGTTGGCGAGGAACGCGCCGGTCAGGCCGGTGATGATCATGATCTGCTGCACGGACGACAGGCGGCCGCGGATGTTCGCAGGCGTGACTTCCGAGATGTAGACGGGGCAGAGCACGCTAGCGGCGCCGACGCCCAGGCCGCCGATCAGGCGGAAGATCACGAAGATGGTCGAGGTGTGGGCGGCGCCGGTGCCCAGGGCGCTGATCACGAACAGCAGGGCCGAGATGATCATGACCGTGCGGCGGCCCCACACGTCGGCCAGGCGGCCCGCCGCGAACGCGCCAAAGGCGCAGCCCAGCAGGATGGCGGCGACGTTGAGGCCTTCGCCGGCCTCGGTCAGGTTGAAGGCGGCCTTGAGGCCGGTCTGGGTGCCGTTGATGACGCCGCTGTCATAGCCGAACATGAAGCCGCCGATGGTGGCGACGGCGACGATCGCAGCGACGAAGGCCATGTTGACCTTCGCGCCATCGGCGCTCATGCCGGCGCTCGGGCCGGCGTTGGATACTGAAGCCACAGGTTCTCCTCCCCGTTGGGCCTATCGGCCCCGTTTGATGCCCTCGTGGTCCTTGTCAGACCTTTGGTTGCCGGCGACCTTAGTGTTACCGGTATCAGCGCGCAAGCGGTGGTTCTGGCGACCACCTGACCCTCGCGGGACTCACCCCTGAGCCTCATCGATAGCGGGTTCCGCGACGTCCGTCTCCCCGGAGACGACAACGCTGTCGTTCGAGCTCAGGCCAGCGCCTTCTCGTAGCGCCAGACCTCCAGGGTGAACATGCCGGTCGAGGTCTCGGTCGGGACGGTCTCGGTACGGGCCATGGTCCAGCCGGACTTCTCGTAGAAGCGGGCGGCGCGGGCGTTGCCGATGGCGCAGGAGAGCCAGGGCGTGGCGACCCCGGCCTCGCGCAGGCGGGCCTCGGCGTCGGCCATCAGCGCCTGGGCGACGCCCGTGCCGCGCGCCTCGCCGGCCAGGTAGAACTGGTTCAGCTCGTCGGCCTTGATGAAGTGGAAGCCCAGCGGCGCGCCGACGGGGCCCAGCGTCCGGACGTGGGGCAGGGCGGCGGCCATGCGGTCGGTGAAGCTCTCCAGGGTGCGTAAGGCGACCAAGGTCTCGGGGACGATGGCCTGATGCGCGTCCAGCCAGCCTTGGCGCCATAGGCGAGCCAGGACATCGACCTCGGACGGCTCGGCGGGGCGGACCTCAGTGGCCATCTTCGAACGGCGGCGGCGGTGGTGGGGCATAGCCGAGGGCGCGGCGGATCAGTTTCACCAGCAGGACGGTCAGGGCCACCAGGGCGGCGGGGATCAGGGCCAGCAGCCACACCACGACGACGAGGCCGAGTTGCAGGGCCGAGGTCACGACCACCAGGGTCTGTGACTCGCGTTGTTCTCGCAGGGCAGGGCTCAGCCACGGCATGAGGTACGCGCTCGATAAACTAGGCCCCGACTTGGCAAACATAGACCCGTTTTGAGTTTCAACCCAGACAAGAATTTTACATTTGACTGCAAGTTTCTCAAGGGGTTGTTAAGCATTTCGGGGGTCGTCAGGCTAGTTTACCAAGGGCCCTAATCCCGCACCGCGCGCCAGGCGGCGATCACCGCCGCGACGGTGATTTCGCCATCCTTCTCGGTGGTTGCGGCCGAGGACACCGACACCCGCATCACCCAGCGATCGCGCCAGGTCGCCGCGCCGATGAAGGCGACGGCGTCGGCCTGGATGCGCTCGACCGTGGCCAGGGTGGCGGCGTCGTCGTCGCCGAAGCGGACCATGAACTGGTTCAGCACCACCTCGCAGACCAGCTCGACGCCGGGCTCGGCGGCCAGGGCGGCGGCCATGTCGCGGGCGATCCGGCAGTCGCGCTCGACCAGCTCGGCGATCCCGGCGCGGCCGAACTGGCGCAGCATGGCCCAGGTCCCGACGCCGCGCGCCCGCCGCGACAGCTCCGGCACATAGGCCGAGGGTTCGCGGTCCGCGCCTTGGGCGGGCGGCAGGTAGCTGGCGGTGATGGCCATGGCCCGGCGATGGGCCTCGGCGTCGCGGACGATGGCGAAGCCGCAGTCATAGGGCGTCTGCAGCCACTTGTGGCCGTCGGTGGCCCAGCTGTCGGCCTGATCGACGCCGATAAGCTGGTCGGCGCGCGTGGGCGCGGCCCGGCCCCACAGGCCAAAGGCTCCGTCGACATGCAGCCAGGCGCCGGCCGCCTTGGCCAGCGGCGCGATCTGGTCGAACGGATCGCTGGCCCCGGTGTTGATCTGGCCGGCCTGGGCGATGGCGATGACCGGACCTTCACCCGCCGCCAGGGCGCGCTCGAAGGCCGACGGCAGCATGCGGCCCAGGGCGTCGGTCTCGACCGTGACGACCCGCCTGGCGCCGAGGCCGAGGTACTTCAGGCCCGAGAACACCGTGGCGTGGGCGTCGGCGCCGATCAGCACCCGCACCGGCGGCGCGCCGATCAGGCCGTCGGCCTCGACGTCCCAGGAGGCCCGGCGCAGCACTTCCGAGCGCGCGGCGGCCAGGCAGACGAAGTTGGCCACGGTCGCGCCGGTGACGTAGCCGACCGAGGCCTCGCGCGGCAGGTCCAGGACCTCCAGCAACCAGTTGGCCGCCACCGTCTCCATCGCCGCGGCGGCCGGGGCCGAGGTGAGGTTGCCGACGTTCTGGCCCCAGGCGGAGACCAGCCAGTCGGCGGCCACGCCGGTTGGGTGCGAATTGCCGATCACCCAGCCGAAGAAGCGCGGGGCGGTGGCGGCGCGGACGCCCGGTGTGGCCCGCGCGATCAGGTCCGCGATGATCGCGTCCGGCTCGCCCGGCTGCTCGGGCAGGGGCGCGTCGAAGACCTCCAGCATCTGCCGATAGGTCGCCACGGGGTTGGTCTCGGCGCTGGCCACGCCCCGGCGGTACCGGACGGCCTCGCGGGCGGCCCGCTCCATGGCTTCTAGCCCGGCTTCCATCTCGTGCGGTGTCATGTGCTTCCCCCTGTGGCGCCGAAGTGACCCCAAGTCGGCCCATTAGCCAAGCTGCCACGCTCTGGCCCCATTGGACCCCGAGGTTTCCGGACATGTCCGAGTCCGCGTCCAACCGAGAGTTCTCCGTCCGCCCCTATGGCGACCGCTGGGGCATCGCCATCGACGGCGAAGTGATCCTGGTCGCCGCCACCCTGGAAGACGCCCGCGCCGTCGCGGCCACGGCCGCCGAGGTCCTGGCCCACAGCCGACAGCGACGCAGCGCCGAGCGGCGCTCGTTCACCCGGGACGAGGACTAAGAAAAAAGCCCCGGATCGCTCCGGGGCTTTCTCTTTTAGTGATTGTGCCGGGGAAGCTTGGACGCCAGGTCCTGGTACTTCACGGCGAACTCCAGCACCCCGCCGGTTTCCAGCTGGCCCGTGTGGGCGCGGTAGATTTCCTGCCAGGGGGTCATGGTCGCGGGGACAGCGGGGATGCCTTCCTTGCGGCGCTCGGCGATGGTCGCGTCATCCACCAAGGCGTCGCAACGGCCGGTGTTGAGGTCGATGCGGATGGTGTCGCCGGTGCGCAGCCACGACAGGCCGCCGCCGATGGCGCTTTCCGGCGAGGCGTTGAGGATCGACGGGCTGTCGGCGGTGCCCGACTGGCGGCCGTCACCCAGCGTCGGCAGGCTCATGATGCCCTTCTTCAGCAGGTGATCCGGCGGCTGCATGTTGACCACCTCGGCCGAGCCGGGCCAGCCGATCGGACCCGCGCCGCGGATCACCAGGATGCAGTGCTCGTCGATGTTCAGGGCCGGATCGTTGATCCGGTGGTGGTAGTCGTCCGAGCCGTCGAACACGATGGCGCGGGCCTCGAAGATGTCTTCCTGGCCCGGTTGGCTCAGATAGCGCTCGCGGAAGTCGGCGCCGATGACGCTGGACTTCATGATCGCGAAGTCGAACAGGTTGCCCTTCAGCACCAGGAACCCGGCCTTTTCGGCCAGCGGCTGGGCGTAGGGGAAGATCACCTCGCGGTCGTGGGTCTCGCGGCCTTCCAGGTTCTCGCCCATGGTCTTGCCGGTGACGGTCAGGACGTCGCCATGCAGGCGGCCCTGCTGCAGCAGTTCCCACAGCACGGCGGGCGCGCCGCCGGCCCGGTGGAAGCGCTCGCCCAGATACTTGCCGGCCGGCTGCATGTTGACGATCAGCGGGATGTCGTAGGCCGCGCGCCAGTCGTCGGCGGTGATCTCGAGCCCGGCGTGACGCGCCATGGCCGCGATGTGCGGCTGGGCGTTGGTCGAGCCGCCGGCCGCCGCCACCAGGGCGATGGCGTTCTCGAAGGCCTTCTTGGTCAGGATGTCGAGCGGCTTGATGTCGTCATAGGCCAGGTCGACGATCCGCTGGCCGGTGCGATAGGCCATCTGGCCGCGCTCGCGGTACGGGGCCGGGATGGCCGCGCAGCCGGTCAGCGACAGGCCCAGGGCCTCGGCGACGGCGTTCATGGTCGAGGCCGTGCCCATGGTGTTGCAGTGACCCGCCGACGGGGCCGAGCTGGCCGCGCGGTCGATGAACTCTTCCTCGGTGATCTCGCCGGCCGCCAGCTTGCGGCGCGAGCGCCAGATGACGGTGCCCGAGCCGACCAGCTCGTTCTCGTGCCAGCCGTCCAGCATCGGACCGCCCGACAGCACGATGGCCGGGATATTGACCGTGGTGGCGGCCATGATGCCGGCCGGGGTGGTCTTGTCGCAGCCGGTGGTCAGGACCACGGCGTCGATCGGATAGCCGTGCAGGGTCTCGACGAGACCCAGGTACGAGAGGTTCCGGTCCAGCGCCGCCGTCGGGCGACGGCAGTTCTCGAAGATCGGGTGGACCGGAAACTCCATGGGGATGCCCCCGGCGTCGCGGATCCCGTCCCGCACCCGCGTCACCAGGTCGAGGTGGATGCGGTTGCACGGCGAGATGTCGCTGCCGGTCTGGGCGATGCCGATGATCGGCTTGCCGCTGCGCAGCTCCTCCGGCGTGATCCCGTAGTTCATGAAGCGCTCCAGATAGAGCGCCGTCATGTCGATATGGTCGGGATTATCGAACCAATCGCGGGACCGGAACCGGCGGGGCGTGCGATCAGGCAAGGCGAACCTCGTATTGCGGCTGGCCCGCGACATTGACCTCCACGGCGAACAGACCCCCGGCCAGCGGATACTGGGCCAGGGTCTCTTCGCTGAGGTCCTTGCGGGCGGTGGTGAAGAACAGGGTCGTCAGGTTGGGCCCGCCGAAGCAGGGCTTGGTGACGTTGGGCGCGGGCAGCTCGATGCGGGCCACGGCCTCGCCCGTCGGGGCGAAGCGGATGGCGCCGAAGCCGCCCCACAGGGCCACCCACAGGTAGCCCTCGGAATCGACCACCGAACCGTCCGGATAGACGTCGTCGCCGACGGCGATCTGCACGAAGACGCGCTTGTTCGACAGCGCGCCGTCTTCCGCCAGGTCAAAGGCCCAGATCGTCTTTTCCAGGGTGTCGGTGTGGTAGAAGGTCTTGCCGTCGGGCGAGACGCACGGGCCGTTGGTGATGCAGATGTCCTTGTCCATCCGCGCCACGCCGACGGCGTCCATGCGATAGAGCGAGCCGGTCTTGGCGGTCTCGCCGTCGTGCATGGTGCCGAACCACAGGCGGCCCTCGGCGTCGACCGTGGCGTCGTTGGGACGGTTGTCCAGCGCCGCGTTCTCGACCTCGAGAATGCGCTGGAAGCCGGTCACGGGATGGAACTTGTGCAGGCCCGACTTCAGGCCGGCCACGAAGCCGCCGCCGCCGGCCAGCGGGGCCAGGAAGGTCACGGGCTCGGGCGCGTTGATGGTCACGGCGTCACCGGTGGCGGGCTCGTAGCGGTGGATCCGGTGGCCCTTGATGTCCACGAACCACAGCGCGTTGCCGGTCCAGATGGGGCCCTCGCCCAGAGTGGCCTTGAGATCCCAGACGCAGGTGGCGGCGCTCATACTCGAAGTCTCCGAAGAACCGGTGTTGGCCGTTCGATAGGACGCCGGAGGTCTCCAGGGAAGACCTCCTTTGGTCGAACGGCTCCCGGCTACCGCCAGCCGGCGTCGATCCAGTACTCGTGACCGGTGCACAGCGCCGCGTCGTCCGAGGCCAGGAACAGCACCAGCGAGGCGACGTTCTCAGGCACCAGGCGGCCCTTCAGGCACTGGGCCTTGACGATCTCGGCCTCGCCTTCCGGGGTGTACCACTTCTCCTGGCGCTTGGTCTTGACGTTGCCCGGCACCACGCAGGTGACGCGGATGTCGTCGGGACCCAGCTCCCGGGCCAGGGCGCGGGTCATGCCCTCGATGCCGGCCTTGGCGGTTTCGTAGAGGACCAGGTCTTCCAGACCCAGGTGCCAGCTGATCGAACCGAAGTTGATCACCGCGCCGCCGCCGCGCTTGGCCATGCCCGGGGCCACGGCCTGGGTGCAGAACAGCATGTGGCGCAGGTTGACGTTGATGCGCTCGTCCCAATAGGCGCCGGTGACGTCGCCCAGCTTGTGGCGGTCGTCATTGCCGGCGTTGTTGACCAGCACGTCCACGTCGCCGATCTCGGCGAAGATCGCCTTGATCGCGTCCAGGCTCATCAGGTCGCAATGCTTGTAGACCGGCGGGATGGCCGAGCCCGAGAGCTCGGCTTCCAGCGCCTTGGAGTCCTCGTCGGCGATGTCGAGGAAGATCACTTCCGCGCCCTGGCGGGCGAAGCCGGCGGTCAGGCCGGCCCCGATGCCCGAGCCGCCGCCGGTGATGACGACGCGCTTGCCCTTCAGGCTGGGATAGATGGCAGAGGACATGCTGCTTAGGACCACGAGTAGGAGGTTTTGGTCTGGGTGAAGAACTCGACCGCGGCGAAGCCTTGTTCGCGCGCGCCGTACGAGCTGCTTTTCGAGCCGCCGAACGGCACGTGGTAGTCGACGCCGGCCGTGGCCAGGTTGACCATGGTCATGCCGGCCTTGGCGTGGCGCTGGAAGTGACGGGCATATTTCAGCGAGGTCGTGGCGATGCCGGCCGACAGGCCGAACTCGACGCCGTTGGCGATCTCCAGGGCTTCCTCGTACGACCCGACGCGGATGGTCGAGGCGACGGGGCCGAAGACCTCCTCGTTGTTGATCCGCCAGCCAGCTTGCGTGTCGGCGATCAGGGTCGGCTGCACGTACCAGCCCGGATTGTCGAGCTTCAGGCGATCGCCGCCGGTGACCAGACGGCCGCCTTCCGACTTGGCGATGTCGATGTACTTGTAGCTGGTCTCCATCTGGTCTTCGGAGACGGCCGGGCCGATCTGGGTGTTGGGGTCCAGGGCATCGCCGACGCGCAGGGCGGCGACCTTCTCAGCCAGCAGGGCCACGAACTTGTCGTGGATGCCGTCCTGGACGATCAGGCGCGAGCTGGCGGTGCAGCGCTGGCCGGTGGCGTAGAACGAGCCGTCCAGGGCGATGGCGACGGCGCGTTCCAGGTCGGCGTCGTCCAGGATGATCAGCGGGTTCTTGCCGCCCATCTCCAGCTGCACGCGGGCCTGGCGGGCCACGGCGGCGGCGGCGACCTGCGCGCCTACGCCCTGCGAGCCGGTGAACGAGACGCCGTCGACGTCCTTGTGCTTGATCAGGGCGTCGCCCATCGCGCCGCGGCCGAACAGCATGTTGAACACGCCGGCCGGAGCGCCGCATTCCTGCATGATGTCGGCCAGCACGTTGGCGGTGGCCGGGGTCGGGCCGGCCGGCTTGATCACCACGGTGTTGCCGAAGGCCAGCGCGGGCGCGGCCTTCCAGGCCGGGATGGCGATCGGGAAGTTCCAGGGGGTCACGAGACCAAAGACGCCGACGGCCTGGCGATAGGTCTGGACCTCGACGCCCGGACGGGTGCTTTCCAGGTTCTGGCCGTGGCGGCGCAGGGCCTCGCCAGCGAAGTACTTGAAGATGCGGCCGGCGCGGACGGTCTCGCCGATCCCTTCCGCAACGGTCTTGCCTTCTTCGCGGGCCAGCAGCTTACCGATGTCGGCGCTGCGGGCGATGATGGTCGAGCCGACCTTGTCCAGCAGGTCCGAGCGGACTTCCGGCGAGGCTTCCGACCACGACGGGAAAGCTTGCTTGGCGGCGTCGACGGCGGCGTCGACCTCGGCCGAGCCGCCGTTCGGGACTTGAGCGACGACGTCGTTGGTGTTCGACGGGTTCAGGCTCTGGGTCGGGGCGTCCGAAGCGACGCGTTCGCCGCCGATATAGTGGCGCAGGGTGTCGGTCATCGCGGTTGCTTTCGGATTAGAGGAGGCCGCGGCCGGCCAGGTTGCGGATCAGGGCCGAGACGCCGAACGTCCACGGCTTGGCCAGGTCGCAGGTGGTGACTTCGTTCTCCAGCACGCCCAGCTTCGGCGTCGAGACGCGCACGCGGTCGCCGACCTTGTGGGTGAAGCCCTGGCCCGGCGCGTCGCGGTCCTGGATCGGCGCGAACATGGTGCCCAGGAACAGCACGAAGCCGTCCGGATACTGGTGCTGCTTGCCGAACGCCTGACCGGCCAGCACGGCCGGATCGCGGCTGATCAGGCTCATGTTGCTGTGGCCGTCGAGCACGAAGTTGTCGCGGCCGGTGATCTTCAGCTCGACCTCGGCCGAGCGGACGTCGTCCAGGCTGAAGGCGTCGTCGAACAGGCGGAAGAACGGGCCGATGGCGCACGAGGCGTTGTTGTCCTTGGCTTTGCTCAGCAGCAGGGCCGAGCGGCCTTCGAAGTCGCGCAGGTTGACGTCGTTGCCCAGCGAGGCGCCGCGGATCTGGCCCGAGCCGTCGCACAGCAGCACGACTTCCGGCTCCGGGTTGTTCCAATGGCTGTCGCTGCGAACGCCGACCTGGTCGCCCCAGCCCATCGACGACAGCGTCGGGCCCTTGGTGAAGATCTCGGCGTCGGGGCCGATGGCCACTTCAAGGTACTGCGACCACAGGCCGTCCTTGATCAGGGTCTGCTTCAGGCGCTCGGCGCCCTCCGAGCCCGGATTCACGCTCTTGAGGTCGCCGCCCATGCTGGCCGACAGCTGTTCGCGGATCTTCAGCGCGGCGGCGGCGTCGCCGCGCGCGCGCTCCTCGATCACCCGCTCCAGGGTCGAGACGGCGAAGGTGACGCCGGCGGCTTTCAGCACATGCAGGTCGACCGGGGCCAGCAGCTTCACGGCCGCGGCGCCATCGGCGTCTTCCCAGACGGGGCGGATGTCGAGGGCTTCCAGCGGACCCTTGTCCTCGCCGCGCGGGATCGCCGCGCCGGGACCGAAGGCGTTCATCAGGTCGGCGACGGTGGGGGCGATCTTGGAGACGTCCTCGACACGGCCGCCGCGCACCAGCACGGGCGTCGGGCCATCGCCGAAGTCCACGCGCCCCAGCAAGGTCGCGTCTTTCCAGTCTTCCGGAAGGAATTCACTCACGCCCACGGCGTCGTCTCCCCAAGGTTCGAGCGTCTGGAAGCTGCCGACAAAGGCGGCGCTCGTTCATCCGGACCTTGGTAGCGCTAACATGTCTGAGCCGCAAGCCACTTGTCAGACCAATCCGCTAAACGGCTAAAAACCCCCTCTCCCCAGGGGAGAGGGGGACCTACTCCGGTACCGGTCCGCTGGAATCCCGGACGATCAGCGTATGCGGATGCATCAGCTGCCTCGGCTCGCCGCCGCCGTCGCGTTTGCGGCGGATTTCCTCCAGCACCAGGTCGACGGCGGCGCGGGCCATGGCGGCGATGGGCTGGTGGACGGTGGTCAGGGCCGGCCAGATGTTGTCGGCGATCGAGGTGTCGTCGAAGCCGACGATCGAGACGTCGCCCGGCACGTCCATGCCCAGGCGGTGGGCCACGCCGGCGGCGGCGGCGGCCATGTCGTCGTTGCCGGCGAAGATCGCGGTCGGGCGCGGATCGACGGCCAGCAGGCGCTCGGCCGCTTCCAGGCCCGAGCGGTAGGTGAAGTAGCCCTGCTCGACCTTGATGTCCTCCATCGGGACCTGGGCGGCCTTGAGGGCGGCCATGAAGCCGTCCAGGCGCTGCTGGCTGACGGTCTGGTTCGGGTGGCCCTTGATGAAGCCGAAGCGGCGGTGGCCCAGATTGATCAAGTGCTGGGTCAGCTCGTAGGCGGCCGCCTCGTTGTCGATGCGGATGGTGGCCATATCGGTGCTGGTCATGCCGGGGGCCACGGCCACGGCGGCGGCGCCGGCGGCTTTCACCTCGGCCAGGACCTGCGGCGACTCGCACAGCGGCGGCGGCAGGATCAGGCCGTCGACGCCGGTCTTTAAGAGGCGGGCCAGGGTGGCGCCGGCCAGCTCGGGCTCGGCGCACTTCTCGATGACGATCTGGGCGCCGGTGCGGCTGCTCTCGTCCAGGGCCCCGACCAGGAACTCGGACAGGTAGCCGGTCGAGGGGTTGTCGTAGAGCAGGCCGATGCGGAACGGCGCGCTGCCGGCCAGGCTGCGGGCGGCGGGATTGGGGGCGTAGTTGAGGTCGGCGATGGCCTGCTCGACCAGGGCGCGGGTCTCTTCCTTGACGGTGCTCTCGCGGTTGATGACCCGCGAGACGGTCATCGGCGAGACGCCCGCGCGGGCGGCCACGTCGCGGATGGTGGCGCTCTGGGTCGTGCGACGACGCTGGCGCTCGGCAGGCTGGCTCATTCTTGTATCCGTCCCTATGCGGCGGGGATGCTAGACCGCTTCGGGGCAGAGGTGGAAGACAGGGCGGATATGAGCGGTCTCGGCGCGATCATCCTGTGCGGCGGCGCGTCCCGAAGGATGGGACGCGACAAGGCCGTGCTCGACTGGGACGGCGTCCGGGCGGTGGACCGGGTGGCGGCCCTGGCGAAGGCGGTCGGCGCTGAGGCGCTGGTGACGGCGGGCGCGGACCTGGGGCTGCCGTGGGTCCCGGACGAGGCGGCTTTGGCGGGACCGGTCGGCGGCGTTCTAGCGGGGACGCGGGCGCTGGGGACGGCGCGGCTGCTGGTGCTGGCCGTGGATGCGCCGACGGTGACCGTTGAAGACTTGCACCCGTTGCTGGCGGCGGGCGGTTACTACGAGGGCTTGCCGGTGCCGATGGTGCTGGAGGCGAGCGCGTTGCCCGCGCATGCCGAAGCTGGCTGGCCTTTGCGAAGGTTCGTAGAGGCCGCCGGCTTGGTGAGCTTGCCGGTTCCGGAAGGTGCGATGGGCCGGCTGCGCGGAGCCAATACGCCGGAGGAGCGCGAGGGGTTGTTGCGCCGCTGAGCGCCCCCTCCGTCACGAGGCTGCGCCTCGCGCCACCTCCCCCGTTGCACGGGTGAGGAGGTTCTTTTCCTCCCCTGCGAAGCGGGGGAGGTGGATCGGCGCGAATACGCGACGAGACGGAGGGGGCGCTCAGCGGCCGCTCAGTACACGTCCCGCCGATACCGCCCCTCGTCCGTCAGGCGCTCCAGCATCTCGGCCCCCAGCGCCTCGACCAGCGCCGCGTGGACGTCCCGCGACATCCCTTCCAGCGAGCCGCACACATAGATCGCCGCGCCGTTGGCCACCCACCGCCGCAGGATGTCGGCCGCCGCGATCAGGCGGTGCTGGACGTAGATCCGACTCTCCTGATCCCGCGAGAAGGCCAGGTCCAGGCGGTCCAGCAGGCCCGAGGCCTTCCAGCCTTCGATCTCGGCGCGGTGGAAGAAGTCGTGGGCCGCCGTGCGCTCGCCGAACACCAGCCAGTTCCAGCGCACGCCGGCCTCGGCGCGAGCCTTCAAATGAGCGCGCAGGCCGGCGAGACCCGTGCCGGAACCGATCAGGATCAGCGGCCGCGAGGCTTCCGGCGCATGGAAGCTACGGTTCGTCCGCACCCGGGCGTCGATGGTCCCGCCAATCTCGGCGAACTTGCACAGCCAGCCCGAGCCCAGGCCCGGCTGACCGTCGGCGCGAGGCGTCAGGCGGACGATCAGCTCGACCGCGCCGTCGGACGGCAGCGAGGCGATCGAATATTCGCGGTGCGGCAGCTCAGGGTCGTTCCGCGGACCGACTTCAAGGATGTCGCCTGCCTGCCAGGTCGTGGCCTCGCCAGAGGGGGGGACCAGGCGGATATGCCAGGCCTCGCCGCCGGGGCTGCCGGGGTTAAGCAGGGTGCGCTCGGCCAGGGTCCAGCGGCCGTAGGCGGGGCGGCTCCAGTCCGGCGCATCGGTGACGCCGGTGAGCAGGGACAGCTGCCCCTGCCAGTGGCGCAGGGCGGCCGGATCGCCGTCGTCGACCTCGACGCGATCGAACAGCGGCTCGCCGCCGGAATGGGCCAGCCAGGCGTCGAGGCTGCGGCCGAACGCGCAATATTCGGCATAGGTCGAGTCCCCCAGGGCCAGGACGCCGTAGCGCAGGCCGGGGAGCTGGACGCCGTCTTTCATCACGTCGCGGATGAAGGCGCGGGCCGGGTCGGGCGCGTCGCCCTCGCCGGTGGTGCTGACGATGAACAGGGCGCGGCCGGTCAGGTCGGCGGCAGTGACGGCGGAGAGCTCGCGCAGGGTGACCGGCGCGCCGGCTTCGGCCAGGGCCTTGGCGGTGGCGTTGGCCAGTTCTTCGGCGAAACCGGTCTGGCTGGCGAAGGCGACCAACACCGGCTCGCCGGCGCCTTGCGACAGGGCCTTGGCCTCGCGGCGGACGGCGGCGGCGCGCAGGGCCTCGCGCACGGCGATCCCGGCGCAGAACAGGGCGTAGACGCCGGCCACGGCGCTGGCCTCGATCAGGCGGCGCGTCTCGGGCGCGAAGGCGGACAGGTCGACCATCAGTCCAGCATCGCCTGCAGGGCCGGGAACAGGCGCTCTTCCAGGCCGCTGGCGGACCGGCTGACGATCAGGGCGGCCAGGTCGTGCTGAGCGGCGAAGGCCAGGGCGGCGTCGGGGGCCATGACGGTCAGGGCGGTGGCCCAGGCGTCGGCGCTCATGCAGTCCTTCGCCAGCACCGTGACGCTGACGGTCGCGTGGGTGGTCGGCGCGCCGGTGGCGGGGTCCAGGGTGTGGGCGTAGCGGCGGCCGTCATGGTCGAAGAACCGGCGGTAGTCACCCGAGGTGGCGACGGCGAGGTCGTGCAGGGCGACCATGGTGCGTTCGGCGTCGTTCGCCGTTGGAGGTCGTTCGAGCTCGACCCACCACGGCTGGCCGTCGGGCTTGGCGCCCGTGCCGCGCAGCTCGCCGCCGACCTCGACGAGGTAGCTCTTCACGCCGGCCCGATCGAGGGCGGCGGCCGCTTGGTCGACGCCGAAACCCTTGGCGATGCCGTTGAGGTCGAGGCGCAAGGTCCCCGGCTGGAACAGGGCGTCGCCGTCCAGGGTGAGACGCTTCCAGCCGCCGGCTTCTTTCAGCGATGCGATGGCGGCGGCGTCGGGCGGGCTACCGGAAAAGGCGCGGGGGCCGAAGCCCCAGAGGTCGGTCAGCGCGCCAAGCGTCGGGTCGAAAGCGCCGTGGCTGGCCTCGGCGATCTCGATCGCGCGGCGCAGGACGGTGGCGGTCGCGGGCGGCAGTTGGGTCCAGGTCCCGGCGGCCGCGCGGTTGTAGCGGGACAGGTCCGACAGCGGCTCCCACGGGCTCATCTGCGTGACGACGGCGTCGAGGGCGCGCTGGACCATGGCCTCGAGGGCCGGGAGGTCGGTCGTGCTGGGCAGGACCGCTTTCACCGACCAGGTCGTGCCCATGGTCTCGCCGCCGAACGCGCGCACGGTCCCGCCGACGGGGCGGGCGGGGGGCGTGGTGATGGCGGGGACGAGGACGCGGGGCATCTGCAATCTCATCCTCCCCCGTGAAACGGGGGAGGGGGACCGCGAAGCGGTGGAGGGGGCGTCGACGGCGAGGTGCGCCCCCTCCGTCACGGCGCGTATCCGCGCCGCGCCACCTCCCCCGCTACGCGAGGGAGGAGGAACGATCGATTAAGGCCGCTGGGCTTCAACCACGGCGGTGTAGCTGGCGCTGTAGCCGTCGCCGGTCAGGGCCGTGGCCGGGCCTTGCTGGCCGCCGCCCATGCCGCCCGGAGCGCCACCCGGCGCACCGCCAGGACCGCCCGGACCACGACCCGGGGTAGCGCCGGTGCGGACCGTGGCGTTGATCCAGTACATGCCGGCTTCCGGCAGGGTGAACTTCACGACGCCGTCGGCGCCGGTCTTCACCTTGACGTCCGGACGCGGGCTGTAGCGCGAGCCGCCCTCGGCGATGGTCACTTCCAGATCGGCGGCGGGCTTGCCGTCGACCAGGAACTTGAAGCTGGCGGCTTCACCCGCGACCAGGTCGTTGGGGTGGGTGATCGGCACCAGCTCCAGGCCCTTGCCGGTCGGCTTGAAGACCTCGGTCGTCGGCTTGTCGCGGGTGACGAAGACTTCGTTGCGGTTGAAGCTCTTGATGGTCTTCAGGTCGGCAGCGCCGGCCGGGACCTGCTTGGCGAAGTCCTCGGGGCTGCCGCGGAAGCGCTTCACTTCGCCGTTCTCGGTGTAGCTGGCCATCACGCTCTGGGTGGCCGAGCCGATCTTCCAGGTGCCCGGCTTGGTCAGGGCGACGTCGAAGGTCGAGCGGTACTTGCCGGTCGAGCCGTTCTGGATCTTGTCGACCGCGCCGTCCGGGGCGGTGGCGACCACGCCGTCCAGGCGCATCGGGTTGTGGTCGGGATAGAACAGCTCGTTGGACACGGCGGCGTCGAACGTCACCCAGACGTCGCCCGACAGCACGGTGGCCGACGGCACGATCCAGCCGCGGTGGGCCGAGGCGGTCATCGGCAGGGCGAGAGCCATGCCCATAGCGGCAACGGCCAGAAGGCGCTTCTTGAAGGTCATGGCTTTTCTCACTTCACGGAAACGGTGACGGCGCCCAGCTCGGACGCGCCCTTGACGGTGGCGGGCTTGCCGGCCTTGCCCCAGGTGAAGGGCACGCGGACGGCCTCGTGGCCGCCGACTTCGCGCGCGGCTTCGACGACCAGGTTATAGGCGCCGGGCTTGAGGTCCTTCAGCGCGCCCTTGGCGCCGGAGAACACGACCTTCTGCGGGCCCGGCGCGCGCGTGGCGCCCGAGACGCCGTCGGCCGGGAAGCTCATCTCGCGGCCGGCCTTGCGCCACCACTGGCGCATGTCCTTCAGCCACTTGACGCCTTTGTCCTCCTTGGAGTCGGCGTCGTACCAGACGGCCAGGGTGCCGGCGGCGGTGCTGTCGGCCGGGTTCTCGATCCAGATCGAGACGTAGGGCTTGTGGTACTCGGCGACCGTCAGCTTCGGCACCTCGACGGTGACGTTCAGGTCGGCGGCCATGGCGGGCGCGCCGATCGCGGCGCCGGCAAAGGTCAGGAGAGAGATCGAACGCTTCACGGTGTCTGCCTCAGAGGTGGACGAAAAGGATGACGAGAATGACGGGCGCGGCCAGGCCCAGGCCGACCAGCGGCCAGGTCAACGGCCGGGCGCGGGCGTGGAACTGCAGCAGGATCAGGCCGGTGACTGTGAAGATCACGCAGGCGGCGGCGAAGATGTCGATGAACCAGCCCCAGGCCTTGCCGGCGTTGCGGCCCTTGTGCAGGTCGTTGAGCAGCGAGACCGCGCCGCGCGTGGTCTTCTCGTGCTCGATGGCGCCGGTCTCGCGGTCGATCGAGACCCAGGCGTCGCCGCCCGGCCGGGCCAGGGCGACATAGACCTCGTCGGCCGACCACTCGCCCTCGCGACCCGCGACATCGGCGCCGACGGCCTTGTCGAGGAACGGCTCCAGCTGGACGGGCAGGGGGCGCTTGCCCTCTTCCGGACCCTTGGCCAGCAGGGCCAGGAGGTCGGCCGGCAGGGTCGCCTTGCGGCTGACCACCACGGGCTTGGCCTCGATCTGGCCGGCGTGGTTCAGGGTGATGCCGGTGATGGCGAACAGCAGCATGCCGATCAGGGACACGGCCGCGCTGATCCAATGCCACTGATGCAGCTGCTTCAGCCAGAAAGAGCGGCGATGCTGATCGGCGGCGGATTTCACGGCGTGCTGACGAACCTTGGCGATGGAGGCTCGTCCTTACTTGAGAACGAATTGCAATTTCAAGCCACAAGGTGTGGCCGGGGCCGCAACTGTCCGAAACGAGGCAGGCCTATTGCACCGAAGCCGGCGCGCCACGGGCCAGGGCGCCCAGCAAAGCGGACGTGGCGACGGGCTTCCTCAGAATGGGGCCGTCGTCGACATCGGGCTCCTGGTAGCCGGTCAGGTAGACGAACGGGATGCTCCGGCGGGCCAGGGCGGCGGCCACCGGCGTGACCAGCCGGCCGCCCAGATTGACGTCCAGCAGGGCGCGGTCGATCGGCTGGTCGTCCAGCAGGTCCAGCGCCTCCTCGATCGTGCCGGCGGGGCCGACGACCTTGGCGCCGGCGGCGGTCAGCAGGCGGGCCAGCTCCATGGCCACCACGGCCTCGTCCTCGACCACCAGCACGCGCTGGTTCCTCAGCAGCGAGGTCTCGTCGATGACCAGGCCGGGGCGGTAGGCCGGAACGCTCTCGGCCGCGCGGGCCTGGGCGCCGGTCGGGATGTCGAGGCGGACTTCCAGGCCCTCGGGCCGCCAGTCCTGGACCACGCGGGCGGCGGCCTGCTTGACCGCGCTCTCGATCAGGGTCGAGCCGAAGCCGCGCCGCTGCGGCGGGGAGACCCGCACGCCGGCCGTCTCGCGCCAGACCAGATGCAGGGCGCCGTCGAGCCCCCAGCTCCAGGTGACGGAGAGACGGCCCTCAGGCCTGGCGAGCGCGCCGTACTTGGAGGCGTTGGTGGCCAGTTCGTGCACCACCAGGGCCAGGGACTGGGCGGCCTGGGCGTCGATCAGGGCCGGCGGGCCGTCGATGACCAGTTGCTCGCCGCCGTCGCAGTGATAGGCGTCCAGCTCCAGCCGCAGCAGGTCGTGCAAATCAACGCCGCTCCAGCGGGTGGTCGACAGCAGGCTGTGGGCGCGGGCCAGCGACCCGATACGGCCCGACAGCGCCTCGACATACTGGTCCTTGTCACGGAAGGGCGTCAGCTGGGCCAGGGATTGGACCACGGCCAGCACGTTCTTGGCCCGGTGGTCGACCTCGCGGATCAGCAGGCGCTCGGTCTCGACGGCGCGCTTGAGGGCCTGGTCGGCGCGAGCCCGCTCGCTGGCCGTCCAGATCAGCTCGGCGACGTCGGTGGCGAAGGCGACCTCGTCGGGCGGGTACGCGCGCGGGTCCGGGTGGGAGACATAGACATAGGCCGCCAGCACCCCGGCCTTGACCAGGGAGATGGTCATGAAGGACCGCACGCCGAGGCTGGCATAGGCCTCCAGGGCGTCGGGGGCGTTGGTGCGGTCGTCCAGCGCGATGTCGCCGACCGTGACCGCGTGGCCGGCGCGCATGTCGGCGCTCATCGAGGGGCCGAAATCGTCGAGGCGGATCTGCTGGCCCCGCAGCGGCGCGACGCTGCGATCGGCCCCGCCGTCGTCGGCGACGATGTCGGCCACGTCGTTGACGAAGTCCATCTCGGCATAGCCGGCCCGCACTACGCCAAGATGCTCGGTCAGCATGCGGGCGGCGGTCTGGGCGATGGCCAGGGGATCGGGCTCGTCGCGCAGCTGCTGGCCCAGGTCCAGCAGGGCGGCGCGGCGGCGCTCGCCGGCCAGCATCCGCTCCAGCTCGGCGGCGGCCCGCTTGTGGTCGGTGATGTCGTTGACCAGCACGTAGTAGCCGGGGATCTCGCCGTTGCGGGCGATGTCGGGCACGTACTGGGCCTCGACCTCGCGCAGCCCGGCGCTCTTGTAGTGGTACTGGGCCTCGAAGGTGACGCTCTCGCCGGCCAGGGCGCGGACCGCGTGATCGCGCACGAGGCTATAGGCGTCGGGGCCCAGGACCTCGGCCAGGGTCTTGCCCTCGATCTGCGAGCGGTCGACGCCGAACCAGCGCTCATAGGCGCGATTGACGAAGCGATAGCGCTGCTCGCGGTCGACATAGCTGATCAGGATCGGGACGGCGTCGGCCATCGCGCTGGAGAAGACGGCGCGTCTCTCGAGCGGCGGGTAAGGGGGCAGGCCTTGGTCGTCTCGAGACATACGCGGACGCTCAATCCTGTCGGAGGGCCAAGCCTCACCGTCTCACGTTGTGATCACAGTCAAAACGGGTGCGCGGTGAGGCAAACGGTCGCAGGAGCAACCATCCCGCGAACTTCACTATTCGGCGCGAGCGTCCTGTCTGTATGTGACGACCAGCACATCGCGCAGGGCCGGCTGAGCCGGATCGTGCGGCCGGATCGGGGTGACGCCGTGCAGCACGCGGTGGTCGTCCAGGAACACCGCGTCGCCGGGAGCCGTGAGCGTGAAGGAGCCGAGGCTCGTCCCGCCCGGCGCGAAGATGTCGGTGACGCCGCTGTCGACGTTCTGGCGATCCACCAGCATGACGATCACCCAGTCTACGCCGTCGCGGTGCGCGCCCTCGGGCGTCGGCTGGCCGGCCTCGCCCTCGCGGGCCTCGATGCGGAACTGGTGCAGCTCGACGTGCCAGGGGCCCGTAAAGCCAGAAAGGGGGCCGAACAGCGTCTGGCCGGCGCGGATGACGCCTTGCGTCACCGGGTGCTCGGCGATGGCGTCGGTGACCGGCTCGAACCAGCGCTGCACGCCGCCGTTCAGCGGGTTGTAGTCGCGGCTCTGCCAGTGCGGCTGGTGCGGCTTGCGTTGGACCTCGCCGGGCTGGGCGGCGAAGGCCGCGAACCGCCGCCGGCGATAGCGGCCGCCGTCGGCCATGAAGCCGTCGAGGGGCAGGTCGTTCCAGCTGTCGGCGAAGGTGGTCCAGTCGTCGGCGCCGATCAGAGCTTTTGTTTCGGCGGCCTCGAAGCGGACGAAGCCGTCCTCCTTAAGCCCGCTCAAGCGACCGCGTCCGGCTTGAAGAACACGCCCAGTTTGAGACTGCGCGCGATGCGCTCGGCCTTCTGGCCGACCAGGGCGGCGCGGGGGGCGTCGAACAGCTCGACGCAGGTCTGATGGAAGAGGTTCAGCCAGGGCATGAACAGGCCCTCGGTCAGGTGCGGAATCTTCTGGTGCACGGCGACCGGCTGGCCCTTGTAGCGGCCGGTGGTGTTCAGCACCGACGACCAGAAGTCCTTCAAGGTCGCCATGTGCGCGGGCCAGCCGTCGGGGCCGATGGCCTCCTCGAAGATCGGGCCCAGGCGGTGGTGACGCCGGACGCGGGCGTAGAAGGTCTCGACCAGGGTGTCGATCTCGGCGTCGGTGAACTGGGGGGGCGGTACGGCCATGGTGGGAACATGGTGCCTTGGGGGGCTGAGCAGAACCCTGTTCCGGATCAAACTTGGCTTCGGATTCTTACTTAAGGTGGGAGCGCCCCCTCCGTCACGTCGCCTATCGGCGCCGCGCCACCTCCCCCGTTTCACGGGTGAGGAGGATTGGCGCTCTTCTCCTGCCCCGCTTGCGGGGGAGGTGGCGCGCGGCGCAGCCGCGTGACGGAGGGGGCGTCCTGCGGCCTAGGCCACCGTCAGCGTCGTCTTCTTCAAATCCACCGAGTTCGGACCCACCAGGATCGAGAAATCCCCCGGCTCGACGACCCGCTGCATGTCGAGGTTCCACATCCACAGGTCCGACGGCTTGATCTCGAAGCTCACCGTCGTCTTGGCGCCGGCCGCGAGGGTCACGCGCTTGAAGTGCTTCAGCTCCAGCACCGGACGGGTGACGCTGGCCTGCTCGTCGTGGATGTACAGCTGCACCACCTCGTCGCCGGCGACCTTGCCGGTGTTGGCCACGTCGATCTCGACCTTGACGCTCTCGCCCTGGCCGATCTTGGCTTTCGCCAGGCGCGGGGCCGAGATGTCGAAGGTGGTGTACGAGAGGCCGAATCCGAACGGATACAGCGGGCTGGTGTCGCCCAGCAGATAGCCGCGGCGGGCGGTGGGCTTGCGGTTGTAGTAGATCGGCAGCTGGCCGACGTCGCGGGCGATGCTGACCGGCAGCTTGCCGCCCGGATTGGCGCGGCCGAACAGGATGTCGGCGGCGGCGAAGCCGGTCTGCTCGCCCAGGTACCAGCCCTCGATGATGGCGTCGGCGCGCTGGGTCAGCAGGTTGATCGACAGCGGACGGCCGTTCAGCAGGAACACCACGGTCGGCTTGCCCAGGTCGAAGATCGCCTTGGCCAGGTCGTTCTGCTGGCCGATCAGGTCCAGGCTGTCGCGGTCGCCCAGGTGGTTGTCGGCCCAGGCCTCGCGGCTGGTCTGCTCGTTGTCGCCCAGCACCATGACGATGACGTCGGCGTTCTTGGCGACCTCGACGGCTTCGGCGATCAGCTTGGCGTTGACGGCCGGGTCGACCAGCTTGACCTCGTCGGCGGCCCAGATGCGCTTCTCGGTGATCCGCACGGCCTCGGCGTAGTCGAGCGTGAAGCCCTGGGCTTTCGCTTCAGCGGTCAGGCCCTCGTGGATCGAGACCACGTGGCGCGGGGTGTCCGAATAGCCGCCGATCGGGGTGTCCTTGGCGTGGGTCCCGAGCAGCGCCAGGCGCTTGAACTTCTTGCCGTCCAGCGGCAGCACGCCCTTGTCGTTCTTCAGCAGCACGACGGCCTTGCGGGCGGCCTCGCGGGCCAGGGCGACGGCGTCCGGCGTGGCGGTCTTGGCGTCGGCGGTCTTCTCGTCGCAATAGGGGTTCTCGAAGAAGCCACCTTCGAACTTCATGGTCAGGACGCGGGCGACGGCGGCGTCGACCTCGAACTGCGGGATGCGGCCGGCCTTCACCAGCTCCGGGATCAGGGCGTAGGCCTCGCCGTCGGGCAGCTCGACATCGACTCCGGCGTGCATGGCCATCACGGCCGTCTGGCCAAGGTCGGTGGTCAGCTTGTGACGGGCGATCAGCTCCTTGATCGCGAAGTAGTCCGACTGGACCGAGCCCTTGTAACCCCACTCCTCGCGCAGGATCTTGGTCAGCAGCCAGTGGTTGGCGTGCGAGGGCACCCCGTCGATCTCGTTGTACGACGGCATGACCGAGCGCACCGGCAGCTCCTTCACCGCGCGCTCGAACGGCGGGAAGAAGTTCTCGCGCAGGGTGCGCTCGGCGATCTGGGCGGGGCCGACATTGGTGCCGTTCTCGGGCTGGCCGTGGCCGGTCATGTGCTTGAGGGTGGCGAAGACCTTGTCCTTGGCCAGCGGCAGGGTCGAACCCTGGAAGCCCCGGATCGCGGCCAGGCCCATCTCGGCGCAGACGTGCGGGTCCTCGCCATAGGTCTCCTCGATGCGGCCCCAACGCGGGTCGCGGGCCACGTCGACGACCGGCGCCAGCGCCATGTTCGAGCCCCGGGCACGCATCTCGCGAGCGGCCACCGAGAAGATCTTCTCGGCCAGTTCGGGATCGAAGGTCGAGGCCAGGCCGATGGCCTGCGGGAAGCTGGTGGCGTCGCGGGCCACGAAGCCGTGCAGGGCTTCGTCGTGCATCAGCAGCGGGATGCCCAGGCGGGTCTTCTCGACGGCCCATTTCTGGGCGGCGTTGGTGTAGCGCGCGGACTGGGCGGCGTTGCGGCCGACCGAGCCGTCATCGGCCCCGGCGGCGGCGTCGACCACCGTGGCGGCCTTCAGGCCCTTGCGGTCGGTCGGGCGCGAGATCTGGCCCAGGCCGTTGGGGAAGTTCTTGCTGGCCTCTTCCGGCGAGAACTCGCCCTCGACGGTCTGGATCTTGTTCTTCGTCAGCCAGATGCCGATCAGCTGGGCGGCCTTCTCCTCCAGGGTCATGCGACCCAGCAGGTCCTGGACGCGGGCGTCGACCGGTTGGGAGGCGTCCTTGTAGAGCGGCTTGTCGCCCTTGGCCTTGGGCGCGGCCATGGCGGGCGCGGCGGCGAACGAGAGGGCGGCGAGGCTCGCGCCGAACAAACGGCGGGTGAGGGTCGTGGTCATCCTGGGCTCCCCGAGGGCATGCACTATGGCCGGCAGCTCTGGGGCCGCCTTCGTCACAGCACTATGGGGGCGGTTGTCTGACCACTCAAGTGAGAAATGGTACCGGTCTCATTTTGCCCGCTACCGCTACCTAGAAAGTCGATTAGGAGCGGCACTTAGGCCGCGCCCTCAGCGTTGCGGAACGACCAAGATATTCTGCGGTGCGTCGTGTGGATCTTCAGCCGAAGCCAGTTCGCTCCGAGGAGCATGATCGCACACGGGCGTCGGCTGCGAGAGATCGCAAAATGTGCTGGTCAATGAGAGCCGCGAGCGTATGGCGGACTCGCCGAAGCTCTTGTCCTTGTCGTCAACAGCGTGCCTCTCCTTCAGCATTCGCGCAGCTAACGTCTCTTGAGGGCGCGCAACGTCGGACGGTCTGGCCTGAGCACTATCCTCTTGCAGCTTTTTGGACTGGAGCTCGGGGTGCGAAACGCCTTTCTTCGACTGGAGAGTATTTTTCGTAATGGTCTTATCCAAAAACCGAAATGGCCAAACTTTAAAAGCGCTGGTTGACACCTCTAGCCAGTTAGCGCCGGTGGAATCTATGATGAACCTGGCCGTATCCGAGAACTTTTTTTCGTTCTTGGGTCCTTCATAGTATAGGAGTTGGACTGAATAAGCTCCAGGAGTGATCTTTCCGAATTCTCGGCTTTGTGGTGCCTCGGCCCGGTAAACGATGTCTTTCCTTCCGGTTGTGTGGCCAAGAATTATCTCGGGAGAAACCTCGTCACCATACTTCACATTTGTGCCGTCATTTTTGAAATACGAATACGGAATCAAATTTATATTTCTACCACTTACCTCAGATTTCAAAACAAGATGCGTATCTTGAATGATCCCTGTTCTAGCTCCCTCATTCCAGAAAACTAAAGGCATGAGGATTTGTAGTTGCCCAAGCTCGCTCATTGAGATTGCCGCATTCCGAGGCAAGACGAGATTGATGGCCGCAGGTGCGAGCGACGACGCCCAAAAAGCGAGTGCGGATATCACGAGAGCGGTCGTAGACAGCACTCCAGAATAAATAGCTCCAGCGCTCAGCTTTGGCGCCTCTGCTTCACGCTTCGACGCAATTTGCCGCACTGACACAGGGCGCCGCAGGCGGCCTACTTTTGCCCAACGTATTGACTTAGTTTTCATGGCTCGGTTCTCGGCCATAAGTTGCGATAAGCTTGTCCTACATGTATCGGGAGGGGAGCGGTAAAAATCAATGCGCTCATTGACCGCCTGTTCAGCGTCAACCGCCTCACCGTTGCCCAAGACCGCCATTACCCGCACATGGCGAACTGGCTATTTGTCGGCTTCGGCTCTCAGGAGTTCGTGTGGAGCTCAGCCTTCAAACTGCCGCTCAGACCGTAGTCTCGAGCAGCAGTCCCTCTGATGGATATCCGCTTTGTGGCGGTAGCATCTGGTTCATCTGGCACGTAAGGAGCAGACGGACTGCGTAGCAATCCGCCTATCCCGCACCTACGGCTGTTCCGCCACAAGGCGGAATGACCGAACTAATTTGTTGTCGGCGAGATACTCACCCCTGCCAGCGGTCGATCACGCCCTCCAGCACCGTCAGCGGCGCCGGGCCCACCATCAGCGCCGTATCGTGGAAGCGCTTGATGTCGAACTTGGAGCCCAGGCGCTTCTTCGCCCGCTCGCGCGCGGCCGCCCACACCGTGTGGCCGACCTTGTACGAGCACGCTTGGCCGGGGTTGGCGCAGTAGCGTTCGACTTCGCGGGAAATCTTGCCCACGGAGTCGCCGCCGGTGTCGACCATGTAGGCGATGGCCTTCTCGCGGCTCCAGCCCTTGGCGTGCAGGCCGGTGTCGACCACGCAGCGCGAGGCGCGGAACAGGCGGGCCTGGTACATGCCCAGCAGGCTGAGGTCGTCGCCCTCGTACATGCCGATCTCCATGGCCAGCTGCTCGGCATAGAGCGCCCAGCCTTCGGTGTTGGCCGAGAAGCCCATGTTCTGCCGCAGCTTGGGCAGGTCGCTCTGGGCGACCAAAACGAGCTGGAAGTGGTGGCCCGGCGCGCCCTCGTGGTGGATCAGGGTCGCCAGCGACAGGCGCGGCCACTCGGCCGTGTCCTTGAGGTTGATATAGACCGCGCCGGGGCGCGAGCCGTCCAGGGCCGGACGCTCGTAATAGGCGCCCGACGAACCGGCCTCGGTATAGGTCGGCACGCGGCGGACCTCGACCGGGATCTGGGGCATCAGGTTGAACCACTTGGGCAGCTCGGGCTGGAGCTTGGCGAGGCGCCCGCGGCAATAGTCCAGGATCTGGGCGCGGCCCTCGTCGGTGTTGGGGAACACCTGGTCGGGCTGTTTGCCGAGGGCGGCCATGCGGGCGCCGACGGTGCCCTGGGTCAGGCCGCGCTTCTTGAGGATCTCGTCCATCCGGGCCTGGATCTCGGCGCCTTCATCGAGACCGAGGCGGTGGACCTCGTCCGGGGTCTTGTTGGTGGTCGTGTAGATCTTCAGCAGGGCGGCGTAGAAGGCCTCGCCGTCCTTCAGGCGGCCGATGCCGGCGTCGTGCACGGCCTTGGGACGCATGGCCTGCAGGGCGGCGATCTGGCGGTCCAGGGCCGGGAAGATCTCGCCGGTCAGCACCTTCTCGGCCTGGACGTCGTAGTCGCCATACTGCTTGGCGCGGCGGGCGGCCGAGGCGACCATCACGTTCTTGTCGGCCGGGATGGCGCGGAACTGCTGCAGCTGGGCGATGGCCTTGTCGACCATGAAGTCCGACGGGATCACGCCCTTGGCCGCGTCGCCGCTGGCCCGTTCGGTCTCCTGGTCGAGCACGACGGCGAAGGCCTTCATGCGGGCGATGTAGTTGTCGGCGTCGGCCGCGTTCTCGATCTTGTGCTTGCTGTCCAGGAAGTTGGGCGTCGAGATATAGGCCCCGTAGTACTGGGTCAGCACGAACGGCCGCGAGCCGCCGCCGTAGTCGAACTTCGAGGTGCCCTCGCGGGCCTCGTAGTTGAACAGGGCGGTGTCGTAGTTGATCGCGTCCTCGCCGGTCAGGGCCTTGCGGTCGATCTTCTTCAGACGGGCGATGCGCTGGGCCGGCTCGGCGCGGTCGCGCTTCCAGGCGGCCAGCGAGCGGTCGGAAAGCTTGGAACGCGCATCGGCATGCTTGCCGACGTCGAGGCCCAGATTGGTGGCCTGCTCGGGGCTGTCGCTCAGGTCCTCGTCGAAGAAGGCGTCGAACAGCTTGTAGAGGTCGTCCTTCGGCGCGGCGGCGGCCGGAAGGGCGGTGGCGAGAGCGGTCGCGGCCGCTCCCATCATGATCTGGCGACGGTCGAGCATGGCGATCCCTGAACTGAAAACGCCGAAGCCCCCGCGCCCGGCGGAGAGCATCGTTCTCTCGCTGTCACGCAAGCGTCAATGTCCGGGCGAAAAAATGGGCTAGGTCCAGTCCAGACGCAAAAAAGGGCCCGCTTGGGAGAGGGGGCGGGCCCTTTTCGGTACGCGTTCAGAGGGATTGAACGATCAGGAAGATGCCACGTGTGTCGGCTTCCCGCCCTTCCCCAAATCGTCGCAGGCTGAGAACGAGTCTCAACCTGGCGACGAGCTGCGGCTTCTACTTGCGCGGGGTCAGGATGTCGCCCAGACGGTCCGGCGTACCGGCGATCTTCTCCAGGCGCGGGTAGCGCAGGCCGCCGCGGTAGTCGAGCTTGACCATCTTGTAGCGGCTGCCGTCCTTGATCAGCAGCTCGACCAGCGGGTTCTCCGGCTTGGCGGCGGCCTTGACCGCGGCCTTCAGCTTGTCGCCGTCGAACTGCTCGCCATTGACGGCCACGACCGTCAGCCCTTGGGTCAGGCCGGCCTTGAACGCCGGGCCGCCCCACTGCACGTCGCTCAGCACGCCGTCCGAGCCCACCGTCAGGCCCAGCGAGTAGCTGAGCGGGGTGTTCTTGGCCTTGCCCTCGGCTGACTTCAGATATTCCGAAGGCGTGTCGGTATAGACCAGCTTGTAGCCGCCGCGCTCCAGGCCATCCAGCGGGGCCTTTTCCTGCACCTCCTGGATGCGGGTCTTGAGGAAGGTGGCCCAGTCGTTGGCCACCACGCCGTTCAGGGCCGCGACCACGTCGTCGAACGTGTAGGTGCGGACCACGTACGAGCCGTTGTCGACGCCGAAGAAGGCCTTGGCGAAGTCGTCCAGCGACTTCTTGCCGCCGGTCTTCTCGCGGATCAGCGTGTCGGCGTCGAGCCAGACCAGCTGGCCTTCCGAATAGTAGTCCTCGCTGCGCTGCCACGAGAGCCACGACAGCGGCTTGCGGCTGGCGATGATCGGGTCGTTGGTGGTGTCCTGCACCGGGCGCCAGTCGCGGCCGCGACGGTTGTCGTAGGTGGCGGCGGTGGCGGCGATGGCGTCCAGCGTCTGCTGCTTGGTCATCAGGCCCGAGCGGGCGGCCAGCACATAGCCCCAGTACTGGGTCTGGCCCTCATAGACCCACATCATGCTGTCGCGCATCGGCACGTTCAGATTGGGCGTGAACAGGTCGGCGGCGCGGCGGAACTTGCCGTTCCACGAGTGGGTGTATTCGTGGCTGAGCAGGTCGCGGCCGACGAAGTTCTTGTCCCATTCGGTGAAGTACTTCGGGGCGACGCGGTTCTCGGACGAGCGGTGGTGCTCCAGGCCGATGCCGCCGATCTTGTCCGACAGGGCGACCAGGAAGTCATAGTGGTCGTAGTGGTGCGCGCCGTACAGCTTGTAGGCCTGCTGCACCAGGTCCTTGTGGATCTGGATCTGCTCGGGCTTGGCTTCCAGCAGCTCGGGGCTGTCGGCGACCATGTTCAGGCGCACGGGGGCCGGGCCGGTGGGGTCCAGGTCGATCGACTTGAAGTACTTGCCGGCGAAGATCGGCGAGTCGACCAGGGTCTCGACCGTGGTCGGCTTGAAGGTGGTGACCTGGCCGTCGGTCTTGGCGGTCTCCAGCGCGGTGGCCAGCTTCCAGCCTTCCGGCAGCTTGACGCTGGCCTCGATCGGGATCTGGCGGGTGTAGTAGCCGGCCGGGTACATCGCCACCTGCAGCCACTGCAGGTTCAGCATCTCCGGCGTGACCTCGATACGGCCGACGCGGCCCTCGACGGCGGTCAGGAACTGGTAGCTGATCTGAATCTCGCTGACGCCGGCCGGGACGTCGACGTGGAAGGCGTGGACGCTGACGACGTCACGGGTCCAGGGGATGCGCTTGCCGTTGGCGGTGACCACCAGGCCCGCCAGCTTGTCCAGGTCGTTGCGCGGCGAGTGGCCGCCCGGCACCCACTGCGGATACAGGAACACGAAGTCGCCGGCCTTGCTGACCGGCATGGTCGTGGTGACGTTCCAGATCTTGCGGTCCAGGTCGGTGGCGTCGACCGACAGCTTCAGGGCGCCGGCATAGGGGGTGTCGCGCGGGGCTTCGATCGGCGTGGTCGGCGCGGCCGACTCCGGCATGACCTGGGTCGTCATCTGGCCTTGAGCCAGGGCGCTGGTGGCGACCAGCGAAAGGACGGAGACGGAGAAGAACAGCGCTTTCACGAAACACCCCAATGCGGCGCGCGGGCGTGCTCCCGCGACGAGAAGCCGGGATGTTTGTGGCGTTAACCCCCGCTTGTCGAGGGCAAGTTGGCCAGCGGGGCAAGAACGTGGATACACGGCCTTTGTTCTTTTCCCGGACGAAACAAAGCGTCCTTCCGGCAACCGAAAACGCGCGGCCGCTTGAGATATCCACAGACTCGGCAAACTTGTGGGCGAAGAGCCTACGTCCGATATCAGCGCCGCCGCGCTTCACTATGATGGGCGTTCACCGATCGGCCCTCCCAGCTCAATGCGTTTCGACGACCGCTTCCTCGAAGAACTGAAGTCCCGCCTTCGCCCGTCCGACGTCGTCGGCAAGTCGGTGAAGCTGCGCCGGCAGGGGCGCGAATATGCGGGGCTGTCGCCGTTCACGAAGGAGAAGAGCCCGTCGTTCTTCGTCAATGACGAGAAGGGCTTCTACCACTGCTTCTCCAGCGGCAAGCACGGCGACATCATCAGCTTCCTGCAGGAGACCGAGCGGCTGACCTTCGCCGAGGCGGTCGAGCGGCTGGCGGCCGAGGCCGGCATGAGTCTGCCCACGCCCGATCCGATAGCAGCGCGCGAGGAGCAGAAGCGTTCGTCCCTCGGGGACTGGATGGATCTGGCCACCGCCTGGTTCGAGGCCGAACTGCGTCGCCCCATCGGCCAGACCGCCCGCGCCTATCTGGAAAAGCGCGGCCTGCCCGAGACGGAATGGAGCCGCTTCCGCATCGGTTTCGCGCCCAACAACCGCACGGGCCTGAAGGACTATCTGGTCGCCAAGGGCGCCAAGCCGGGCGACCTCGTCGACGCCGGGGTGCTGATCTCGCCCGAGGACGGCGGCCAGCCCTATGACCGCTTCCGCGACCGGATCATCTTCCCGATCACCGACAGCCGCGGGAAGGTCGTGTCGTTCGGCGGCCGGGCCATGGATCCCAACGCCCGCGCCAAATATCTGAACGGCCCCGAGACCGGGCTCTTCCACAAAGGCCGGGTGCTGTACGGCCTGTTCGAGGCCCGCAAGATCCTGCACGACGGCCAGAGCGGGGGGGGCAAGCCGCCGATGGTGGTGGTCGAGGGCTATATGGACGTCATCGCCTGCCAGCGCGCGGGCGTGCCGGCCGTGGCGGCCATGGGCACGGCCCTGACCGAGGAGCAGATGGAGGGCCTCTGGCGTCTGCATCCGACGCCCACCCTGTGCTTCGACGGCGACAAGGCCGGCCAGCGCGCCGCCCACCGCGCCATCGACCGCGCCCTGCCGCTGCTCAAGCCCGGCCGCTCGTTCCTGTTCTCCATGCCCGTCGGCGGCAAGGACCCCGACGACGTGCTGCGCGAGCAGGGGCCGGCGGCGCTGAAGGCCCAGCTGTCCGACACCAAGCCCTTCGTCGAGGCCCTGTTCGAGCGCGAGAAGGAGGTCGAGCCCTTCGACACCCCCGAGCAGCGCACCAACCTCAAGGTCCGGCTGCGAACCCTGGCGGCGACTATCGCCGACAAGGACCTGGCCCACGCCTATAAAGAGGAACTGCTCGACCGCCTCGACGAGATGCGGGCCGCGCGGCGGGCCAAGTCCAACAGCGGGGGCGGCGCCGGCGGTGGTGGCGGCGGCGACGGGCAGTGGGCTCCGCGTCCGCGCCGGGAGAACACGCCCTGGCGCGGCGGCAAGCCCCGGATCGAGGGCTCCACGGCCGAGGGCCGCGCGGCCGCCCAGGCCCTGCAGTACGCCCCCAGGCCGTTCTCGGCCGCCCTGCTGATCGCGGCCATCCGCGACCCCAAGGTCGTCGACGACCGCATCGAGGTGCTGATGAACCAGGGCCTTGGCGACGAACGCCTGGACGGCATCGCCCACGAGCTCGTGAACCTGCGCATGGAGGCCGACCACATCGAGACCGGCATGCTGCGCGGCCGCCTGGCCTCGGTCGGCTACGACGCCGGCGCTTTGGCCCTACTGGAGCGCTCCGCCGCTGGCGTCAAAGCCCTGGATGTCGCCCACAGCGCCGCCCAGAACCCGGAAGAGGCCATCCGCGCCCTGTGGTCGCAGGCCTTCGACCTCTTGATCCGTCTCACCGCGCTGGAACGGGCGGTCGACGACGCCAAGACCGACCTTGCCGACGAGAGCGACTTCCAGACCCTGCTGCGCCTGAAGACCGAACGCGACGCGGTCAAGCGCCTGATCGACAGCGGCGGCTGGACCGACCCGGAGCAGGTCTCGCTGGTTGTGCACTAGTCTTTTTGGTCCGACCCGACCCCCATCTCCGATTTCCCCGGCGAACGCCGGGGCCCAGATACATCCGGAACAGTTGGGGTAGGTGCGCCTACGACCTTGCCCCAACTCAAAGGTTAGCGGGTTCGATCTGGGCCCCGGCGTTCGCCGGGGAAATCGGAATTAGGGGTTTGTGGTTAGCCCAAAAACTCCAACGCGAGATCCCGCCAATCGGGATTGCTCTCCTCGATCACCATGAGCTTCCAGGACCTGCGCCATTCCTTCATCCGCCGCTCGCGGATCAAGGCGCTCTCTCGTGTCTCGTGCTGTTCGAACCAGACCAGCATCGTGCAGCCGTACCGGGCGGTGAATCCCCGCACGCGGCTCTGATGCTCGAACACGCGCCGGGCCAGATCGTCCGTCGAGCCGATATAGAGCGTGCCATTGCGGCGGCTGGCCATGATGTAGACGTAGAAAGCCATCGGCCCTCGGTCCGGCTTGTAGGCTCTACCGTAAATTGAAATATCGGGGTCAAGCATCCGGAAATTGGACGCTCCGGCGCCGAAACCTGCTGTCACCATCTTGACACCGGCGTCACCCAAAGCCACATGCCGACTCAAGGATTTGCCAAGCAGCTGATTGACATCGCTCGGGCCGCCGTAGCGCGCGCCCTCATCGAAACAGGATGTCACCCTCGCCGCCGCCCCAGGTCCCCAGCGGTCGTCGACCCTTTCAGGGAAGACGTCAGGCCGCGCCCACGCCGTATGGTCTCCGCCGGGTCTCCCGCGGAGCGCTTCTACATGGCGGACCCGGGCGCGCCTGGCGAATTCTGACGGGAACGTGATCTCTGGGAAAGCGCTGACTCAAAACCCTGACTTTTTTGGGGGAAGCGCGCGACCGGACCGGTAACTCCTTTTCGATACGGATTTTTTCGGCGCCGCTCTTGCACGAAGGCGACGTCGATTTCGGAGAGCTTGATGAGCAACAATTCCTCGGCCGAGACGGAAGCGCCCGAAGCCACCGGTGGTGACGGTCCTCTGCTCGACCTGACCGATGCTGGCGTAAAGAAGTTCATCAAGCAGGCGAAAGCCCGCGGCTACGTCACGATGGACGAGCTGAACAAGGTGCTGCCGTCGGAAGAAGTCAGTCCCGACGCCATCGAAGACACCCTCGCCATGCTGAGCGAGATGGGCGTCAACGTGGTCGAGGCCGAAGAGGACGCCGAGGGCTCGGAAGGCGGCGAAGTCGCCACCCGCGACGAGAACACCACGGTCATCACCAGCGACAAGCCGGCCGCCTACGACCGCACCGACGACCCCGTGCGCATGTACCTGCGCGAGATGGGTTCGGTCGAGCTGCTGTCGCGCGAAGGCGAAATCGCCATCGCCAAGCGCATCGAGGCCGGCCGCGACACCATGATCCGCGGCCTGTGCGAGTCCGCCCTGACCTTCGAAGCCATCATGGTGTGGCGTGAGGAACTGGGTACGGGCCGCATCCTGCTGCGTGAAGTCATCGATCTGGAAGGCACCTACGCGGCCATCAACGGCGTGGCCGCCCAGCCGGCCGCCGAGGACGACGACGCCGAACCGGCCGAGCCGGTCGACCAGGAAGCCGGCGCGGAACCCAAGCCTGAGGGCGAAGGCGACGATGACGACGATTTCGACGACGGCGCCGGTCCGACCGTCAGCGCCATGGAAGGCGAACTGCGCGAAGGCGTGATGGCCATCCTGGACGCCATCGCCAGCGAGTTCGAAAGCTTCCGCAAGCTGCAGGACAAGCTGGTCGGCAGCCGCCTGAAGGGCGAGGACCTGACCGACGCCGATCGCAAGGCCTATGAAGGCCTGTCGGCGACGATCATCCAGCACCTGAAGACGCTGAAGCTGAACAACAACCGCATCGAGGCGCTGGTCGAGCAGCTCTATGCGATCAACAAGCGCCTGATCGGTCTCGAAGGCCGCCTGCTGCGCCTGGCCGACAGCTACGGCATCAGCCGCGGCGAGTTCCTGAAGGCCTATTTCGGTTCGGAGCTGAACCCGAACTGGGGCGATCAGGTCAAGGGCATGGGCGTGCGCTGGACCAAGTTCGTCGAGAACGACAGCCAGTCGGTGACCGACATCCGTGGCGAGATCGCCGCCCTGGCCACCGAAACCGGCGTGCCGATCGACGACTACCGCCGCATCGTCCAGACGGTCCAGAAGGGCGAACGCGAAGCCCGCCAGGCCAAGAAGGAGATGGTGGAAGCCAACCTCCGCCTCGTGATCTCGATCGCCAAGAAGTACACCAACCGCGGCCTGCAGTTCCTGGACCTGATCCAGGAAGGCAATATCGGCCTGATGAAGGCCGTCGATAAGTTCGAATATCGCCGCGGCTACAAGTTCTCGACCTACGCCACCTGGTGGATCCGTCAGGCGATCACCCGCTCGATCGCCGACCAGGCGCGGACCATCCGTATCCCGGTGCACATGATCGAGACGATCAACAAGATCGTCCGCACCAGCCGCCAGATGCTGCACGAGATCGGCCGCGAGCCGACCCCGGAAGAGCTGGCCGAAAAGCTGGCCATGCCGCTGGAAAAGGTCCGCAAGGTCCTGAAGATCGCCAAGGAGCCGATCTCGCTCGAAACGCCGATCGGTGACGAGGAAGACAGCCACCTGGGCGACTTCATTGAGGACAAGAACGCCGTCCTGCCGATCGACGCGGCCATCCAGAGCAATCTTCGTGAGACCACGACGCGCGTGCTCGCGTCGCTGACCCCGCGGGAAGAACGGGTTCTGCGGATGCGCTTCGGCATCGGCATGAACACCGACCACACCCTGGAAGAAGTCGGCCAGCAGTTCTCGGTCACCCGCGAACGCATCCGCCAGATCGAAGCCAAGGCCCTGCGCAAGCTGAAGCACCCGAGCCGGAGCCGGAAGCTGCGGAGCTTCCTGGACTCGTAAGCGAGCCGGCGACAGCCGAACAAAAGACGCCCCGGTCGCAAGGCCGGGGCGTTTTTCGTTCTCGGCCGTAGCGCCCCCTCCGTCACGTCGCCTATCGGCGCCGCGCCACCTCCCCCGCAAGCGGGGCAGGAGGGAGCTAGCTTCTCCTCCCTCGTGAAACGGGGGAGGTGGATCGCTGCGGATACGCAGCGAGACGGAGGGGGCGCTCTACGGCCTCACTCGGTCACGCGTTCTCCAGCGTCCGCGCCTGAGGCTGGTGGGCGTCGAGCGCGGTGTTCGGATCGGCCAGCTCCGTCACCGCATTGGCGAAGCCCAGATACTCCGCCGAGAAGGTCGGAGGCAGCAGCTCGACCAGCCAGGTGTTCTCGATCCACACCTCGACCACCCGGAAATGGCCGCCGCGATCGCAGACGAAAGCGTCCCAGCCCTTGGCCTGGGCGCGGGCCAGGGCTTCTTCCTGGGGCATGTCGATGCTGAGCGCGAAGTGGGTCGGCGAGCGGCCGAAGGCTTCCGGCTGGCGCAGGAAGATCGCGCCCGGCTCGCCGTTCGGGACCATGACGCTGCCGGCGGGATAGATCTCGATGGCGGTGCCGTGGCCGTCGGCCTTGAACACCATGCAGCTGCCGGGATTGGGCGGGAAGTCGACGACGACGCCGCCCATGATCTCGGCGAAGAACTGGCCCACGCCTTGAGGATCGGCGGCGGCGACGGACAGATGATGGATCACTTTGTTTTTCCTTGGGTGCAGGCGCAGCCGTTCCCGGGCGCGCGACCCCTGCCGCGCGCGGTGCTAAGCTCACCTTTTGATGTTCACTGATCGGCGTTACGCGCCGAGGCCGCGCGATGTACGGGCGGCGTAAGTAAGTCTCAACTTACAAGATAGTCATGACGCGGATTTAACCTTGAGCTGGACATCCCGAACCTTGCGCGAACCTTGGCGAGTGAGGCGGCGCAAGGGTTAGGCGCCAGGACCGCGCCTGTCGCGACGACCGCGACGGGCAGTGTCATGGATGAGACCAGGCGACGAAGCTAGGCGAGCGCGGCGTCGCCGCGGGCTTCGGCCGGGCCTTCCAGCGCCCGGGCGACGGCGGCGTACAGCTCTTCGCGGCGGATGGGCTTGGCGACGTGGCCGTCCATGCCGGCGGCGCGGCAGCGAGCGATCTGTTCGGGCAGGACGTCGGCGCTGAGGGCGACGATCGGCACGTTGGCGACGGGGCCGGGCAGGGCGCGGATGGCGCGCGCGGCGGTCAGGCCGTCCATCCCCGGCATGTGCACGTCCATCAGCACCAGGTCGAAGGCGCCGGCGGTGACAGCCTCGACGGCCTGGGCGCCGTCTTCGGCGGTGGTCACCTCGCAGCCGGCCAGGGTCAGCAGGGCCATGCCCAGCTCGCGGTTCATCGGGTGGTCGTCGACCAGCAGCACGCGGGCGGCGCGGTCGGTGGCGGCGTCGGGCGCGGGGCGGGCGACGGGGGCGGGCGCGGCGGCGGGCTGGGCGGTCAGGGTGATCCAGAAGCGGGCGCCGTCGCCCAGCTGGCTGTCGACGCCGATCTCGCCGTCCATGGCGCTGACCAGGGCCTTGCTGATCGCCAGGCCCAGACCGGTGCCGCCATAGCTGCGGCTGATCGAGCTGTCGCCCTGCGAGAAGCGCTGGAACAGGCGGGCCTGGACCTCTGGCGCGATGCCGATGCCGGTGTCGGCGATCTCGAAACGCAGGGCGCCCGGGGCGGGGCCGGCGACCAGGCGCGCGACCACGCCGCCTTCGCTCGTGAACTTCAGGGCGTTGGCCAGCAGGTTCAGTAGCACCTGGCGCAGGCGGGTCTCGTCCAGGGCCAGGGGCGCGTCGACCTCGCCCTCGAACACGGTGCGCAGATAGAGGCCCTTGGCGGCGGCCTCGGGGGCGATGATGGCCACGGCGTCGCGCAGCAGGGCTGACGGCGAGGCGGGGGTCAGGGTCAGGTCCAGGCGGCCGGCCGCGACCTTGGCGAAGTCCAGCAGGTCGCCGACGATCTCGGCCAGCGAGCGGCCGGCGCGGCTGACCAGATCCAGGCGACGGCGGTTCTCGGCCGACAGGGTCGGGTCGTCGGCCACCAGCGAGGCGAAGCCCAGGATGCTGTTCAGCGGCGTGCGGATCTCGTGGCTGATCGTGGCCACGAAGTCGGACTTGGCGCGGTTGGCGGCTTGCGCGCGCGCCTGGGCGGCGCGGGCCACGGCGTTGCGGCGCACCAGCAGGGCCTGCAGCCGCGCCTGGCGGCCCAGCGCCAGGGCCGAGACCAGGCCCACGGCGTAGAGCACGATGTGGAAGACCAAGGCGTGGCGCAGCGGGCCCAGGGCCACCTTGATGTCCAGGCCGGTGCGGTACAGCACGGCGGGGATGGCCACGGCCATCGAGCCGGTCACCGCGATGGCCACGGCGCGCGGCCCGCCCCGGAAGGCGGTCAGCAGTACGGGCGCGAACAGCATCACCCGGTAGTCCACATCGACGGCGAAGATGATGGCGGCGGTGGCGACGACCAGCAGCTGGGTGGCGAAGCTCTCCAGCGGCCGGACGGTGAAGCCCTCTCGGTGGCGGCGGTCCATCAGGATCAGCACGACGGGCAGGGCGATGGCCGCGCCCAGCACGTTGGAGGCGGTCCACTCGCTCCAGTTATGGAAGAACGGCCGCGCGCGGGTGGCCATCAGCAGGCCGTTGACCAGGGTCGCGCCGATGGCGCTGAGGATCGAGGCCGAGGCGATGACCAGCAGCAGGCCGCGCGGGTCGCGCACCTTGGACGGCACGCCAAGCGCCCGCATCAGCATCGCGATGATGATGGTCTGGGGCGTGTCCAGGACGGAGACGATCGCCACGAAGCGCCAGGGCACGCCCAAGGCCAGCTCCAGCCCGATATGGACCAGGGTGGTGGCGATCAGGAAGCCGATCGCCTGGCGACGCGGCAGCACCATCAGGGCGGCGATCGCCACCGCGTTGGCGGTCCACAGCGTGGGCATGTTGCGCAGGGTGCTGGCCAGGAACAGGCTGTAGGCCATGGCGGCCGCATAGGCGCAGACCAGGGCGATAGGCCGCGCCCAGTCGTTCAGTCCCCCGATTGTCCGAAGCCTGCTCGCGATCACCGCTCCCCCTAGCGCTCTTCGACGCCGGAGTATGTGCGACAAAATGTCGGCGTTTCGTTAAGCGCGGCCGGAGAAGGCGTCGGCCAGGGCGCGGGCCGTGGGCTTGGCCTGGCCGGCGGCGTCGAACAAGAGCGGCTGGTCGGTGGGGCGCTGGCCCGACGGACCGTGCAGCCAGGTGTCGCTGTCGCGCAGGCCCCAGACGGTGAAGGCGAAGCGCTGGCGCTCGGGCAGGGCCATGAAGGCCTCGGCGACCTCCGTATATTTGGCGATCTGGCGTTTCGGACGATCGCCGGGCATGGCCGGGACGAAGCGGTCGCCCAGCGAGATGTCCAGCTCCGACAGGTGGATCGGCAGGCCGAAGCTGGCCAGGTCCTTCAGCGCCGCGCCGACCACGCCCTGCGGCAGGTCGAAGTCGATATGGGTCTGGGTGCCGATGCCGCCCAGCGGCGCGCCGCGCTTCAAGAGGCGCTCGACCATCCGCATGAAGGTGGCGCGTTTGTTGGGCTTCAGCTCGAGATGGTAGTCGTTGATGAACAGCACCGCCTGCGGGTCGGCCTCGCGGGCGTGCTCCAGGGCGCGGACGATGTGGTCGTCGACGCCGAGATTGCGGGTCCACAGGCTTTCGCGCAGGTGCTCGCCGTCGTCGGTGATCGGCTCGTTGACCACGTCCCAGCTGCGGGCCTGTCCCTTGTAGCGGCCGACGACCGCCAGGATGTAGTTGCGATAGGCGTTGGCGAAGGCCGCGCCCTTGCCGTCCAGGCGCTTGAAGGGCTCGGGCTCGCCCGCGTACCAGACCAGGGTGTGGCCGTGCAGGGCCATGCCGCGCGCCTTGGCGAACAGGGCGATGCTGTCGGGACGGTCGAACTGGAAGCCGCCGTCCTCGCGCAGGATGTATTCCATCTTCATCTCCCACTCGGCGGTGAGTTGGGAGAATTGCTGGGCCAGCAGGTCGGCGTAGTCCGGCTCCTGCAGCCAGCGCTCCTGCACGCAGCAGCCGATGGGAAAACGGGTCAGGCTCTTGAGCGGCGGGATCGGCGGCAGGGCCGGCTGGCTCTTGGCCCCCTGACCGCAGGCCGACAGGGCCAGGGCGGAGGCGATCGCGGAGCGGCGGGTGAGCCGCGTCATGGGTTTAGCGTCCCGCCATCGCGGCGCGGCGGATGCTCAGCTCGTCCATCTGGGCGGCCTCGTAGGCGCCCAGCTTCTTGGCCGCCAGCACCTTGGCCTGCTCGGCCACGTGCTCGTACTTCTTGAGGTTCTCGAAGGCCTCGGAGAGGGCGTCGCGGGCGCCGATCTCTTCCTGATGGCACTGGTCGATCTGCACCAGCATGTCGGCCTTGCGGCGCTTGTGGCCCTCGCGATAGCCGATCATGTACCAGCCGGCGCTGGCGTCGCCCTCGGCGCTTTTGGCTTCGGCCTCGGCTTCAGCGTCCAGCATGGTGATGCGCAGTTCGGCCGCCATGCGGCGCTCGGTGATCTCGGCGAGGCGCTTTTGCAGCGTCTCGACCTCGTGGTTGGAAATCCGGATTAGCGAGGCGGCCCACTTGGTCATCAGTACTCACTCGCCAGGATCTGCCCCAGGTATCCGAAAGAGTCGTCCAGAGAGGTTGCTTCTTCCTTATCCTGGCTAAGGAAAGCCTCGATCGCCGGGTTCAGGCGGATCGCTCGGTCGACGGTCGGGTCCGCGCCGGCGCGATAGGCGCCGATGCGGATCAGTTCTTCCATGTTGGCGTAGGCGGCCATCACCTGGCGCGCGCCTTTGACGATGTCGCGCTCGTGCGGGTGCTGGCAGCCCGGCATGGTGCGGCTGATCGACTTCAGCACGTTGATGGCCGGGAAGCGGCCGCGCTCGGCGATGGCGCGCTCCATGACGATGTGGCCGTCCAGGATACCGCGCGTGGCGTCGGCGATCGGTTCGTTGTGGTCGTCGCCGTCCACCAGCACGGTGAAGAGGGCGGTGATCGGGGCGGCATAGGTGCCGTCGGCGCGGACCGGGCCGGGACCGGCGCGCTCCAGCAGCTTGGGCAGCTCGGTGAAGACGGTGGGCGTGTAGCCCTTGGTGGTCGGCGGCTCGCCGGCGGCCAGGCCGATCTCGCGCTGGGCCATGGCGAAGCGGGTCACCGAGTCCATCAGGCACAGGACCTCTTGATCCTGGTCGCGCATGTATTCGCTGATCGCCAGGGTCATGTAGGCGGCCTGGCGGCGGGTCAGGGCCGGCTCGTCCGAGGTGGCGACCACGACGACGGCGCGCTTGAGGCCTTCCTCGCCCAGGGTCTCTTCGACGAACTCGCGGACCTCGCGGCCCCGCTCGCCGATCAGGCCGACGACGACGGCGTCGCAGGTGGCCTCCTTGGCCAGCATCGACAGCAGCACCGACTTGCCGACGCCCGAGCCGGCGAAGATGCCCAGGCGCTGACCCCGGCAGGTGGTGGTGAAGACGTTCATCGAGCGGACGCCCAGGTCCAGGCGCTCGCCCACCCGGCCGCGGGCGTGGGCCGGCGGCGGCGAGGTCTTCAGCGGATAGGGGATTTCGCCCTGGGGCAGCGGGCCCAGGCCGTCGATGGGCTCGCCAAAGGCGTTGATGATGCGGCCCAGCCAGGCCTTGGTCGGTCGGACGACCGCGCCTTCCGGCATGAAGCGGATCTCCGCGCCCGGGCCGACGCCCTCGACGGGGCCGAAGGGCATGAGCAGGGCGCGGGTCTCGCGGAAGCCGACGACCTCGGCGGGCAGGGGCTTCTGGCCGGGGCGCTCGATCTCGACGCGGGCGCCGACCGACAGCCGGGTCAGGCCGCCGCGCACCTCGATCAGCAGACCGTTCACGGCCGCCACGCGCCCATAGATGGTCAGCGGATCGATACGTTCGACGGCGGCGATGAGGCTACGCAAGACGGCTCCTGACTGACCCGCGCAGACTCCGCCATCGTGGTTAATCGGGTGTGAACTCAGCCCTTCGGAAGCGGCTTTGCCGGTGCGACCAATTGGTCGGTGAAGAAGCGGGTGACGTCGGCGTTGAACGCCTTGTGGAAGGCCACGCGATCGAAGCCCGAGGCGCTGGCGCACAGGACCTCGACGCCCTTGACGCTGGTGCAGGGGGTGAGGAAGTCGAAGTGTCCCGCGCCCGGGACCACGTGATATTCGTGCGGGCGGCCGAGATTGCGGTGCACGAACTCCGCATACTCGTCGCCGGGCAGGACCTCGTCGTCGGCGGCCTTCCACAGCTGGAGCGGGACCTTGATCCCCTTCAGGCCATCCTTGCCGAAGCTGAAGCCCAGCGCCGGCGCGGCCGAGACCACGGCCTTGATGCGGTCGTCGTGGACCCACTGGGCGGTCAGGGTTCCGGCCGGGATCGGATGGTTGGCGGTCAGCTGGCAGTCGTAGTTGTTTGGATGCGCCAGGCAGTGGGCCGGGACCTTGCCCAGGTCGGGCTTGCCGCCGGCCGCCGCCAGCACCGTGAAGCCGCCCGACGAGAAGCCGAACGCGCCGACCTTGTCCGGATCGATCTTCGCCTTGAGCGGCGAGCTCTCCAGCATCCAGCCGATCAGCGCCGACAGCGCCGCCGGCCGGTCGGCCATGGCGGTGGCGCGGCTCTGGTCCTTGTAGTTGTCGCCCGGGTGGGTGAGGGCGGCCACGACAAAGCCGGCCTCGGCCAGGGCCTGGGCGGTGTCGGCATGACCGCCGAAGAAGCCGCCGTTGCCGTGCGACATGACGATCAGCGGCAGACGCTCGCCGACGATCGGTGCGCCGGCGGCGACCGTGTGGCCCCACGAGCCGAGGGCCATGAAGGCGGGCTTGGCGTCGGTGGGATACCAGACCCCGACCTCGACCGGCGGCAGGCCGTCGGGGCGAGGCTCATGCAGGACCATGAACCCGGCGTTGGCGGCGATGGCCTGGGACGAGGCGGCGGCCGTCAGCAGGACGGCGAGCAGCAGAGTACGGAACGACATGACAGCCCTTCAGCGAGTGGTGATGGAGCCGCTGTGAGGGCCGGATCGCCGCCTCGCCAGGGCGTTTGCGCGAATGGGCGAACGGGTTCGCGGGCGGGCGGATGGGCAGGTGCTTGCTACTGCCGGGAAAAGAATGTTCCTATTATGTTCTACCTTGGCGTGCGTATCCAAATAGATACGCACGCTTGCGGCTGTGTATCTATTTGGATACCGTGATGATCGAAGTCCTGGAGACGGATGAGTTCAAGGCGTGGCTGGCGGGCTTGCGAGATCGGCAGGCCAAGCTGGCGATCGGTATGAGGCTGAACCGCCTCGTGCGTGGCGTGATGGGCGATGTGCGGCCGGTTGGGGATGGCGTCAGTGAATTACGGATTCACGTAGGGCCAGGTTACCGCATCTATGTGGTTCGACGCGGAGACGTCCTGATCGTGCTGCTGCATGGCGGCGACAAGGGTTCGCAGGTCCGGGATATCGAGAAGGCAAAGACGATCGCAAGGAGCCTAGAATGGTGACGCTTACCCGTTTCGACCCCGTCGAGATGATCGATGACGCCGAGGCCGTCGTCGCGTTCTTGGCCGACGCCTTCGACACTGGCGACGCCGACTATATCCAACACGTCCTGGGCCTCATCGCCCGTTCCAAGGGCATGGCCGAGGTCGCCGAGAAGGCCGGGCTTGGGCGAGAGAGCCTCTACAAGGCCCTGAAGGACGGGGCGTCGCCGCGGTTCGAGACGATCTTGCGGGTGATCCACGCGCTGGACTTGAAGCTGGCCCTGGTCCCGGCGACCGAGGCCAAGAGCGACGAGGACTCCGAGGCTGCCGCCTGAGGGGCGTAGCGACTCCGCGTAACGTCGCTCTATAGGAAGGGCATGACCGCCCGCCGTTCCGCTCCGCCGCTGCTGGGGACCGCCCGTGAATGGGCGATCGACCTGACCGTGGGCGTCGGGATCGGGGTGCTGCTGGGGCTGATGGGGCCGTTCGGGAGCTTCTTCAACGACAACCCGCCGCTGCGGATGGCCTACTGGATCGGGACGATCTCCAGCGGGATGGTGTTCTTCGGGATCGTCACCCGGCTGGCGGCGGCGGGCGCGCGGCGGCTGGGCCTGCCGGACTGGGCGATGGTCCCGCCGGTGATCCTGATCGGCAGCGCGGTCCAGGGCCTGCCGCTGCGGGCCGTCGCCATCGCGATCTGGCCGCAGATCGACCACGCCGTGCCGCCGCTGGAGTGGTACGGCCAATGCCTGGCCATCACCAGCCCGATCGTCCTGGCCTACTATTTCCTTCGCGTGCGCCCGCTCGCGCGCAGGCCCGCGCGCGAGGCCATGGTCCCCGTCGAAGCCCCCGCCATCGCTGCCGATCCCGGCGCGGTGCTCTATCTGCGGATGGAGGACCACTATGTCCGGATCCGCACCGAGCACGGCTCGCGGCTGGAGATCGGGCCGCTGGCGCGGGTGACGGCCGGGCTGTCGGGTGTCGAGGGCCTGCAGGTCCATCGCTCGTGGTGGGTGGCCCGGCGGGCGATCGCCGAGGTCGAGCGCGACGGCCGCAATCTGCATCTGCGGCTCGTGGATGGCGAAAAGGCCCCGGTCAGCCGCGCCTCGGTGGCCAAGCTGCGGGCCGCCGGCTGGCTGGCCCAGGAAAATCCGCTCTAGGAGCTGCGGCAGGGCGTCGCGCCTCTCTCACAAAGCCAAGCTTTCGCCCCGCCTCGTCCGTCGACGGACGCACTTCAAGCGCGACCATGGCGTTCAAATTCTCGCGACGGAACGTCGCAATCTCGCCTCAAAGGCGAACGGCGTTCGATCCTGGCCTTAACGGCGTAACGGCGTTCTGATCCTTGCGGATGCACGGATTTTAAGGGTTTCGAGGCTCGAATTAGGGTCCTGGAAAGGGGCCCTGCGACCCCTGCGACCAATGTGTCCAAGGGCCCCGCGACCGCTTGCGCCCGATTCGCAAATCATATTAACCATTCGACCAACGGAAACATTCACCATTAACCAGTCTTAAATTAACTCTCGGGCAAAGTGGCCGAAGGGTTTTGCGGCGGACTTCCGCCTAAGACGTTCGAATACGCCAGATTTGGCGTGGAGGGGCTCATGCGCGTACTGTTGATCGAGGATGACAGCGCGACTGCGCAGACCATCGAACTGATGCTGAAGTCTGAAGGCTTCAACGTCTATACGACGGATCTGGGTGAAGAAGGCGTCGATCTGGGCAAGATCTACGACTACGACCTTATCCTGCTGGACCTCAATCTTCCGGACATGAGCGGCATCGATGTTCTGCGCACCCTGCGGGTCGCGAAGATCAACACGCCGATCATGATCCTGTCGGGTTCGTCGGAAATCGACACGAAGGTGAAGACCTTCTCGGGCGGCGCCGACGACTACATGACCAAGCCCTTCCACAAGGACGAGATGATCGCCCGCATCCATGCGGTGGTCCGTCGTTCGAAGGGTCACGCCCAGTCGGTCATCAAGACCGGCGACATCGTGGTCAACCTGGACGCCAAGACGGTCGAAGTGAACAGCAACCGCGTTCACCTGACCGGCAAGGAATACCAGATGCTGGAGCTGCTTTCCCTGCGCAAGGGCACGACCCTGACCAAGGAAATGTTCCTGAACCACCTGTACGGCGGCATGGACGAGCCGGAACTGAAGATCATCGACGTCTTCATCTGCAAGCTGCGCAAGAAGCTGGCGGCCTCGGCCCATGGCAAGCACCACATCGAGACGGTCTGGGGCCGCGGCTACGTGCTGCGCGACCCGAACGAGCAGGTCAACGCGGCCTAACTCGGACGAATATCAGTAAGCGTAACAGTACCGCGTACCCAAGACGCCCACCGGAGACGGTGGGCGTTTTCTTTTATCGATCATATGGTTACGCTTCGGGTCTTAAGCCGCGTTAACCATGCCGTGACAAAACGACCGAAGCGCCGAATAGTCCTTGCCGCCGAATACGCGGCTCGCGCATGTTCCGGCCCGACGATTGCTGGGGGGCTACCCAGCCGTGTCATTTTGACTGAGCGGCATCGACACCGACGGGGGCACGATGCAGGAATTTGATCCGCGCCGCGGCGCAACGCGCTGGGCGCCGAGGGTGTTCACCGCCGTGGCCGGCATGGCCGCCCTGGCGCTGGGCTGGAAGCTGACCGCCGACGACGTCGCGCCGACCACCGTCCGCGCCCCTCTGGATCCCGCCGCCCTGACCGCCCTGCAGCACGTGGCCTTCGCCAGCGCCGAGGCCCAGCCCGGCTTCGAGCGTCCCGAGAACATCGCCGTCAAGGTCCGCCCGGGCGAGACCCTGCAAGGCGCCGTGCAGCGCGCCGGCGTCGCCCCCGAAGACGCGCAGGCGGTCGTCGCGACGCTGCAAGGCGCCATCGACACCGTCAACATCAAGGCCGGCATGGCCTTCGAGGCCGCCGTCGCCCAGCGTCGCAGCCAGCGCGGGCCGGCCCGTCTGATCGGCCTGTCCATGCGCACCAGCCCCAACTCGACCCTCACGGTCTCGCGCACCTTCGACGGCGCCCTGCGCCTGCGCGAGCTGGAAGAGAAGGTGAAGGACGAGAAGAAGGTCGCCTGCGGGGAGATGAACGGCTCGTTCTACGAGAGCGTGGCCAATGTTGGCGGCACCCCGGCTGTGATCAGCGAGGCGGCCAAGCTGTTCTCGCACAAGATCGACTTCTCGCGCGACATCCACGAGGGCGACCGCTTCTGCCTGGTCTTCGACCGCAAGGTCACCGAGAGCGGCCGCACCATCGAGGCCGGCGACCTGGAATATGCCGAGGTCAAGGGCCAGAAGTTCTACGCCTTCGACCGTAAGGACAGCGACGGCAAGCCGCAGTTCTTCGACGAGCTGGGCAAGAACATCAAAGGCTTCCTGCTGCGCACCCCGGTGGACGGCGCGCGGATCACCTCGACCTTCGGCCAGCGCAAGCACCCGGTGCTGGGCTATACCCGCGCCCACAAGGGCGTCGACTTCGGGGCCGGCACCGGCACCCCGATCCTGGCCGCCGGCGACGGCGTTGTGCTGGAGGCCCGCCGTTGGAGCGGCTACGGCAACTGGCTGCGCATCCGCCACTCGGGCCAGTGGGACACCGGCTATGGCCACATCTCGCGCTACGCCCCCGGCATCAAGGCCGGCACGCGCGTGCGCCAGGGCCAGGTGGTGGCCTATGTCGGAGCCACCGGCCTGGCGACCGGTCCGCACCTGCACTACGAGGTCTGGCTGAAGGGCGAGCGCGTCAACCCGATCGGCGCCAAGGTCCCGCAAGGCACCATCCTGGCCGGCTCGGAACTGGCCTCGTTCAAGTCCCAGAAATCGCGCATCGACCGCATGCTCGCCGAGGGCGGCCAGCCGGTCAGCGGCGAGGACACGCCGAAGCTGGCGATGGCCGACCTGGAGAAGGCCAAGCACAGCCTGCGGTAACCGCGACCGCCTTTCAGCGCTTTGGTCGAGCCGCAAGAACCCCGTAACGCTTGGTGAGTGTAGTTTCGAAGGCTACAACCACCGAGTAGTGAGGAGGGGCGCGTTGGCGGGGACGTCTGCAGTCGGCGGCGATGAACAGGGCAAGCAGAACCCTGTCCGAGCCGGCACCATCGAAGCGCTCCGGGAGCTCTGGTCGAGGGATCGACGAGCCAGGGGCGGCTGGTGGGCGCTTGCCGGCTTCTCGTTTCAGGCCGCCGTCTATCTGCAACGGCTGTTCGAAGGATTGGGGGAGGGGCGCACCCTTCCCGACCAACTCGCCAAGACCGAACTGCTCTCGGACATCTTCACGCCGAAGGATGGCGTCTACACGCTGATACAGGCCAAGCGGACGCTGGACCGTCCGCGGATGGCGGCGGCGCTTCGCGAAGCCTACGAGATATCCAGGCTTTGCGAACCGTCCCTGTTGCAGCGGGTCCGGTTCCGCATCTCATGCATCGCGTGCACGACACCGGCCCGGCCTCACGACTTCCTTCCCGAGGAGGTCGGCGTCGAGGATGGAGACGCCGACGCCTGGCGTCGGTTCATGGCGTGCTTCGACAAGGACACCGCGGTCGTCGAAGAGCCGGATCCGATCGGTCATCTCTATGATTTCCTGTGGCGGGCCGGAGTCCGCGATCCCGCCGGCTTCGCCGACCACTGTATGGGCGTCTTGCTCCGAATGTTCGGTAGCCCGTCGCAGGAGGTGATCGATCAGGTCGCGTGGGACTTGAACACCGCATTCCAGGCGGCGCGCAGCGCGGGGGCGCCGCAGGAGGGCTATCCGGGGCGGGTTGTCAGGTCTCGGGACCTGGACGTCGATCCCGGCGACCTGGCGAACGATCGCAACATACTGTTCGATCGGCGGCCCCAGCTGAAGGATCTCCAGCTGGGCAGGCTCCGTCGACGCGACGAGCTGTTCTCGACGTTGCTCAAGGACTTCGACGCCTGGTGGAGAACCGCCAAGCTGGCGGACGACGAGGGCCGAATTCCCCTGTTCTGGATCGAAGGTCGATCGGGGGAAGGCAAGTCGGTGCTGTTGCTCCAGCTTATGGAGCACTTCCTGCGGACCAACCCCGCCCCGGTCCTTACGCAGCTGAATTCGCCCGACGAGCTGCCGCGATGGATCGAGATGCAGCGCGCAATCGAAGGGGACAGGCCGAGCCCGAGCCGGCTTCCCGCGATCGCCGTTGTCGATGATCTGCATTTTCTCAAGAACCGCGAGGCGTGGGAAGCCGCGCTGGAAGCCGCGACCAATTTCGCATCGCCAAGAGTGGTGGTGCTGGCCTGCGGCCCCTCGCTCGAGCGCCGGAAGTTCGCGGCGGATTTCTCGACCTTCTTCGATTCCCACGAATTCCACGTGCCGAACCTGAGCCTCGCGGAGATGCGGGTGTTCGCGGCCTGGTTCTCCGAGCGGACCGGCAAGAAGGTCGAGTTCGTCGACACCGACGCCGGCAACCGGATGCTCGTGATCTGGATGTTCGAATTGCTCCGCGGCGAGTCGATCCACGAGTTCGCGCGAAATTTCAAAAAGCGCCTGGAGAGTCTGGGCCTGCTGGATTTTGCGCGCTCCATCCTGGCCGCAAACGCTCTGGAGCTTGTGGCTCCGACCCGCCTTCATGACGGTCTGGCGGACAGCCAACGCGACGCCTTCGAGGTCCTGTGCTCGGAGTCCCAGCTCCATTTCGAACGCGCCGATGAAGCCGACGGCGGTTTCTCCGGGTACCGATGCTCGCACCCTCAGATCAGCTGGCATCTCTATGTGGAGTGGGCCGGAGCCTCACCGACGCTCGCACAGCGTTGGGGGCGCGACCTCGCGCCATCCCTTATCGCCAGCGTGAAGGACATGGAGGTGTCGCAAGCGGCGCAGGTCATCTACGGCCTGAGGACATCCTCGAAGATTTCCGAGGCGGCCCGCGACGGCGCGCACCCCGATGCCGGGGAGATCGGCCAGTCCTTCTGCGAGCTATATCGGAAATACTGCCTCGAGCTGACGCAAGAGGAGAGGCTGCCCCATTTTGCGCGCTGGCTGGACATCATCCAGTGGAGGCCGCTGCTGAAGCTTTCACCGAATCCGGTGCAAGAGGCCCTGCAGTCGGTGGCCAGTACGAAGTCGCCCGGGACCCTGCCCGCCGCAATCGCCGGTCGTCTCTGGCGTCTGAGCGAGCTAGACGCCTTTCTTGATCGCAAGGACGAACTGCGCCGCGCTGCGAAGGCCATCCTGTTCGACGACCCCGATCGGCCAGGCGTCGGCTCCTCGCTGGGTTTCATCGCGGGTAGCGGCACGGATCGGACCGCGGCGCAGCAGTTGTGCCGGTCGTGGCTGGATGAAAATCCGACCTCGCCCGAAGGCGCGACGGTGCTCATCGCCCTCGTGGCTGGCGGGACGGCCGACGAGGACATTGTCCGGATGGCCAGCCTATGGATTGAAGGCAATCCGACGCATCCCCACGGCTACCAGTTGTTCTCGCCCCTGGTCGCGGGCCGCCCGGCCGATGACGATGTCGCCAGGATGGCCAGTGAATGGATCGAGGGTAATTCGGCCCATCCAAACGCCTATCAGTTGCTTGCGCCCATGGTCTCGGCTCGCCCGACCGACGACGTCGTCGCCCGGATGGCCAGCAATTGGATTGAAGACAATCTGAACCATCCTCAGGTCTACTGGCTGTTCGCGACGCTCATCGCATCAAGGCCCACCGATGACGAGGCGGCTGATCTGGCGTTCCGATGGCTGGCGGACAACGCCACCCATACGAAGGCCTACCACGTGCTTTCGCCCCTGGTCGCGGGGCGCCCGGCCGACGATGCCGCCGCCCGGGTGGCCGGCAAATGGATCAAGGACAATCCGACCCACCCACACGCCTATCAGCTGCTTTCGACCCTGGTCGCGGGTCGTCCGACCGATAGCGACGTCGCCCGGATGGCCAGCGAATGGATCGAGAACAATCCGGACCATCCCCACATCTACGCGCTGCTCACGACGCTTATCACGCGCTCCGACGGCGCGGAGGTGTGGATGCAGCGAGGTGAGGAGGCGCTCCTGGTCGCTAGCGATGGCGCAAGGCGATCGTTGCTCGCCGCACTGGTCGTCGCGGGGAAGGCGCATAGTCGCCATCTCAATCGCATCCTTGAAGCGATCGAGGCGGAAACGGATCCCGGAAACAGGATCTTCCTGAAAAGGGCGATATCACGCGCTTTCGCCAACAATATCCAGAATGCGCACGAGTATTTTGCCGGGCCGGCTAGCGTGGAGCGCAAGGCGTTCGTCGCGGATGCGATGGCTTACGGTCTGCGGCAGTACGGGAACCGAGCAGCGGAATTTGTGGAGCAATTCGATTCAGCGCCGCCTGAGCATGCGGGTCTTCTGTTGTCGGCCTGCGTTCAATCGACAATGGCGGATGACGCGCTGAGCGGCGTTCTTCGCCGATGGCTCAACGACCACTGGCGTGGGAGGGGCTACGGTCTGGTGATGCGAGCGCTCGAGCAGCGCCCGGAGCGATGGTCGGCGACAGTAGCGCTGGGCGGATTGAGAGCCTGTGTCCAGGCGGACTACAGGAAGCCCTAGCAAGGACCGCCGCCTTGGTCCTTACCCCACCGCCGCCTGTATCCCCGCCAGCAGGTTCGCCGCCGTGATCGGCTTGGACACATGCAGGTCCGCGCCCGCCGCCAGGGTCTGTTCGCGATGCGCGGTCAGGGCGTTGGCGCTGAGCATGATGATCGGGGTGCGGAGGGCGCCGCGTTCGGCTTCCAGGTCGCGGATGGCGCGGGTGGCGGTCAGGCCGTCCATGCGGGGCATCTGCATGTCCATCAGCACGACGTCGAAGGTCCCGGCCTTGAAGGCGTCGATGGCGTCCAGGCCGTCGTCGACGGTGACGACCTGCGCCCCCTGGGTGGCCAGGATCAGCTGGGCGACGCGCTGGTTGGTCGGGTGGTCCTCGACCAGCAGCACCCGCAGCGGGGCGTCGGCGCGGTCGGGCAGAGCGGCGGGGAGGTCGCGCGGCGCCTCGTCGGGCTCGGCGCGCGGCAGGGTCAGGGCGACGACGAAGCGGCTGCCGGCGCCGGGCGTCGAGTGGGCCGAGATCTCGCCGTCCATCATCTCGACCAGCGAGCGGCAGATCGACAGGCCCAGGCCCGTGCCGCCGAACCGGCGGCTGATGGTGGCGTCGGCCTGGTGGAAGCGGGCGAACAGGCCGGCGGCGTGGTCGGCGTCGAAGCCGATGCCGGTGTCCTCGACCTCGAAGGTCAGGCGAGCCTCTTCGGCCGCGATGCGCAGGGTGACGCCGCCGGTCTCGGTGAACTTGATGGCGTTGGACAGCAGGTTGCCGACCACCTGGCCGATCCGCGTGCCGTCGCCGAGATAGCGGCCAGCCGTATCGCCGACGACCTGGAACGCCAGGCCCTTCTCTTCGGCCCGGTGGCGCATGATCTCGATGCACGGCCGCAGGACCTGGTCGAGGTCGAAGGGGCGGTGCTCCAGATGCAGCTGGCCGGCCTCGATCTTGGCGATGTCGAGGAAGTCGGAGACCAGCCGCTCCAGGGTGGCGCCGCTGTCGCGGATCAGCCCGACCATCTCGGCCTGGTCGGGGTTCAGCGGCGTGCGGGTAAGGGCGTCGACGATGCCGATGACGCCGTTCAGCGGCGTGCGGATCTCGTGGCTGATGTTGGCCAGGAAGTCGGTCTTGGCGCGGTTGGCGGCCTCGGCGGCGGCCTTGGCCTCGACCAGCGCCCGCTCGGCGGCGACGCGCTCGGTGACGTCGCGGGCCACGCCATAGATGCGGTCGCCCAGCCGCTGGGCGCGCCATTCCAGGGTCAGGTAGTGGCCGTCGGCATGGCGATAGCGGTTGGTGAAGCCCATCACCGCGTCGTCGTCCTTGCGGTTCTCGACCTCGATCACGCTGTGCAGGGTGCCGGGCATGTCCTCGGGATGCACGAGGCGCAGCAGCTTCTGGCCTTCCATGTCCTCGGGACGGTGGCCCAGCTTGGCGTGCCACGAGCGGCTGGCCTTCAGCACGCGCCCCTCGATGTCACGGATGATCAGCAGGTCCAGCGAGACGTCGAAGAAGGCGCTGATGTCTTCGGCGAGCGTCGCGTGAGTGGTCGTCTGCGTCATCGTGACCGAAATCCTTTTAGGCGTCCGCAATGTCGGCAAGCCGAAGCAGCGAGGCAAACCATCGATATCAGTGACGCTAGAGAGGTGTGAACAACCTGGAAGGGATTTCCGGAAAGACTTGCGAGATGCGTCGAAAAGTCCCTCAATTCAGGTATAACCGACCTTCGAAGAACGACGTTATTCACGGGCGCTCGGTGATTATTTGCACATCGGCCGAGATTGAAGCCTGGAGGTCCAGGGCCTAGAAGCAGCGCTTGCCAGCCGCGAGCCCGTCTTGACCTCTTCCAAAGCCTCTCTCTACAGCGATCGCCGTTTTGTCCTCGGGATCGCGGTGCTGTGCTGCCTGCTGTGGGGCAGCGCCTTTCCGGCGGTGAAGATCGGCTTTGCGTTGCTGCACGTGGCCAAGACCGACATGGCCACCCAGATGCTGTTCGCCGGCTGGCGGTTCCTGGGCGCGGGCGTGATCCTGCTGGTCCTGGCGGTGCTGGGCCGACGGTCGGTCGCCGTGCCGCGCAATCAGGTCGGCCGCGTGGTGGGCCTGGGCTTCTTCCAGACCACGCTGCAGTACGTGTTCTTCTATGTCGGCCTGGCCCACGCCACCGGCGTGAAGTCGTCGATCATGAACGCCACCGGCGCGTTCTTCAGCGTGATCCTGGCCCACTTCCTGTTCAGGAACGACCGCCTGACGGCCCGCAAGATCGCCGGCTGCGTGCTGGGCTTCGCCGGCGTGCTGGCCGTGAGCTTCGGCGGCAAGGGCTTCGACTTCGAGTTCAGCCTGCTGGGCGAGGGCTTCGTGGTCATCGCCGCCTTCGTGCTGGCGGCGGCCTCGATCTGGGGCAAGGCCATCTCGCAGAAGGTCGACCCGATGGTGATGACCGGTTGGCAGCTGGCGATCGGGGGGCTGGGCCTGCTGGCCATCGGCGAGATCGCGGGCGGGCATCTGGGCGGGTTCGACGCCCGGTCGCTGGCGCTGCTGGCCTACATGGCCGGGCTGTCGGCGGCGGCGTTCGCGCTGTGGAGCCTGCTGATGAAGCACAATCCGGTCGGGATGCTGGCGGTGTTCAACTTCCTGATCCCGGTGTTCGGGGTGCTGCTGTCGGCGGTGTTCCTGCACGAGCCGGTGCTGGCGTGGAAGAACGCAGCGGCGCTGGCGCTGGTGTGCGGGGGGATCTGGCTGGTGACGCGGAAGGCGGCGAAGCCGGCTTAGTAGATGCTCCCCCGTGATACGGGGGAGCTGTCACGAAGTGACTGAGGGGGCTAGCTGGAGCGAGGCCGAGCTGGCCCCCTCCGGCCCTCTGGGCCACCTCCCCCGCATTGCGGGGGAGGATCTTTAGTTCACCCCCGCCACGGCCAGCAGCGCCGCCAGACCCACCTGCATCCCCTGCACGCTGGGCGCCTTTTCGACGTCGATCCACTCGTCCAGCGCATGCGCCCGGCCGGCCTTGCCGCCCGAGCCGATGGTCACCGCCGGGATGCCCAGGCTCATCGGCACGTTCGAGTCCGTCGAGCTGTCCTGGTGCTCCGGCTTCATGCCCAGGGCGGTGATCGCCGCCGCCGTCAGCACCACGATATCCGCCGTCTGCGGCGTGGTCCCGGCGGGACGCTCGCCGATCACCTTGGCGTCGTAGCTGACCTTGCCGGGCCCCGTGGAGCGGGCGGCGTTCTCGCCGGCGATGGCCTTGTCGAGGATGCCGATGAAGGTCTGGTCCATCTTGGCCAGTTCGGCGGCGCTTTCCGAGCGCATGTCGAACTCCATGAACACGCTGTTCGGGATCGAGTTGACCGAGGTGCCGCCGCCCGTGACGCTGGCCGAATAGGTGACCTTCGGGTCCTTGGGGGCCTGCACGGCGTAGAGGTCGACCACGGCCTGGCTCATCGCCGTCATCGGATTGACGATGCCGAACGCGCCGTAGCTGTGGCCGCCCGGGCCCTTGAAGGTGACGCGATAGCGCTTGGAGCCGACGCCGCGGTCGACGATCCGCGACGGGTCCGAACCGTCCATCGAGAAGAAGGCGCTGATCCGGCCCTTGTACGGACCCTTGTTGAACAGGAACCGCGTGCCGCGCAGGTCGCCCGGGCCTTCCTCGCCGACATTGCCGACGAACAGGATGTCGGCCTTGGTCGAGATCTTGGCTGCGTCCAGGGCGCGCATATAGGCCAGCAGGGTGGCCAGCGAGCGGGTGTCGTCGCCGATGCCGGGGGCCATCAGCTTCGTGCCCTCGCGCTTGACCTTCACGTCGGTGCCTTCGGGGAAGACGGTGTCGAGGTGGGCGGCCAGGACCACGAACGGACCCTTGCCCTTGGTCTCCGTGCCGGGGCGGACGCCCATGACATTGCCCTCGGCGTCCATCTCGACATTGGTCAGGCCGTGGGCCTTGAGCATCTCGAGATAGGCCTTGCCGCGCGCGGCTTCCTTGAACGGCGGGGCGGGGATCTCGGTCAGGGTGACGATGTCGGCGACCGTGCGGTCGAAGTCGGCGTCCAGCTTGGCGGCGGCCGCCTTGAACGCCGGCGAGGCGACCATCTTGGCGACGGCCTTGTTCGGATCGGCTTTAGGCGCGGCGGTGGCGGAGCTGGCGGCCAGGACGGCGGCGAGCGCGAGCAGCGACGGACGGAGCATGGTGTGGAATCCCCTCTGGTTGCCCACACCCTAGCCAAGCTGCGGCGTCTGGCTAGGCCGTCAGCCGCGCTGTCCCGCCCATCAGCGGATCGCTGATCGAATCCCGACCGGTCTCGATACGTCCGGCCAACCGGCGCAGCCACGTCGCGTCGGCCGCGTCGCGGACCGTCAGGTCGTACCAGCCGTGGTCGGTGGCGAAGGTCTGGGCCTCGGTCGTGCGCAGGGGCACGCGCCAGGGCTTAGGCCCGCCCTCGACGATGAGGATGCGCGGCTCCTTGGCGGAGTTGGTCAGGGTCAGCTGCACGGCGCCGTCCTTGGCGCGCGCGGTGACCTCGACGCCGATGTCGGTCCCGGCGAAGCGGCGGTGGAAGCCGTTCGGACCCAGCACCCACAGGTCGTGCGCTCCGGCCGGCCAGGCGTCCTCCAACCAGGCCTTGGGACCGACCGTGTAGCGGCGCGGGACCGCGTCCAGCTTCAGGCGGTCATAGACGTGGATCACCGCCGCCGCCGAGCCGCTGTTGGCCAGGCTGAGCGTCATGGCCCCGTCCTTGATCCGGCCGTCCACGGCCAGGGCGTAGGGCAGGGCGCGCGAGGGCCGCGTGCCCTTGGCCTGGACCGGCGCGACCATGGTCGCCGGCGTCGGCGGCTTGGTCTCCGGCAGCTTGGACGCGCGGGCGGCGCTCTCGGCCACCGACGGCAGCGGCGCGAACGGCTTGTGGTTGGGGGTCTTGAAGTCGAAACACGAGGTCAGGTCGCCGCACACCGCCCGTCGCCAGGGGGCGATATTGGGCTCCATCACCCCGAAGCGCGTCTCCAGGAAGCGGATCACCGAGGTGTGGTCGAACACCTCGCTGTCGACATAGCCGCCCCGGCTCCAGGGCGAGATGGCGTAGAGCGGCACGCGCGGGCCCAGGCCATAGGGCCGGTTCATCAGGTCGTCGCGCTCGGCCTTGGCCTCGGTCGGGTTGCGCACGGTGTGGTGCATGCCGGCCAGGTCCACGGTCGAGCCGCCGATCAGCTTGCCGGCCGCGTCCTTGGAGGGCGGCGACGGTGGCGGCATGTGGTCGAAGAAGCCGTCGTTCTCGTCGAAATTGACGATCAGCACCGTCCGCGCCCAGACCTTGGGATCGGCGGTCAGGGCCTCGATGACCTTGGCGGTATAGGCCGCGCCCTGGGCCGGGCTGGAGGGGGCGGGGTGTTCGCTGTCGGCGGCCGGGGCGATGATCCACGACACCTGCGGCAGGCGGCCGCCCACCACGTCCTCGCGCAGCTTGTCCAGGTGCTGGGTCGTCAGCGCCAGGTCCTTCAGGCGCTTGTCCGAGCCCGGAACGTCCTTGTGGGCCTCGCGATAGGCCGCAAAACCGGCCAGCGGGTTGTCGGTGAAGTTGTCGGCCATGTCCTGGTAGATCCGCCAGGAGACGCCGGCCTTCAGCAGCCGCTCGGGATAGGTCGTCCAGCGATAGGAGTCGGCCGCGCCGCCCTTCTCGGGGAAGTCGTCGTGCGAGTTGGAGATCGACGGGCCGCCCAGGTCGCCGGCCGGGTTGTTGGTCCCGGTCCACAGGAACAGGCGGTTGGTGTTGGTGCCGGTCTGGGTCGAGCAGTGATAGGCGTCGCAGAGGGTGAAGGTCTCGGCCAGGGCGAACTGGAACGGGATGTCGGCCCGCTCGAAATAGCCCATCGACCAGGGCTCCTTGGACTCCGGCCAACGGTCCATGCGGCCCTGGTCCCAGGCGTCCTGGGCGTTGGTCCAGCTGTGCGGCGTGCTCTCGACCCGCATGTGGGCGAAGGTCTTGGTGGTCTCCAGCGGGAACGGCGCGATCCGCTGGTCCTTGTAGGCCTGGGCGAAGACCGAGCGGTCATTTCGCACCGGGATGGTGAAGCGGTCGCCGAAGCCCCGCACCCCCGCCATGGTCCCGAAATAGTGGTCGAAGCTGCGGTTCTCCTGCATCAGGATCACCACGTGCTCGACGTCCTTGATCGTGCCGGTGCGCACGTCGGCGTCGATGGCCGCCGCCTTGGCCAGGGCCGGCGGCAGGGTCATGGCGCCGATGGCGGCGAGCAGACTGCGACGGTCGAGCTGGGGCATGGGGGGGCTCCGGTAGAACTAGGCCGGAGTTAGCACGGGTCGTTCGTCAGGGATGTGACAACTGGACTAGACCAATCCCCCGCCCCCGTTTTCCCCGGCGAACGCCGGGGCCCAGATTCATCCTGAGCGGCTGGGGATGACCCGAGATACGCCCTGTCAGCCCATCGAATGCTTGTGGGTTCGATCTGGGCCCCGGCGTTCGCCGGGGAAAACGGATTTTGGGATCAATCAAACACGATCACCGACCGCGCCAGCTCGCCGCGCTTCAGCTCGTCGAACGCCGAGTTGACGTCCTCCAGCTTGATCCGGCGCGAGATCAGGTCGTCCAGGTTAAGCTTGCCGTTCATGTAGAAGTCCACCAGCCGCGGCATGTCGACCGGGAAGCGGTTGGAGCCCATGTAGCTGCCCTGGATGCGGCGCTCGCCCAGGAAGTCGACGCCGTGCAGCTCGATCTTGGTGCCGACCGGGATCATGCCGATGACGTTGGCCGTGCCGCCCCGGCGCAGCATCTTGAACGAGGCCTCCGCCGTGGCCTTCAGGCCGATGGCCTCGAAGCTGTGCTGCACGCCGCCGCCGGTCAGCTCGACCACGGCCTTGGCGATGTCGTCGACCTGCGAGGCGTCGATGACGTCGGTGGCGCCGAAGGTCTTGGCCAGGGCCAGCTTGGAGGCCACGCGGTCGATGGCGATGATCCGGCCCGCGCCGGCGATCGCCGCACCGTTGATGGTGGCCAGGCCCACGCCGCCGCAGCCGATCACGGCCACGGTCTCGCCCGGGCGGACGTTGGAGGTGTGCATCACCGCGCCCACGCCCGTCATCACCGAGCAGCCGATCAGGGCGGCGCGGTCGAAGGGCATGTCCTTGCGGATGGCGACGCACGCGTGCTCGTGGACCAGCATATATTCGGCGAAGGACGACAGGTTCAGGAACTGGGCCATCTTGCCGTTGGCGCCCCCACTTCCATTGGCGCCCAGGTCTTCCTTGAACAGGCGCGGCTCGGCGTCCTTCGGGCGCTTGGTCTCCGGGCTGATGCACAGGTTCATGTGCCCGGTCAGGCAGACCTCGCAGTGGCCGCAATAGGGGTTGAGGCAGGTGATGACGTGGTCGCTGACCTTCACCGTGCGGACCTCGCTGCCGACCGCCTCGACGATGCCGGCGCTCTCGTGGCCCAGCACGGCGGGCAGGGGGTGGCTGTAGGAGCCCTCGATGAAGTGCAGGTCCGAGTGGCAGACGCCAGCGGCCTTGGTGCGGATCAGCACCTCGCGCGGGCCCGGCTTGCCGATGGCCACGGTCTCGATCTCGAGGGGCTTGCCCACCTCGCGCAGAACAGCGGCCTTCATGCGTCTCTCCCTTTGACTTTGGGGGAGACTAGCGGGCCGGCGCGGGGGGACGGAAGGGGTAATTCGAACAAATGTTCGAGGTGTGGCGCGCTGTGCCGGAACGGCACGCGTGGCTCAATCCTGGACATCGGAGACGGAAAACACTCGCCTTTTGGCTGATTTCTCCAGGCTCAACTCTTGCAGTCGCTGGGTCACGCTGAGGTTGCAGCTTGTTCCGAGGGGTTTAGGGCGATGGATTATCAAGGCACTGAGCGCGCTGACGTTCTGACCGGCGGCGCTGACAGCGACGTGATCTACGGCTTCGGCGGAAACGACACCGTGAAGGGCGGCGCGGGCGACGACGTCCTGGCCGGCAACGACGGCAACGATATCCTGAGCGGCGGCGACGGCGACGACTACATCCTCGGTGGAGCCGGCAACGACACCATCGACGGCGGCGCCGGCAACGACTGGGCGGCCTACGAGGACGCCACGGCCGCGGTGAAGATCGACCTCAACCTCACCGGGACCCAGAACACCGGCGGCTCGGGCACGGACAAGCTGACCGGCATCGAGAACGTCTACGGCTCGGACTTCAACGACACCCTGACCGGCAACGCCGACGACAACATGATGGTCGGCGGCAAGGGCAACGACACGGTCAGCGGCGGCAAGGGCAATGACACCCTGTGGGGCAGCGCCGGAACCGACACGCTGGATGGCGGCGACGGCGACGACTACCTGGTCGGCGGGGCGGGCGACGACATCGTCAAGGGCGGCGCGGGTTCGGACTGGTCGTCCTACGAGGACGCCACGGCCGGCGTGAAGGTCGACCTGAAGCTGACCGGCGCCCAGGACACGGTCGGGGCCGGCAAGGACACCCTGAGCGGCATCGAGAACCTGCTGGGCTCGCAATTCGCCGACACCCTGCAGGGCGACGCCAAGGACAACTACCTGACCGGCGGCGCGGGCGCCGACAATCTGTACGGCGGGGCCGGCGACGACCACCTGGAAGGCGGGGCGGGCGACGACTTCATCGACGGCGGCGACGGCTTCGACGTGGTCAGCTACGAGGACGGCATCGCCGGCGGCGTCTATGTCGACCTGCGTCAGCCGATCCAGAGCATCGATCGCGGCGGCGCGCACGGCAACGACCGCCTGATCTCGATCGAGGCCCTGTGGGGCTCGGCGGGGAACGACACCTTCATCGGCAATGCGTCCGAGAACTACCTGGCCGGCAACGGCGGCGACGACGTCATCCTCGCCGTCGGCGGCCACGACGTCCTGGAGGGCGGCGACGGCAACGACATCCTGACCTCCAGCACCGGCGCCGATGGCGACATGCTGCTGGGCGGGGCCGGCAACGACATCCTGACGATCGGCATCAGCACGGGCACGACCACCGTGGACGGCGGCGAGGGCCGTGACACCCTGCGCTTCAGTGGCACGGTCGGCGTGACCTACGATCTCTCCAAGACCGGCCTGCAAGAGGCGGCGCCGGGCCTGAAGGTCGACGTCCAGGGCATCGAGGACCTGACGGGCGGGGAGGGCAACGACCACCTGACCGGCGACGCCAAGGACAACATCCTGACCGGCGGGGCCGGCGACGACGTGCTGAACGGCGGCGCGGGCTTCGACATGGTCAGCTACGAGGCCGACGGCGTGGACGGCGGCGTGACGATCGACATGTCCAAGGCCACGCAGAGCAACGGCGCGCATGGCGTGGACACCTTCATCTCGATCGAGGGCGTGTGGGGCACGCGCTTCGACGACACCCTGACCAACGCCGACGGCGGTCATATCTACGGCGGGGCCGGCAACGACAAGCTGTTCGGCACCGGCGGCGGGTTGCTGGTCGGCGGGGACGGCGACGACACCCTGACCGCCGTGATCGGCGGCGACGACCTGTACGGCGGCGCGGGCAACGACATGATCAGCCTGGCGTCGGGGAGCGGCGAAAACCTCACGGCCCCGCTCGCCGACGGCGGCGCGGGTGACGACTACATCAGCTTCCAGACGGGCTTCGGCCACTTCATCGTCGACGGCGGCGAGGGCTCGGACTGGCTGGACCTGCTGTCGGTCACCAATCCCTTCGGCCAGTCGCTCACGGTCGACCTGCGGATCGCCGGCGAGCAAGCCCTGATCGCCGACCGGTTCTACGTCAACATCAGCAACATCGAGAACGTCCGTGGCTCCGGCCTGGCGGACCACATCATCGGCAACGCCGCGGACAACATCATCGAAGGCTTCGGAGGCGACGACGTCATCGATGGCGGCGCGGGCTTCGACATCGCCAGCTACTCGGCCAGCATGGGCGTGCGGATCGACCTGCGCCAGGAGGTCCAGGACAACAGCGCGGCCGGGCCTTCCGGCTCGGGCGTCGACCACCTGATCTCGATCGAAGGCGTGATCGGCAGCGCCATCGCCCCCGACACCCTGACCGGCAACGACGCCAAGAACTATCTGAGCGGCCTGGGCGGCAACGATACCCTCAGCGGCCTGGGCGGTGACGACATCCTGGTCGGCGGCACGGGGGACAACACCCTGGATGGCGGCGACGGCTCGGACACCGTTGACTATTCGGCCGCCACCAGCGGCATGAACCTGGACCTGGGCGACACCGATTGGCAGATCGGCAACGCCTTCTCCAGGGACCGAATGATCTCGATCGAGAACCTGACCGGTTCGAAGTTCGACGACACCTTCCACGGCAACAGCGCGGTGAACACCCTGTTGGGCGGCGCGGGCGGCGACGAGCTCTTTGCCGTGGGCGGGGGCGATACGCTGGACGGCGGCGAGGGCGACGACATCCTGCACGCCTCGGCCACCGCTGACGGCGATGTGCTGATCGGCGGCAAGGGCGAGGATATCATGTGGGGCCACGCGGGCCGCACCACCTTCAAGTTCGCGGTCGGCGACTCCGTGGCCAATGCCGACGGCTCGGGTGCGGACGTGATCAACGGCTTCCATGTCGCCGACCGCCTGGTTTTCAAGACCGGCGCGTTCGCCTGGAGCTACGCTGAAAAGACGGCCACGTCCTACGGCGAGGCGTTCGGCCTGGCGCAGGAGCGCCTGGCCACGGGCGAGGCGGGGATGAACTTCACCGCGGTGAAGGTCGGGTCCGACGTGTTCGTGTTCGCCGGCGAGGTCACCGGCCAGAGCTTCGCTCTGCAGAACGTCGTTAAGCTGGCCGGCGTCGGTCTCGACGCCATCGATTACTACGACTTCCTGGGCGGCTAAGGAGCCTTAGGCGGCGAGCGCGACCTGGCGTTCCGGCAGGATGCGGCTGACGGCCAGCAGGACCGTCATGTCGCCTTCGCCGCTGGTGATCACGGCCGAGACCAGCGGCGAATCCTCGCCGTCGCCCAGGGCCGGGGGCGCGTTGATGTGCTCGGCCTCGACGGTGAAGCTGTCGCAGACGGCGTCGACCAGCAGGCCGGCGACGTCGTCATGGTTCTCGACCACGATGATCACCTGGCGGGCGCCGTCCTGCGCCGCGCCCTTGCCCAGGCGCCACGACAGGTCGATGACCGGCATGACCTGGCCACGCAGATTGATGACGCCGCGCACATAGGGCGGAGCCTCGGGCAGCGGGGTCGGCGGGGTGACGCCGCGAATCTCGCGCACCGCGCTGACGGGGACGCAGTAGGTCTGGGCCCCGACCTCGAACGAGAGGACCTGCAGGGCCTGGCCCTGGGCGTAAGACACGGTGCTGGTCGCTTGGACGGTCATGGCGGCGGTCTCCGTGGAGGTCGCAAAGAGGCTGTTTCATCGCCACCCTCCCTGAAAAAGATGAACAAACCGGTTCCGGCAGCCGTTGAAGGATTCCGTTCAGGCGCCGTTCAGGCGCGAAGTCCGATCCTCCATGTAACGCTTAGACGACGCGCCGCGCCGCCCAGGAGCGAAGGATCCAGAGGAGGCCACGATGGCCAACAAGATGATCAACACCGCCGGTCGGATCGCCGCCGGCCTCGCCGCGCTCTCGATGGTCGCCGCCGCGACCACGGCCTCGGCGGACTCGCGCTATCGCCATTATCGCGGCCATCGGGGCGGTGACACCGCCGCCGTGGCCGTCGCCGCCGGCATCGTCGGCCTGGCGGTCGGCTCGGCGATCTCGAACAACGACCGCCGCGACCGCGGCTACTACGACCAGGGCTACTACGCCCCGCCGCCGCCCCCGCCGCGCTATCACGGCGGCTACGGCTACTACGAGCCGCGTCCGTACTACGGCCATCACGGCCGCGACTGCTGGACGACCCGCGAGTACGACCGCTGGAACGGCGCGTACTACGAGCGGACCGTCTGCCGCTAAGCCTTCACCAGATTGGATCGCCGTTGTGAGCCGGCGATCCGATAGGCGCTGTCCGCCCCGACACGCCGTCGCCCCGAGGCCGCCCCGCCTCGGGGCTATTTTATTTGAGTACCAGGGGACTCGACTCCGGCGAATAATAAGAACAAAAAAGGAACATTACTGCGCAGCGCGGAAGGGCCGCCCATGTCGTTCGCCGATCAGACCACCGTCTTCCAGAGCCCGTTCGGCGCAGGGCTGCGCATCACCGACGACCGCCTAGACATCGCCGAGGCCGTGCTGGCCGGAGCCTGGCGCACCTTACGCGCGGCGGGGTTCGGCGAGGCCGAGGTCCAGGCGCTGTTCGACCAGATCGCCGACCGGCCCGAGGACCTGGCGCGCCGCCTGCGCAAGATGGCCAACGCGGCGGCCTGATCCAAAAAGAGACTAGTGGTTACGGTCCAGCAGGGCGCGCAGGATCTCGGCGCGCTGGGTCGTGTCGACGCCGATGCGGCCCGCCAGTTCGCGGATGCCGGCCGGATAGGCCTCGCCGCCGTCTGCAATGGTCTTGGCCTGGTCGGCCAGGCGGCGAAGATCGCGGTCCAGCCGCTCGATCTCCTCGCGGGCCAGCAGGCGGGCTTCCTCCTGCAGGCGCTTCACGCGCTGGGCGGTGGTCTCGGGACCACGCCCCAGGTCATAGATTTCCGCCACGCCCGAAACGGGGGGCACGACCTTGAACGGCTTTCCGGCCATGGATTTGAGCTCCTCGATCCAGGCCGGTTCGCGCCGGCCTACACCTGTTCAAAGCCCGGCTTAGCGTCAGCGTTCCGAGGTTTTCCGCGAAAGCGCGACCGCGTGGCCGCCGCGCCACAGAAGCGGGCGCGGCGCCTCGAAATGGATCAGTGCGCGACTTGGCTGTACGGCGTCTGCGAGGCCGACGGCGGAGCGGTCGGGGCCGGCGCCGGCTGCGGCGCATAGGCCTGGGCCTGTTGCGGGGCCGGTTGGGGTTGCGGCTGCGCCGGGGCCGGGCGGCGGAACTTCAGGCTGCGGCCCTGGAACTCGGCGCCGGTCTCCATGGCCAGCTGCTCATGGGTGATGTCGCCATCGACGCGGGCCGTGCCGTACAGGCGCACCGACTGGGCGGTCACCGCGCCGATCACCAGGCCGTGGATTTCCATGGCCTGCGCGACAACCGTGCCCTCGATGCGGGCGTTGGGGCCGACGATCAGCTTGCCGACCTTCACGTCGCCCAGCACCACGCAGTCCAGGTGCACCTCGACGTCGCCGACCACGTCGCCACGGATCGTCATGCCTTGGGTGAACATCGAGGCCGGCTTCGGGCGCGCGGGCGCCGGCGTGGCCGTGGGCGCCACGGCGACCGGTTGGGCGGCGCGCGGCTGTTCCAGCGGCGTCAGGGCCAGCGGCGCGGTCTCTTTCTTCTTGGCGAACATCGGCGGCGACCTTTGTCTCAAAATGGGCTTCAGGAAGCTCCATCCCGCAAGATCGGGGCCGATTTCAGAACGAGACCGCGCTTGAGGTCCCTAGGCGTCCTTGACGTGGGTCGTCGGGCGGTCGTCGCCGGCCGAGACTTCCTGATGCCAGACGGCGTTCTTGTCCTCGTAGCTGATGCCCTCGGTCTCGCCCGGAGCCCGCTGCTCGCCGGCCGCCCGCTGGGCCGCCTTCAGCGCCGCGTCGTGGCTCGGGAAGGTCTCGGAAAAGGTGTCGCCCACCTTGTAGGCCCAGCCGCCGTCGTGCTCGACGATGATGTAGGTGATGTCGGTCATGAGGCGTCTCCAAAAGCGTCGCAGGTCGAACGGGCCGCCAGGGGAGGGGGTTCCGGACGGGGCGTCTTGTCTAAAGCCGCCCTAGAGATAGGCGCTCAACACGAACTTCGCTTCGATCGTCTGGCCGCCCCGCTTCAGGGGCAGGGTCACCGTCTCGCCCAGGCGGCGGTTGATCAGCAGCAGGGCCTCGCGGACGGTGGCGACGCCGGTGATCACGTCGCCAGGCTTGATCCCCGCGCCGGCGGCGGGGCTGCCGACGCCGACGTCGGCGACGCTGACGACGCCCTTGTCCTCGTCCACCCAGAGGCCCGAGCCGTTGTAGGACATCGGCCGTCCGACCGGCAGGCCGTTGCGGGCGACCCACAGCTTGTCGGCGGCGGGATCGACCGAGAGGTTCAGGGTGCGGATGGCCGGCAGGCCCAGCAGCGAGGGGGTGTGCTCCCAGGGGCCGCGGACGATGATCAGCGGGTTCTCATAGGTCGCGGGACCGATCTTCAGCGTCGGGGCGCGCACGATGCGCGACAGCTCGCGGGCGGGCTGACCGACGCCGCGCATCTGGTACGGCGAATAGGGCGTCTTGTCGTTCCACAGGCCCAGCTTGCGGGCGTCGCTGTTCTCCAGCGACAGCAGGAAGGGCATGCCGGTGTCCCAGACCGGCATGACGGCGGTGTCGCCCAGCGTGATCTCGGCGTGGATCAGGGCCGATCCGGTCTGGGTCGAGCCCTTGCGCAGGTCCGACTTCAGCTTGGTGTAGCCCGAACGGTCGATGCCGCCATTGGGGTACAGTCGCCACTCCTCGCGCTCGAAATCCATCTCGCTGTCGATGGCGGTGACCATGCCGGCCGCCAGCAAGCCGTCGCCGCCCAGGTTCAGGTCCTCGAGGCCGAACATGGCCACGCCCGATTGGCGGATCTGGCCGCCCAGCACCAGGTCGTCGACGGCGTAGAGCACGAAGGGGCGGTTGTTCAGCCGGACGTCCCGCAGCTTGCGCAGCTTCAGGCTCTCGGCCAGCGGAGCCCTGAGCCCGCTGACGACCGCGCCGGTGTCCACCACCAGGGGATAGGGGCCCTGACCGTTCAGCATCGCGCCGATGATGACGCGGTCGTTGATCAGCTTGATCTTCGCGACGATCGGCCCGCCGGCGGCTTGCGCTGGAAGCGCGCCGGCCAGAGACAGCGCCAGGGACGATTGGACGAGCCGACGACGGGACAGCATGGACGCAGGCTCCGGAACGCTACCGGAGCGATACGACCTTGGGGTGAGCCCGGCGTCAACCGGGCTCTTGTAGCCTTAGGCCACCTTCACCCGGGCGGCGCTCTCCGGCAGGTCCGTTCCGAACGCGCGCTGGAAGAACTCGGCCACCGTGGGGCGCTCGAGCTCGTCGCACTTGTTCAGGAAGGTCAGGCGGAAGGCCAGGGCCACGTCGTGATCGAAGATCTCGGCGTTCTGGGCCCAGGTGATCACCGTACGCGGGCTCATGACGGTCGAGATGTCGCCGTTCATGAAGGCGTTGCGGGTCATGTCGGCGACGCGGACCATGGCGGCCAGGGTGCGCTTGCCCTCGGCCGTGTCGTACGACGGGTTCTTGGCCAGCACGATGGCGGCCTCGACGTCGTGCTCCAGGTAGTTCAGTGTCGTGACGATCGACCAGCGGTCCATCTGACCTTGGTTGATCTGCTGGGTGCCGTGATAGAGGCCGGTGGTGTCGCCCAGACCGATGGTGTTGGTCGTCGAGAACAGCCGGAAATACGGATTGGCGCGGATGACGCGGTTCTGGTCCAGCAGGGTCAGCTTGCCGCCGGCTTCCAGCACGCGCTGGATCACGAACATCACGTCCGGACGGCCGGCGTCATATTCGTCGAACACCAGGGCGATCGGGCGCTGCAGGGCCCAGGGCAGGATGCCTTCGCGGAATTCGGTGACCTGCTTGCCTTCCTTCAGGACGATGGCGTCCTTGCCGACCAGGTCGATACGGGAAACGTGGCTGTCCAGGTTCACGCGGACCAGCGGCCAGTTCAGGCGCGCGGCGATCTGCTCGATGTGGGTGGACTTGCCGGTGCCGTGATAGCCTTGGACCATCACGCGGCGGTCCTTGGCGAAGCCGGCGCAGATGGCCTTCGTCGTCTGCGGATCGAACTTGTAGGCGGTGTCGATCTCGGGGACGTGCGGGTCGCGCTGCGAGAAGAACGGGACCTTCATGTCGCTGTCGACGCCAAATGCGTCGCGGAGCGTCACCCACTTGTCGGGGACCAGGGTGATCAGAGGATCGTTGGCGGAGCTGGTATCGGCGAACTCAGGCATGAGTATCCGATTAGCGCCTTCACGTAGGGGGAGGGAAGAGGGCGCCGCATTGCGACGCCCCCTCCGAGCCCACTTTTTTAGCGGTTGGCGATGATCACCGAGGCGATCAGGCCGGTCGCGACGGCGGCCAGGACGTACTGGTCGTTCACGCGCTGCCAGCGATAGCCGCGCGGCGGCTGGCGCAGACCGCGGGCGCGGTAGTCGCTGACATAGTAGGTGTTGCCGCGATAACGGCTGTCGAGGCGTTGACCCTTGGCCCAGCGACGGGCGTCGCGGCGGTCCTGACGATCTTCGGCGCGGGCCTGGTCGCGGCGGCCGTTTTCATAGGCGCGGTCGCGGCTGTCGTAGCGGCCGTTGTTGTTGTGGTCGCGGCGATAGTCCTGGGCGGAGGCGGCGCTCGCGCCGCCGGCCAGCATCAGAACGGCGAGGGAAGCGGTGATGAGGCGTTTCATGTCTGTCTCCTTTGAAGGTGAGAGCACCCTAGGATGCTCGACCTAGAGCCAGCATGAACGGGCTTGCTCAGCTTAAGTTCATGTTTCCTGTGAGAAATGTTGTTGCGAGAAGTGTCGACTAGATGACTATCCGCTTGATCCGTATCGACTTTCCGGGAGTTTTGGCGGCCGCGCGGCGCGAGCTGGGGGCGACCTGCGCCCTGCTGGTCGTCACCTTGGGCGGCTGGGGTTTCCTGTCGATCGCCGAGGAAGTGGCCGAGGGCGAGACCCGGGCGGTCGATCTTTCGGTGCTGAAGGCCCTGCGGGTCGACGGCCAGCCGCACGACCTGATCGGGCCGGGATGGCTGCACGTCGCGGCGGCCGACATCACGGCGCTGGGCTCGGTGACGGTGCTGGGCCTGATCATCCTGCTGGCCTTCGCCCTGCTGGCGTCCCTGCGCCGCTGGACCGAGGGCGTGCTGCTGGTCGCTGGGGCGGGCGGGGGCCTCTTGATCAGCCAGGGCCTGAAGGCGGTGTTCGAGCGCGAGCGGCCGGACCTGGTCTACCGCGCCGTCGAGGCGGTCAACGCCAGCTTCCCGTCGGGCCACGCCATGCTGTCGGCCGTGGTGTTCCTGACCCTGGGCGTGCTGGCCGCGCGCTTCGCGCAGAAGCGGCGGGTCAAGGTGCTGGCGGTCGGCGCCGCCGTGCTGGTCAGCCTGCTGGTGGGCTTGAGCCGCGTCTATCTGGGCGTCCACTGGGCCAGCGACGTGCTGGCCGGCTGGTGCGTGGGCGCGGCCTGGGCCATGGCCTGCTGGCTGGTGGCCTTCCTGGTGCAGAGAAGGTTCAAGCCTTCGGCTTCGGCCGCCACCTGAGTTCCAGCGTCGTCCACACCGCGCCGACCATGTCGAACAGGCCCACGGCCAGCCAGGCCTTGGGCAGCCAGTCCAGCAGGACGAAGGCGCCGATCACCACCAGCGAGAACACCCGCAGCACCACCGAGGCCCGCATATAGGTGCGCTGACCGGTCCAGCCGGCGACGTGATAGCCCATGGCGTAGGCCAGCAGGACGAGGCCGGCGAATCGCACCCAGGGCAGGGAGGCGGTCTCGACGTGGGCGTGCAGCAGGGTCAGGACCGGGCGCGGCGCGACGGCCAGGGCCAGGCCTGCGGTCGAGATCAGCCCGCCCCAGGCCCAGATGCTCCAGGGCTTGCCGAACGGCACCGGGGTCACCGGCGTCGGGTCATCGACGGGCGCGCGCCACTCTGGATCGCTCATGTGAATGTCTGTCCCTCGCCCGAAAGGCGGTGGGGAAGATGGCCCAGGCGCGGGTCCTTCCGCAAGCGTCAGGTCGCCGAGCCGTCGTAGCGCTGGCGGTTGTCGTGGATGACGCCCAGATGGGTCTGGGCCCACCGGCCTAGCTGCATGACCGGTTCGGCCAGCGACTGGCCCAGGTCCGTCAGGGCGTATTCCACCTGCGGGGGCACGGTCGGATAGACGGTGCGCGAGACCATGCCGTCGCGCTCCAGGGTGCGCAGGGTGCGGGTCAGCATCTGCTGCGAGATGCCGCCGACCGCCCGCTTGATGTCGTTGAAGCGCAGCGGGGCGGTCTTCAGGGTCATGACCACCAGCACCGTCCACTTGTCGCCGACGCGGCTGAGGATCTCGCTGACCGACCGGCAGTCGCTGTGGTCGATGGGGCGGGGAGGCATGTCTGCCTTAGGCATATGGATGTGACCTAGTCCTAGAAATATGCGTTCTTGGCCCGACGCGGGCGGTCTCATAACTGGTGCAGGTCACCAATCGGGACCTAGTGCATATCATGAACCTCCTCCATATCGACTCCAGCATCCAGGGCGACAGCTCGGCCAGCCGAGCCCTGACCGCCGCCGTCGTCGCGCGGCTGAAGACGCCCGCCACCACGGTCACCTATCGCGACCTGGCCCGCGAGCCGCTGCCGCACCTGACCCTGGAAGGCCTGGGCGCGGCCAACCCGACGCTCGACGAATTCCTGGCCGCCGACGTCGTGGTCATCGGCGTGTCGATGTACAATTTCAGCATCCCCAGCCAGCTGAAGGCCTGGATCGACCGCGTCCTGGTGGCGGGCAAGACCTTCAGCTACGGCGAAAGCGGCCCGCAGGGCCTGGTCGGCGGCAAGCGGGTGATCCTGGCGATCACGCGCGGCGGCCACTACGCGGTCGGCGGCCCGCTGGAGCACGTCGAGACCTATCTGCGCGGCGTGCTGGCCTTCATCGGCGTCACCGACCCGGAGGTGATCAACGCCGACGGCCTGATGCTGGGCGAGGAAGCGCGGGCCGGGGCGATGGCCAAGGCGCTGGAGGGTGTCGAGGCGTTGGCGGCTTAGGCGGCCGCAGCGCCCACTCCGTCACGATGCTTCGCATCGCGCCACCTCCCCCGTTTCACGGGTGAGGAAATCTTCTCCTCCCCTGCGAAGCGGGGGAGGTGGATCGGCGCCGATAGGCGACGAGACGGAGGGGGCGCTCCAGCCTAGGCCTTCACCATTCCCGACTTCTGCAGGGTCTTGTACGCCTTGATGACCCGCTGGAGCTTGTGCTCGGCGCTGCGGTCGCCGCCGTTGACGTCGGGGTGGCAGCGCTTGAGCAGCTCCTTGTACTTGGCCTTGATCGCCGCGCTGTCGGCGCCGGCTTCCAGGTCGAGGTCGGCCAGGGCCTGGCGTTCCAGCTTGCCCAGGCTGCGCTCGGCGGCGTCGCGCGCCGACTCGGCCTTGCGCTGCTGGGCGCGGAAGATGCCGAACGGGTCGGCGAAGGCGCGGGCGTCACGCGCGGCCGCGGCCGCGGCTTCGCGCGAATTGGCGTCGGCCTTGAAGCTCCAGGTCGGACGGCCGCCGGTCTGGCGTTCGGCCTCCTGGGCGGCGCGGATCTGCGCCTCGCTCATGCCGGCGTAGAAGTTCCAGTTCTTGTTGTACTCGGCCGCGTGCGCCTGACAGAACCAGTAGTGCTGGTTCGGCAGGTCGCGCGACTTCGGCGCCTTGGTCGATCCCGCCAGACGGCAGTCGGGATGATCGCAGCGCTTCTCGCCGGGCTTCAGGCCCAGGACGTCGTTGACCACGTCGTCCTCGCCCTTCTTGGGAGGGCGGACGCGGATGTCGGTGAACTTGGGGCGGTATTCGAACTCGCGGCTCATGGCGTCTAGAGTAAGCCCAGGCTATTTCCGTTCAAGGATTGACAAGCAAGAGTCGCATCATGGGCGCCGTCACGGACACCATCCGCCGCAAGCTGACCGAGGCTTTTTCGCCCTCGCAGCTCGATCTCGTGGACGATAGCGACCGCCATCACGGCCACGCTGGGCACACCGGTTCGGGTGAAAGCCACTTCAATCTGCGAATCGAAGCGCAGGCCTTTGCGGGCAAGGCGCGGGTGATGCGCCAGCGCATGGTGATGCAGGTCCTGGCCGAGGAGCTGGCGGGCCCCGTCCACGCCCTGTCGATCATCGCCAAGGCGCCGGGCGAGGAGTAAGTCGGCGCTTACTTTTTTGCTTGCCTGACGCGGCTGCGGCTGATTGCCTCTCTCCCCGGCGCGATCCTGCCGGAAGGCAAGAAAACCCCATGAGCGCCGACCCCAAGACCGTTGAAACCGAAGCCGCCCGCGCCCTGCCGGACCTGCTGTCGCGCGCCTATGCCCGCTATTCCAACTTCACGGTGGCCGCGGCGGTGATCGATGACGAGGGCCGCGTCCACTACGGGGTCAATGTCGAGAACGCCGCCTATCCGGTCGGCACCTGCGCCGAGCAGACGGCGATCGGGGCGATGATCACCGCCGGCGGCTCGCGGACGATCGACAAGGTGCTGATCGCCGCCGGCTCCGACGCGGTGGTGCAGCCATGCGGCGCCTGCCGCCAGCGGATCGCCGAATTCGCGGGCGAAACTTGCGAGATCGTCTCAATTCAAGGTAGCGAAGCGACTGAACGGACACTTTTCTGGACGTTGTTGCCCCATTCATTCGGTCCGCGCGACCTGGATTGATCGTCTGCACGAAATTTGTGCAACGAACCGCCTGATATTCTGGCGACGGCGCAAGGTTCGTCCAAGATATCGACTTCCGTTGGGTGAATTCCGTTCATTCGAAAATTGGAATATATTGCCACCGTATCGGCGTTCTTCGAACTAAACGACCTGATTTAGGGCGAAAGCGTGTTCATATAGCCACGTTATGCCTAAATACGGGCAAATTCACTTTCGGTAATGTTGGCGTTTGAGACGAAGCTGCTACAGGGCGCGCCCCGCCGATCAGGGGGCGTTCGCGCCAAGGGTCGGTTGGGAAACCTTTAGTACCGCCCTTGGGGGATTACCTGTTGAAGTTGAATAAGAATCTGCTGCTCGGCACCACCGTGATCACCGGCGTGCTGTCGATGGCCGCCATCGCTCACGCCCAGACCGCTCCGGCTCCGGCTCCGGCCGAGGCGCCCGCCGCTCAGGAAGCGCAGGAAGTCGAAGCGATCACCGTCACCGGCTCGCGCATCCGTCGTTCGGAATTCACCGCCGCCGCGCCGATCCAGGTGCTGACGGCCGAGCGCGCCGAGATGGAAGGCCAGGCCACCCTGTCGGCCGTGCTGCAGAACTCGTCGCTGGCCGCCGGTACGGCCCAGATCAACAACCAGTACACGGGCTACACCGTCACCGGCGGTCCGGGCGTCAGCACGATCTCGCTGCGCGGCCTGGGCGCCAACCGCACCCTGGTGCTGCTGAACGGCCGTCGCGCCGGTCCGGCCGGCGTGCGTGGCCAGGTCGGTCCGTTCGACCTGGGCGTGGTCCCGGAGTCGATCGTCGAGCGCGTCGAGATCCTGAAGGACGGCGCCTCGTCGGTCTATGGTTCGGACGCCGTCGCCGGCGTCGTCAACATCATCACCCGCAAGAAGATGGACGGTGGTGAGGTCAAGCTCTACGGCAGCAACCCGCTGGATCACGGCGGCAAGGCCTACCGGGCGACCGCCGCCTGGGGCAAGACCTTCGACAAGGGCTATTTCAACGTCTCGGGCGAGTACTTCCGCCAGGAGATCCTGCGTCGTTCGGACCGCAAGGACACCGCCTGCACCGCCGACTACCTGTTCGACCCCAAGACCGGCGCCCGCAAGGACTACCTGGACTCGGTCACCGGCGACTACAAGTGCAACAACCTGGGCAACGGCTACGTCCAGCTGGTCACCGGTTCGGTCAACCTGGTCCCGGTGACGCCGGGCGCCACCTATCCGACCGCGGCCCAGGGCAACGACTCGGCGATCGCCGGCTTCGCGCGCTTCAACCGCATCGGCTATCCCGACACCTATTCGTACGCCCCGACCACGACCCCGCTGTATGACCGCTCGAGCACCGTCTCGCCGGAAATCCGCTCGACCGTGGCCTTCAACGGCGGCTACCAGATCACGCCGAACATCGAAGCCTATACCGAGGTGATGTTCAGCGAGCGCAAGTCGGCCCAGATCGGCGCGGCGCAGATCTTCCAGTCGTTCGCCCAGCGCAACACGCTGAACGGCGCGGTGAACTACCTGCCGGCCAGCAACCCGAACAACACGATCGGCCAGAACGCCCTGACCATCTCGGCCTACGAGTCGAACGGCCACCAGGACGTGAAGTACTACCGCGCCGTCGCGGGCCTGCGCGGCTCGATCGACTGGAACGGCGGCTGGGACTGGGACATCTTCGGCCAGTACTCCAAGTCGGACGCGACCTATGACTTCGGTCCGCGCGTCTATCTGGACCGCTTCGTCGCCCTGAACAGCGCCAACGTCGCCTGCACCAACACCCCGGCCGGCGGCAACTTCTCGAACTTCAACTGCTCGGCGCTGCCGAACGGCATCCCGTGGATGTCGACCCGCGTCCTGCAGGGCCAGTTCACCCAGGCCGAGCGCGACTTCCTGTTCTTCAACGAGACGGGCACGACCGAGTACTCGCACGCCTATGTCGAAGGCACCGTCTCGGGCGACCTGTTCAGCCTGCCGACCGGCGCCGTCGCCGGCGCGTTCGGCTTCCAGGTCCGCAAGGAGCGCATCAACGACAAGCCGGGCTACCAGGCCGCCAACCGCAACATGGCGCTCTACAGCTCGGCCGGTCAGACCAAGGGCGATGACAACTCGAAGGAAGTCTTCGGCGAGCTGGACATCCCGCTGGTCCGCGACCAACGCTTCATGGAGCGCTTCGACCTGAACCTGTCGGCCCGTTATTCGGACTACGCCAGCTATGGTTCGGACAGCACCTGGAAGGTCGGCGCGAACTGGAAGGTCTTCCCGTCGCTGACGCTGCGCTTCACGCACGGCACCTCGTTCCGCGCGCCGTCGCTGTACGAACTGTATCTGGGCAACCAGATCAGCTACTCGGCCCAGAACGCGGTGGACCCCTGCTTCGACCTGGCCAACTCGACCACGGCCTCGCAGACGATCCGCAACAACTGCGCCTCGCAAGGCATCCCGGCCTCGTACAACGCCCTGGGCGGCTCCAGCGCCACGATCTTCGCCAACGGCGGTCGGGGCAACCTGAAGGCCGAGACGGCCGCGGCCAACACCTTCGGCTTCGTCTGGTCGCCAAAGTTCGCGGACCTGAACATCGCGGTCGACTACTTCACGATCAACGTGAACGACGAAGTCCGCCAGTTCGGCGCCGCGAACATCCTGAAGCAGTGCTACAATTCGTCGGACTTCGCGACGAACCCGTTCTGCTCGCTGTTCACGCGTGACCCGACGAAGTTCTACGTCCTGACGGTCCAGAACAGCTACGTGAACGTGGCCAACCAGGTGAACCGCGGCATCGACCTGACCACCTACTACGGTCAGCACCTGCTGGGCGGTAAGCTGGCGGTGAACTCGCAATTCACCTGGGCGACCAAGAACGTCACCACCCTGCTGGGCGGCGCCGCTCCGCTGGACTACCTGGGCACCACGTACACCAACGATGGTCCGGGCTTCTCGGGCAACATCTCGGCGGCCTGGAAGAAGGACGACTGGACGCTGTTCTGGAGCGTCAACATGTACGGCAAGGGTTCGGACGCCGACCAGCCCGCCAACATGGGCGATATCTTCCCGGTGACGAAGTACACGAACGTTCCGGCGGGCGTGACGACGAGCTGCACCGCGGCGGTCAACGCCTGCGCCTACTACAAGCTGCACTCGGAATTCACCGCGTACCACACGTTCTCGGTGAAGAAGGACTTTGGCGACATGTCGACCCAGGTCGGCGTCAACAACGCCTTCGACGAGCGCCCCCCGGCGGCCTCGACCGGCCAGGCCCGTATCGGTACGGCCTCGCTGGGCAACTACGACATGATCGGCCGCCGCATCTTCGTGGCCGTGACGAAGAAGTGGTAGTCTGACGGTGTTTCGACCGGTCGGTTCTCCGGCCGGTCGATAGGCCAAAAAGAAGGAGCGCCGGAGTGATCCGGCGCTCCTTTTCTTTGTCTCCAGATCCTCCCCTCTGGGGGAGGTGGCCCAAAGGGCCGGAGGGGGGCAGCTCGGCCTATGCCGCATTAGCCCCCTCAGTCGGCTTCGCCGACAGCTCCCCCAGCGGGGGAGCAGCTTTAGGCCGTGGTCTTGGCCACCAAGGTCTCCAGCACCCGCCGCAGGTCCGCCTCGCGGAAGGGCTTCTGCAGCACGGTGGCGCCGCGGTGGTCGTCGGTCAGGCCCGCCTCGCCATAGCCGCTGGCGAAGGCGAAGGGCACGCCGCGCGCCTTCAGGGCGTCGGCCACCGGGAAGATCGGGCGGCCGCCCAGATTGACGTCCAGCAGGGCCGCGTCGATGTCGGCCGAGCCCGCCAGGCGCAGGGCTTCCTCGATTTCGGCGGCCGGGCCGACGATCGAGCAGCCGAGATCGGTCAGCATGTCCTCGACCAGCATCGAGACCAACGCCTCGTCTTCGACGACCAAAACCTTCAGGGACGAGAGTGCAGTCATGTTTCAGGGCTCCAGCGCGCGCAAGGGCAACGCCATTTGGCAGACGAGGCCGGCGGCATCATAGGTCAGCTCGACCCCGCCGGATAGCTCGGCCGCAAGGCCGCGCTCCAGAAGACGGACGCCGAAGCCGCGACGGGCCGGGGGTGTGACGGGCGGACCGTTGGTTTCGGTCCAGATCAGGCGCAACACGCCGTCCTCGATGGCCCAATCGACCTTCACGCGGCCTTCGGGGATCGAGAGCGCGCCATATTTGACGGCATTGGTGGCCAGTTCGTGGATACCCATTCCGAGGGCCACGGCGGCCTTCGGGTTCAGGCGCACGTCGGCGGGGTAGTCGAAGGTGACGCGATCCTCGCCGGCCATGGCGTGCAGCTCGACGTCGAACACCTCGCGCAGGCTGGCGCCGGCCCAGCTCTCGCGGGTCAGCAGGTCGTGGGTGTGCGACAGGGCGATCAGCCGGGTCTCGAAGGCGTCGCGGAAGAACTCCGGCGCGGCCACCGAGCGCAGGGTCTGGGCGGCGATCGACTGCACCGTGGCCAGGCTGTTCTTCACCCGGTGGTTCAGCTCGTTGACCAGCAGCTTCTGGCGTTCCTCGGCCCGCTTGCGCTCGGTGATGTCCAGCGAGACGCCGGCCAGGCGGCGCACGCCGCCGTCGTCGGCGGTCTGGGCCGCGCGGCCGCGGGCGTGCAGCCAGCGCAGGTCGCCGTGCGGATGCACCACGCGATACTCGACGTCGTATTCCGCGCCGTCGCGGATGGCGCTCTCGATCGAGGCCAGGATGCGCGGGCGGTCGTCGGGATGGATGGTCTCGATCAGGTCGGCGAAGGTGAAGGTCTCGTCCGGACGTCGGCCGTAATTGGCCTTGCACAGGTCCGAGGCCTCATAGGCTTTGGTCGCCACGTCCAGGTCCCACGAGCCCATGCGGCCGCTGTCCAGCGCGAACTTCAGGCGCTCCTCGGCGCGGCGGCGCTGGGTCAGCTCGGCCAGGGCGCCGGCGTTCAGCTTGATCGACTCGATGGTGGCCGCCACCTGGGCGCCCAGGCCGACCAGCAGGGCCTCGTCGCGGACGCTGAAGCGGCCCGGCTCCGGATGGCCGAAGAACAGGCCGCCCAGCACCTCGCCCTGGCGGGTCGAGACGGGGATGGCCAGGTAGCTGCGCACCGGCAGGTGGCCCTCGGGCATGCCCTTGCGCGGGGCGTTCTTGCCGTAGCGCGGGTCCTGGGTGATGTCGTCCGACCGCACCACGCCGACACCATCGAAGGTCGGGGCGAAGATCGCGGTCTTGCGCGGCATGGGGAAGCTGGCGAACGCCTCTGGCGGCGCGCCCGACAGGCGGTAGAGGGTGTAGGACTCGCCCTCGGCGTCGACCAGATTGTAGAAGAACGCCCCGAACGCCGCGCCGCTGATCTCGCGGGCCCCGTCGATCACCACCTGCACGCAATTGTCGATGTCGATGCTGGAGGCGACCGCCTCGCTGACCCGCGCCAGGGTGTCGGTCTTGCGGATCTCGTCGGCGAGGGCGCGTTCCAGTTCGGCCAGACGCGCATGCGCGTCCGGCGCGTCGCCGTCGCGAACGATGCTTTCAGCCGCCAAACTGGCCAAAACGCCCCCCTAGACCCGAACCGCCCCTGGTCCGTAAGGACACAGAACGCACCGTTTCCGGTCCGGTTCCGTGAACCTTCACCGTCGAAGTGTTCAGAGTTCGGCGTCGTCGTCCAGCGGGGCGCTGATCCGCAGGGCGGTGATCTGGTTCCTCTGCCTCCGGAACACCTGGAACCGGTGGCGGTGGAAGATGAAGGTCTGGCCCGGCTCGGGGATCATCTGGGCCTCGTGGATGACCAGGCCGGCGATGGTGACCGCGTCGCCTTCGGGCAGCCGCCAGTCCATGGCCCGGTTCAGGTCGCGCACCGTGACGTGGCCGTCGACATTGACCGAGCCGTCGCCCTGGCGGCGCACGCCCTCCAGGCTGGTGTCGTGCTCGTCCTCGATCTCGCCGACGATCTCCTCGAGGATGTCCTCCAGCGTCACCAGGCCCTGCAGGGCGCCGTACTCGTCGACGACCAAAGCAAAGTGGCTCTTGCGCTTCAGGAACGCGGCCAGCTGGTCCTTGAGGTTGGTGGTGTCGGGGATGAACCACGGCTCGCGCAGGATGGCGGCGATGTCCAGGCCCTCGACCCCGGTCGGGCACTCGGCCAGGGCTTTGAGCAGGTCGCGGGCGTGCAGCACGCCGATGATGTTGTCGGGCTCGTCGCGATACAGCGGGATGCGGGTGTGCTGGGCCTCCAGCACCTCCTCGACCAGCTCGCGGGCGGGCAGGCCGGCGTCCAGCAGCACCATCGACTTGCGGTGGACCATGATCTCCGAGACGTCCATGTCCGACAGGTCCAGCACCCCGCCCAGCATCCGCCGGTCGCCGCTTTCGACCAGGCCTTCGGAGTGGTGGTAGTCGACCGCGCCGCGGATCTCCTCGTGGGCGGCCAGCACGTCGACGGCCATGTCCAGCTTGACCCCGAACACCCGCAGCGCCCGGCGGACGATCCATTGGATGACATAGATGATCGGGCCGAACGCCCGGACGATGAACAGGGTCGGACCCGACAGCGCCCGCGCCGTGTCGTCCGAGCGGACGATGGCCACGGTCTTGGGCAGCACCTCGGCGAACACCAGCACCAGCACGGTCATGGCGGCGGTGGCCACGGCCACGCCCCACGGTCCGGGGATCAGCCGGGTCAGCACCTGGGTCGCCAGGGCCGAGGCCAGGATGTTGATCAGGTTGTTGCCCAGCAGCACCGCCCCGATCATCGTCTCCTGGTCGGCCAGCAGCTTGTTGACCCGCCGCGCCGGCGCGTCGCCCTCGCGCTCCAGCTGGTGCATGCGCGAGCGGCTGGCCCCGGTCATCGACGTCTCCGCCGCCGAGAACAGCGCCGACAGGGCCAGCAGGGCGATGACGATGGGCGCGAGGCCGAGGAGGGCGGTGAGCATGGGGGTGTTCTATCCCGCTCTCGCGAAACGAGGGAGAGGCTAGAAGCAGCCCTGAACACCGGTCATTTGCGCGCGGCGGCGATCTGACTGTTCTGACAAACAATTAATGAAAGTCGCTGCATCCAAGCGCTCGCCCCGACGCCTCTAAAGCACGTGCCGAAATGATCCGCGCATTTCTCAAGATATGCGCGCGGCACGGTGTTTCTTGGGGAAGTCGGAGGGGGCTCATGAGTGGAGTTGAGATTTTTGCGCCGCGCACCGCCAGAAGTCGGCGCACGTGGACCGCTGCAGCACTGGTACTGCTCGTCGTTTTCTTCTTGGTCGGGCAGCTGACGACCATCTTCGCCGTCTTGAAGCCCCTGGGCTATCACAAGGCGGACCTCGATACGCAATGGCAGCCGCTCGCCATCTCCTTGGCCGGCGGAGGCGTCACCATACTTCTCATTGTCGCCTGGGCATTCCTGTTCGAGCGCAGGTCACCTGCGGCCCTGGGCTTCAATGCCAGGATCGCCGGCCCCTATCTGCGCGGGCTGCTCGTCGGAGGGCTCTCCCTCGGCGCCGTCGTCGGCGTCATTTTCGCCGCGGGGGGTTACAAGGCCGCCGGGAGCTTGTCCCTGGGCTTGTTGTCGCCGGCAGTCCTGACGCCGTTTCTTGCCCTGTTCGCCGGCTATATGCTCCAGGGAGCCGCCGAGGAGACCATGCTGCGGGGTTGGCTGATGCCTTTGGTCGCCTCCAGGCACGGATTGATCGCCGCCGTTCTGCTCAATGCCGGCTTCTTTGCCTTGCTCCACGCGAGCAATATCGATCCCTCGAAGGAGCTGGCGCTCGGGCTGTTCAACCTGTTCCTTTTCGCCGTCCTGCTGAGCCTTTACGCCGTCAAGGAAGGATCCTTGTGGGGCGTGTGCGCCTTCCACACGGCCTGGAACGCCCTCCTGGGGACGGGTTTCGGACTGGAGGTCAGCGGCCAGAAGGTCGCCATCACGCCGATCGTCGTGGGTCTGGCGCCGGCCTCGGGCGCGCCGTGGTGGCTGACCGGCGGCGCTTTCGGCCCGGAGGCGAGCGTCGCCACGACGATCGTACTGGCCGCAGGCTCCGCCTATCTGATGGCAAGGGGGGCCTTGGCGGGCGGCGCGCTCAAGGTTCGGGTCGCTCACTGACAAAGCGCGCGACCGAATCCCGGAAGGCCTGGACCTCCTTGTTCAGCTGGATCAAGCGGGGGATGTCCATGCCACCGGCCGCGAACAGGGTCTGGCCCAGGCACGTGCTGCGGGTCTGCATGTCGCGGCCGGCGTCGGTCAGGCTGACCACCACCTGGCGCTCGTCGGCCGGGTTGCGCACGCGGGTGACCAGGCCCGAGCCCTCCATGCGCTTGACCAGGGGCGTGACGTTGCTGGAGTCCAGGCCCAGCCGCTCGCCGATCGCGCCGACCGGCAGGTCGTCGGTCTCCCACAGGGCGCTCAGCACCAGGTACTGCGGGTAGGTGATCTCCAGCGCGTCCAGCAGCGGCTTGTAGGCGCGGTTGATCGCCAGGCTGGCGCCGTACAGCGAGAAGCACAGCTGCTGGTCGAGCGTCGGGATGTGGTCGGACACGATGGGCTCCTGGTCGTCGGCGTTTCCTACCGCGAAATTAGATGTCGTGACAAATATCGGCTGGACTCGTCGGTTCGTCGTCTCTAAGAGGCTTTCATATGTCGCGACATATAATGTCTCGGCATGGAAAATTCATCTTCAGGGAGGCCGTCATGGCCCAGGTCGACAACGTCCAGCGCGACGGTCTCAAGCGCTACTATTTCCTGCGGGCCGGCGTGTCCGTGGCGTGGATCCTCGCGGCCGTGGCGGTCGGGACCAGCAACCCGCTGATCGGCGGCGTGCTGCTGGTGGCCTATCCGGCCTGGGACGCCCTGGCCAACGCGCTGGACGCCCGGAGCAACGGCGGCTTCACGGCCAACGGGCCGCAGACCTTCAACCTGATCGTCAGCCTGACGGTCGCCTGCGCGGTGCTGTTCACCCTGCAGACCGACCCGCACCGGGTGCTGACCGTGTTCGGCGTCTGGGCGGCGTTCTCGGGGATCCTGCAGCTGGCGGCGGGCGTGCGGCGCTGGCGCTCGGTGGGCGGTCAGTGGCCGATGGTGCTGAGCGGCGCGCAGTCGGTGCTGGCCGGCGTGTTCATGATCACCCGCTCGCTCAGCGGCGGCGGTCATCCGCCCGCGCCCATCGAGATCGCACCCTATGCCGGCTTCGGGGCCTTCTACTTCCTGGTGGCGGCGATCGCCCTGACGGTGAAGGGGCGCAAACGCGCATGAGGAAAACCTGAGCGGGAATACCCTTTTCCCGATTAAGTTGGTGGACGGCAACCTTATGGTGAGCATGATCGGCGCGCGATCAGCCCGGAGAAGACCATGAGCGCGATGTCCTTGAACACGACCACTCTCGGCAATCTGTACAAGGGGCTGCAGCCCCCGGCGAACCCGGGCTGGAACCTGGATGACGGCGACACCGCCTACTTCGTCAGCCAGGGCAGCGAATACAAGATCGGCAAGCCGTCCACCCAGTCGGCGACGGGGATCGCCAGCAGCGATCTCCGCAACGCCGCCAAGGCGTTCGGCCAGGCCGCCGCCCAGGTCCTGGCCGGATCCTCCGATCCGAACGTGGTCCAGAAGGGCAAGGACATCGAGACCTGGGGCGACCAGGTCTACGACAACAGCTCGGTGCAGCAGCTGAGCGTCACCTACAGGCTGACCCACGTCCGCAACAACCAGGGCGACGACACCGCCGACGTCACCCTGGTCTATCTGTACTGCGACCCGATCAGCTGCCCGATCCTGATGCAGGCCTCGACCTCCATCACCTGGGCGGCCGAGGCGCAGACGATCGACAACCTGATCAACGCCTTCGGCGGCGCCTACAGCGTGGCCAATCCGCCCACGCTGCCCGACGGCACCAACATCACCGCGATGCTGCTCGAGATTTTCGAGCTGGATACGATCGCCACCGGCATGCAGGTCTGGATGGCGCTCTATTTCGCCCTGGACGCGGTCGACGTCATCGCCGGCGCGTTGATCGAGTTCGCCAACGACGGCGGGCGCGTGAATTTCCTCGCGGTCATCGTCCACGCCCTGCAGCGCGTCACCGTGTCGGTCGGCCCCAGCGCGCCCAGCCACGACAGCTATTACGCGCTGAACACCGACGCCATGCCCTGCGGCTGGATCAAGACCTCCAAGGAGCCGACGATCAGCCCGATGAACAGCACGCCCTACGAGGAGGGCGCCTTCTACGGCAGCTACATGGCGACCGACTGGTGGAACGGCTCGCAGGTCTACTACAACGACACCAACTGCTACCGGATCGGCATGCCCGAACTGTCCTGGGGCGTGGGCGGCCTGTCGAGCCTGGCGACCACCAAGGTCTCGTATGACGGCGAGGACTTCTACACCGTCGTCTTCATGCTGTTCGGGGCCAAGGGCGAGCTGCTGGCGCAGACCGCGGTGGTGCAGAGCGGCGCGTCCAGCGACTGCATCGTCAAGCCCGACCCGTCCTGGACCCTGGGCAGCGACCCCAACGCCCTCACCAGCGTCATCCACTTCGAGCTGGAATCGCTGGGCGTCATGTCGGGCCAGGTCACCACCATCCAGCTGCAGTACATGATCCCGCAGTTGATCGGGTCCTGCCGCGACGCCCTGCGGTCACAGGGCGGCGACGCCCTGGGCGGGCCCCAGCCCGTGTGCGGCTGGAGCATCACCTGGTCGGGCGGGTACAGGTACGACGATGGCAGCAACCCGACCCTGGCCATCCGCTCCGACGGCGCGTTGATGGAGTGCCACACGGCCGGCGACCAGCTCTACTGGCACACGGGCACGGTCGACTCGCACGGGGACGTCATCTGGAGCGACGGCGGCGGCACCAACTACCAGACGGGCTATTGCCCCACCATCGCGGTGCAGTCCGACAGCTCCGGCCACCTGCTGGACATCCACAACGACTTCGCGGACGGCGACCTCTACTGGACGTACGCGACGCTGAGCAGCGGCAAGCTGGATTTCGAGAACAACGGCCACAAGCTGTTCACCGGCGACCATCCGGCGCAGCACCTGGACTCGTCCGACGGCACGGTCGTCTTCATGTACTCGGTCGGATCCAACACCCTGAACGTCTCGACCGCCCACTTCGACGGCAAGACCCTCAGCGTCAATTCCAACTACAAGGACCACAAGTACAAGTCCGGCGACTTCCCGTCCCTGGCCCGTCACGGCAGCCAGATCATCGAGGTGCACAACGACGGCTCGGAGATCTACTGGAACGTCCTGCCGGTCGGGGGGGACAACACGCTGAGCTGGCCGACCGGGCCGTGGCCGATGATGATGAAGGGCAACCAGCCGCACGTCGCCAACAACAGCGACCAGGTGGTCGTGGTGTACGACAGCGGCGGCGATCTCTACTACGCGATCGGCAAGGTCATCGACGGCCAGAAGATCGCCTGGAAGCTGCTGAATGGCGTCATCGGCGGCGGCGAGGTCACCGCGATCGCCACGACGCCGCACGGCCAGTATGTGATGGCCTACGAGACGCCGACCCCCGACATCGAGCCGGAGCTTCACTGGCGCACGGGCACGGTCAACGCGCCGAGCTGAGCGTGAGCGGCGAGGGGGCGGTCCTAGACCGCTCCCTCCTCGATCAGGAACGCCTTCAGCGCGTCGCGGTCCACGTCCTTGGCCACGAAGGCGTCGCCGATGCCGCGCACCAGCACGAAGGTCAGCTTGCCGCCTTCGGCCTTCTTGTCCTGGCCGCAGTGGGCGACCAGGGCGTCGGCGTTGAAGGGCTCGGGGCGGACGTCCGCCATGGTCGTCGGCAGCCCCGCCGCCTTGATCGCCGCCACCGCCCGGACGGCGTCCTGGCTGGGGCACAGGCCTTGCCGGACCGAGAAGCGGAACGCCTGGGCCATGCCCACGCCGACCGCCTCGCCGTGCTTCAGGGCGTCGCCGAAGCCCATCTCGGCCTCGATCGCGTGGCCGAAGGTGTGGCCGAGGTTCAAGAGCGCTCGGCGGCCGGCTTCCTTCTCGTCCTCCTCGACGATCTCCGCCTTCATCTCGACCGAGCGGCCGACGGCGCGGACCAGGGCGTCGACGTCGCGCTCCAGCACCTTGCCGACGTTGGTTTCCAGCCACTCGAAGAAGGCGAAGTCGCCCAGCAGGCCGTACTTGACGATCTCGGCATAGCCGCAGGCCAGCTCGCGGGCGGGCAGGGTGGCCAGGACGTCGAGGTCGGCCAGCACCAGGCGCGGCTGGTGGAAGGCGCCGATCAGGTTCTTGCCGCGCGGGGTGTCGATGGCGGTCTTGCCGCCGACCGAGCTGTCGACCTGAGCCAGCAGGGTGGTCGGCACCTGCACGAAGTCGATGCCGCGCTTGTAGATCGCCGCCGCGAAGCCGGCCAGATCGCCGACCACGCCGCCGCCGAACGCCACGATCTGGTCGCCGCGCTCCAGGCCGAGCGCCAGCAGGCGGTCGGAGAGGTCCTGCAGGCCCTCGAAGCTCTTGCTCTCCTCGCCGGGCGGGATGGTGATGACATCGACCGCGACGCCGGCCTTTTCCAGCGACACCGCCAGGCGCTCGCCGTGGTGCTCGCCGACGTTCGAGTCGGTGACGATGGCCACGCGCTTGCGCTTGCCCAGGACGGGCGCGATCCGCGCGCCGGCCTGGTCGATCAGGCCCGGACCGATGACCACGTCATAGGCGCGCTCGCCCAGGCCGACGGGAACGGTGCGGATCATGGGAAGCTCCTACTGGTGGGCGCGCAGGGCGGCCAGGATGGCGTCGACCGCCACCCCGTGCGGGGTGTCGCCGGTCTGGACGTGGACCTGGGCCTCGGCATAGGCGGGATTGCGGACCTTGGCCAACTCGGTCAGCACCTGGATCGGGTCCTTGCCGCGCACCAGCGGCCGGTTGTCCTTGCGCGAGACGCGGCGGGCCAAGAGCTCGACATCGGCCTTCAGCCAGACCGAGATGGCCTTTTCGTTGATCAGGGCGCGGGTCTCGGGATTGACGAAGGCCCCGCCGCCGGTGGCCAGCACGTGCGGCGGCTCGTCCAGCAGCCGGCCGATCACCCGGCGCTCGCCGTCGCGGAAGGCCGACTCGCCCAGCTCGGCGAAGATCTCGGAAATCGAGCGCCCGGCGGCGGCCTCGACCTCGTTGTCGGCGTCGCGGAACGGCAGCTCCAGGAAGTTGGCCAGACGCCGTCCGACGCTGGATTTGCCGACGCCCATCAGCCCGACCAGCACGATCGTGCGCTGGCGCAGCGGGGCGAGTTCTTCGGGGGAAAGGACGGTGGCGGTCATGATGCGGTCGCGGGTTTACACGAGGCTTGGGCAAACCGCCAAGTTTGCGAGAACTCCGTGATGCGTCATAACCGGTCCATGGTCCTTTCGAAGCGTCTCACGCAAGCCGCCGCGCTGTCCGCGCTCCTGCTCACGCCCGCTGTTGCCGGGGCCCAGGAGGAGGTCAAGGTCAAGAGCCTGGCCGCGCCCGACTACTTCTCCAGCCCCGTGGCCGACACCGGTCTGGCGGGCGATCTGTGGAAGGATACGGCCCCCGACATCATGCGCGACGTCGTGCCGAAATTGGCCGGGACCAAGCCGCTGTCGCCGGCCTTCGCCAACCTGGCCAAGCGCCTGCTCTCCACTGGCGCCAACGGCCCGGCCGGCGTGGGCGACAATATCGACATGGGCGCGGCGCGGGGCATGGCCCTGGTGGCGCTGGGCGAGGCCAAGGGCGCCAACGCCATCCTCGACCGGGCGACCGGCGCGCCGGGCAACGCCCCGCTGTCGCTGGCCACGGCCGAGGCGGCCCTGATCACCGGCGACGACGACAAGGCCTGCCGCACGCAGGACGCCCTGACCGTCGATCGCGGCGCGGCCTACTGGCTGCGGCTGCGGGCCTTCTGCCAGCTGAAGGCCGGTCAGGCCGACGCCGCCCAGCTGACCTTCCAACTGGCCCAGAACGCCACCAAGGACGCCGACTACGCCCGCCTGATGGGCGCGGCCCTGGCCGGCACGGCGCCGGGCGCGGCCAATCTGAAGAACGGCGTCAACTACGCCCTGTCGCGCCGCCTGACCCTGGACCTGCAATCGGCCGCCGCCATCGCCTCGGCCTCGCCGGCGCTGAAGGCCGTGCTGAAGCCGGCCGGCGGCGACCTGGCCGGCGTGTCGTCGGGCGCGGACCTGACGGCGCAGGAGGCCTCGGACCTGGCGTTCTTGCGTCAGGCCAAGACCGTGCCGGCCTTCGTCGAGGCCGCCCACGCCTCGGCCGCCTCGATCGCCGCCCTGGCCGCCGCCGGCGCGCCCTTGCAGGACCCGGTGCTGATGGCCCGCGCCGCCGTGGCGGCCGGCGATGTCACGAGCGCCCAGACCATCCGCGGCCACCTGGTGCAGGACAGCATCCCGGGCGCGGGTCCGGCCGATCTGGCCATCCTCGACGCCCTGATCGCCGCCGCCTCGGGCAAGGTGGACAATCAGGTGCTCGGTAACCTCGTGGCGCGCGGCGCGTCCGGTGGTCCGAAGTCGCCGGCCCAGCCCGCCGCCGTGCTGCTGTCCAGCCTGGGCGGGACCATGGACGCCGATGCGCGCACGCAGTTCGCCGCCTTCGACCTTGGCAAGCCCGCCGCCTCGGCCGCGCGGGTCCAGGTGCTGGAAGACGCCGGGACCGCCAAGCGCAAGGGCGAGGCAGGCCTGCTGGCCCTGTCGATCGCCCTGGACGCCGGCGCCACCGGCCCGCAGCCCGTCGACCGCGCCCGCATCGCCCGGGCCCTGAATCACGCCGGCCTCGCCGCCGACGCCCGCGCCATCGTCGTCGAGGGGCTGCTGTCGCTCGCCTTCACGAAATGAGCGGAAAAGGCGCGGGCTGGGTCGACGCCTTCCTGGAGATGATGGCCGTCGAGCGCGCCGCGGCCCGCAACACCCTGACCGCCTACGGCAAGGACCTGGAGGACGCCCGGGGCTTCCTCAGCCGCTCGGGCCATGACCTGGACGACGCCGACGCCGAGACCATCGAGGCCTATTTCCAGGAGCTCGGCGCGCGGGGCCTGTCGCCGGCCACCGCCGCCCGCCGCCGCTCGGCCGTGCGGCAGTTCTACCGCTTCGTGCTGGGCGAGACCTGGCGCACCGACGACCCCTCCCGCCGCGTCGCCGCGCCCAAGGCCGGCCGGCCGCTGCCCAAGGTGCTGGAGCGCGAGGAGATCGAGCGCCTGCTGGCCGCCGCGACGGCCAAGGACGACGCGCAAGGCCTGCGGCTGTCCTGCATCATCGAGCTGATCTACGCCTCGGGCCTGCGGATTTCCGAGCTGCTGGCCCTGCCGCTGACCGCCCTGGCGCGCGACCCGGCCTACCTGATCGTCAAGGGCAAGGGCGGCAAGGAGCGGCTGGCGCCCCTCAACGACGCGGCCCGCACGGCCGTGAAGGCCTATCTCGTCGAGCGGCCGTCGTTCCTGCCGAAGGGCGCCAAGGACAGCCCGTGGCTCTTCCCCTCGCGCGGTTCCTCCGGCCGCCTGACCGCCCGCCGCGTCGGCCAACTGCTGGAAGACGCCGCCCTGGCCGCTGGGATCGATCGCGAGAAGGTCAGCCCGCACGTCCTGCGCCACGCCTTCGCCACCCACCTGCTGGAAGGCGGGGCCGACCTGCGGGTCATCCAGACCCTGCTCGGCCACGCCGATATCGCCACGACCCAGATCTACACCCACGTGGCCGGCGAGCACTTGGCGCACGTCGTCCAGACCAAGCACCCGCTGGGGCGCAAGAAGCGCTAGGCGCGCGAGATAAATCGCCGCCGCCGCGTTGACGTCGGCGGGGAAAGCCTTAGGGAAAGCCCACACAGTTTTTACGGGTTTGCCGTGTGGCCGCCCGATCCGAGAGGCTCCCATGAGCGAAGAGACCCGCGACTCCAACGGAACCCTGCTGGCCGACGGCGACACCGTCACCCTGATCAAGGACCTCAAGGTCAAGGGTTCGGGCGGCGTGACCCTCAAGCGCGGCACGGTCGTGAAGAAGATCCGCCTGACCGGCGACCCGGACGAAATCGAGGCCAATGTCGACAAGGTCAAAGGGCTCGTGCTGCGGACGGAGTTCGTGAAGAAGGCGTAAGTTGTAGGTCCCCCGCGAGTCGCCTTATCTGCGAGGACTTCGGGGGACTTTTCATGATCAAGACGTCGGACTGGGTGTATCCGGTCGAGCTGGGCGAGCGCCGTTTCCTGCATCCGGGCAAGCTGCGCTGGCTGCGCGCCCTGGCCTGGGCTGTCGCCCTATTCTTCCTGGTCGCCCTGACGGCGTTCACCAGCGCCGAAGCGCTGGGCAAGCTGTGGCCCAAGACCTTCGGGCCGGGCCAGCTGTTCGCGCATATCGCCGGCTCGGTGATCGGCCTCTGCGTCTACGGCCTGGCCGTCTGGCTGGCCGAGGGGCGCAAGGCGTCGGAACTGGCCCTGAAGCCGCTGCTGCCGCAGCTGGTCGCGGGCCTCCTCATCGGCGCGGCGATGTTCGCGGCCGTGATGGGGATCATGGCCGTCGGCGGCCTCTACGACATCAAGACCTTAAGCGCCGCGCCGGCCTGGATCGCCCTGGGCAACGCCGTGCAGTCGGGCGTGGTCGAGGAGCTGATGATCCGCGCGGTGCTGCTGCGCCTGGTCTGGCGGGCCTTTGGTCCGTGGGTCGCCTTCGCCGTCTCGGCCGCCCTGTTCGGCTTTGGCCATATCGGCAATCCCAACGCCACGGTGTTCGCGGCGATCGCCATCGCGCTGGAGGCCGGGATCATGCTGGGCGCCTTCTACGCGCTCACGGGGCGTCTCTGGATGTCGATCGGCGTCCACGCGGCCTGGAACTTCACCCAAGGCTACGTCTTTGGCGCGGCGGTGTCGGGCGGCAACTTCGGTCCGGCCATGGCCAACAGCGTGGCGCGTCCGCTCAAGCCCGAGTGGCTGACCGGCGGTCCGTTCGGTCCGGAAGCCTCGGCCCCGGCCCTGATCGTCTGCACGATCGTCGGCCTGATCGTCGTCTGGATGGCCTGGCGGGCAGGGCAGTTCGCTAAGAAGGCATAAGCTTAACCTCGTCGCGCTAGGGTGGTCCTCAAGAGGTCAGAAGACCGGACGGGGCTGAAAGCCATGGTGAGCGCAGCGGGGCAGGCGGGGGCGATGGTCATCGCCGCCTACGGCAAGGCGATGGGGGTCGTGCAACCGGCCGTCCAGGACGCATCGAAAGACGAGCCGGCGAAGAAGAGCCCCGAGGCCGAGGCGCTGGACCGCCTCAAGAGCGACATGCGCGCCAACCGCAAGACCCAGATCGGCGACGCCAAGGGCCGCGCCCGGGCCAAGCTGCAGCAGGTCATCGACAAGATGAAGATGCTGAAGAAGATCTACGCCAACGATCCCAAGGCGATGGCCAAGGCGCTGGCCGCCGTGGCCAAGGAGCTGCAGGGCGCGGTCAAGGACTACGGCAAGGCCGCCAAGGACGCCGGCGAGATGTTCAAGGCCGACTTCGCCGCCGCCCCTGACGCGTCCCTGACGCCGGACCAGCAGGCCTCGGCCCGCCAGGACCTGGAAGACCAGGCCAAGACCGAGGCCAGCGGCGACATGGATTTCATCAAGAACGTCCGCGGCCTCAGCAAGGCGCTGAAGGACGAGCTGCAGACCGCCAAGACCAAGGGCATCCTGACCCAGCCGGGCAAGTTCGAACGCTCCGACGAGGTCAAGGACGCCGAGGACGGGCTGAAGGAACTCGACCAGATGACCGAGGACCTGGACAAGCAGATCAGGCAGGACATGCCGCCGGGGAGTTTGATGAAGCTGGCGGCTTAGGCCGTACTCGCCCCCACCTGACCTCGCTTCGCGAGGTCTGTCCGCCCCCAGGCGGGGGCGGAGAAATCTATCCTCCCCCTTTGGGGGAGGGGGACCGCCGAAGGCGGTGGAGGGGCCTCACGCCCCCCGGAACGCCCGCTCGATCGCCGCGACGTCGATCTTCTTCATCGTCATCATCGCCTGGAACGCGCGGCCGGCGGCTTCGCGGTCCGGGCTGGTCGTCGCCTGGATCAGCTGCTTGGGCGTCACCTGCCACGAGAGGCCGAAGCGGTCCTTCAGCCAGCCGCACTGGCTCTCCTGGCCGCCGTCGGCCGTCAGGGCGTTCCAGTAGTGGTCGACCTCGTCCTGGCCGTCGCAGTCGATGACGAACGAGAAGGCCTCGGTGAGCTTGAAGGTCGGGCCGGCGTTCATGGCGGTGACCTTCTGGCCGTCGATCTCGAACTCGACGATCATCACCTTGCCGGTCTCGCCGCCCTCCTTGCCGTCGCCGGGATAGCGGGCGACGTGGTTGATCTTCGAATTCGGGAACACCGAGACGTACAGCTTGGCGGCGTCCTCGGCCTGGTGGTCGAACCACAGGAACGGCGTGATCTTGGGCATGGGGTTTCCTCCGTTATGGTGAGCCTAGGACGTCCGAGCGACAGCCGTTCCGACATCGTTTGAAGAAAGATTGGCAATCGCGCCGCGAAGATTGCCTGATCCTCCACATCGGCGGGAGGCCTCTAGGCTTGCCGCGCCCGGGACCCATCTTCATGCTCACCCCACAGCAAGGAGCTTTCCCATGAAGACGCGCAAACTCGGCGACGGCCTCGAGGTCTCGGCCATCGGTCTCGGCTGCATGGGCATGGGCCAGGTGTACGGCACCGCGCTCGACACCGCCGACGCCCACAAGGTGCTGGCCAAGGCCGTCGATCTGGGCGTGACCTTCTTCGACACCGCCGAGGTCTACGGCCCCTACGAGAACGAGATCCTGGTCGGCGCGGGCCTCAAGCCCTTCCGCGACAAGGTGGTGATCGCCACCAAGTTCGGCTTCGACATCGCGCCGGAAGGCACGGGCGAAGGCTTCTCGCGCATGCGCGGCGTCAACAGCCGCCCCGAGCACATCCGCGCCGTGGCCGAGGCCTCGCTGAAGCGCCTGGGCATCGAGACCATCGACCTCTTCTACCAGCACCGCGTCGATCCGAACGTGCCGATCGAGGACGTGGCCGGGACGGTCAAGGACCTGATCGCCGAGGGCAAGGTCAAGCATTTCGGCCTCTCGGAAGCCGGCGCGGCGACCATCCGCAAGGCCCATGCGGTGCAGCCGGTCGCGGCCCTGCAGAGCGAATATTCGCTGTGGTTCCGCGAGCTGGAGGCCGAGATCCTGCCGACCCTGCGCGAGTTGGGCATCGGTCTGGTGCCCTACAGCCCGCTGGGCCGCGGCTTCCTGACCGGCGCCCTGAAGAGCGACCTGGCCGACAACGACTTCCGCCGCAATCTGCCGCGGTTCCAGGGTGACGCTCTGGCCAAGAACCTCGGCCTGGTCGAGGCGCTGACCGCCATCGCCGGCGAGAAGGGCATCACGCCGGCCCAGCTGGCGCTCGCCTGGATCCTGCACCAGGGCGGCGACATCGCCCCGATCCCCGGCACCACCAAGATCGCTCGCCTGGAAGAGAACATCGGCGCCGTCGACGTCACCCTCTCAGCCGACGACCTGGCCCGTATCGCCGCGGCGGTGCCGGAGACGGCGATCGAAGGCGACCGCTACACGGCCGCCGGCATGGCGATGGTCGGCCGCTGATCCCGAGGTCCGGCGCGGCGCTCCGCCCGCGCCGGACCTTGTTCCTTTCGAGCGTGCGGGCGCCCCGCGAAAATAATTCGCCGACAAGCTGAGCCATTCCCACACTCGTGCGTTTGGGACGGAGCAACTGGGCAGTGGGGCGCTCGGAGACGATGGCGGACGGATATCACACGACGGACCAGACGACGGGGATCGACCCCGCGGTGGCGCACGTCTTCGTCACCGAAGAGCTGGACACCCGGCCGGTCAAGCCGGCCGATCACCTGCGCGAGAAGCAGGCCATCCAGGACCTGGCCATGCGCATGGCCGACCAGCCCGAGCAGGTGCTGCCGCGCTTCGTCGACCTGGCCATGGAACTGACCGGCGGCGTCTCGGCGGGGCTCAGCCTCTACGAACCTGAACCGGCGCCCGGCGTCTTCCGCTGGCGCTATCTGCGCGGCAGCCTCGCGCCGTTCGAGCAGGCCATCACCCCGCGCAATTTCAGCCCCTGCGGCGTCACCCTGGACCGCAACGGCCCGACGCTCTCGCGCCATCCCGAGCGGGTCTATGACTGGATCGTCGAGGCGGGCATCACCGTGCCCGAGGTGATGCTCGTGCCCTTGAGTTTCGGCGGCTGCCTGCCGATCGGCACTCTGTGGATCGTCTCCGAGAAAGAGGGCTGGTTCGACGCCGGCCACGCCCGCTCGATGACCGAACTGGCGGCCTTCCTCGGCATCGCCCTGCGGATGCTGGACAGCGAACGCCAGTTGCAGGCCGCGCTGGAGGAGCAGGAGACCCTGACCAAGGAGATGAGCCACCGGGTCAAGAACCTGTTCGCCATCACCGACGGCATGATCCGCGGCACGGCCCGCACCGCCGCCGACAAGACCGAGATGGCGCAGGCGCTATCGGGCCGGCTGCACGCCCTGGCCAACGCCCACACCCTGGTCAGCCGCAAGCTGCACGAAGTGGGCCGGGCCCCTCGCGCCGGCGACATCGGCACGCTGATCCAGGCGGTGGTGGCCCCGCACGAACACGCCGACCTCAGCCAGCCGTCGCGGTTCTCGCTGGAAGGGCCGCACGTGGCCTGCGGCGACCATGCGATCAACGGCGTCGCCCTGGTCTTCCACGAGATGACCACCAACGCGATCAAGTACGGCGCGCTGTCGAACGAGCACGGACGGGTCGATGTCCGCTGGACGCTTGAGGGCGATCTGCTGAACCTGAGCTGGCGGGAGCATGACGGGCCGGCCGTGACGGGCGCGCCCGCGTCCAAGGGCTTCGGCAGCGCCCTGGTCCGCAACACCGTCGCCGGCCAGTTCGGCGGCAGTGTCGACTATGACTGGGCGCAGAGCGGCCTCAGCGTGGCCATGCGCCTGCCCCTGGCCAAGGTGGCGCTCTAGGCCGCCAGCCTGCTGACACAATAGGGCTCCTGCCGCCGCAAGTTCCGGGCGGCGTCGCGGTCGAACGCGGCGTAGGCGCAATGTCGCCGACCCGGGAGGAGCCCCATGCACTCGACCATCCTGCGCGCCGTCCTGGCCGCGCTCGCGACCTTCCTGCTGGCGCCGCCGGTCCATGCTCACGTCGAGCGGCAGTCCCTCGATGAAGCCTGGTGGACCGGGCCGCTGCTGGCCTCCGGGGCCTCGACCCTGCCCAAGGGCCACGTGCTGATCGAGCCCTATCTCTACGACGCCAAGCCGTTCGGGCGGTTCGACGCCGACGGCAAGCGGCAAAGCGCGGCGGACGAGGACAATATCGGCTCGTCCTCGTACCTGCTGTACGGGGTCACCGACACCCTGACGGCCGGCTTCATCCCGCACCTGGGCTATCGCCGGGCCGGTGGGCGCTGGAGCCAGGGGCTGGGCCTCGGCGACCTGACCGCCCAGGCGCAATATCGGCTGCTGAAGTACGAGCAGGGCGGCCGCACACCGACCGTCTCGCTGATGCTGCAGGAGAACCTGCCGATCGGTCGCCACGACCGGCTGGACAAGCGTCCGAACGACGGCTTCGGCAGCGGGGCCTACGCCACGACGGTGGGGCTGAACTCGCAGTATCCGTTCTGGCTGCCCAACGGCCGCATCCTCCGCACGCGGTTGAACGTCGCCTACACCCGCTCGGACCGGGCCAAGGTGCGGGGCGCCAGCGTCTACGGCACGGGGGCGGGCTTCACCGGCAAGGCCCAGCCGGGCGACAGTGTCCTGGCCAACCTGGCGTTCGAATACAGCATGACCCAGAACTGGGTGGCGGCGCTGGACGTCGCCTGGCAGCGCGACGCCTCGACCAAGGTGACAGGGCTGCTGAACGGCGCGGCGTTCGAGCGCCGCTACCCGGTCAGCAAGGCGCTGATCCTGGCCCCGGCGGTCGAGTACAACTTCAACAGCCAGGTCGGGGTGATCGTCGGCGCGCGGATCGTCCCGGCGGGGCGGAATACGACCGCCTCGGTGACGCCGGCGGTGGCGGTGAACTACGTGCTCTGAGGAGCGCCCCCTCCGTCACGTCGCGTATCCGCGCCGATCCACCTCCCCCGCAGGCGGGGGAGGAGAAGAAGCTCCTCACCCGTGAAACGGGGGAGGTGGCGCGCTGCGGATACGCAGCGTGACGGAGGGGGCGCTCCTGGGCCCTTGATCGCCACCGCCCGATCCGCCCAAACTCCGCTCCATGGCCGCCAATCCGCTCCGCACGCTCGATTCCTTCGAACTCCTGAAGCTGGGCAAGGCCTCGGTCACTGTCGGAGGCTTGGCCGCCGGGGTGCTGATCGTCGCCGCCGCGCTGTTCGCCGCGCGGCTCAGCGCGGCCGGTCTGCGCAGGCTGCGCGAGCGGGCCGCCGGGGACGCCGCCTCGCTCTACATCGTCGAGAAGGTCCTGACCTACGGCCTGGTGGTCATCGGGGTGACGGTGGGCCTGTCGACCATGGGCCTGGACCTCACCTCGCTGGCGGTGTTCGCCGGGGCCGTGGGTGTCGGTGTCGGCCTGGGCCTGCAAGGCATCATCAAGGACTTCGCCTCTGGGGTCAGCCTGGTGTTCGAGCGGCTGGTGGCGGTGGGCGACTTCGTCGAGCTGCCCAATGGCGGGCGGGGCGTGGTCCATGAGATCGGCCCGCGCGCCACGCGCATCCGCACCAACGACAGCACCGACATCATCGTGCCCAACTCGGTGCTGGTGAACGACCAGGTGATCAACTGGACCCTGCGCAACACCAACCGCCGCCTGCGGGTGCCGTTCGTCACCGCCTTCGGGGCCGACAAGACCAAGGTCCGCGAGGCGGTGCTGAAGGCCGCCAAGGCCGCGCCCTACACCTCGCCCGACGACGCCGTGCGCCGGGCCCAGGTCTGGCTGGTCGGCTATGGCGAGAGCAGCCTGAAGTTCGAGCTGGTGGTCTGGCCGACGGTCGAGGCCGTGCGCCGGCCGGCGGCGATCTACGCGGCCTATACCTGGCTGATCGACGACGCCCTGCGCGGGGCCGGGATCGAGATCCCCTATCCGCAGCGCGACATCCGCGTACGCGGCCTGTTCGGCGAGGAGGGCGAGGACGCCCTGACCAGCCTGCGCCTGGAACCCGCCGCCCGTCGCCGCAAGGCCGCCAAGGCGGTCAAGCCCGACTCCAGCAACGACGCCGCCGCCGACCTCGAGCGCGAGGATCCGGACGAGATGCCCCAACCGCCTCAGCCCAAGCCCGTCCCGCCCAAGCCTTGACCTCGATGCCGCGCCGCCGCAGGGTCTTCGCAACTGCGAAATAAAAACATGCGGGGAGACGGACGATGAAGACGCCGCGCGGCTTTTTCAAACCCTTGGCGATCGGCGCGCCGACGCCCTATCGGGAACTCCCCGCCCGCGTCGAGCGGATGATCCACTTCGTGCCGCCGCACCTGGACAAGGTCCGCGCCAAGGTCCCAGAGATCGCCCCGACCGTCGACGTCATCCTGGCCAATCTGGAGGACGCCATCCCCGCCGACGCCAAGGGCGCTGCCTTGGCGGGCCTGGTGGCCATGTCGCGCGAGGTCGACTTCAAGGCCCTGGGCGTCGGCTTCTGGACGCGGATCAACTGCCTGAACTCGCCCTGGCACCTGGATGAGGTCGCCACCATCGTCGAGAAGGCCGGCGACAAGATCGACGTGATCATGGTCCCCAAGGTCGAGGGGCCGTGGGACATCTTCTACATGGACCAGCTGCTGGCCTCGCTGGAGGCCAAGCACGGGGTGACCCGGCCGATCCTGCTGCACGCCATCCTGGAGACGGCCGAGGGCGTGATGAACGTCGAGGCCATCGCCGCGGCCAGCCCCCGGATGCAGGGGATTTCGCTGGGGCCGGCGGACCTGGCGGCCAGCCGGGCGATGAAGACGACGCGGGTCGGCGGCGGGCATCCGGGGTATCGGGTGATCGAAGATCCGCATGCGGATGGTTCGTCGCGGGCGTCCGTGCAGCAGGACCTCTGGCACTATACCTTCGCCAAGATGGTCGACGCCTGCGCCGCCCACGGCATCAAGCCATTCTACGGCCCGTTCGGGGCGATCGACGATCCGGTGGCGTGCGAGCAGCAGTTCAGGAACGCGTTCCTGATGGGGTGCGCCGGGGCGTGGAGCCTGCACCCCAGCCAGATCGAGATCGCCAAGCGGGTGTTCAGCCCGGACCCGGCGGAGGTGGCCTTCGCACGGAAGATCCTGGAGGCCATGCCGGACGGCACGGGCGTGGCGATGATCGACGGCAAGATGCAGGATGACGCGACCTGGAAGCAGGCCAAGGTGATGGTCGACTGCGCGCGGCAGATCGCCGGGAAGGATGCGGAGTATAAGGCGCTGTATGGATTCTGAGGCCGGATCGTCCGAGCGTTGGCCGCGAACGCTCTACCGCTATCTGGACTACGGATGGGGTGGTTGGCTGGCCGTTCTCGCGGCCGGCGCGGGATCCGTGGTCTGGACGGGATACAACCTCTTCCAGGTGGTGACGCGGGGCGCGGTCTTCGTGCCGATGCCGGGGCGACATAGCCCTGTCCCGCCGCACTGGGCGTCCTGGGCATCCGCGCCGGCCGAGGTCGTGCTGTGGACGGGTCTGGACCTCGTCTGGCTCGCCCTGGGCGCCATCCTGACCTTCGCCGCGATCCTGTGGTTCGCGGGCGAAGCGCGGAAGGGGGTGTAAGCGGGGGCTAGCCCCCTCCACCGCCGTTCGGCGGTCCCCCTCCCCCAAGAGGGGGAGGAGAGGAAGCTCGCCGCGAGGGCGGCGCTTCCTTCTCCGCCCCGTTTGGGGGCGGACAGACCTGCGCAGCAGGTCAGGTGGGGGCCTGTGCGGCGGTTAGTCCTCGCCCCCCACCGTCGTGATCACCCGCGCCCCGGTCGTCAGCATCTTGTGGATCGGGCACCGCTCGGCGATCTCGAACAGCCGCTCGCGCTGTTCCTCGTTGAGGTTGCCCTCGATCGTGATCACCCGCTCGAACCGCTCGGGCGGGACCACATCGGCGTCGTAGTGGCTGAACACCTCGACGTGCATCCCCGAGACGTCCCAGTTCTTGCGGTTGGCGTAGAGGCGCAAGGTCATGGTGGTGCAGGCGGCGAGGCCCGCGGCGACCAGTTCGTGCGGGTCGGGGCCGAGGTCGAGGCCGCCTTGCGCCACCGAGACGTCGGCGACGATGGTCGAGGGGCCGGCCGTGACGAAGGTCTGCAAGGCCCCGCTGCCGGTGTCGGTGGCGGTGGCGAACGGGCGGGTGGGGGCTTCGGTCATGGCGGGGGTCCTCTCGGCGACGCGGCGAAACTCGCCCTTCCTAACCTGCCCCGCAAGGCCGCGCTTGGACGTTTAGGCCGGAGCCAGCACGAAGTCCGGCTCGTGGTCCGGCCCCAGGGTGATCGAGGCGCGCGGGATCACCGGCCGGTCGCTGGCCATCGACACCTCGAACCGCGCCAGGACGCTGGCCAGCACGATCTGCGCCTCGGCCAGGGCGAAGCCCGCCCCGATGCAGATGCGCGGCCCGGCCCCGAACGGCATGAAGGCCTCGATGCTCCAGGGATGGGCGTGGTCGATGAAGCGGTCGGGGCGGAAGGCGGTCGGGGCCTCCCACAGCTTGCGGTGCCGGTGCATGACCCACGGGCTGATCGTGACCATGCAGCCTGGAACGACCTCGCAGCCGGCGACCACGTCGGCCTCTTGCGCCTGGCGGGCGATCATCGGCGCGGTGGGATAGAGCCGCAGGGTCTCGAACAGCACCGAGCGGAGCAGCGGCCAGGCCTTGAGGTCATCCAGGCTGGTCACCTTCTCGGCCGGGAAGGCGACGACCTCGGCCCGGACGCGGTCCTGCGTCGCCGGATCGAGCGCCAGCAGATAGGTCGCCCAGAACAGCAGCCGCGAGGTGGTCTCGAAGCCGGCGGCCAGCATCGAGCTGCACTGGTCGCGGATCTCCTGATCGGGCAGGGGCGAGCCGTCCTCGTTGCGCGCGGCCAGCAGGCGGTCGAGCATGTCGAGCACATCCGGGTGCGGGTTGCTGCGCCGCTCCCCGATCAGCGCGTCCACCGCCTTGAACCACTGCGCGCCCATCCGCCGCCGGTCGCCGTCCAGGAAGGTCAGATCGTCGGCGCCCTTGGCCATGAAGTCGAAGAGCTTGAAGTGGGCCGGGCCTTCCATGTAGCGGCGGGCGAGATCGGCCAGCACAGCGCCCCCGGCGTCGGCGCGGCGCGAGAACAGGGCGCGTAGCACGGCGTCCAGCGTGGCGCGGTGGAAGTGCTGGGCGAGGTTGGCGCGGTCCCGACCCTCCAGCGCCTCGACCAGGCCCGCGCCGGCGGCGACGAAGTGGGGCAGCAGGCCGCCGGTTGCGGCGGGGGTGAAGACGGGGGCCAGGCTCTTGCGCTGGCGCCGCCAGGTTTCGCCCTCGGACATCAGCACGCCCTCGCCGACCAGGGGCTTGAGCGACCGGGCGGCCTTCACCGGCCGCATGTATTTGGGCGAGGTCAGGACGTGGCGCGCGCCGGCGGGGTCGTTGAGGAACAGGCCCGGCTGACCCATAAACATGTAGGGCGTGGCCAGGCTCTCATAGTCCTCCTCGCAATAGGCCCCGATCAGGCTGCGGCCCATCTCCCAGGCCACGCGGAACTGGCCCAGCGGGGTGACGCCCAGCGGACTCGCATGGATCTTCGGCGCGGGAGGAATGAGCGGCGCGGAAAGGACAGTCGTGTCCATGAGGCGGCCTTCCGGTATGCGGGACCCTTTTTGGATCCCTACCGGAAGCGGAGCTTAGGCGCGCTCAGGTTGCGATGCAATAATTCATCGCTTGAAGAAAACTAAGCGGCCACGGCCCGAAGCGGCGAGATATCGAACACCCGCTGCGATCCGCGCCAGACTTCGACGAAGTCACAGCGGCGGTGCATGTCCAGTAGTTCGAAAGCTCTCGCGCGCGCCGCAGAGTCGTCGGCGCAGGGCGTGACGTCGAAACGGGGGACCGAGCCATCGGACTCGACGCAGAAAAAGGTAAACACCTGCATGGGCACTATGCGCTCTCTACAGGCGGGGCCGCGCACGTTCGATGGCGGGGGCCGCGGGGGCGCAAGTCGTCTTCCGCGACCTGCTACAAAACAACGTAGGACTCTTTGTCGCGATTCACCAGAGCAGAGAGTCTCGATTCGAGACTCACCTGTGAACCGCACCTTCGAGCCTGTGGATAAAACCCGGCTGATTCATGACGGTTCCCGGCCTGAATCTGGCCCCTTTCCCTTGAGGGATTCCGCCACTAGGTTCGCACCCTTTCATCAACGGCGACGTTTAAGAGTCCATGGCCGCCCATTATCTCGATTTCGAACGCCCAATCGCTGACCTGGAAAGCAAAATCGAGGAGCTGAGCAAGCTCTCCGAGACCGCTGGACCGGGTGCGTTCGACCTCGAGATCCAGGCTCTGCGCGACCGCGCGCAGGAGCTGCGCAAGGAGGCCTACGCCAACCTCGACGCGTGGCAGAAGACGATGGTCGCGCGGCATCCGCAGCGGCCTCACCTGCGTGATTATGTCGCGGGTCTGATCGACGAGTTCGTCGAGCTGCGCGGCGACCGCAAGTTCGCCGACGACCAGGCGATTGTCGGGGGCCTGGGCCGGTTCCGCGGCCAGCCGGTCGTGGTCATGGGCCACGAGAAGGGCCACGACACCACCACGCGCCTGAAGCACAACTTCGGCATGGCCCGCCCGGAAGGCTACCGTAAGGCCGTCCGCCTGATGGACATGGCCGAGCGCTTCAGCCTGCCGGTCATCACCTTCGTCGACACCGCCGGCGCCTATCCGGGCCTCGGCGCCGAGGAGCGCGGCCAGGCCGAGGCCATCGCCCGCTCGACGGAACGCTGCCTCACGCTCGGCACCCCGATGGTCGCCACGATCGTCGGCGAAGGCGGCAGCGGCGGGGCCATCGCCCTGGCCGGCGCCAACCGCGTGCTGATCCTGGAACACTCGATCTATTCGGTGATCTCGCCGGAAGGCGCGGCCTCGATCCTGTGGCGCGATGGCGCCCGGGCCAAGGACGCGGCGACCAACATGCGCATCACCGCCCAGGACCTGATCAAGCTGGGCATCGTCGACCGCATCATCGAAGAGCCCGCCGGCGGCGCGCACTCCAACAGCGACGTGGCCATCCAGGCGGTCGGCGACGCGGTCGAGGACGAGCTGAAGGCCATGGCCCACATGAGCGCCGAGCAGCTGAAGAAGCAGCGCGCCGAACGCTTCTACGCCATCGGCCGCGCGGGCCTGCAGTAGGTCGAAATTCCTGGCCGGCGGATGTCACGTCCGCCGGGCCTGCCTCGTCTTGTCTCCAGAAGGGCCTCCTCCCCAGGCCCCGAACGGAGCTTAAGACCATGGGCGACGCCGCCGCCTTCCGCCACGACCAGAACATCCCCGAGGTCTACAAGGCCTTCCTCGCCGCCGAGATGGCGATCCGCACCGCGGGCATCCCGTCAGCGCTGAAGCACCTGATCTATCTGCGCGTCTCGCAGCTGAACGACTGCGCCTACTGCGTGAAGATGCACAGCCACGAGGCCCGCGAGGACGGCGAGACCAATGCGCGCCTCGACCGCCTGGTCGTCTGGCGTCACGTCGAGGACTACACCGCCGCCGAAAAGGCGGCTCTCGCCTGGGCCGAGGCCCTGACCAAGCTGCCCCAGCCCGAAGGTTTCGCGCCGCTGCGCGCCGCTCTGCGCGAGCACTGGACCGACCAGCAGGCCAGCGCCCTGACCGCCATCGTCGCCCAGATCAACCTCTGGAACCGCCTGGGCGTTTCGAGCCACTAGCTGACGCGGCGGCGAGCACGCTAGGGTGGAGCGCCTTTCTGGAGCCCGCCCGATGAACCGCGCCCTCGCCGTCGTGACCGCCCTGCTGCTGGCCGCGCCCCATGCCGCGCTGGCCCAGGCCAAGAAGCCGGTCTCGGTCTATGACCGCTGCCTGAAGGGGCCGACCGGCCGCACCCAAGTCGGCATGCAGCAGTGCGCGGCCGACGAGACCGCGCGCCAGGACGCCCGCCTGAACCGCAACTACAAGGCCATCCTCGACCAGCTGGACAGCACCGACGACAAGGACGCGGTCCGCAACGCCCAGCGCGCCTGGATCGCTTTCCGCGACGCCGACTGCGCCAGCTATGTCAGCATGACCTGGGGCACGATGTCCCGGCTGGAGGGCGCCCAGTGCCTGACCGACCGCACCCAGGAGCGCGCCGACCAGCTGGAGGACTTCCTGACGAACCATTCGCTGAAGGTCCCGAAATAGAGCCTCTTGCCTGACCCTACGGTCACCCTCGCATAGTCCCTGAAAACCAGAGGGAGCGACCGCGTCATGGCCATCAAGACCCGTTTCACCGAGATGTTCGGCGTCGAGCACCCGATCGCCCAGGGCGGCATGCAGTGGGTCGGCAAGGCTGAGCTGGTCTCCGCCGTCGCCAACGCCGGGGCGCTGGGGTTCCTGACCGCCCTGACCCAGCCGACGCCCGAAGCGCTGGCCAAGGAGATCGCCCGCACCCGGGAGATGACCGACAAGCCGTTCGGGGTGAACCTGACCATCCTGCCGGCCATGACCCCGCCGCCCTATGCCGAGTACCGGGCGGCGATCATCGAGAGCGGGATCAAGATCGTCGAGACCGCCGGCTACAAGCCGCAGGAGCACGTCGACGACCTCAAGGCCCATGGGGTCAAGGTGATCCACAAGTGCACCGCCGTCCGCCACGCGCTCAGCGCCGAGCGGATGGGCGTCGACGCCATCTCGATCGACGGCTTCGAGTGCGCCGGCCACCCAGGCGAGGACGACATCCCTGGCCTGATCCTGATCGCGGCCGCCGCCGACAAGGTGAAGATCCCCATGCTGGCCTCGGGCGGCATCGCGGACGCGCGCGGCCTGGTGGCGGCCCTGGCCCTGGGCGCCGACGGGGTCAACATGGGCACCCGCTTCTGCGTCACCCAGGAGGCCCCGATCCCGATGGCCTTCAAGGAGCAGATGGTCGCCAACGACGAGCGCCAGACCGACCTGATCTTCCGCACCCTGCACAACACGGCCCGGGTGATGCGCAACGCCGTCAGCCAGGAAGTCGTGCAGATCGAGCGGGCCGGCGGCGCCAAGTTCGAGGACGTCGCCCACCTGGTCGCCGGCACGCGCGGCCGCGACGCCCTGGCCAAGGGCGACACCGACGGCGGCATCTGGAGCGCGGGGATGGTGCAGGGGCTGATCCACGACGTGCCGACGGTGCGGGAGCTGGTGGATCGGATCGTGGCGGAGGCGGAGGTGCTGATCCGCCAGCGGCTGGCGGGGATGGCGGGGATGGTGGGGTAGGGCGCAGGGCCCCTCCACCGCCTTCGGCGGTCCCCCTCCCCTAAAAGGGGGAGGAGAGAGCCTCCCGGGCGGAGCAGGTGGCTCCCTCTCCGCCCCGCTTGGGGGCGGACAGACCTGCGCAGCAGGTCAGGTGGGGGCCTGTGCCGAGCCAATCGCCCGCGCCAGCGCCGTCAGCCGGTTCCGCACCGGTCCCGACGGTAGCCGCAGGAACGCCTCCGCCAGGGCTGGCCCGTCCGGCGTGGCGATCATCTCGGCGACCAGGTCGCGGCCCCGGCCGTCGTCCGGGTTCTCAGGCTCGGGCAAACCCTCGAAGAACCGCGCCACCGGCAGGTCCAGCACCAGCGACAGGGCGTGCAGGGCTGAGGCGCTGATGCGGTTGGTCCCGCGCTCGTACTTCTGCAGCTGCTGGAAGCTGAGCCCCAGCCGGCCGGCCACCGTCGCCTGGGTCAGCTGCAGCGCCCGGCGACGCGCCCGCAGCACCTGGCCGACATGGCGGTCGACGGGGTGGACGCCCGAAGCGCCCTCTAGACGGATAGCTTGACGACCCATGCGTGCGATCCTCGACCTCGACGCGAAAAATACACACTGAAGGTGTGTAGATGCGGGAAGCGACCAAGGCAAGGGTCGCGCGTGTCCGACGATCCCGACCTGACCGCCCTGGGGCGTGAAATCCGCGACCGCCGCAAGGCCCGCAACCTCAGCCAGGAAGCCCTGGCCGAGCTGGCCGGACTGCACCGCAACTATGTCGGCCTGCTGGAGCGCGGCGAGCGCAACCCCAGCGCCACCACCCTGTTCCAGCTGGCCCGCGCCCTGGGCGTGCGGCTATCCGAGCTGGTCGGCAAGCTCTAGTCCTCGTCCATCGCCGACAGCAGGTCGCCGACGGCCACGTCCAGCGCTCGGGCCAGCCGCACCACGGTCGCGTAGTCAGGATCGCGCTCACCTGCCTCGATCGCCGACAGCGCCTCCGCCTCGACCCCAGCCGCTTGCGCCAACCAGGCCGCGCTCAGCCGCGCCGCCTGCCGGCGCTCGCGGATCCTTCCACCCAGCCTCTGCAGCGGAGATGGCGCGTTCATGGAATGTTCTAGTCATGGGCGAGTGGCGGCGTCAACTCGCCTTTTGGGCCTGAGCCGCTAGGAGGCCAGCAGCCCGGCCTTCAGCGTCTTGCGGTCCAGCTTGCCGACGGCGGTCTTGGGGATCGCCTGGGCGAAGACCACGCGGTGGGGCTTCTTGTACGAGGCGATCTGGCCGGCGACGTGGGCGACCAGCTCGGCCTCGTCCTCCGCATGGCCCGGCCGGAGCACCACGACGGCGGTCACCGCCTCGACCCACTTGTCGTCGGGCAGGCCCACCACGGCGGCCTCCAGCACGGCCGGGTGGCCGGTCAGGGCGTCCTCGACCTCGCGCGGATAGATGTTGTAGCCGCCCGAGATGATCATGTCCGAGGTGCGGTCGCGCAGGTGCAGCAGGCCGGCCGCATTGAACACCCCGACGTCGCGGGTATGGACCCAGCCCTCGGCGTCGAAGGTCTGGGCGGAGAGCTCCGGCGCGTCGAAATAGCCGGCCGCCGCCGTCGGCGAGCGCACCAGGATCTCGCCGGCCTGACCCGGTTCGACATCGCGGCCCGTCTCGTCGACGAGCCGGATCTCGACGTCCGCCGCCGGCCGCCCGCAGGCGCCCAGCTGCTCGCCGTGATGGTCCTCGGGCCGCAGCACGGCGATGCACAGCGGGACCTCGGTCTGGCCGAAATACTGCCAGAACTTGTCCTGGCCGAACCGCGCGATGGCCCGCTGGATCACCGCGCGCGGCATCGGCGAGGCGCCGTAGATGATCCGCTGCAGCGACGAGACGTCGGCGGTCTCCAGGGCGGGGTGCTCCAGCAGCATCTGCAGCATGGTCGGCACCAGGTTGATCGCCGTGACCCGGTGGCGGGCGATGGCGTCCAGGAAGCTCTCGGGCGCGAACCCGGGCAGCACCACGCTGCGCCCGCCGCGCAGCCACAGCGGCAGGACGAACGTGCCGCTGGCGTGGATCAGCGAGGCCGCATGCAGCATCGCGTCGTCGGGCCCGGCCGGGAACAGGTTCAGCAGCACGTTCCGGCAGATCGCCGCATACGAGGCCTGCGTGTGCTGGGCCGCCTTCAGCACCCCGGTGGTGCCGGAGGTGTAGAGCGTGATGATCACGTCTTCCGGCCGCGCGTCGCTGGGCGGGGCGGTGGGGTCTTGCGACTGCGCCAGGGCCAGCAGGTCGGTTTCCAGGTGCAGGCAGACGAGGTCCGGCCGCAGGGCCTTCAGCGCGGCCGCCCGCTCGGCCAGGTCCGGCCCGAACACCAGCACCCCGCACCGCGCTTCATCCAGCATCCGCGCGTGCTCGGGCGCCGACAGGCGGGCGTTGAGCGGCACCCGGTTCACCCCGGCCTTCACGCAGGCGAAGTCCAGCGGGACGGCGTGGAGGCCGTTGTTGATCAGCAGGGCCACGCGGTCGCGCGGCGCGACGCCGGACGCGTGGAGGGCGTGGGCCAGCCTGTTCGCGAGGGTGTCGACCTCGGCGAAGGTCAGGGACTGGTCGCCGGCCACGACGGCGATGCGGTCGGCGTGCTGAAGAGCGCCGCGCGCGATGAGGTCCAGGCAGATAGGGCCGTGGGACATGGGCGTGGGCCTCCCGTTTGTTCTCGTTGCCGGTGAGGTTGGACGGCGGGGGAGGGAGCGGCAAGGGGGTGGGGCTATACCCTCAATAATTGTATCCTTAACAATGCTCTTTATAATTGACTGATCGGCGACACTCGCGCACGCTCGGGGCGTCATTCAAAGAGCCCATGACCGTCGACAAGAGACGCCTCGCGCCTTTCGTCGATCCGACGACGGAATTCCATTCTCCGCGCCAAAGCCTTCGCCCCGATCGCCAGATCATCGTGGCGGATAGCATGGCCACGTCAGGACATCGGCTCGGCGAGTGCTTGTTGGTTGCTTGAACCTGGCCCGGCCTTCGATGCGGAAGCGGCGCCAGCCCATGCCCAGGGAGGGGCCAAGACATGTCCACGCCGCAAACCGCCCAGATCTACATCACCAACACCACCGACGGCACGGCCGACATCACCCTGTGGCACCAGAACTCGGACTACGGCAAGCAGCAGGCCAGCTGGACCGCGAAGCCCGGCCAGACGGTCGGTCCGCTGACGGTGAACTTCAACACCGGCTTCGGCTCGTTCTCGGTGCTGGACTACTGGGCCTGCGAGATCAAGGTCACCGGCGGCTCGCATCCCGGCCTGTTCGAGAGCACCGGCGTGCTGGAATACAGCGACTGGAAGGAATGCCAGCTGCAGAAGGCCGACGCCGGCAAGTCGCTGACCTTCGCGGTCAGCAGCCATACCTTCAAGATCAACCTGGCCTCGGGCGGGACCTCGACGCCGATGAACCCCGTCGACCGGGCGCAGGCCCAGATCGCGGTGAAGAACACCTCGTCCAGCACGGCGACGGTCACGCTGTTCCACAGCAACAGCACCGACGGGACCCAGAGCGCCACCTGGACCCTGGGGCCGAACCAGACGTCGCCCGCCTTGACCGTCTACTTCCGCCTGGGCCTGAACGTCGCCTGGGCGCTGGACTACTGGGCGCTGAAGATGGTGATCGCCGACGGCGCGCAGGCCGGCGTCTACTACAGCGCCGGCTCGCTGACGGACGCCAACTGGAAGGAGTGCCAGCTGCAGAAGGCCGACACCGGCAAGAGCATGACGTTCAGCGCCGACACCGGCCAGTTCAACATCAACCTGGTCTCCGGCGGGACCTCGACCGCCATGAAGCGGATCGGTCCGTACACCCCGGTCGACAACGTCTTCGTGCTGATGCTGGAGAACCACTCGTTCGACAACATGTTCGCGGCCTCGGGGATCCCCGGCCTGAAGGTGGCCAACTCCACCAACCTCAACACCTATCAGAGCAAGAACTACTACTTCAGCTCGCCGGCCCCGGCGGCCATGCCCACCGATCCGGGCCACGAGTTCGCCGACGTGCTGGAGCAGTTGTGCGGCCTGACCGCCGCCCAGCAGCACAAGCCCTGGACGCCCTATCCCACGTGCGTCAACGAGGGTTTCGTCTCGAACTACGCCACGACCCGGACCGAGATCACCTCGGGCAATCCCGACCTGCCGCCGCAGGACGACTGGGGCGACGTCATGAAGGGCCTGAACACCCGGACCCAGCTGCCGGTGCTGTACCAGCTGGCGACCACCTTCGCGATCTGCGACCAGTGGTACTCGTCGCTTCCCGGCCCGACCTGGCCGAACCGCTTCTTCGTGCACGGCGCCTCGTCGGCCGGTTGGGCGGACTCGCCGACCTGGCAGATCGGCAAGTGGGAGGCGCCCGGCGGCGGCTTCACCTATCCCAGCGGCAAGTCGATCTTCGACAAGGTCTCGGACAAGGGCCTGAAGTGGCGGATCTATGTCGACCCGAACGGGCCGGTGCTGGGCGGGGTGCCGCAGGTCTCGTCGCTGAAGGGCGTCACCTACGGGATCAACACCAATTCGCTGGGCGGCTTCGCCCAGGACCTGCAGGGGCCCTATCCCTACAGCTACACCTTCATCGAGCCGAACTACGGCGACATCACCGACGGGTCGTACCGGGGAGGCTCGTCGCAGCACCCGATGGACTCCGTGGCCGGCGGCGAGGCGCTGATCAAGACGGTCTATGAGGCCATCCGCAACTCGCCGGCCTGGTCGCGCAGCCTGCTGGTCATCACCTATGACGAGCACGGCGGGTTCTATGACAGCGTCGAGCCGCCGGCCGCCCCGCCGCCCAATGACGGCTCGCCCAACGACCTCTCGATCAATTCGGGCGGCTTCCTGTTCGACCGCTACGGGGTGCGGGTGCCGGCGGTGATCGTCTCGCCGCTGATCCCTAAGGGCGTGGTCGACCCCACGCTCTACGACCACGCCTCGGTCTCGTCGACGCTGAACGCCCTGTTCGGCACCGGCTTCATGACCCAGCGCGACACCAAGGCCAACAACCTGGTCCACCTGATGTCGCTGACCCAGGCGCGCACCGACTGCCCGACGACGCTGAACGATCCCAGCTCGACCTTGGCGACGCCGGCTCCGGCGCTGACGACGCTGGAGGCCGACGCGCCCCTGCCGCAGACGGGCAACGGGGTCGGCATCCTGCAGGCCATGGTCAAGACCGACATCACCCTGACGCGCGGCGATCCCGACGAGATCGCGGCCATCCAGGCCAGGGTCGCGGCCATCACGACGGTCGGCGAGGCCGACGCCTACGCCACCGAGGTGGCGGCCAAGGCCAGGGTGGCCGGCGCGGCGCTGGAGGCCGCCTCCGTCGCGCCCCCGCCGCTTCGCCAGGGTTAGGACCGGCTCCGGGCGGGGCGGTGGAGGTTGTCGCCTCTACCGCCCCATCACCCCCTGGAACCGCGCGTAGTCCACCGCATCCAGCCGCTCCGCCCGAGCCCTCATGCAATCGGCGTCGTGGGTCTCGAACCGCGACACGCCCGCCGCCCTCAGCGCCGCGTCGATCGGGGCGATCGCCCGCACCCAGTCGATCGTCCGGTCGCCGCCCGGAGACAGGCGCGCCACGCGCTTGTCCGGGAAGGCGACGTCGTAGTTCAGGTGGTGGACGTAGTAGCGCCCGCCTCGGCGGTGGTGGCGTTCCTCGGTGATGCAGCTGGTCATCACCCGGGTGGCCTGGCTCCAGGCGAGGCGGTCGACGGTGACCCCGTCCTGGATCCACTCGGGACCGGCTTCGGTGGCCAGCGCGATGCGGCGGCCGTAGGCCAGGTGCTCGACCAGACCGGCCAGGCCGATCAGGCCGCAGAGGGCGAAGGTCAGGGACAGGCGCTGGTTCAGCGGCAGCTTGGGCACGACCTGGCGCCAGGCGAGGCCCCAGGCGCCGGGCAGCACGGCCAGCGGCAGGAACGGGACCAGCCACACCCAGCCGGTCAGGGCGGGCTCGTCGCGCCAGTGGATCAGGTGGTCGGGCCGCGCGGCCAGCATGCCCATGACCCGCAGGTTGCCGTCGCGCCAGAAGAGCGCGAGCAGCGCCAGGCCGCCCAGGACCAGGATCATCGTCAGCAGGAGGCCGCTGGCCTGATCGAAGATGTCTTCGTCTTCCATGGGGGGAGGATGACGATCTCAGGTTGAGATATGCTTGCGCTGGGCCCCTCCACCGCCATTCGGCGGTCCCCCTCCCCCAAAGGGGGAGGAGACTCATTTCTCCGCCCCGTTTGGGGGCGGACAGACCTCGCGTAGCGAGGTCAGGTGGGGGCCTGTGCTGAGTTACCGCCGCTTCTTCCGGAACTCTTCGGCCTTCTCCTGGCGGATCTCCGCCCGCAGGCGCTTCGGCGCGGACTTGTCCACCTCATCGCCCGTCGCCGACAGCACCTCGTTGGCGAACTCCAGATCCATCAGCTTCATCCGCTTGATCTCGTCGCGCAGCCTGGCCGCCGTCTCGAACTCCAGGTTCGCCGCGGCCTCGCGCATCTTGGCTTCCAGGTCCTTGAGCGCGGCCTTGAAGTTGTCGCCGTTGAACGGGCGGTCGTCGGTCTCGGACATGCCCATCGGCACCAGCACGCGGTCGCCGCGCTCGTAGGGGCTGTTGAGGATGTCCTTGATGTCGCGCTTGACGCTCTCGGGCGTGATGCCGTTCTCGATATTGTAGGCGTGCTGCTTCTCGCGGCGGCGGGCGGTCTCGGCCATGGCCCGCTCCATCGAGCCGGTGATCCGGTCGGCATAGAGCACGACCTTGCCGTCGACGTTCCGCGCCGCGCGGCCGATGGTCTGGATCAGGCTGGTCTCCGAGCGCAGGAAGCCTTCCTTGTCGGCGTCGAGGATGGCCACGAAGCCGCACTCGGGGATGTCCAGGCCTTCGCGCAGCAGGTTGATGCCGACCAGCACGTCGATATTGCCCATCCGCAGTTCACGGATGATCTCGATGCGCTCCAGCGTATCGATGTCGGAGTGCATGTAGCGGACCTTGATGCCCTGCTCGTTCAGATACTCCGAGAGGTCCTCGGCCATCTTCTTGGTCAGCACGGTGACCAGGGTGCGGTAGCCCTTCTTGATGGTCTGGCGGATCTCGTCGACCACGTCGTCGACCTGTGACGCCCCGTCCTTGGCGACCGGGCGCACCTCCACGGGGGGATCGATCAGGCCGGTGGGACGGATGACCTGCTCGGCGAAGACGCCGCCGGCGCGCTCCAGCTCCCACGAGGCCGGCGTGGCGCTGACGTGCACCGACTGCGGCCGCATGGCGTCCCACTCCTCGAACTTGAGGGGGCGGTTGTCCAGGGCCGAGGGCAGGCGGAAGCCGTACTCCGCCAGCGTCCATTTGCGGTTGCGGTCGCCCTTGTACATGGCGCCGATCTGCGGAACCGTCTGGTGGCTCTCGTCGGTGAACAGCAGGGCGTTGTCGGGGATGTATTCGAAGAAGGTCGGCGGCGGCTCGCCCGGCTGGCGGCCCGACAGGTAGCGGCTGTAGTTCTCGATGCCGGCGCACGAGCCGGTGGTCTCGATCATCTCCAGGTCGAAGGTCGTGCGCTGCTCCAGGCGCTGGGCCTCCAGCAGCTTGCCGTTCTCGACCATCCAGGCCAGGCGCTCCTTGAGCTCGGCGCGGATGGCGATGATCGCCTGGCGCAGGGTCGGGCGCGGCGTGACGTGGTGGCTGTTGGCGTAGACCTTGATGGTCTCCATGTCGGCGGTCTTCTTGCCGGTCATGGTGTCGAACTCGGCGATCGACTCGACCTCGTCGCCGAACATGGTCACGCGCCAGGCGCGATCCTCGTAGTGGGCGGGGAAGATCTCGATGGTGTCGCCGCGCCGGCGGAAGGTGCCGCGCTCGAAGGCCATCTCGTTGCGCTTGTACTGCTGGGCCACGAGGTCGGCGATCAGCTGCTTCTCGTCGACCCGATCGCCCACCGTCAGGGTGAAGGTCATGGCCGTATAGGTCTCGACCGAGCCGATGCCGTAGATGCAGCTGACCGAGGCCACGACGATGACGTCGTCGCGCTCCAGGATCGCCCGGGTGGCCGAGTGGCGCATGCGGTCGATCTGCTCGTTGATCGAGCTGTCCTTCTCGATGAAGGTGTCGGTGCGCGGGACGTAGGCTTCCGGCTGGTAGTAGTCGTAGTAGCTGACGAAGTACTCGACCGCGTTCTCCGGGAAGAACGACTTCATCTCGCTGTAGAGCTGGGCCGCCAGGGTCTTGTTCGGGGCCAGGATCAGCGCCGGACGCTGGGTGGCGGCGATGACCTGGGCCATGGTGAAGGTCTTGCCCGAGCCCGTGACGCCCAGCAGCACCTGGTCCTGGTCGCGGTTGTTGATGCCCTCGACCAGCTCCTTGATCGCCGTCGGCTGGTCGCCGGCGGGCTGGTAGTCGCTGACCAGCTTGAACTTCTTGCCACCCTCGGACTTGTCCGGCCGCGCGGGGCGGTGCGGGGTCCACAGCATGGGCATGGTCGCGTCGGCGACGTCTTGCACGACATCCATGACGAAGGGCGTGGAGACGTCGGAAACGCCGCTAGTGGGGGTGCGAGGCATGGCCCCAAGTTAGGAGCGGCGGTCGCCAAACGCTAGAGGGCCTGCTGACGGGGAGTGGCAGCAGCGTGGCGGGAGAGTCAGTTGCCGAAGGCGTCGAGGAAGGTTCCCGGCCCGTAGACGCCGATCATGTCGACGTGGAACTGGGCGGAGCCATCGGCGAAGTCCAGGTAGAAGGTCTCCAGCGCGCGGGCATAGACGCCGGTCTTCTCGCTGATCGCCGCCGCCAGCAGCAGGCCGACCATGGCCGCCTTGGTCCCGATGCCGGTCGCGCCGTCGCCGCCGTAATAGGCCAGGTAGTCGACCCGCGAGTCGAGCACGGCATGCAGCTTGTCGTCGGTCGGGGTGGTCCCGAAGATCGTCTTGTAGGCCTCGCGCGTCGCGTCAAAGAGGCTCATCGCCCCGTACTTGGCCGCGAAGGCGTCCTTGGCCTCGCCGTTCTTGCCCAGATTGACCGCGAAGTTGATCGCCCGGTTCACGGAATTGAACTGGCGGTAGTATTCGCTCTGCAGGCTGTTGGGGTTGGGGCCGTCGTTCTTCACCAGATAGTCCACGCCCTCCAGGGTCGGCGTCTTGCCGGTGAAGAACTGGTAGGCGGTCAGGGCGATGCTGGTCGTGGGGCCGGCATAGCTGGCGGCGAAGCCGATCGCCTGGCGCTCCGAGAAGCCCCAGTAAGGACCGGGCAGCTGCTCGATGATCGACTCCATGATCGGCGCGGTGAAGAAGTTGTCGGTCCGGGTGATGGTCTTGTAGACGTCCTTGGGGTTCGACCAGAAGACGCTGAAATCGGAGCGGTCGTTGTCGATCACCGACAGGGTGGTGTGGTCCTGGCCGTCGGCCTGGATCGCCGTTTCGGGCGACAGTCGGATCGAGATCTTGGACCCGGCCTTGGCGTCATCGTCGACATAGACGTCGGCCGCCACCGAGGTCTGGCCGGCCGCGATGTCGGCGCTCCATTCCTGCGACCATCCGCTCGGTCCCGTAAAGGTCCCGGTCAAATGGGTGGGCATGTCGGAGGCCTCGGCCAGCGTCACGATGAAATGGCCGGCCATGCCCTCGCGCAGGTCCGAGGCGGCGGTGATCGTCGCCTTGGGAACGGTGGCGATGGTGGGGACGAAGCCCAGCTGCGCGGCCGAGAGGCTCGTGGCGTCGACGTCCTTCAGCAGCGCCACGCCCTGCCAGCCTTTGTCGCGGGTGTTCACCTCGACCAGGGTGTCGGCATTGGCCTGGATCAGGCGCGTATAGGTCCCGATCGCCGCGCCGTCCTTCCAGTTGGTCCTGCCGCTCAGGAAGGGGGTGACGTCCAGCCGGTCGGCCAGCGAGAAGTCGGCGATGATGGGGATGACGGTCGAGGACGACCCGGTCCCGAAGCTCTCGATCGTGAAACGATCGGCGCCGGCGTCGCCATAGACCACACCGCCGGAGCGCAGGGAGAACCGGTCGTCTCCGGTGCCGCCATGCACCGTCACATCGCTATTGAGCTCGGCCCAGACCGACACGAAATCGTTGCCTGAGCCCATGTCGACGACGGATGACGACCGCCCGGACACGAGTTCGATCCTCACGGTGTCGTCGCCGCCCGCCATGTCGATGACGTACGGACCGGAAATCCGGGCGTCGTACGTTTCCGCCGCGTCCGTACCCTGGAAGATCGAGCCCACGCCGCTACTCCACTCAAGCTTGACTGCTGTCTAGCGTGAGCGCCGGAAGGCGAGCAAGGGCGCGCCTAGTCCTTCACCTCGTTCGCGCACCCCTGGCCATGCCCCCAGAAGCTGCCCTTGCTGCTTTCCAGGATGTTCTGGTCGCGACGGGGCAGGGCGGCGAGGAAGTCGAGGCCGGTCTCGACCTCGAGCTGGCTGATCGGGACGATGAACTTGTCGGACGGGGTCTTCTTGTAGGGCTTGTTGTCGAGGCGGAAGCCGATCGCGCGGCCGCGCTGGACGTCATACAGCACCTTGAAATAGGCGGCGGGCGACAGGATCTTGTACTGGCCCTTGCCGATCCACAGCGAGCTGGAGCCGTAGATCGGGCCGGTGATGACGATGACGTCCTGGTGGCCGCCGCACAGCACGGCCGCGCGCACGTCCTCCTCCAGGAACCGCCACTGGGCGCGGTTGAAGCCGGCCCCGACCTGCGGCGACATGTTGGTCATGTAGAAGCTGTCGTCCGTCTGCGGCTGGCTGGACTTGAAGTCGGCCGCCGGGGCCTGGTGGCCGCGATCGCGCGGGTTGGCGGCGTCGGTGTAGTCCTGCGGCGTCGGGCTGAAGCCCAGGGCGTCGGGGTCGGCGCGGAAGTTGTCCTTGCGCTTGGCGGTCCCGGTCAGGGCGGCGGGCGACAGGCGCTCGATCACCCAGTCGGGATTGCGCGTCTCCTTGTTGAAGGACACGGCGTAGCCGTCGCGGCAGATCAGGATCTGCTTGACCTGCTCGTCGTCGCCCCGGTGCCGGGGCAGGCCGACCTGGGTGAAGCGGGCCAGGCAAGCGGCCGGGGCCGCATCGGCGCGGGCCCCGGGCTGCGGCTTGCCGGGCGGCGTGGCCTGGGCTGAGGCGAGGGCGGGCGTCAGCGCCAGGATCGCGGCGCCGAGCAGGAGCGGACGAAGCATCGCGGTCTCTCCCGTGCCTGTGAGGCTACTGGCTGCCGTCGCCGGTGGTGGTGTTCTGGCCGCCCGAGCCGCCGTTGCTGTTGCTGGAGATGCCCTTGGAGACGATGAAGCTGCCGCCGCTGATGCCGATCAGGCCCAGCACGGTCGGCGGCACCTCGACAAAGGCCCCGGCCTCGATCGACAGCAGCAGGAACAGGCCCGCGACCACGAAGGTGAAGATCAGGAACTGGAAGCGCGACAGGCTGGCCTTGACCGGCACGCGGCGGACGGCGGCGGCCACGGCCTCGGCGGAGGGCGGTTGACCGCCGGACGCCGCGATGGCCGCGACCAGGGCCGCCTTCAGCGCCGTCTCGGACGGGATCTCGGCGATCAGCCCGTCCAGCTCGCCGCGCTTGGTGGCCAGCCGCCAGGCGACCACGGCCGCGAAGCTGAGGATGATGGCGACGACGGCGACGCCGACAATGTAGGCCAAGAGGCCCCAGGGCGTGTTGATCATGATGCTTCCCCCTTATGTGCGTTCGTAGAACTTGCCGCCGATGTGCACGCCGAGGCTGGCGGCCAGGATCGAGAGGGCCTCGGACGGAAGTGTGGGCAGGGCCTTGGCGTGGGCCGAGATCGCCTCCAGCCCCAGGGTCGCGTACCAGCCGGCGAAGCCGACCACGACGCCCAGCGCCTGCAGCCGCGCGGGCGACACGCCGCCGGTCTTGCGGTTGACGATCAGCCCCCGGATGTCGCCGCCGGAAAAGCCCTTCAGCAACAGCACGGCCGCGACCACGGCCAGCCAGATCAGCAGGCCGTATTGCGCAAGCTCGGCGACAGGCTTCAGCGACATGCAAGGCCCCGGAGGAGAACGACGCGAACGCTAGCCGGACGGAGGAGCGGCGGTCCCGGACGCCACACGCGCGCCCACGGACCCGGCAAGGCTCACGCCCCCGGTACAGCTTGGACGGTCGCGCGAACTTTTCGGAGTGTCAACTCAAAGATGTTTTCAGAGTCGTTCCAGCGTCAGCGGGTCGGGCTGCCCGCCGAAGTACTTGTCCAGCGCCTGCTGGAAGGCCGGCTCGTCGGGATCGGCGGCGTGGAACAGGGTCAGGGACGAGCGGAGCTTGAGGTCGTCGGGGGAGCCGAACACGGCATTGGCGTCGCGGCCGGGGAGGGCGAGGATGGCTGCGACGGCGTCCGCCAGGCGCGGGCCCAGCACCGGGTGGGCCAGGTAGGCGCGGGCCTCGTCCAGATTGGCGAGGGCGTAGAAGCGGGCGGTGGGGCTGTGGCCAAGGCCCGCGATCTGCGGGAACACGAACCACATCCAGTGGCTGGTCTTCTGGCCGCGGTTCAGCTCGGTCAGGGCGGTGTCGTAGGTGGCGGTCTGGGCCTCGATGAAGCGGCTGAGGGTCATGGCCTGTCTCCTGCTGGACGCCCCCTCCGTCTCGTCGCGTATCCGCGCCGATCCACCTCCCCCGCAAGCGGGGCAGGATAAGAACGCCTTCCTCCTCACCCGTGAAACGGGGGAGGTGGCGCGCTGCGGATACGCAGCGTGACGGAGGGGGCGCTCATCACGCGTCGACAAACCGTCGCGCAACCCACTCTATGAAGACACGAACGCGCGGGGAGAGCTGTCGGCTGCGCGGATAGAGCAGGGAAACCGGCGTCGGGGTCGGCGGGTGGTCGGCCAGCACCTCGACCAGGGTCCCGTCGGCCAGCTGCGCCTCGACGCGGTAGCGGGGGACCTGGATCAAACCGAGGCCCAACAGGCCCATGGCCACCGTGTTCTCGGCCGAGTTGACGGTGACGTCGGCGGCGACGGGGATTTGGCGCGGCTTGCCGTCGAGGGTCAGTTCCAGCGGGTAGGGGTGTCCGGTCCCGGCCTGCAGGAAGCCGACCATGCGGTGGGTCTTCAGGTCCTCGGGCATGCGGGGCGTTCCCATGCGGGCCAGATAGGCGGGGGCGGCGCAGGTCACCTCCGGTAGCAGGGCCACGCGGCGGCCGACCATGGCGCTGTCTTCCAGATCGCCCATCCGCAGCACGCAGTCGATGCCCTCGCGCACCAGATCGACGAGGCGGTCGCCCTCGGTCATCTGGATCTTCAGCTCCGGATAGCGCTCCAGGAACTCCGGCAGGCCCGGGACGATGAACCGCCGGGCCAGCGCACCCTGGACATCCACCCGCAACAGGCCGCGCGGGGTGCGCTCGCGGAAGGCGCCTTCGGCCTCCTCCAGGTCGTCGAGCAGGCGCAGGCAGCGCTGGTAATAGGCCTCGCCGTCGAGGGTGGGGCTGACCTGGCGGGTGGTGCGCTGGAGCAGGCGGACGCCGAGGCGCGTCTCCAGCTGCTGCACGGCCTCGGTGGCGGTCGAGCGCGGCAAATCGAGGTCGGCGGCGGCCTGGGTGAAGCTGCGGCGCTCCACGATCCGCGTGAACAGGCGCATCGCCTCGAACCGGTCCAACCGTTGCGCCTCCATTATTCGGCAATGCGAATAGTCATGTCGTGATTGGCTGAATTATTCAACCGAGGCGAAGGCGCATGGTCTCCATGCCGACACGAGGTCGGCCGGAGAAACCGAGATGACCCAACAGACTCAGAAAGTGGCGCTGGTGACCGGCGCCTCGGGCGGCATCGGCGCGGAGACCGCCAAGCGCCTGGCCCGCGACGGCTTCGCCGTCATCGTCAACTACGCCGGCAACGCCGCGCCCGCCGAGGCGGTGGTGCGCGAGATCGAGGCCGCCGGCGGCAAGGCCGTCACTGCCCAGGCCGATGTCAGCGACCCCGCCGCCGTCCGCCGGCTGTTCGACAACGCCGAGGCGGCGTTCGGCGGCGTCGACGTGGTGGTCAACAACGCCGGGATCATGAAGCTGGCCAACCTCGCCGACACCGACGACGCCCTGTTCGATCAGACCATCGCCGTGAACCTGAAGGGCGTGTTCAACGTCCTGCGCGAGGCCGCCAACCGCCTGCGCGACGGCGGCCGGATCATCAACCTGTCGTCCAGCGTGGTCGGCCTGCTACCCACCGGCTACGGCGTCTATGCGGCGACCAAGGCCGCGGTCGAGACCATGAGCGCCATCCTGACCAAGGAGCTGCGCGGTCGCAGCATCACGGTCAATTCGATCGCGCCCGGCCCGACGGCGACCAAGCTGTTCCTGGACGGCAAGCCGGCCGAGGTGGTCGAGCGCCTGTCCAAGGCCGCGCCGCTGGAGCGCCTGGGCCAGCCGGAAGACATCGCCGGAACCATCGCCTTCCTGGCCGGTCCGGACGGCGCCTGGGTCAATGGCCAGGTCCTGCGCGTCAACGGCGGCATCATCTGATCCCGCGCCCTCCTGAAAGAAGGAACAGTGTCATGAGCAAGCAAGTCATCCTCGTCACCGGCGCCTCCTCGGGCTTCGGCGCGCTCACCGCCCGTCAGCTGGCTCAGGCCGGCCACACGGTCTACGCCTCGATGCGTGAGACCGCCGGCCGCAACGCCCCGCAGGTGGCCGCCGCCGCCGACTACGCCAAGGACCACAAGGTCGACCTGCGCACGGTCGAGCTGGACGTCGCCTCGGACGCCTCTGTCGAGGCCGGGATCGCGCAGATCGTCGCCGCCAACGGCCGCCTGGACGTCATCGTCCATAATGCCGGCCATATGAGCTTCGGCCCGGCCGAGGCCTTCACGCCCGAGCAGTACAGCCAGCTGTTCGACATCAATGTGCTGTCGACACAACGGGTGAACCGCGCCGCCCTGCCGGTGCTGCGCAAGCAGGGCAAGGGCTTGGTGGTCTGGGTGTCGTCCAGCTCGACCCGGGGCGGCACGCCGCCGTTCCTGGCCCCGTACTTCGCGGCCAAGGCGGCGATGGACAGCCTGGCGGTCTCCTATGCCAGCGAGCTGACCCGCTGGGGCATCGAGACCTCGATCATCGTGCCGGGGGCCTTCACCAAGGGCACCAACCACTTCGCCCACTCGGGCAAGCCGGCCGACGCGGCGGTGGCCGGGGCCTACATGGACGGCCCGTACGCCGGGGTGGCCGAGGCGGCGCTGAACGGCCTGGCCGCGCTGGAGCCCGCCGACGCCGACGCCGGCGAGGTGGCCAAGGCCATCGCGGCGGTGGTGGACGCGCCGTTCGGCAAGCGTCCGTTCCGCGTGCACATCGACCCGTCGCAGGATGGGGCGGAGATCGTCAACGGCGTCGCGGATCGGGTCCGGGCGGAGCTGTTCTGGCGGATCGGGCTGCAGGATCTGCTGAAGGTCAGCGCCGTCTAGATCCTCCCCCGCGATGCGGGGGAGGTGGCCCGGAGGGCCGGAGGGGGCGAGCTGGACGCAAGCCGCGTTAGCCCCCTCAGTCGCTTCGCGACAGCTCCCCCGCATCGCGGGGGAGCATCATTTCGGCTCTAGTAATTCCCCAGGCTCAGCACGTTCCCGTCCGGGTCCTTGAACCACACCACCCGCATGCCGCCGGCCACGTGGACATCCCCGTCGTGGCCCATCGCCGGCAGGTCGTAGCGCTCGAACACCACGCCCCGGTTCCGCAGCATCTCGACCGCCGCGTCGAAGGTCTCGCCCAGGGCCCAGGTCAGCACCGTCGCCTTGTTGGTCCCGGCGAACTCCGACTCGTAGACCAGCACCAAAGACTTGCCGGCCTGGAAGGCCTGCACGCTCGGCTGATCCGAGGGCAGGGGCTTCAGGCCCAGCACCTCTTCGTAGAATGGCCGCGCGACCTTCAGGTCCTTCACCGCCACCGTCGCCTGGGCGTCCTGATCGCCGAGCATGAAAACCTCCGTCCCGTTCGCCGGAGAAAAGCGCGAAGCCGAACCGCGTTCCGTCGCCGTTGACTCTCGATCATACTGTGTGACATACAGTGTGTATCGCACACCATGTGCCACACACTATGCGACACACACCCAATGCCAACCGATACGGACATCTTTGAATCGCTCCGCCAGGAGCTGCGGCGGGGGAGCCTGATCCTCGCCGTCCTCGCCCAGCTGCGGGAGGAGCGGTACGGCTACAGCCTGCGCCAGGCCCTCTCGACCGTGGGCGTGGAGATCGACGAAGGCGCGCTCTATCCGATGCTGCGCCGGCTGGAGACCCAAGGGCTCCTGGCCAGCGAATGGCGCGAGGAAGACAAGCGCAAGAAGCGTTTCTACCAGCTGTCGGACGAGGGACGGGCCGTGCTGGCCCGCCTCGCCGGCGAATGGCGCGCGATCAACGCCGCCCTCGAGCCGCTGCTGTGATGCCGGCTCCACATCATTCTTACGGGGAAAAGACCATGAGCGATCTGATCGATCGTTATCTGGCGGCCGTGGCCGCCCTGCTGCCGAAGGCCCAGCGCCAGGACATCACCGCCGAGCTGCGCGACCTGATCATGAACAAGGTCGAGGAGATGGAAGGCCGCCTGGGCCGGCCGCTCGACAAGCGCGACATCGAGGCGCTGCTGCACGAGATCGGCCACCCGATCGCCGTGGCCGGCCGCTACGGCCCGCGCCAGTCGCTGATCGGGCCCGAGCTCTATCCGTTCTGGGAATTCGCGGTGAAGGTGGTGCTGGTCATCGCCGCCCTGGCCACCTTCGTCCCCGGCGCGGTGCTGCTGGTGATCGGCGAGGCCGACGCCCATAAGGTCGGCAGCCTGCTGGGCGACTTCACCTCGCTGGCCTTCAGCCTGATCGGCGCGGCCACGATCATCGCCGCCTCGATCGAGCGCGGCTGGATCAAGGTCGACGACTTCGCCAAGTGGAAGGTCGCCGACCTGCCGCACATCCCGCAGGGCAAGCCGTGGTTCAGCAAGAGCCGCTTCGACGCGGTGTTCGAGCTGGCGGCCCTGGCGCTGTTCGTCGGCTGGTGGACGGGGGCGGTGAAGTTCCCGATCGGCAACATGTTCGACGCCGGTCGCGGCGATCTCAAGGTCGTGCTGGCCCCGGTGCTGACCACCTTGTGGTGGCCGATCCTGGCCCTGGCGCTGCTGCAGATGCTGTCGGCCGCCCTCACGGCGATCCGGCCGGGCGCGGTGCGGGTGCGCGCCGGCGCCGAGATCATCTGCGCCCTGGGCGGGATCGCCCTGGCCGCTGTCCTGTGGCCGGCCCAGCCGCTGCTGACCTTCCAGGCCCCGGACGGCGCCTATGCCGCGATCGGCAACCTGCAGCGCAGTGTCGACCTGTCGATCCAGGTGACGATCGTGGTGATGGCGGCGGTCAATCTGACGACGCTGGTGATCAACGGGTGGCGGTTGGGGCGGGGGAAGTAGGGTCTCCGGAACAGCCCCTTCATCCCTTGGGTGAGGGGGCTGGTTTCGGCCTCCCGAACGTCCGTGTTCAGAGTCTTCGTTGACCACGAATGTTAAGGTTTATGTCCTCGTCGAGTAACGATGCGGCGCCGCCGAAGGGGCTTCAGAAATCGCCGAGCACAGGTGCGGCAAGGCTTTTCTATCCACAAAAAAACGACGCTCTCGGGTGTCCAGCTTTTCGCTTTGATTCAACGCGTTAACAATTTGACTGTGCGACTTCTAGGCGCAGAAGCCATGCTGCAGCGCAGCAAGTGCTTGCGAGTCGGTCATGGATACGTCATAAGCCGCTACAAGCAGGACCTTGGCCACATCGTGATACGGCCGGGTCTCCGCTTCGAAGCGCTCCCCGCAGTGGTTTTACCGGGGATTTCGGGGCGGTTTTTGTCGGGGGGCCGGAGCGCCCTCGCCGCGCAGGACACGAGTTTTGTATATCAAGTCGCAGACGCGCGCGGACGCGCGCGGGCTGGTCGGCGCCGTATTGGTCGGATCCATCACGGGTCTGGCTCTGGGCGGCGTTTACCTTCTGGGTGGCCTGGCCCAATCGGCCTCCACCCATGCCCGCGTCGCCCGATTGGCGGAAGGCGCTTCGGGGGACTTCTCCGACGCGGCGATGCTCAGCGCTTCTACGCGTATGGACCCCGGCGCGCTCGCCGTGGCCAAGCGTCATGATCCGTATCTCTTCGCCGCGGTCGAACGCGGCGATCGCCAGACCCAGCAATTGGCCGCGCGTCTGGAAGGCAATTCGCAGGCCCTGCTGCCCAACCAGAGCGGCCGCACCGGTCCTCTGATGCTGCGCGCCAGCTTCGGTAGCGGATTCAACGTCCCCGGCCCCAGCCTGTTCCAAGGCCCGTTCCAGCTGGGCAACGCCCTGGAGAGCTCGCGCGAACTCGAGTGCCTGGCCGACGCCGTCTACTACGAAGCCCGCGGCGAGACCCCCAGCGGCCAGGCGGCCGTGGCCCAGGTGGTGATGAACCGCGTGCGCCACCCGGCCTTCCCGAAGTCGATCTGCGGCGTCGTGTTCCAGGGCGCGGTCAACCGCACCGGCTGCCAGTTCAGCTTCGCCTGCGACGGCTCGATGCGCCGCGCCCGCGACATCGGCGCCTGGGCTCGGGCCCGCAAGGTCGCCTCGCGCACCCTGGCCGGGACCATGCCCAGCGAGGTCGGTTCGGCCACGCACTTCCACACGATCAATGTCTCGCCCGGCTGGGGCCCGCGCCTGCTGCGCGTCGCCCAGGTCGGCATGCACATCTTCTACCGCTTCGGTCGCGGCGGCTCGTCGAGCTTCGCGCCGTCGCGCCTGCCGACGGTCGACGACATCGCGCCCTCGGAAATCGCCAGCCTGACCGCTGACGGCCGTCCGCCGGTGGTCTACGCCGCCAGCGCCATCGGTCGCCTGGAGCAGGTCTCGACCTCGGCGCCCGGCATGGGCGGTCCGGTCGGCGCGGCGGTGACCGAGCCGGCCTCGGCCCCGATCGCCACGGCGCCCAAGGCTCCGGCGACGATGACCCCGGCCAAGGCCTCGGCAGCCTCGGCAGCGCCCGTGGCGACCAAGGTCTCGACCGACCGCGCGCCGCTGGAAGGCCTCAAGACGACAGTAGGGGCTGGGAGCGGAGCCGCTTCCTGACCGCATTGGCCATGTGGCTGGTGGCGAAGCGCATCTGCTTCGCCCGCTTGCCCACGAAGTAGTGCAGCTGCTTGCCGTGGGCGGCGTCCCAGACCACCTGGGCGGCGTCCTCGACGGGATAGACCTCCAGCCCGCCCTTGCGCAGGGCGTCGGACATGTTCTCGTTCGTCCCTGACGCCCCGGCGTGCAGGATCGGCGTCTCGACGAACCACGGCATGACGCAGGCGACGCTGACCCCATGCTGGGCGTATTCGACGTCCAGCGCTTCGGACAGCCCCCGCACCGCGAACTTGGTGGCCGAATAGACCGCCAGCTTGGGCGAGCCGTAGAGCCCCGCGCACGAGGCGATATTGATCAGCCGCCCACTGGCGGCCTTCAGCAGCGGCAGGCCCGCCCGCGCGCCGTTGATCACGCCCTTGATGTTGACGTCGATCTGGATGTCGCAGTCGGCGTCGGAGAGGTCCTCCAGCACCCCGAACCGGGCGACGCCGGCGTTGTTGAGCAGGACGTCGGCCCTGCCGTTCGTCTCTCTGCCGAATTCACCGAGCGCATTGGCCCAGCCGTCGCGGTCGCGGACGTCCAGCGAATGGATGGAGCCGTTGTCGGGGCCGATGGCGTCGAGCGCGGCTTTCAGGCCGGCCTTGTCGATGTCGGAGAGCCCGATGAACCAGCCGGCGCGCGCGAACCGCTTGGCGCAGGCCAGGCCGATGCCGCTGGCGGCCCCGGTGATGAAGATGGATTTCCGGCCGTTGGCAGGCATGCGTGGTCCCTCCCGTATCATTGTTATCAATGATCAGAGACCTGCTGAGCCCGGCCGGTCAAGTCGTGGATTTCTCCTCCCCCTCTTGGGGGAGGGGGACCGCCGAACGGCGGTGGAGGGGGCTGGCCGCAGCGCCAATTGGGCCGTACCAGCCCCCTCCGTCTCGCCGCGCTTCGCGGCGATCCACCTCCCCCATGAAGGGGGAGGAGAGCCTAGGTCATCCCTCGACGGTCTGATCCTCGATCTCGGCCCCCGGCCCGTTCTTCAGGATCGACTCGATGGCGTTCTTGGCCGAGGCCTTGGACGAATAGCCTTCGGTCCAGAAGATATTTTCGCTGTTGTAGACGAAGTAGGCGACGAACTCGCCGGCCTTGTTCTTCTTGATCAGAAACTTATGGGCCATCGGCTTTCTCCTTGAAAAAGATCGAAAGGTCATCGGCCCCACCCGACGCAGCGACGGTCGCCTTGCCGACGCATCGCTGTCAATCGCGACCTTGTCATGACTTGCCAGCTTCACCGCCGCGCGCCGATGATCGCGGCTCCCTTCCCGCGTGAGTCCGCCATGTCCCTGGAACGTCTCGACGAGCTCTCCCGCGAGCTGCTGAACCAGCCCTATGCCGAGCTGGCCGAGGTGCAGCGGCGGGTCATCGACCGCATCCTGCACGAGGAGCCGTCCGAGCAGCCCGACATCGACGAGGACACCACCTTCTGGACCCGCCTGGCCGACAAGGTGGCGGCGATCGGCGGCTCGTGGGGCTTCATCGGCGGCTTCGGCCTGGCGCTGGTGCTGTGGATGGGCGGCAACCTGCTGCTGACGCCGTTCAAGCACGCCTTCGACCCCTATCCGTTCATCTTCCTCAACCTGCTGCTCTCGACCCTGGCGGCCATCCAGGCGCCGGTGATCATGATGAGCCAGAACCGCCAGGCGGCGAAGGACCGGCTGACCGCCGAGCACGACTACGCCGTCAACCTGCGGGCCGAGCTGGAGATCATGCGCGTCATCGACAAGCTGGACGCCCTGCGCAGCGAGGAGCTGATGGTCCTGTGCCGCGAACACGCAGCGCGGCTGGAGGAACTGCAGGGCGAGGTCGCGCGGATGAGGGCCGAGCGGTAGGCTCCGCCTCTAGAGCTTCAGCCCCACCTTCGGCCCCGCCCACACCGTCGCCGCATAGAGCGCCATGGTCAGGACGCAGCCGGCGACCAGCGCCGCCCAGAACGGCGCGCCGCGCTTCAGCAGCGCGGGGATCAGCAGGAACATCGGCAGCGACGGCAGCACGAACCAGAACGTGCCGCTGGCGTGGGCCGCCATCCGCGCCGGGTCGTGGGTGTCGCGCCACAGCCAGATCATGCCCAGCACCGAGACCAGCGGCAGCGACGCCACCAGACCGCCCAGGCCCGGATAGCGCTTGGCGATCTCCGACACGGCGGCCACGATGACGCCCGAGACGGCGGCCTTGATCACGAGATAGAGCATGCCGGGAGCTTGGACCGATCCTGGGTCCCGGCCAAGTGTGGGAGACCCTCATGCAGATCGCGGTGCTGACCCTCGACGGCTTCAACGAGCTGGACTCGTTCTTGGCGGCGGCGATCCTCAACCGCATGAGGGCCAAGGGCTGGAAGGCGCACATCACCTCGCCGAGCGAGACCGTGACCTCGATGAACGGCGTGGTCGTCCAGCGCCAGCAGCCGCTGGCCTTCGCCGCCGAGGCCGATGCGGTGATCATCGGCAGCGGGATCAGGACGCGGGACTTCACGGCCGACGCCGACCTGCTGGCCCAGATAAAGCTGGACCCGTCGCGCCAGCTGATCGGGGCGCAGTGTTCTGGCACGCTGATCCTGGCCAAGCTGGGCCTGGTCGGCTCGCTGCCGGCCTGCACGGACCTGACCACCAAGCCTTGGGTGATCGAGGCCGGGGTCGAGGTGATCGACGCGCCGTTCGTGGCCCACGGCAATGTCGCCACGGCCGGCGGCTGCCTGGCCTCGCAATATCTGGCGGCGTGGATGATCGCCCGCGCGGCGGGGCTTTCGGACGCGCAGGACGCGATCCGCTATGTCGCGCCGGTGGGCGAGAAGGAGGCCTGGGTCGAGCGCGCGACGGCGATGATTGCGCCGTTCCTGCCGGCCAAGGACGCGGCGGCGGCTTAGAGCGCAAATCTTCTTGTCATCCCGGCCGCAGCGAAGCGGAGAGCCGGGACCCAGGGGCGACCGCACTGCGCCGGCCCCTGGGTCCCGGACAGCCTCTACGAGGCTTCCGGGATGACAAGTTTTGCGGACCTACCGCCAGACGTAGCGGCAGACGTTCACCCGATGGTGGTGACGCCATTCCGGGCGGCAGACCCGCACCTTGTGCGGGCGATAGTGGCGACCGCGATCGTAGCGGGCGCGCTCGTAACGGCCATGATCGCGATCATGATGGCGTTCATAGCGATCGTGACGATCGTATCGGTCAAAGGCGCCCGCCGTCGACGGGACGGTCAGGGCCAGGGTGGCGGCCGCCAGAGCGGAAAGGCCCAGCAGTTTCGCGACGCGCATAGTGTGCTCCAAGATCGAATAGTCCCTCGATCCCGAAACGCACGATATGGCCACGGTGTTGCGAGGCGATGTCCGAATGTACGGCCGCGCTTATCCTGCCTTAGCGGCGGGTGACCCAGTGGCAGACCTTGGTCTTGTGGCCGTGGTGACGCTCCCACTTGCAGACCTTCACCTTGTGCGGGCGATTGTGGTGCGGGGCGGCGGTGACGGCGGTGGGGATAGCCAGGGCGAGGCTGGCGACGGCCAGGGTGGTGACGCCCAGCATCTTCGCGACGGTCATATGGTGCTCCAGGTTCTTTAGAACAGTGATGTCCCCCGACGCGGGCACCGTCCGCGCGCAATGTTGCGGGCCTGTTTCCACTCTGTATCGTTCACACAACCTTCGCCGAGCGCCGCAGCGCCTGGGGCGGCTGGCCGAAGGCGCGGATGAAGGCCCGGCGCATCCGCTCGCTGTCGCCAAAGCCGGTCTCCAGGGCCACGTCCTCGACCTGCAGCGGCTGGCTGTCCAGCAGGGCGCGGGCGGCCTCGACCCGCAGGCGCTCGACGGCCTTGGCCGGAGTGACGCCGGTCTCCTGGGCGAACAGCCGGGCGAAGTTGCGCGGGCTCATGGCGGCGCGGTCGGCCAGCTGCTCGACCGACAGGGACTCGGCCAGGTTCTGGCGGGCCCAGGACAGCAGGGCGTCGAAGCGGCCGGGGCGCAGGTCGATCAGGGCCGAGAACTGCGACTGGCCGCCGGGGCGGTGGTGATAGACCACCAGCTGCTGGGCCGTGCGGCGGGCGATGGCCTCGCCCTCGTCGGCGCCGATCAGGGCCAGCGACAGGTCGATGCCGGCGGTGATGCCGGCCGAGCTCCACACCGCCCCGTCCTGGATCCAGATGCGGTCGGGCTCCAGCTTCACGCCGGGGTAGCGGCGCTGGAAGTCCTTGGTCCGGCTCCAGTGGGTGGTGGCGCGCTTGCCTTCCAAGAGGCCGGCCTCGGCCAGGACGTAGGTCCCCGAGCACACCGAGGCCACGCGGCGGCAGTCGCGGGCGGCGGCGCGGACGAAGGCCAGGGTCTCGGGGCAGGTGGCCGGGACCTTCACCCCGTCGCCGCCGGAGATCAGCAGGGTGTCCAGCCGGGGCGCGTCGGCCAAGGCGGTGGTCTGGATGGTCACGCCCGACGAGCTGGGCGTCGGCTCACCGCGCAAGGAGAGAAAGTGCAGGCTGTAGGCGCCCGGCGAGAACCGTCCCGCGATCTCGAAGGCCGCGATGGGGCCGGTGGCGTCCAGCAGCTGGAAGCCGGGATAGACGAGGAAGCCGATCGCGCGGGGCATGCCACTAGCCTTGGCTGTTTCCGTGGGAACTATGTCATTTCTGACAAGGCTTAACTGAACGATGTTCTCCACGTCAATCGTGACGGAGACCACCTTGATGACCCAGCCGCTACAAATCGTGATCGCCCTGTTCCCGGGTGTCACCCACCTGGACTTCACCGGCCCGCACCAGATCCTGTGCCGCCTGCCCGGGGCGAAGGTGACGGTGGCCAGCCTGGCGGGCGGCGAGATCGAGGCCGATGGCCTGGTCTTCGCGCGGCTGCCGAAGCTGTCGGATATCGAGGCCTGCGACGTGCTGCTGGTGCCCGGCGGGTTCGGGACCACCGAGGCCATGGGCGACATGGACTTCATCGCCGAGATCCGGCGGCTGGCGGACGGGGCGCGGTACGTGACCTCGGTCTGCACCGGCTCGCTGGTGCTGGGCGCGGCGGGCCTGCTGAAGGGCCGGCGGGCGGCGTGCCACTGGGCGTGGCGCGACCAACTGGCGCTGTTCGGCGCGATCCCCGATCCGGCGCGCGTGGCGCGGGACGGGCGCTACATCACCGGCGGCGGCGTGACGGCGGGGATCGACTTCGCCCTGACCGTGGTGGCCGAGCTGGCCGGTGAGGAGATGGCGCAGAGCATCCAGCTGGCGGTGGAATACGCCCCCGCGCCGCCGTTCGACGCGGGACGGCCGGAGACGGCGCCGGAAGGGGTGTTGGCGCGGGTCAGCGCGATCTACGGCAAGGGGATGGGGGAGAGGCTGGCGGCGGCTCAAAAAGCTGCCGAAGCCGTCTGACGGAATAATCTCTCCTCCCCCTCTTGGGGGAGGGGGACCGCCGAACGGCGGTGGAGGGGGGCTGCGCGGCCTAGGCCGTACAAGCCCCCTCCGTCACGGCGCGCTTCGCGGCCGCGCCACCTCCCCCAGACGGGGGAGGAGAGTTTAGAGCTCCGTGCTAGCCGACCTTCACGCCCGTCATCGAGATCGCCGCGAACACATCATCCGTGAAGAAGCTCACCGGCTCCCCCGCACTCTGCGCCCCGAGCACGTACAACAGCGGCAGATAGTGCTCGGCGCTGTTGATCGAGATCTCGGCGTCCGGCCCGAGGCTCCGCCAGTCGATCAGCGGATCATGATCGCCCGCCGCAATCAGCGCCTTGGCCTTCTCGTTGAACCGATCCGCCCATTCCGGCGCCTCGGGCCGGCGGAAGTCCGCCGCGCGAAGGTTATGGACGATGTCGCCGCTGCCCATGATCAGCACACCTTCGTCGCGCAGAGCCGCCAGGCGCTTCCCGGCGTCATAGTGCCAGCGATCCGGCCGCCCGCGATCGATGCTGAGCTGCACCACCGGCACGTCCGCGTCTGGATACATCGGCTTCAGCACGCCCCAGGCGCCGTGGTCCAGGCCCCGCGTCGGGTGCTGCACAACCACGTCCGGCGACAGGAGCTCGGCCACCCGCTCCGCCAGCGCCGGATCGCCCGCCGCCCGGTACTGGACGTCGAACAGCGCCTGCGGGAAGCCGCCGAAATCGTGGATCGTCTCGGGCGCTTCCGAACTGGACACCGCCGAGGCGCCGCGCGTCTCCCAGTGGGCGCTGACCATCAGCACGGCCTTGGGGCGCGGCAGGGTCTCGCCCAGCCGGCGCCAGTCGCGGCTCCAGGCGTTGTCCTCGATGGCGTTCATCGGCGAGCCGTGGCCGACGAACAGGACGGGCATGCGGGACATGGTCGAAACCTATTGGAAACAGTAGAAGTTGCAGATAGTGGCCGTGACGCCATACCGCAAGCCGACCTTGGGCTGACGACTTTCGCAGGCCGGCCGCCTTTGGTATGCCGCCGGCCGTGACCGTCCCGCTTTCCCAGATTCCTTCGGGTGAGACGCCCGCTCCGGAGCCCGTCAGCCTCCGTCCCGAGCGGGAGGCCGTGCGCGGCGGGGCCTTGGATTTCCTGCGGTTTCTCGCCTCGCTGCTGATCGTCGTCTACCACTATGGCGCCGAGAGCCCGATGCGGATCGAGCGCTTCGGCCAGGTGTTCTCGCGCGGCTTTCTCGCCACCGACTTCTTCCTGATGCTGTCCGGCTATGTGCTGGGCCGGGCCTATGGGGGCTCGGTGCTGAGCGGGCGGATCTCGCCGGTGCGCTTCTGGGCCCGTCGCGCCGCGCGGGTGTGGCCGGGGCACCTGGTGGTGCTGGGCCTGCTGGCGATCCTCGTCCTGCTGCTCAACACCGTCGGCACCGACGCCCACAAGCCCAGCCGCTTCGCCTGGGACCAGCTGCCGGCCCAGGCCTTCCTGGTCCATGCCTGGGGCTTCACCAGCGACGGCTGGAACCTGCCCAGCTGGTCGCTGTCGGCGCTGATCGTCTGCTACGCCCTGTTCCCGTTCTTCTGGAAGACGGTCAGCAAGGTGCGCCACGCCTGGGTCCTGCCGCTGGGCGCGGCGGCGATCCTGGGCGTGTTCGAGGTGATCGCCCGCCACGTCTTCCACCACGCCCTGCCGGACCTGCAGTTCCAGTACGGCGTCATCCGCGCCCTGCCGCTGTTCGTGCTGGGCGTCTGCCTGGCGCGCGCGGTCGACATGCGCTGGCCCTCGGAGCAGGCGGCCAAGGCCCTGCTGTGGGGCGGCGTCGCCCTGCTGGTCATCACCCAGCCGCTGGACCGCTACGCCCTGCCCGACACCTGGATGTTCGACGCCCCGTCGCTCGTGGCCATCGCCATGATCGTGCTGGGCGCCGGTCGTCTGCCGGTGAAGAACCCTCAGCAGTGGATCGAGGAGGGCGCCAAGCTGTCCTTCGCCCTGTTCATCACCCACATCTTCGTCGGGGTGATCTATTGGAGCGCCGTCCACAAGCTGATCGAGACCGTGCCGATCGGCATCGGCTGGCAGTGGCTGATGTGGCTGGCCGGCTTCCCGATCGCCTATGGCGCGGCGTGGCTGTTCCACACCTATGTCGACCAGCCGTTGCAGGACCGCATCCAGCCGCTGCTAAGGAAGTAGAATGACCCGGCACATCCCCCTTCAAGGCGTCGAGAACTTCCGCGATTTCGGCGACTACGCCGCGGGGGAGGGGCGCCTGAAGCGGGGCGTGCTGTTCCGCGCCGCCCACCAGGCCGAGGCCACCGACGCCGACCTGGAGGCCCTGGCGGCGATGGGCATCGTCACCCTGGTCGACCTGCGCCGGCCCAATGAGCGCGAGCGCTCGCCCTCGCGCCGCTGGACGGGGTTCGCCGCCCAGGTGATCGACAACGACCTGGGCGTCACCGGCGTCGATCCGTGGCTGGAGTTCATCACCAGCACGGACCTCACGGTCGAGACCGTCCACGACTACATGGACGAGTACTACCGTCGCCTGCCGTTCAAGGAACGGCACATCGACCTCTTCCGTCGCTACTTCCTGGCTCTGGCCGAGGGCAAGGGTCCGGCCCTGATCCACTGCGCGGCGGGCAAGGACCGCACCGGCGTGCTGGCGGCCCTGACCCACCACATCGCCGGGGTCTCCGACGACGACGTCATCGACGACTACCTGCTGACCAACGACCCGACCCGCTTCGACCGGCGCGGGGCGATGTTCATGGATCATATCGAGGGGCTGACGGGGCGGCGTCCGGACGAGGCGGCGATGCGCGCGGCCATGGGCGTCGAGGCGCGGTATCTCGCGGCGGCGTTCGAGGTGATCAAGGACCAGCACGGGGGGCTGGATGGGTATCTGGAGCAGGCGGTGGGGGTGGATCGCGACGCCCGCGAGGCCATCCGGGCGCACATCCTGCTCTAGCCGCCACCCACTCTTGTCATCCCGGAAAGCCCGCAGGGCTTGTCCGGGACCCAGGGGCGGCGCGCGCCGCGTTTCGTCACCCCCTGGGTCCCGGCTCTACGCTTCGCTTCGGCCGGGATGACAAGAAAGGTAAGGTGACAAACGCTCGTTTAAGGTCCAGCCTCACCTGACGGTCCCACCAGAGGGCCGAGCGTCATCAGGGTGCGGTATGAGCGAGTTGGCGGGCGCCCCTCCGGGGATGAGCGACGTTGCGGGCAGTGACGAACTGGTCCCGGCGCCCAAACAGAAGCTCTCCCGAGGCGCGCTCAGCTGGATCCTGCACCAGGGCTCGCGCGACCCCTACGTCATCCTGGTCACCATCTATGTGTTCTCGCCCTACTTCTCGCGGGTGCTGGTCGGCGATCCGGTCAAGGGCCAGGCGACCGTCGCCGACATCTCCACCGTCTATGGCCTGCTGACCGCCGCCCTGGCGCCGATCCTGGGCGCCTCGATCGAGCGGTTCGGGCCGCGCAAGCCGTTCATGGCCGGGATCCTGGCGATCATGGCCCCGCTGCTGTTCGCCCTGTGGCTGGCCAAGCCCGGCGGCCTGCCGGTCGATCTGGTCGGCCTGGCTTTGATCGTGCTGGGCGTGGCCTATAACTGCGGCGACGTGCTCAACAATTCGCTGCTGGCGCGCTCGGCGGAGAAGGGCCAGGAGCCGGTGCTGTCGGGCCTGGGCTACGCGCTCGCCAACGGCCTGTCGGTCAGTCTGCTGATCTTCGTGATGTGGGCCTTCGTGCTGCCCGGCGTCGTGCCATGGTCGTTCGTGCCGTCGGCCCCGCTGTTTGGCCTCAGCCAGGCCGAGCACGAGCCCAGCCGCATCGTCGGCCCGCTGTCGGCCACGGTCATGCTGCTGGGCGCGATCCCGTTCTTCCTGTGGACCCGCGACGCCCCGCGCACCGGCGTCTCTCTGCTCGCGTCGATCAAGGAGGGGATCAGGCTGATCCTCGACACCTTCGGCAATCTCAAGGGCCATGCCGACGTCGCCAAGTTCCTGGGCGCGCGCATGCTCTATTGCGACGGCATGACGGCGCTGCTGATCTTCGGCGGCCTGTTCGCGGCCGGCCTGATGAAGTGGGGCGAGCTGGAGATGCTGGCCTATGGCATCTTGCTGTCGATCTTCGGCGTGCTGGGCGGGCTGGTCGCGCCGTGGTTCGACAAGACCCTGGGGCCGCGGCGGGCGATCCAGCTGGAGGTCGGGATCTGCATCCTGGTGCTGCTGGGCACGCTGGGCATGGGCCGCGAGAAGATCCTCTATTTCTGGGCCTGGGACGCGGCGACCCACCCGGCTGTCTGGAACGGCCCGCTGTTCCGCACCCTGCCGGAGATCATCTATCTGGGCCTGGGTCTGCTGATCGCGGTGTTCGTGACGGCGCAATACGCCTCGAGCCGCACGCTGCTGGTGCGCCTGGCCCCGCCGGATCGGATGGCCGCGTTCTTCGGGCTGTTCTCGCTGTCGGGCACGGCGACCATGTGGCTGGGCTCGCTGCTGGTGGCCCTGGCGACCAAGGTGTTCGCCAGCCAAGTGGCGGGGTTCATTCCGATCGCGGGGCTGCTGGCGCTGGGGTTGGTGGGGCTGTTCACGGTGAAGGGCGGCGGACGGGAGACTCAGCACTAGCCCCCACCTGACCTGCTGACGCAGGTCTGTCCGCCCCCAGACGGGGGCGGAGAACTAAGCTCCGCCCTTGCGGCTCCTCTCTCCTCCCCCTCTTGGGGGAGGGGGACCGGCGAAGCCGGTGGAGGGGGCCGGCTCCGCCTGCTACATCCCCGCCCATGCGCCGCGTCGCCCTCATCACCGCCCCCTGGCGCGAGCCGGTGTGGGCGTTGGCCCCGTTCCGGGACGAGGCGTACGCCTGCGCGCTGGTCACCGGCGGGAGCGGGCGGTGGTCGTATCTGCTGCGCCAGCCGGATCAGACGTTCGACGTCGCCGCTGATCTGTTCACCGCGCTGACCGATCTGCTCGGCCCTCGCGAGCCGACCAACTCCGAAGGCCCGCCGTTCCAAGGCGGCGTGGTCGGTCTGGCGTCCTACGAACTCGGCGACCGCGTCGAGGCGCTGGACCTCCCCCGCACCGCCTGGCCGGACCTGATCTGCGCCCGCTACCCGGCCTTGCTGGCCTTCGACCACCACGCGCGGCAGGTCGTCGCGGTGGGGCGCGGCGAGACCGACGTCGAGGCGCAAGGCCGCGCCCGAGACGCCCTGGCCTGGCTGGACGTCTCCGCCGACCAAGCGCCGTTCGAAGGCCCGCTGTGCGCCGACCTCACCGCCTCCGACGGCGAGGCCTACGAGGCCGCCGTGGCCGACGTCGTCTCCCGCATCCTCGCCGGCGAGATCTTCCAGGCCAATATCGCCCGCGCCTGGACCGGACGCCTCGCCGCCGGCGCCGATCCGTTCGACCTCTTCACCCGCCTGCGCGGCCAGAGCCCGGCCCCGTTCTCGGCCTATCTGCGCCTGCCGGGCCGCGCCGTGGTCTCCAACTCGCCCGAGCGGTTCCTGAAGGTCGATGCGGCCGGGGCCATCCTGACCCAGCCGATCAAGGGCACCCGCCCGCGTGGCCGCGACGCCGTCGAGGACCGCGCCCTGGCCGCCGAGCTGCTGGCCAGCGACAAGGACCGGGCCGAGAACCTGATGATCGTCGACCTGATGCGCAACGATCTGGCCCGGGTCAGCCCGCCGGGCAGCGTCCGGGCGCCGGAGCTCTTCAAGGTCGAGAGCTTCGCCAACGTCCATCACCTGGTCTCGACGGTGACCGGCCAGCTGGCCAGCGGTCGAACGGTCGCCGACCTGCTGCGGGCCAGCTTCCCGCCGGGCTCGATCACCGGGGCGCCCAAGGTGCAGGCGATGAAGGTCATCACCGGCCTGGAACCGCCGCGCGGACCCTATTGCGGAAGCCTTTTCTGGGCCGGCTTCGATGGCGCGTTCGACAGCAGCGTGCTGATCCGCACAGTCGGCCTGGTGCAGGATGGCCAAGGTTGGACGCTGGAGGCCCGCGCCGGGGCCGGCATTGTCGCCGACAGCGATCCGCACGGCGAGCGCCTGGAGACCGAGGCCAAGATCGCCGCGCTGAAGAGGGCCCTGACGGAATGATCCCCCAGAACGATCGCGGCCTGCTGCTGGGCGATGGCCTGTTCGAGACCCTGCTGGCGGTGGATGGCGATCTGCCGCATCTGACCGCTCATCTCGACCGCATGGCCGCCGGCTGCGCGGCGCTGGACCTGCCGTTCGACCGCGCCGAGGCCGAGCGCCGGGTGCGTGACGCCATCCCGGGGGAGGGCCGGTTCGCCGTCCGCCTGACCCTGACCGCCGGCTCGGGCGGGCGCGGGCTGGACCGGCCGGCCGTGCCGCTGCCGCGCCTGTTCGCCACGGCCGCGCCGTCCGAGCCGGTCGTCGAGCCGGCGACGGCGATCGTCGCCACCACCCGCCGCAACGAGGGCTCGCCGGCCTCGCGCCTGAAGACCCTGAGCTATCTCGACAACGTCCTGGCCCGGGCCGAGGCCGCGGCCGCCGGCGTCGACGAGGCGGTGATGCTGAACAATCGCGGCGAGGTCGCCTGCGCGGCGGCGGCCAACCTCTTCTGGATCGAGGGCGGGCGGTTCTTCACCCCGCGCCTGGACTGCGGCGTGCTGGCGGGGATCACCCGGGCGCGGCTGCTGGCGCTGGAGGCGGTCGAGGAGGTCGCGGCCGGGGTCGAGGCATTGGACCGCGCCGAGGCGGTGTTCCTGACCAACAGCCTGATCGGCGTGCGTCCGATCGCTCGGCTGGGCGAGCGCGTGTTCGCGCCGCACCCGCGGGTCGAGCAATTGGCTACAGCGTGTTGATCCAGGCCACCGCGTCGGTGCGGCGCGGGCGCAGGTAGTAGGTGCGCTTGAAGGTCATGGTGGTCGGCATGACCAGCTTGATCGGCGAGGTGTAGTCGTAGCTGGCCTTGGAGACGATGATGCTCTGGCTGGCCGGCAGGGCGCCGACCGGGATGTCGGTGACGGTCACGCCCGCCTTGGTGGGGCAGCCGGTCATGCCGGCCCCGGCGGCGTTGGGCTGCACCCAGGCGACGGTGTCCTTGCCCTTGTCGTCCGAGATGACGCTGTAGATGCACATCTTCAGCGTGGCCGTCGGGTAGGGGGCCATGATCACGTTACCGATGGCGAAGTTGTCGTTCATCTTGGCCGGGCCGGTCTGGGTGCCCTGGGCCACCAGGTCTCCGATCTGCGAGGTCAGGTTCGACAGGCGCCGCTGGGCCATCATGGCCTGGGTCGTCTCGGCGAAGCCGCAGTACATCAGGATCAGCACGGGGGCGATCAGGGCGAACTCGATGGCCGTGACGCCGCGGCGGTCGCGCCAGAAGGTCTTCAGCGAGGAGAGCGGGCGACGGGTCATTGGTCGTACGGCTCGTTGGTGAAGGCGGTGGCGGCGTAGATGATCCGCTTGCCGCTGGAGTTCTGCAGACCGGTCTGCAGCAGCGGCGTGACCAGCGGCCAGGTGTAGTAGGCGCGGACCAGCACGATCGAGCCGGCCACGCCGGGGGTGAACTGCATGGTGGTCGGCACCGTGCCGGTGGCGGACGACGAGCTGTTGCTGGTCGAGTAGTCGGCATAGGTGCGCACGTCCAGCTGCAGGGCGCTGGAGCAGCTCATCGAGCCGATCACCCCGATCTTGTTGCAGACGGCGGTCTTGAAGCTGGCGGCGGTGCCGCCGGAGGTCTGCACCTCGCCGGTGCGGATGGTGCGCCCCACGTCGATGATGGCGTTCTCGAGCAGTAGCGAGACCAGGAACGCCAGGCCCAGCTCGATCATCGCGAAGATGAGCATCAGGAAGGGCATGAAGACCAGGGCGAACTCGACCGCCGTCGCGCCCTGCTCGGCGCGCGAGAAGCGGCCGGTCAGGCGGGCCAGCCGGCGGCGGGCGCGAACGGGGATGAAGCTGTAGGCCATGCGGTGCGCGGACCCTGAAATGATCGTCCCGCAGGTTAGCCGAGCGATCCTACCAACTGGTTAGAGCGCGCGCCTACGTACGTGAGGGGCTTACGGCGTGCCCGCGGCCGCGGCGGGAGCGGCGGCGCCCGGGGCGGCGGCGACCACGCGGGTGCAGCGGCTGGCGCAGGCATAGCCGGCGCCGTTGACGCCGCGATAGATGGTCACGCCGCTGTCACCGGTCTCGGACACCACCACCTGGCGCGCGGCCAGGGTGCGGCCGCCGGCCCCGAAGATCATCAGGGCGGTGACGCCCGGACGCTTGCCCATGACCAGCAGGGTGCGCTCGTTGATGACGCTGATGTCGGCGACCGCCGGATCGGCGACCACGACGTCGCGCACCGCGCCGCCCACGGTCACGTAGGAGGTCTCGCCCTGGCCGAGCGGCAGTTCGACGGAGGCCGCCGTGACCGGCAGGGCGCCGGTCTGGGCATGAGCGACCGCGCCCGAGAGGGTCAGGACGGTGGCGATGGCGAGCGAAAGGCGACGCATGAGGTTTCCGATCTGGGATCCGAATGTCCCTCAGCATCACTTTGTTTGGTCAACAAAAGACTAAAGCCAGGCTGTGTGCGTCCAAGCGTCGCTTGAGAAAGTCCTTGATTCAGAAGGGATTGAGCGTGTTTGTCGCGCCCATGGTTAAGAACAAATAACGGTAAATACAAATAAACCAAAAGAAAATCGCCGAAAACTATTCCGCATTTACTGGCCATTAAGCGAGCTGGGCGAAATTGATCGTGTTTTCGGGGGTGAGCAAGTCGAGCCGGCTTGAGACCTCAAATCAACCCGCTCTGACTTTAGGAGATCTACTCATGACCAAGTTCGTCACGCGCTTTCTGAAGGATGAATCGGGCGCCACGGCCATCGAATACGGCCTGATCGCTGCCCTCATCGCCGTTGTCATCATCTCGGGCGTCAGCGTCCTGGGCACCAACCTGAACGCCAAGTTCAAGAGCGTGTCGGACAAGGTCTCGACCGCTGGCGGTTCCTAAGTCTTAGGCTACACGCTCGAAAAGAAGAGGGTCGAGGCTTCCGCCTCGGCCCTTTTCTTTTGTTTTGAAGGCTAGTTTTCCCCGTCCGCGGGAAACGATTGCTTCACCCGTCCGTCCCAGAATGACCCGGTCGAAAGAGGTCCCGCGAGGGACTTTCAAGAAGGCTCGAGAGCATGCAAGCCATTCAGATCCCGCTGCTGCTGATCTTCCCGATCCTGGCCATCCTGGGCGGGCTGAAGGACCTGATCAGCTACACGATCCCCAACTGGATCTCGCTGGCCCTGCTGGCCGCCTTCCTGCCGACCGCGCTGATCTGCGGCGCGCCCCTGGCCCAGATCGGCCTGTGCCTGGCCGTCGGTGTCGGGGCTCTCGTCCTCGGAATGGGGATGTTCGCCGCCGGCTGGATCGGCGGCGGCGACGGCAAGCTGTTCGCCGTCTGCGCCCTGTGGATGGGCTGGCCCGGCGCCTTCATGTTCCTCGTCTATACGGGCCTGGCTGGCGGCGTCCTGACCCTGGCCATCCTGAGCCTGCGCTCGGGCTATCTGGTTCCGGTCATGGCCGGCGGCCCGGCCTGGCTGCGCAAGCTGACGGCCAAGGAGAGCGATCTGCCCTACGGCGTCGCCATCGCCGCCGGCGCCCTCTGGGCCTTCCCGCACGGCGCGCTCGCCGTCGCCGCCCTGGGTTGAGACTCCTTCTAGTTGAGTCCAGCCGCGCGCTGACTCATCCCGCGACACCCTGCCGCGTGTCCCGCCTCCTGAACGCTGAAAACTTTTAGCAGCCGTTAACCATGCACGGGCGAGCATGGGACGTGGCCAGAAAGGCTGACTGACGAATCGTGCGCGCTCGCCGAATTGGCGGCCGCTCGACTCCCCCTAGAGTTTCAGCCCGCGCCATGAGCCCCGTTCGACTCCTGATCGTCCTGATCGCCGCCGTCTCGGCCATCGGCCTGGCCGTGGTCCTGCAGCGCGCGCTGGGCGGCAAGCCGGTCGCGCCGGTCGCCGCCGCGGCCCCCGCAGCGCCGGGCAAACCCATGACCCAGGTCCTGGTCGCCAAGCGCGACCTGCCGATCGGCACGCGCCTGGTGGCCGCCGACGTCACCTGGCAGGCCTGGCCCTCCGACGCCATCAACAGCGCCTTCATCACCAACGGCGCGGCCCAGGCCACGCCGGACGGCAAGGTCGAGGCCGCCAAGGCCGCCGTCAGCGGCGCCGCCGACCAGATGATCGGCGGCGACCCCGCCAAGATCGTCGAGGGCGCGATCGTCCGCGACCCCGTCCTGACCGGCGAACCGATCACCAACCGCAAGATCGTGCGCGGCGGCGAGGGCGGCTACCTGTCCGTCGTCCTGACCCCCGGCAAGCGCGCCATGGCCGTGCCCGTCACCTCCGAGACCGCGGTCGGCGGCTTCATCCTGCCCGGCGACCGCGTCGACGTGCTGATGACCCGCGAGCTGCAGGACACCAGCGCCAACGGCGGCGGCAACAAGCTGATCCGCGCCGAGACCGTGCTGGAGAACATCCGCGTGCTGGCCCTCGACCAGTCGACCTCCGCCGAGAAGGACGCCAAGTCCATCGTCGCGGCCACCGCCACCCTCGAGGTCGGTCCGGCCGAGGCCGAGGCCCTGACCCGCGCCAAGGCCAGCGGCCCGGTCACCCTGGCCCTGCGCGCCTATACCGACCTGGGCGGCCCCTCGGGCATCACCAACGCCAAGGCCCAGGCGCCCGCCATCGCCGCCGAAGACCCCGTCATCCGCATCAATCGCGGCGGCCAGACCACCAGCGTACCGGTGCGTCCATGAGCCGCCCGGTGAAAGTCCCCATGCATCCCAAGCGCCGCATCCTGACGGCCAACCTGGCCGTCCTGCTGGGCCTGTCCTCGACCGTTCCGGCCTTCGCCGACGGTCCGGTCGGCGGCTCGCACGTCTATCGCCCCGCCGCCCGCGTCTCGCGTCCGGCCCCGCTGCCGCCGGCTCCGGTCCTGCCGGTCGCCCCGCCGCCGGTCGGCGACCAGGTGACCCGCATCGTCCTCAATGCCGACCAGAGCGCGGCCACGGTCGAGCTGATCCGGGGCAAGTCGGCGATCATCGAGCTGCCCAGCGACGTCCGCGACCTCTTGGTCACCAATCCGCTGGTGGCCGACACCGTGCTGCGCGACAAGCGCCGGGTCTATGTGCTGGGCCTGACCGAGGGCGTGACCGACGCGGCCTTCTTCGACGCCGCCGGCCGCCGGATCGTGTCGCTGAACATCCGCGTGGTCCAGCCGGTCGAGCAGCTGGCCACCACCCTGGCCCGGGTGCTGCCCGACGCCAAGATCCAGGTGCAGCCGATCCGCGACAGCGTCGTGCTGACCGGCATGGTCCGCAACGCCTCGGAATCCGACGCGGTCTCGCGCATCGCCGCCCAGTTCACCGGCAAGCCGGAGAACGTGCTGAACATGCTGACCATCGCCGGCAAGGACCAGGTGATGCTGCAGGTCCGCATCGTCGAGGTGCAGCGCAACGTCATCAAGCAGCTGGGCATCTCGACCTCGAACCTGCTGAACGACGGGTTCAAGACCTACGGCCTGGGCCGCGACAACACCTTCGGCGTCAACGGCGCGATGCTGGGCGGGGCCGACCTCTGCTACGGCCGCAACAACCTGCGCACGACGAACAACCAGCTGAACAGCAGCACCACCAGCCAGTCGGGGTCCAGCAGCGGGACGAACCTGTCCAGCAACGTCAGCAACTCGACCAGCCTCGCCGACGTCACGACGTCGGTCTCGCCGGACGGCTCGCGGACCTTCACCACCTCGATCAACAACAGCAGCGGCTCCAACAGCGGCTCGTCCAGCACGACGTCCAACGCCATCACCAGCACGCTGGGCGCGGCCGCCCAGACCGCCTGGCAGACCGTCACCGGCAACAAGCTGGGCGCCTGCCTGCAGGCCTTCGAACGCGTGGGCCTGATGCGCACCCTGGCCGAGCCGAGCCTGACCGCGGTGTCCGGCGAAGCGGGTCACTTCCTGGTCGGCGGCGAGTTCCCGGTCCCGACCGGCAATGACGACACCGGCAAGGTCTCGATCGAGTTCAAGCCGTACGGCGTGGGCCTGGGCTTCACCCCGGTGGTGCTGTCGGGCGGCCGTATCTCGCTGAAGATCTCGACCGAGGTCTCCGAACTGTCCAGCCTGGGCGCGTTCTCGCTGGCCAACGGCACGAACTCGACCCTGGTGGTGCCGGGCCTGACGGTCCGCCGCGCCGAGACCACGGTCGAAGCGCCGTCGGGCGGCGCGTTCATGATCGCCGGCCTGCTGCAGCAGACCTCCAAGCAGACCATCGACTCGCTGCCGGGCATGACCTCGATGCCGATCCTGGGCTCGCTGTTCCGGTCGCGCGACTTCCAGAACGGTCAGACCGAGCTGGTGGTCATCATCACCCCGTACATCGTCGACCCGACCCGTCCGCAGAACCTGCAGACGCCGGCCGACGGCCTGGAATTCGCCAACGACATGAGCACGGTCCTGCTGGGCCGGCTCAACAAGGTGGTCAAGGCGCCCGCGGGCGCCAACGCGGGGCGCGCGTACCAGGGCCCCGTCGGCTACGTGATCGAGTAGGACGCCGCCATGACGCACAAGCCTATCGTCAAGACCGTTCTCGTGGCCCTGGCCATGTCGGGCCTGGCCGCCTGCGCCTCGACGCCGCCCGATCAAGGCCCGTCGAAGACCGCCGCCACCGACACCCAGCAGTGGATGGACAAGATCAAGGTCACGTCCGCGCCGGACGAGATCGTGCTGGCCCCGCACGCCACCGGCCTGTCGGCCAACCAGTCGGCCGCGCTGGAGGCCCTGATGGACCGCTGGCTGCAGGCCGAGGCCCGCGAGCTGGTCGTGACCACGCCCAACAACAGCGGCGCCATGGCGACCCAGATCCGCGACCGCCTGATCACCCTGGGTGCGGCCGGCTCGCGCGTGCGGGTCGTCGGCTTCAACCCGGCCGGTCCGGACGACGCCACCATCCGCGTCGGCTTCCTCCGCTACGAGGCCGAGAAGATCAAATGCGGCGAGCGTTGGGAGAACCTGACGGCCACCCGCAACAACACCGCCTACGACAATTTCGGCTGCGCCATCGCCGCCAACCTGGCCGCCCAGGTCGCCAACCCCGAAGACCTGGTCCGGCCGCGTGACATGACCCCGATCGACGCCGGCCGTCGCGGCGAAGTGTTCGGCAAGTACCGCAAGGGCGAAGTGACCAGCTCCAAGAAGGACGACCAGGCCAGCGCCTCGCTCACGAAGGCGATCCCGTAATGCGGCCGTCCGACAACGACCCCTTCGACCTGGGCTTCGACGCCGCCGACGAGTTCACGACCGGCGCGTCCGATCCCTGGCGCGCGTCCGCGCCGCCGTCGCTGAACCCGGCCGTGGGCGGCTTCGACGACCCGTTCGCCGACTTCCCACCCGCTCGCCCGGAGACGCGTTCCGAGGCTCCGCAACCGCGCGCGCCCCAGGCCCAGGCACCGCGTCAGGCCCAGCCGCAACAGCAGCAGCAACGCGCCCCGCAGCCGCAACCGCAGCAGCGGGCTCCGCAGCCCCAGCAGCGCGCGCCGCAACCGGCCGTCGCGGCCTATGAGGATCACGATCTGGACGTCGCCGAGGCAGCGCCCGCCGCGCCGATCTATCACGAGCCCCTCGCCGACGGCGGCATGGGCGACGCGGCCATCCCGCGGATCACCATCCACGCCTTCTGCGCCCGCCCGGAAACGGCGGCCATGGTCGAGCACGCCGCCGCGGACCGCCGCATGGCCCGGGCCTCGACCATCGTCCGCGACGGCGGCCTGGAAGCGGCGGTCGACTACTACCAGAACCAGCCGACGCCCTCGCTGGTCATGGTCGAGACCAACGACAGCGCCCAGCGCCTGCTGCACCTGCTCGACAGCCTGGCCCAGGTCTGCGACCCGGGCACCAAGGTGGTCGTGCTGGGCCAGACCAACGACATCGCCCTCTATCGCGAGCTGATGCGCCGCGGGGTCAGCGAGTACCTGACCCAGCCGCTGGGCCCGCTGCAGGTGATCCGCGCCGTCGGCGGCCTCTATGCCGATCCGTCCGCGCCGTTCGTCGGCCGCCAGATCGCCTTCGTCGGCGCCAAGGGCGGGGTGGGGGCCTCGACGCTCTCGCACAACTTCGCCTGGGCCATGGCCGAGAAGATGCAGACCGCCACGGTGCTGGTCGACCTCGATCTGGCCTTCGGCACCGCCGGCCTCGACTTCAACCAGGACCCGCTGCAAGGCGTGCTGGACGCGCTGAGCCAGCCCGACCGCCTGGACCCGGTGCTGATGGACCGCATGATGGTCCGCTGTGGCGATCGCCTGAGCCTGTTCGCCGCCCCGGCCTCGCTGGACGACGACTACGACTTCGGCGCCGACGCCTATGAGGAAGTGACCCAGAAGATCCGCGGCGCGGCGCCCTTCGTGGTGCTGGACATCCCGCACGTCTGGAACGCGGCCTGCCGCCGGGTGCTGGTCGGCTCGGACGACCTGGTCGTGGTCGCCACGCCGGACCTGGCCTCCCTGCGCAACGCCAAGAACATCATCGACCTGGTCAAGGGCTCGCGCCCGAACGACGTGCCGCCGCGGCTCGTCCTGAACCAGGTCGGCGTGCCCGGCCGTCCCGAGATCCCGGTGAAGGACTTCGGCGAGGCCCTGGGCATCCAGCCTTCGCTGGTGCTGCCGTTCGACCCCAAGCCCTACGGCATGGCCGCCAACAACGGCCAGATGCTGGCCGAGGTGGCGCCCAAGTCGAAGGCCGCCGAGGGGCTGGAGCACCTGGCCCGCCTGATCAGCCGCCGCGAGCCGCCGCCCTCGCAGAAGTCTTCCATGCTCTCGGGCCTGTTCAAGAAGAAGTAGATGTTCGGCAAGCGCGATCAGTCAGCCCCCGCCGAACAGAAGGCGCCGCCTCCCGCCCCGGCGGGCGGCGCGGCCATCGCCACGCGTCCGCAGCGGGTCGAGCCCGCCGCCGCCGCCGCGCCCGCCCCGACCGCGCCGCCGCCCAAGGTCAACGGCCCGAAAGCCGGCGGCCCCGCGCCCAAGGCCACGGTCGGCCTCGACCAGCTGCGCGCCGCGCAAGGCATCGCCGCCGCCCAGACGACCAACATCGTCCGTGAGCAGAGCGACTACTACCACGCCACCAAGACCACGATCTTCAACGCCCTGCTGAACACCATCGACCTGAGCCAGCTGGCCCAGCTCGACCTGAAGGCGGCGGCCGAAGAAATCCGCGACATCGTCGCCGAGCTGGTGGCGATCAAGAACGTCTCGATGTCGGTGTCCGAGCAGGAGCACCTGGTCCAGGACATCATCAACGACGTCCTCGGCTATGGTCCGCTGGAGCCCCTGCTGGCCCGCGACGACATCGCCGACATCATGGTCAACGGCGCGCACCGCGTGTTCATCGAAGTGGGCGGCAAGGTCCAGCTCACGAACGTGCGCTTCCGCGACAATCTCCAGCTGATGAACATCTGCCAGCGGATCGTCAGCCAGGTCGGCCGCCGCGTCGACGAAAGCTCGCCGATCTGCGACGCCCGTTTGCCCGACGGCTCGCGCGTCAACGTCATCGCGCCCCCCTTGGCTCTGGATGGTCCCACCCTGACCATCCGGAAGTTCAAGAAGGACAAGCTGACCATGAAGAACCTGGTGGAGTTCGCCTCCATCAGCCCGGAAGGGGCGCGGGTCCTGGGCGTCATCGGCGCCTGCCGCTGCAACATCGTCATCTCGGGCGGTACGGGTTCGGGCAAGACGACCCTGCTCAACACCATGACCGCCTTCATCGACCCCACCGAACGGGTCGTGACCTGCGAAGACGCCGCCGAACTGCAGCTGCAGCAGCCGCACGTGGTGCGCCTGGAAACCCGTCCGCCGAACCTGGAAGGCTCCGGCGCGGTGACCATGCGCGATCTGGTCAAGAACTGCCTGCGGATGCGTCCCGAACGCATCATCGTCGGCGAAGTCCGCGGCCCGGAGGCGTTCGACCTCCTGCAGGCCATGAACACCGGCCACGACGGCTCGATGGGCACGCTGCACGCCAACAGCCCGCGCGAAGCCATCAGCCGTATCGAGTCCATGATCACCATGGGCGGCTACGGCCTGCCCTCGAAGACCATCAAGGAGATGATCGTCGGCTCGGTCGACGTCATCGTCCAGGCCGCCCGCCTGCGCGACGGTTCGCGCCGCATCACCCACATCACCGAGGTGGTCGGCCTGGAAGGCGACGTCATCGTCACCCAGGACCTCTTCGTCTACGAGATCACCGGCGAGGACGCCGAGGGCAAGGTCGTGGGCAAGCACCGCTCGACCGGCATCGCCCGCCCGCGCTTCTGGGACCGCGCCCGCTACTACGGCCTGGAGCGCGAGCTGGCCGAAGCCCTCGACGCGGCGGAGTAGGCGCCGATGCTGTTCATCATCGCCGGGATCCTGGGCTTCATCACCATCGCCGGCCTGGGCTTCGCCTTCGCGGGCGGCGACAACGGCCAGGCCAAGGCCGCCAAGCGCGCCCAGATGATCGCCGGCGGCGGCGAGCGCCAGGCCAGCGTCCGCGCCAAGGCCGCCGCCAACACGCCCGACGCCCGTCGCCAGAACATCCTCAAGGCGCTCAAGGAACAGGAGCGCAAGCAGAAGAAGGCCACGCTGAGCATCAGCGCGCGCATGCTGGCCGCGGGCCTGGGCCAGAACGTCAAGATGTTCTGGATCATCAGCGGCGTGCTGGCCGTGATCGTCGCCCTGATCGTCATCGTCCTGGGCCAGAACCCGCTGTTCGCCCTGCTGGGTGGTTTCGCCGCCGGCCTGGGCCTGCCGCGCTGGGTCCTGAGTTTCCTGGCCAAGGGCCGGATCAAGAAGTTCACCGAGGCCTTCTCGGACGCCATCGACATCATCGTGCGCGGCATCAAGTCGGGCCTGCCGGTCCACGACTGCCTGAAGATCATCGGCAAGGAGAGCCCCGAGCCCCTGGGCGGCGAGTTCCGCACCCTGACCGAGAACATCGCCATGGGCGTGCCGATCGATGCGGCCCTGGAGAAGATGTACGAGCGCATGCCGACCAGCGAGCTGCGCTTCTTCTCGATCGTGCTGGGCATCCAGGCCAAGACCGGCGGCAACCTGGCCGAAGCCCTGGGCAACCTCTCCACCGTCCTGCGCGCGCGCAAGCTGATGAAGGAGAAGATCAAGGCGCTGTCGGCCGAAGCCATCGCCTCGGCCTCGATCATCGGTTGCCTGCCGCCGGGCGTCGTCACCCTGATCAGCGTCACCTCGCCGTCGTACATGAAGCCGATGTTCACCGACCCGCGCGGCCACCTGATGATCCTGGGCGGCGTGCTGTGGATGACCATGGGCATCCTGGTGATGCGCAAGATGATCAACTTCAAGTTCTGAGGGGAGGGCCGCCGTGAAACTCGTCGAGACCCTGACCGATCCCTCGAACATCCTGACGGCGTTCATCGCCCTGGTGACGTTCGCGACCATCATCACCCTGGCCTCGCCGGCGCTGCGCAACAACAGCCTGGAAGGGCGCCTGAAGTCGGTGGCCAACCGCCGCGAGGAGCTGCGCCGCCGCTCGCGTCAGAGCATCGCCGCGCGGGGCGGCGCGCCCGGCGCCAGCACCCTGCGCCACCAGGACGAGGGCCTGTACAAGAACGTCGTGGAACGGCTGCAGCTGTCGCGGCTGCTGGAGGATCCCAAGGTCGTCGACAACCTGGCCCAGGCCGGCTTCCGCGGCCCGCGTCCGGTCACGACCTTCTACTTCTTCCGCTTCGTGGCGCCGTTCGTGTTCGCCGCCGTGGTCGGGTTCTACCTGAACGTCGTCAACGACTTCGGCTTCCTGCCGATCCAGAAGCTGTGCGCCTGCGTCGGGGCCCTGGCGCTCGGCTACTACGCGCCCAACGTCTACATCAGCAACGTCGCCCAGAAGCGCCGCGAGTCGATCGTGGCGGCCTTCCCGGACTCGCTGGACCTGCTGCTGATCTGCGTGGAAAGTGGCATGTCGATCGAGGCGGCCATCCAGAAGGTCGGGGCCGAGGTCGGCGGCCAGTCGATGGAGCTGGCCGAGGAACTCAGCTTGCTCACCGCCGAGCTGTCCTACCTGCCCGACCGCCGCCAGGCCTATGAGAACCTGGCCCGCCGGACCGCCCACCCGGGCATCAAGTCGGTCGCCACCGCCATGATCCAGGCCGAGCGCTACGGCACGCCGCTGGGCACCGCCCTGCGGGTCATGGCCAAGGAGAACCGCGAGCTGCGCCTCTCGGCCGCCGAGAAGAAGGCCGCGGCCCTGCCGGCCGCGCTGACCGTGCCGATGATCCTGTTCTTCCTGCCGGTGCTGTTCGTCATGATCCTGGGCCCGGCGATCATGAAGGTGCAGGACATCTTCGGGAAGCACTAGGCTCCCCGCTTTCTACCCCTAGTTGGCGCCCGCCTTGCGCTGACCCGACCGTTCAGTTTCGGTTTGGGACAGTGCGATGAAACACGGCTCGAAGAAGGGCTCTCGCCTCCGTGCGTTCTTGGCGGAGGAGAAGGGCGGCGCGGCCATGGAGACGGCGCTGATCGCCGGCCTGGGGGCGCTGTTGGCGATGACGATGAAGGAGCTGGTGGCGCTGCCGCTGCTGGGCTTCCTCACCAGGGCGATGAAGGTGCTCAGCGAGGTGCTGTCGAACTGACCGCGCCGCGCACGACGACGATCGACCAGGGCGGCAGCAGCACCGGCGCCGTCCCGTCCTGGCGCAGCTTGAGGGGCGGCAGGTCGCGGACCGGCCGGCTTTTCTCGCCCGCGTCCTTCCAGGCGTAGCGCGAGCGGTCGTAGCGCCAGACCTCGACGGGGCCGGCGAAGCCCTGGGCGGGACCACCCTGGAAGGCGACCTGGGCCATGTGGGCGGCCTTGGGGTCGCGGTTGACCAGCATCACCGACCAGCGGCCGTCGGGACGATGGACGGCGTACGAGCTGATCGCCGGACGCCCCTTGGCGTCGCGGACGCTGGCCGCCGCCGGCCAGATCTCATGCTCACCGTGACCCGGCTGGCTCCAGGCGTTGGCCAGCAGCCAGGCGGCGTAGAAAGTCGGGTTGTGCCACTTGGCGGCGCCGGTCTCGTCGGTCTGCCAGGTCATCATGTTGCCGTAGCCGGCGCAGGCCAGGTGCTGGTTGATCGGCTGGTTGGGCGTGAAGCCGAACAGGAAGGCCTGCTTGCCGCCGCTGGCCATGAAGCGCCCGACGATGTCGGCGTTCAGCAGCGCCGCCGGCATCTCCGACATCACCCGCCCGGAATAGGCCGAGAAGCCGTACTCGCTGATCACCAGCGGTGTGCTGGCCGGCACATGGTCGTCGCGCAGCCGCTGCAGGTCGGCGTCCAGCAGGGCGTCGTGGTCCAAGAGCTTGCCGGCCGTGTCGCCGCAGACGTCGTCGAACGGATAGTGCTCGAACGAGACGAAACCCAGGTCCTTCAGCCGGCCTTGCGTGGCCAGGGCGTCAATGAGCCGGCGGGTCCACGAGCGGTCCTCGCCGGCGTCAGGGCCCCACATCTCGGCGACGGCGTTCTGCAGGCTGGGGCCGCCGGTGGTGATGTTCGGCGCCACGGCGTGCACCGCGTCGGCCATCTGGCCGTAGAGCGCCGCATAGTCCTCGGGCGCGTTGTACTGGCCGTCGGCCTCCTCGCCGATCTCGACCTGGTCGACGGGATAGCCGCGCCGCTTCAGCCAGCGGATCTGCGCCGCGACGTTCTCGGGCGTGTCGAACAGCGCCCCGACCGGGACCATCATCGGCAGGCCGCTGGTCAGGCCGCTGCGATAGACCAGGTCCAGGCCCGGCTGTTCCAGTTCGACGTTCTTGTCGATCGCCCGGTGCCAGGGATCGGTCGAGGACACGTGCATGACGCTCTGGGTCGTGCGCGAGCGGCCCTTGCGGATGACGTCATGGAAACCCGTGGCGTCCAGCGTCCCGAAGCCGACCTCGGCGATCGCATAGCCCAGGCCGTCGCGGACGTCGGTCGAGCCCTTCGGCGCGGTCCCCGAGGCGCGGCTCATCAGCACCCGCACCATGACGGTCGTGATCGGCGCATCGGCCAGCTTCAAGGTCGCGACGCCGCCGGTCGCGCCCTTGATGTCGCCGTGCGGGAAGGTCACCCACGCGCCGTCCGGGTCCCAGTCGTCATGGCCGGTCCAGTACTGCACCCGGTAATCGACCGCGTAGGGCGTGGCCCAGGTCAGGCGCGCAGCGTCGATCGGCTTGGCGTCGCCCAGCTCGGCGGCCAGCCACTGCGTCCGCGCCGGGGCGTGGGTGTAGCGGCTGTCGAGATAGGGGTTGGACTTCCAGAAGGTCCGGACGTCGCCGTCGTCCAGCCGCGAATAGCCGGCGTTGTTGGCGTTGTCCTTGGTCATGCCCCGCCGGGGCAGGTCGTAGCCGTTCGACAGGTTGATCGTCGCGCCGGGCTTGTCGCTGGACGTCCAGTAGCCCTGGGCGTGGGCGGCGTCGCTCCACCGGCCTTGCGGGTTCCAGTGCCAGACCTGGTTGCCCAGCTCGGTCCGCAGCCGATAGGTGATCTTGCGCAGGCCGACCTTGCGCATGGCCTTGATGTTGGCGGGCGTATAGGTCGCCGCCACCTCGCCCTGGCCCATCCCGTCCAGCCCGCCCCCGAACGCCTCGTCCGGCCGGAAGACGTTCACCGGCTTGCCGGCGGAGAGGTCGACGACGACCTGGTCGGGGATGGGGGGCAAGGCGGCGATCACGGTGCAGGTTTCGCCTCAGCTTTGCGGCGAAGCCAAGGCGGTAGAGCGCCCCCTCCGTCACGGCGCGTATCCGCGCCGCGCCACCTCCCCCGTTTCACGGGGGAGGAGGAAACATCTTCTCCTCCCCTGCAAAGCGGGGGAGGTGGATCGCTGCGGATACGCAGCGAGACGGAGGGGGCGCTCAGGCCGCCACCCCCTCCAACTCCGCCATCACCGCATCCGGCAGCTCAAGGTCCGCCGCCGCCAGGTTCTCCCGCAGGTGCGCTACCGACGACGTGCCCGGGATCAGCAGGATGTTGGGCGAGCGCCGCAGCAGCCAGGCCAGCGCCACCTGCATCGACGTCGCGCCCAGGCGCTGCGCCACGGCCGACAGGGCCGTCGACTGCACCGGCGAGAAGCCGCCCAGCGGGAAGAACGGCACATAGGCGATCCCGGCCTTGGCCAGGTCGTCGACCATGGCGTCGTCCTGGCGGTGGACCAGGTTGTACAGGTTCTGGACGCAAGCGATGTCGGTGATCCCGCGCGCCTCGGCCACCTGGGTGGACGTGACGTTGCTGATCCCGATGTGCCGCACCAGGCCCTCGCGCTTCAGGTCGGCCAGCACGCTCAAGCCCTCGGCCAGCGAGCCCTCGGCCGGGCCCAGCGGGCTGAACATCGAGCGCAGGTTGACGACGTCCAGCGCCTCCAGCCCCAGGCGGCGCAGGTTGTCGTGCACGGCCGACCTCAGCTCGGCGGGCGAGAAGGCCTTCTGCCACGAGGCGTCGTCGCCGCGCCGGGCGCCGATCTTGGTGACGATCACCAGGTCGTCGGCATAGGGATGCAGCGCCTCGCGGATGATCTCGTTGGTGACGAAGGGGCCGTAATAGTCGCTGGTGTCGATGTGGTTGACCCCCAGGGCCACGGCCTCGCGCAGCACCGCCACGGCGGCGGCGCGGTCCTTGGGCGGGCCGAACACGTGCGGGCCGGCCAGCTGCATGGCCCCGTAGCCCAGCCGCCGGACGGTGCGGTCGCCGAGCTGGAAGGTGCCGGCCTTGTCGATGGCGGTGGTCATGCTGCGCGTTCCTTGCGTTGTGGAGCGAGGCGTAGCATCTGAAGAATCCTTCAGTTTTGGAATTCGCTTTCGATGACCGCCCTCGCAAGCCCCCTGAAGCCCCGCAAACAGCCGGTCCAGGCCCGGTCGGCCGCCACGATCGAGGCGCTGCACACCGCCGTGATTCAGGTTCTGATCCGCGAGGGCCTCAGCCGCTGCACCACCACCCGGATCGCCGAGCGGGCCGGCATGTCGGTCGGCAGCGTCTACCAGTACTACCCCAACCGCGACGCCCTGCTGGCGGCGGTGCTGGAAAAGCACCTCAGCGACATCGCCGACACCATGGAGCAGGTCTGCCGCGACAGCCGGGGCCTGCCGGTCGCCGAGATGGCGCAGGCCCTGGTCGAGGGCTACCTGGCCGCCAAGCTGCGCGACGCCGGCGAGTCCCGGGCGCTGTACGCGGTGGCGGGCGAGCGCGGCGGGGCGGCGCTGGCCGGCCGCGTCTACAAGCGCATGGAGACGGCGGTCACGGCCCTGCTGGCCACCGCCCCCGACGTGACCTTCGAAGACCCGGCCATGACCGCTTCGATCGCGCTGAACGCCCTGGTCGGCCCGGTCCGCTCGATCCTGGACCGCGAGGCCACGCCGGCGTTCGAGGCGCGGCTGCAGGGGGAGTTGGTCGTGCTGCTGACGGCGTATCTGCGGTCGGGGGCGGGTTAGAGGTCCATCCCCATAGCAACCGTCATTCCCGCCACAGGGGCGTCAGCGGACATATGTGCTCAGGTGTGTTCCCGTTAAACGGCACTGGCGCCCGCGTAGTCACAAATTTCCGCCAAAATTCAGAGGCGAACCTTCATTTTCCGCCGGACATGAGACACGAAGATGTGCTGAGATTTTCAAAGTCCTGCGCGTGTCTGCTTACTTCGAAGTAGGCAGCGGATTGGGCGATTGGAGTCTCCTATGCTTCCCGGAGATCAGAACGTCGTCTTATTGGAAAGCGAACCGCTGGTTTCGATGCTGATCGCCGATATGCTGGACGATCTCGGGGTCTCGAATGTTCATGAATTTAGAGAAGACGCAGCGGCCGCCGAGTTTATATTCGAAAACAATTCGAACATTATAGGTGTGATACAAAATACCAAACGCCACGGCGCATCGCGTAAACTGCCTAGTAGAATTACAAACAATCGCCCGCAAAATTCACTAACATCGGCGCTTCCGCTCGATAGTGGGCCATTTTACCTCAATGTCATAGATCTATTCATACCGTGGACTAACGTGATATTTTCCACAGCTTGGGATGGTTCTCACGAAACGCGCGATGAATTTGAAAAGCGGCACAACAGCGAGCGGTACTGGGAAGGGCAGGGGATAAGGAAGAGTCAAGAAGGTCGGCGCGTCATAGACGACTGGGCCGGTCGGGATTCCCGCATCACTGCTTTGCAAAAGCCCTTCAGCCTCGCTCAGCTTCGCGCCACGTTAGAGAGGTGGACGACTCCAAGAGAGTTTAGTCTAGACCACAAATCCAGATTGCTTCAGCCAGTAAACGAAGAGATTGCCATGATCTTCAGTCGGCAGCCTGAGCTGATGCATTCGATGAATCCTCGAAAGTTTGAAGAATTCATTGCATTTGTGTTCCAAAATCATGGCTTTGAAACCGAACTGACGGCCGCAACCCGCGACGGTGGCTATGACATCCGCGCTGTCCGGGCCGATCGCGCAAATGAAGTTATGCTTATCGAGGTGAAGCGGTATGCCCTACATCGGCCGGTCGGCGTAGGCGTTGTTCGTGCGCTTTATGGGGTAAAGCATCTTATGCAAGCGAGCCAAGTTGCGCTCGTAACGAGCTCGTTTCTGTCGCGCGATGCTAGACAACAATTTTCAAGAACTATCCCGCACGAACTTCAAATCTGGGATTACAACAGGCTCCGAGAATTCTGCACGGAGTATGCGACGGATATTTTCGAGACATCGGCTTAGAGCTTAACGGGAAGGCGACTAAAACGAGCCCTCCCAACGTCCGCTATGTGCCGTAAGCGGATCGAGGTCACGCTCCCAAAACCCTCTCTCTATGAGAGAGGGTCTCAAGGGCAGCGTCCGACGAGCGTCGCGAGCCGACTCTGGAGGTGGGGCTCGCCTGGATGCGAGCCGCAGGCCTTACTGCCCGCCGCCGGCCTTCAGCGAGTCCCAGGTGCGGTTGGCCCCAGCCTGACCAATCGCCGCGCGCAGATAGGCCAGGTTGTTGTTGACCTGTTCGGGCGGCAGGTCGGCGCGGGCCAGTTTCTCGGCTTCCGGCAGGCGGCCTTGCAGGCCGACCACCAGGGCCAGGTTCTGGCGCACCTGGATGCCGGCCGAGGGCAGGGCGGCGGCGCGGCGCAGCTGGGTCTCGGCGCTGGCCAGGTCGCCCTTGGCGGCCAGGTGCATGGCGTAGTTGGCCAGCGGCGTGGCCTCGGTCGGGGCCAGGGCGATGGCCTGGCGGTGGGCGGTCTCGGCCTCGTCGTCGCGCTCGGCCTGCTCGTAGGCCACGCCCAGCAGGGTCAGCGGACGCCAGTCCTTGGGGTTGGCGGCGGCGGCCTTGCGGGCCGGCTCGATGGCGTAGAAGCCCTGGCCGCGGGCGATGTGGGCGCGGGCCAGCTCCAGCAGCAGCGCGCTGTCGTCGGGGTGCGAGACCAGCGCCTTGGTCGCGGTCTCGGCGGCCTCGTCGTTGCGGCCCAGGGCGCGCAAGCTGCGGGCCAGGTTGGCGCCGGCCTCGGCGTCGGCCGCGTCGACCTCGAACTCCGTGCCCCAGAAGGCCGACTGCGCCAGCGGATCCAGGCGGCGAGCCTCCATCCGCTGCTGCGGCGAGGCCTTCGCCAGCCTGGGCGTCTCGGCCGCCGGAGCGGGCTTGGGCGCATCAGCGGCGAAGGCGGCCGGGGCGGCCAGCAGGACGACGGGGGCGAGCAGGGTTGCGACGAGCGCGCGCTTGCGACACATGAAAGACATGTCTCCAGAAGGTTCGCCCATTGTCCGGGCGCGGCCCTCAAGGAATCGTTAAGCATAATTTTAAAGGGTTTCGCCGATGTCCGACGCGACGCATCCGATCCTGGTCTCGGCCGAAGGGCAGGCGATCCCGGTCCATCCGGTCAGCGAGGCCGAGCTCGAGGGCTTCCTGGCCAGAAAGCGTGCGCCGGTAAGGACTTACGCGGCCGCCAACAAGTTCTCAGGCAAGACCGGCCAGGTGCTGGCGGTCCCCGGATCGAGCGGCGCGGTCGAGCAGGTGCTGCTCGGGACCGGCGCCAGCCGCGTTGATCTGTCGCTGTTCCGCACGCTGGCGGGCAAGCTGCCGGCCGGGGAGTACGCCCTGTCCAAGCTGCCCAAGGGGATCGATCCGGAGCAGGCGGCCCTGGCCTTCGCGCTCGGGACCTACCGCTTCGATCGCTACAAGAAGAAGGGCGAGCCGATCGCCCGGCTGGTGGCGGCCAAGGGTGTCGACGTCGCCCAGGTGACCGCCTTCGCCCACGCCTGTGCTCTCGCCCGCGACATGGTCAACACCCCGGCCAACGACATGGGGCCGCTGCAGATCGAGACCATCGCCCGCGAGATCGCCGAGAAGTACGGCGCGGCGGTCTCGGTGGTCACCGGCGATGACCTGCTGACCCAGGGCTATCCGGCCGTCCACGCCGTGGGCCGCGCCGCCGTCGAGGCCCGCGCGCCCCGGATGATCGAGATCACCTGGGGCGACGCCGCGCATCCGGTCGTGGCGCTGGTGGGCAAGGGCGTGGTGTTCGACACCGGCGGCCTGGACATCAAGCCCTCGGCCGGCATGCGGCTGATGAAGAAGGACATGGGCGGCGCCGCCCACGCCTTGGCCCTCGGGCGGATGGTCATGGAGGCCGGCCTGCCGGTGCGCCTGGTGATCCTGACCCCGGTGGTCGAGAACGCCATCGCCGGCGACGCCATGCGGCCGGGCGACGTGCTGCAGACCCGCGCTGGGCTCACCGTCGAGGTCGGCAACACCGACGCCGAGGGCCGTCTGATCCTGGCCGACGCCCTGACCCGCGCCGCCGAGCTGAAGCCCGCCCTGACCCTGGACTTCGCCACGCTCACGGGCGCGGCGCGCATGGCCATGGGCCCGTTCGTGATCCCGTTCTGGACCCCCGACGACAAGCTGGCCGGCCAGATCGAGACGGCCTCGAAGACGGTCTCCGACGCCCTCTGGCGGATGCCTTTGACCGAGGCCTATCGCGAGGCCCTGGACAGCGACATCGCCGACCTCAAGAACGACCCCGACGCCTGGGCCCAGGCCGGCGCCACCACGGCGGCCTTGTTCCTGCAGCGCTTTGCCCCAAATGGTGAAGATGTGGGACCCTGGGCCCACTTCGACGTCTTCGCCTGGAACCCCAAGGGCCGCCCCGGATTCCCGGTAGGCGGCGAAGTCCAGTCCATCCGCGCCGCCTTCGCCATGCTCAAGGGCCGTTTCGCATGACGCTCGATACCCGCATCACCCTGGCCCGGCCCGACCTGGCCGACCAGCGCCTGGAGGGCCTGGCCCCGGCCGAGCGCTATGCCCCGAGCCGGGTGATGGTCTGCGCCGCGCCGGTCAGCGCCATCCGCGCCGCGCCGCAGGCTGACGCCGAGCAGTGGGACCAACTGCTGTTCGGCGAGGTCTTCCGCGTGCTGGAGGAGAAGGACGGCTTCGCCTGGGGCCAGGCCCCGCGCGACGGTTATGTGGGCTATGTCGCGATCGGCGATCTGGTCGAGCAGGGCCATCCGCCGACCCATGCGGTGTCGGCGATCCGCACCTACGCGTTCAGCAAGCCCGACATCAAGTCGCGGCCTGAGGGCCTCTACAGCCTCAACAGCCTGGTGACGATCGAGGCCCGCGAAGGCCGCTTCGCCAAGGCCGCCGGCACGGGCTGGTTCGTCGAGGCGCACCTGGCCCCGATCGGCCGGGGCGAGAAGGATTACGTCGCGGTCGCCGAGCGCTTCGTCGGCGCGCCCTACCAGTGGGGCGGCCGCGAGAGCCTGGGCCTGGACTGCTCGGGCCTGATCCAGCAGGCGCTCTACGCCTGCGCGCGGGCCTGCCCCCGCGACACCGACATGCAGCGCGCCTTCTTCGCCGAGGTGGCGCAGGCCGACCGCCGGCGCGGCGACCTGGTGTTCTGGAAGGGCCATGTGGCCGTGCTGCTGGATGCAGACACCATCCTCCACGCCAACGCCCACCACATGGCCACGGCCGTGGAGCCGCTGGCCGAGGCCGTGGCGCGGATCGCGGCGACGCCGACGGGCGGCGTGCTGGGGTATCGGCGGGTCTAGCTAACGCTACCTGAGGTTGGCGCGGAACTTGCTGGTTCCTCCCCAGGAGGAGCCAGCCCATGACCGCGAACGTCCAGCGCGACAACCAGGCCCTGAAGGCCCTCTACGCCGACCAGATGCGCCTGCGCCCGACGTTGGAGCAGATGAGCAAGGGCTACACGCCCGGCGACCGGGCGGTGCGCAACCTGGTCGAGCAGCAGGTCATGGAGGGCTTGGACGCCAATCAGGACGGCGGCGTCTCGTTCGATGAGCTGATCCGGACGGGCAAGGCCGAGCCGTCGGCGGCCGATCTTGCCGCCCGCCGTGCGTTCTTTGCCCAGGGCGACAAGGACGCCAACGGGGTTCTGACCCTGACGGAACTGCGCGCCACCAGCCTGTTCGACAGCGACAGCCTCACCGCCCTGATCGGCGGCCAGGGTGCGGACGGGGTCGGCGACGCCCTCGTCGCGCGCGCCGACCAGGACGGCGACGGCCGGCTCTCGGCCGACGAATACGCCCGCATCGCGCCCGACCAGGTCTCCGGCACGGGCCGGTTCGTGCTGAACAAGGCCGGGGTCTACACGGCGGTCTGGGACATGGACACCGACGCCCAGATCCGCGCCCAGGACTTCGCCCGCCTCGACGCCGACAAGGACGGCCTGTTGTCGGCGCAGGAGATCAACGCCCGCTTCGAGGACCGCGACGACTGGCGGTTGGACGAAGCGGCCCCGCTGACCGAGGTCGTCGACTATGTGGTCGCGGCCGCCGACGCCAATGGCGACGGCGGGGCGTCGGCCGAAGAACTCGCTGCGGCCGCCGCCAAGGCCGGGGTGCAGGACTTCGACGCCGCCAGCCTGCTGGAGGACGGCGACGCCGACCACGACGGTCTGTTCTCCAAGGTCGAGGCCCAGGCGCTGCGCGCCGGCCAGGAGGGTCATTCGCTCAGCGAGGGGAAGGCCTCGGCCGGCCAGTTGTCGCTCAACCGCCTGGCCCTGGCCGCCAAGCGCGGTTTCGGCGACGCCCTGGCGGCGGATCTCGGCGTCCTGGCCGCGCCGCCGCCCAAGGATCCCGACGCGAGCTGGACGCCCTATGCGGCGGGCGCCGTGCTGGCGCCGCGCGACGCGGCGGTGATGAACGTCAGCAACTTCGTCGAGCTGACCAACGTGTTCGACGCCGACGAGGACGGCGCGCTGTCGTCGGAGGAGCTGACGCAGGCCGCCGAGAAGGCCGGGCTCCCCTCCACCGACCCGACGGCCCTGTTGAAGGCCTTGGCCGGCAAGGACCAGAAGCTGGATCGCGACGAGATCACCGATCTGACCAGCCGCTGGCGCAAGGCGGCCTATGAAGGCCAGGCGACCCGACTGGAGGCCCTGTCCGAGGGTGAGGCCAGCCTGGCCAACCTGTTGCTCGGCGTCCAGCGCGGCCCGCGGACGCTCAAGGCCTAGCGCCCGCTCTTCACCGTCTCCAGCACCCGGTACTGCGCCTCCAGCATCGCCCGGTTCGGGTCGTGGCCGACGCGGGGGAGGGGCAGGTACTGCTTCTTCGGGGCGGTGATCGCGTCGAAATAGGCCTTGGACACCTCCGGCGGGGTGACGAGGTCCTCCTCGCCCTGGATCAGGTAGACCGGCATGGCGAACCGCAGGCCCAGCTTGCGCAGATCGATGCCTGGGCCGATGCCGTCGCCCTTGGCCCCGACGAACTGGAAGAACGAATAGTCCTCGCCGGCCTCGTAGGCCTTCTCGTAAGCCGGCGTGTCGTAGCCCGGCGCGAACTTGAACCACCCCTGCGGCGGCGGATCGGTCTTCAGGGCTTCGTACTTGCGGGTGATGCGGCGCAGGATCCCGAAGGCGCGGGGATTGGTCCAGGGCGGCGGGCCCAGAGCCTTCAGCTTGTCCAGCGAGTCCGCGTCGCCAGCCGCCGTCGCCAGTTCGGTGGCCCGCGCGTAGCCGATCTTCAGATTGGCCTGGTAGTCGACCAGCTGGCCCGTGCCGACATAGGCGCTGAACAGCTCCGGCGCGGCCATGGCCATGTTCGTGGCGAGAGCCGAGCCCCACGAACCGCCCATCAGGATGACCTGGCGCTTGCCGAACCGGGCCTGCGCCCACCGGGCCATCTCGACGCCGTCGGCGGTCAGGCGCTGCATCGTCAGCGCCTCGTCCTCGGCCGGCGGATTGGCCTCATAGGTCTTGCCCGCGCCGCGCTGGTCCCACTGGACGACGGTGAAGGCCTTGGCCCAGTCGCCGAACAGGCTGTGGGCGAAGGGGGTGTTGGGATTGCCCGGACCGCCGTGGACGATCAGCACCACCGGATTGGCGCAGGCCTGGCCCTCGACCACGACCCACTGCTTGAGGCCGCCGATCTCGACATAGCCCTGCTGGTCCACCGGCTTGCCTGCCATTGGGCCGGCCGTCTTGCAGGCGGGGCTGAGCGTCTCGGCCGACGCCATGCTTCCGCAGGTCAGCGCCAGCAGCGCCGCCGCGACCAAACCCCTCATGACGTCCCCCAAAACACGCGTGGCAAACAAAAAGGCCGCGGAGCTTTCGCTTCGCGGCCTCTTCGAACTTCAGTGGCTGGAAGGCTTAGGCCTTCGGGGCGGCAGCCGGGGTCGCCGGAGCGCCGGCGGCGGGCGCCGCGGCGCCAGCGGCCGGGGCGGCGGCGCCCTCGGCGGCCGGAGCGCCAGCAGCCGGAGCGGCGGCGGCAGCGGCCGGACGCGGCGGCGGGACCGGCAGCTTCGAACCCAGGCTGTGCAGGTAGGCGATGACCGCGATGCGATCTTCCGGCTTCTTCAGACCCACGAAGGTCATGTTGGTGCCGGGGACGTCCTTACCCGGGGCCTTCAGGAAGGTGTACAGCGCGTCGTAGTCCCAGATCGGGGTCTTCGCGGCGAAGTCCTTCATGGCGCCCGAATAGTTGTAGGCCGGGTGGGCGGCGGGCTTGCGGCCCACGACGTCCCACAGGCCCGGGCCGGTGGCGTTGGCGTCCGAGGCGTCCAGCTTGTGGCAGGCCGCGCACTTGGCCGAGACGGCCTCGCCGGCGGCCACGTTGGCCGGGGTCAGGACGGCATTCCAGTCGGGCGGGGTGTCGACAGCGGCGGCGCCGCCGGCCGATTCTTCCTGGACGGCGATCTCGTAGCCGGCCTTCTCGACTTCATGCTTCTTGAAGACGATGTCCGACGCTTCGCGGAGACCGAAGATTACGAGGCCGGTCAGCAGCACGCCGCCAGCGATCTTGTTGAACGTCAGGTCGCTCATTTCAGCCTAGTCAGCCTCTTGTCGGCCCGACCGAGGACGGGCTTGAAACCAGCGCGCCGGAATCGCCAGGACGAGTCCCCAACGCGCGTCATGTTGCGCTCGCGTCTCTTACACGCTACCGCCCCTCGCGCAACCGGTCCGCAAAGATTTGAGGCTCCGAACCGCCCATGAACCCGATCGTCCTGATCCCCGCGCGCATGGCGGCGACGCGCCTGCCCAACAAGCCGCTGGCCGACATCGGCGGCGTCCCCATGATCGTCCGGGTGCTGAAGCAGGCGCTGGCGGCCAATATCGGCCCGGTGGCCGTGGCGGCGGGCGATCCCGAAATCGTCCAGGCGGTTCAAGCCGCTGGCGGCGTGGCGGTGCTGACCGACCCGGACCTGCCCTCGGGCTCGGACCGTATCCTGGCGGCGCTGGCGGAACTCGATCCGGGGTTCGAGCATGACGTCGTGATCAACCTGCAGGGCGACATGCCGTTCGTCGATCCGGCCGTCCTGTCCGACTGCGCGCGGATACTTAAGGAGTTCGACGACGCCGACATCGCCACCGTCGTGGCGCCGGAAGCATCAAACGCCGACCGCTCGAACCCGGATGTCGTCAAGGCCGTGCTGGCCATGGAGGACGACGGCCAAAGCGGCCGCGCGCTCTATTTCACCCGCTCGACCCTCTATGGCGACGCGCCGGTGTGGCGCCACATCGGCATCTACGGCTATCGCCGCGAGGCGCTGGTGGTGTTCAACGACGCCGCCCCCTCGGCCCTCGAAAAGCGCGAGAAGCTGGAGCAGCTGCGCGCCATGGAGCTGGGCCTGACCATCCGCGCCGCCGTGGCGCAGACCGCTCCGATCTCCGTCGACAATCCCGCAGACCTAGAAGCCGCACGAAAGCAGGCCCAATGAGCATCCTCAAGAAGATCGCCTTCCAGGGCGAGCCCGGCGCCAACAGCCATGAGGCCTGCCGCACCTATTTCCCGGAGTACGAGGCCTATCCCTGCGCCACGTTCCAAGAGGCGTTCGAGGCCATCAAGACCGGCATCGCGCAGCTGGGCATGATCCCGATCGAGAACTCGATCGCCGGCCGGGTCGCCGACGTCCACCACCTGCTGCCGGCCTCGGGCCTGAAGATCATCGGCGAGCGCTTCAAGCCGATCCGCTTCCAGCTGATGGCCAACAAGGGCGTGAAGCTTTCCGACATCAAGGTCGTGGCCTCGATGCCGATCGCCCTGGCCCAGTGCCGCAACAGCCTGCGCAAGCTGGGCGTGGCGACCGAGGGCGCGGGCGACACCGCCGGCGCGGCCAAGGCCCTGGCCCTGAAGCCCGACCCGACGCGCGGCGCGGTGGCCCCGGCCCTGGCCGCCGAGATCTATGGCCTGGACATCCTGGCCAGCGACATCGAGGACGAACGCCACAACACCACCCGCTTCCTGGTGATGACGGCCGACACCGCGCCGACGCCGCCGCCGTTCACCCACCGCTGCGTGACCAGCTTCGTGTTCAAGGTCCGCAACCTGCCGGCGGCCCTCTACAAGGCCATGGGCGGCTTCGCGACCAACGGCGTCAACATGACCAAGCTGGAAAGCTACATGGAGGACGGGGCGTTCACGGCGACCTTCTTCTATGCCGAGGTCGACGGGCGGCCGGAGGACCGGAACCTGGCCCTGGCGTTCGACGAGCTGAAGTTCTTCTCGGAGAAGTTCGAGATCCTGGGGGTGTACCCGGCGGATCCGTTCCGGGATCGGGGGTAAGGCCCCTCCACCGCCATTCGGCGGTCCCCCTCCCCCAAAGGGGGAGGATAGATAGCGCTTCTCCTCCCCCTTTGGGGGAGGGGGACCAGCGAAGCTGGTGGAGGGGACGGCGCTGGCCTCTCCGAACGTCACCCTTTCCGATATCGACGTTCTCCGTCTACGCTCCCGGCAAAACAACGGGAGGGTTCACGTGAACAGTTCGATGATCGCGCCGGTGATGGTGCTGGTGGCCTGGTCGCTGCTGATCTGGGTGTGGATGTACATCCATCGCATTCCGGCCATGCACAAGGCCGGGATCAAGCCGCAGGAGGCCCGGTTCCCGGGCTCGCTGGACAAGCTGCCCGACACCGCGCGGCAGGCGGCCGACAACTACAACCACCTGATGGAGCAGCCGACGATCTTCTACGCGGCGGCGCTGGCCATCCAGATCGCGGGCCATGCCGACCCGATGGCGGTGCATTTCGCCTGGGTCTATGTCGGGGTCCGGGTGCTGCACAGCCTGCTGCAGGTCAGCGTCAACCTGGTGCCGGTGCGGTTCCTGCTGTTCGTGATCTCGACCGGCGTGCTGGCCGCGATGGTGGTGCGGGAGCTGGTGAAGGTGTTCTGAGGCTGAAGATGCTCCCCCGCGTTGCGGGGGAGCTGTCGCGGAGCGACTGAGGGGGCTAGCTGGAGCGAGGCCGGGTTAGCCCCCTCCGGCCCTCCGGGCCACCTCCCCCGCAACGCGGGGGAGGAGCTTTGGCCTCACACCGCGTCCAGCCCGATATCCAGCACCGGCGCCGAGTGCGTCAGCGCCCCGACGCTGATCACGTCCACGCCCGTTTCCGCGATGGCGCGGACCGTCGTCAGGTTCACCCCGCCCGAGGCCTCCAGCACCGCGCGGCCGTTGGCGAGGGCGACGGCGATCTCCAGGTGGTCGAGGCTGAAATTGTCCAGCATCACCACGTCGGGCCCGTGCTTCAGGGCCTCTTCCAGCTGGTCCAGGCCGTCGACCTCGACCTCGACCTTGACCAGGTGACCGGCGTGGGCGCGGGCGCGGCGGACGGCTTCGCCGACCCCGCCGCAGGCGGCGACGTGGTTGTCCTTGATCAGGATGGCGTCATCCAGGCCGAAGCGGTGGTTGACCCCGCCGCCGCAGCGGACGGCGTACTTTTCCAGCGCCCGCAGGCCCGGCGTGGTCTTGCGGGTGTCGACGATGGTCGCGCCCGTGCCCTCGACCAGGCGGACATAGGCCCGCGTCAGGGTGGCGATGCCCGAGAGGCGGCCCAGCAGGTTCAGGCCCGTGCGCTCGGCGGCCAGCACGGCGCGGGCGTTGCCCTCGGCGCGGGCCAGCACCGTGCCCGGCAGGACATCCGAACCGTCCGGCGTCAGCACCTCGAAGGTCGCGGTCGGGTCGAGGGCGGCCAGCGACAGCCGCGCGCAGGACAGGCCCGAGACGCGGCCGTCCTGGCGGCTGGCCCAGACCACCGACAGGCGCGCGTCCGGATCGATACAGGCCTGGCCGGTGATGTCGCCGGCGCGGCCCAGGTCCTCGGCCAGGGCGTGGTCGACGATCGGGCGGACGAGGATATCGTCCAGAGGCTGGATGCTCATTCGGCGGCGTAGCGGACGGCGGCGTCCGCGCTCTCAAGGGTCACGAAGGTGCGGACGGGCTCGGCGGTCGCCGGGAAGTCGCTGCGGTAGTGGCCGCCGCGGCTTTCCTGGCGGGCCAGGGCGGCGTCGACGATCAGGCGGGCGGCGACCAGCGGCGGGCAGGGGCCGCAAGGTTGCTCCAGGGCGTTCAGCTGCTCGCGCAGGCGGGTGAGGCCGGCTTCGTCGCGGATGACCCCGGCGTCGCGGCTCATGGCCTTGCGCAGGATCTGGAGGGCCGCGTCGGGCAGGTCGGGCAGGGGCTCGAGGCTGACGGGTTCGCCGCCTTGGATGCCTTCAGCGGTGGCAGCATGGCCGGCGCGGGCGCCGAACACGGCCGCTTCCAGCAGGCTGTTGGAGGCCAGGCGGTTGGCGCCCTGCACGCCGGTCGAGGCGCACTCGCCGGCGGCGTAGAGGCCGGGGAGGCTCGTGCGGCCGTCCAGATCGGTGGCCACCCCGCCCATGTGGTAGTGCACGGCCGGAACGACCGGGATCATCTCGCGGCGCGGGTCCAGGCCGCCGCTGCGGCAGGCCTCGAACACGGCCGGGAATTCCTTGGGGAAGTGCGGGCCGACGGCGGCGACGGCGTCCAGGAACGCGCCGCGCCCGCTCTCGCGCTCGGCGTGGATGGCGCGGGCGACGACGTCACGCGGGGCCAGCTCGCGGGCCGGGTGGTAGCCGGCCATGAACGCCACGCCGTCGACGTTGCGCAGGATCGCGCCCTCGCCGCGCAGGGCCTCGGTGGCCAGCGGGGCGGGATCGCGGCCGATGTCGATGGCCGTGGGGTGGAACTGCACGAACTCCGGATCGGCGATGGTCGCGCCGGCCAGGGCGGCCAGGCCCAGGCCTTCGCCGCGCACTTCCTTCGGCGTGGTGGTGACGGCGTAGAGGCCGCCGATGCCGCCGGTGGCCAGGATCACGCTGCGGCTGCGGATCTCGACCAGGGCGCCGTCGATCTCGGCCAGGACGCCGACGATGCGGCCAGTCGTGTCTTGGAGCAGGCGGCGGGCGCGGGCGTTCTCGCGGACCTCGATGGTCGGGGCGGCGCGGACATTGGCGATGACGGCGGCCATGATCGCAGCCCCGGCCCCGTCGCCGCCGACCCGCGCGACGCGGGCCTTGGCGTGGGCGGCTTCCAGGCTGAGCACGAACTCCCCGCCCGTCTTGCGATCAAACGGCGCGCCGAGGGCGGCAAGATCCCGGACGGCCTGCGGGCCTTCGCGGGTCAGCAGTTCGACGGCCTTGGGATCGCAGAGCCCCGCGCCGGCGGCGATGGTGTCGGCGGCGTGCAGTTCGGGGGTGTCGTCGGCGGCCAGCGCCGCGGCCATGCCGCCCTGCGCCCAGGCGCTGGAGCAACCGGTGGCCAGCGGCGTCGGCGACAGCACCAGCGCCTTGTGCGCTGCGAGCGCGGCGCTGAGTCCGGCCAGACCGGCCCCGAGGATCACCGGGCCGTCGAAATCTACGCGATACTGGGTCAACGAAGCGGCTCCTTTCAGGGGCCGGTTTCCTCGTGCTTCGACAGGCTCAGCATGAGGAAACCTACTGACTCTCATTCCCTCATCCTGAGCTTGTCGAAGGACGAGGGTCGCAAGGCGTTCAGATCAGCTCGACATTCACGTGATGCCGGGCCCTCACCAGGTCGTACCGAGCGGGCACGGCCGGCGGCGGCAGGTCGATCATCCGCTGCACGGCCAGCCGCGCGCGGTCGAGGATGTCGGCGTCGACCGTCACCTCATATTGCTCGTACACCAGGGCGTCATGGATGTTTTGCAGCGTGATCCGCTTCATGTGCGGGCACATGTTGCAGGGGCCGATGAACTGGGTCGCGGGGCTCTCGGCCTGGACGTTGCTGGCCATCGAGCACTCGGTGATCAGCACCACCTGGGCCGGCTTCTTCGCGGCGACATAGTCGTTCATCGCGGCGGTCGAGCCGGCGAAGTCGGCGGCTTCCAGGATCTCGGCCGGGCACTCGGGGTGGGCCAGGACTTCCGCGCCCGGCCAGGCCGCGCGCATGTCGGCGATGTCGCTGACGGTGAAGCGCTTGTGCACCTCGCAGTGGCCGGCCCAGGCGATGATCTTGACGTCGGTCTGGCGGGCGACGTTGCGGGCCAGATATTCGTCGGGGATCAGGATGACCTTGTCGACGCCCCATTCCCTGGCGGCCCACTCGACCACCTGCACGGCGTTGGCGCTGGTGCAGCAGATGTCGGTCTCGGCCTTCACGTCGGCGGTGGTGTTGACATAGGTGACGACCGGGATGCCCGGATAGCGCTGCTTGATCAGCCGCACGTCGGCGCCGGTGATCGAGCTGGCCAGGCTGCAGCCGGCCTGCAGGTCCGGGATCAGGATCTTCTTGTCGGGGCTCAGGACCTTGCTGGTCTCGGCCATGAAGTGCACGCCGGCCTGGACGATGATCTTGGCGTCGCTCTTGGCGGCTTCCTTGGCGAGCGCGAGGCTGTCGCCGACGAAGTCGCCCACGCCGTGGAAGATGTCCGGCGTCATGTAGTTGTGGGCCAGGATGGCGGCGTTCTTCTCGCGCTTGAGGCGGTTGATCTCGGCGATCAACGGAGCCTGCGCGCGCCACTCCATCGGGGTGACGTGGTGCTTGACCTTGTCCCAGATCCCGCTGGTCTCCGCCTCGACTTGGGCAGTGAATTCCAGCGGCCCGGTCTTTTCCAACAAGGGGGGGAACCCGTCGGCCATTTGAATCTCCGTTATGCTCAAACTGAGCATTTCCAGGGCCTCAAAAAACGCCGGAGCCAGCTTGGGCGTTCCCGCCCTCGGCTTCCGGCGCCTAGGGTTATGCTGAAAGTGAGCATAACCGTCCCGTCACATATAGACCTTGTGGCGCGGATTGCAAACCCGGCACGAAAAAATGGGCCGATCCCGGAGGACCGGCCCCGGGCGGGCTAGAGCGTGAAGTAGCCGGCGCCGTTTGTGGTGTTCGACGACGTCAGGTCGTAGACGCCGGTCAGCTTGATCAGCATGTCGACGCCGTCGTGGAAGGTCGTGTCCGCGCTGAGATCGATGACCACATAGGTGTCGCTCTGGAACCGGAACCAGGTCGCGACGGCGGTCGTGGAGGCCGCGGCCAGGTCGGAGGCCTGCGCCAGGTCGCTGCCCGCGGTGCTGACATCGATCGCCGCGCCGAAGGTGCTGTTTCCGATCACCGCCGTGTAATAGACGCGATCGCCAACACCCAGATGGGTGATCGTGGTGAAGTCGGCCTGGGTCGGGCCCGGCGCCAGGATGATGACGATGTCGGCGGCCGTGTCCTGGCCGACGTCGATACTATGGGCGCCGGCCCGAACCGTGACGATGTCGACGCCCGTGCCGCCTGTATAGGTCACGTTGGTGAGCACGCCGCCGGTGACTCCGAAGGAGTTCTCGGCCGTGGCCGAGCCCTTGACCGTGATGGCGCTGGCCGCGTCGCTCAGAGTCAGGCGCAGGCCGTTCAGGGTGAGGGCGCTGCCGTCGACGCTGTCGAGCACATGGCTGGCGTTGCTGGTCAGCCTGAGGCCTGCATTGCCGGTGGCGACCACGTGCTTCACGTCGGTCCCGGTCAGGGTCAGCCTTTCCACGGCGCCGCTCGGCGTTGCTTGGCCGTCCTGGGTGGTGATGTTGAGGGTCTCGAAGCCCGAGGTCTCGAAGCCCGACGCGAAGTTCGGACCCGCACCGGCGCTGTCGCTGATGATCAGGTTCAGGGTGTCGCTGGCCGTGTCGGCGCCGATGACCACGGCATAGCTCGTTCCCCCGTCGCTCAGCTCCAGGGTGTCGCCCGAGGTCATGCCGTTCAGGGTGAGCCCGGCGCCGTTCTGGGCGATGACGTAGTGGAAGCCCAGCGTGGCCACGTCGATGGTCTGGTTGCTGACATTGGTCAGGTTCAGGCGCTCGAAATTGACGACCTTGCTGGCGAAGGCTGACGAACCGGACGCCGTCACGGCGTCGGTGGCGTCCATCATCACCGTGTCGCGCGCGCCGCCTTCGCCGTCGATGGTCGCGGTCAGGGTCCCGATGCCGGAGGCCAGCATCAGGATGTCGTCGCCGCCGCCCATGGCGATGGCCCCGCCCTTGGTGGTGGCGGTCAGCGAGACCAGGTCCGAGCCCGAGCCGCCGGTATAGGTGATGACGCTGGCCAGGCCGCCCGAGCTCACGACCGAGTTGTTGGCGGTGGCGGAGCCGGTGATCGTGATGGCGGCGGCGGCTGCGTTCAGGGTCAGCGCCAGGCCGCCCAGGGTGATCCCGCTGGCGTCGATCGTATGCAGGCCGCTGCCGTTGATGGTCCTCAGCGTCAGGCCGGCATTGCCGGCGACCACGACTTCCTGGGTGGAGGTCGTGTCGAGGACCAGGCTTTCCCTGACGCCGGTCGGCGTCGCGCTGCCGTCCAGGGTCGTGATGTTGAGCGTCTCGACCTGGGCGCCCTTGAATTGCCCGAAGTTCAGGGCGGCGCCGGTCTTGTCTTCCAGGACGAGGTTGAGGGTGTCGTTGGGGGCGCTGAAGCCGCCCTGCAGAACGTAGTTGAGCGTGGCGGCGCCGGCGAAAGCGATGACGAGGGTGTCGCCTGAGTCGAAGCCGTTCAGGGTCAGCGGCCCCCCCCCGGTTGTGCCGCTGAGCAGGGTGACGTGGTGGAAGTCGCCCATGTTGTTGATGTTCAGGGTGGTGTCGAACAGGTCGGTGATCTCCAGGCGCTCGAACCCGGTGTGGTCGCCGGTCAGAAGCCCGGATACGGCGGTCCCCGCGTTCACGCGCAGGACGTCGGCCGTACCGCCGCCGCCGTCGACCGTCGCGCCAAAGGACAGGGTCCCCGGGGCCAGGACCAGGACGTCGTCTCCGCCGCCCAGCGCGATCGACTTGCTGACCGTGGTCGCGCTGAGCGTGACCGTGTCGACGCCTGTCCCGCCGGTGAAGGTCGTGCGGCTGCCGTTGATCTTCACCGCGCTGTCGCCGGTGGTCCCCAGGGTGCTGACCGAGGTCAGGCCGGTCGGCGCCGACAGGTCGCCGTTCAGCCCGGCGGCGCCGGAGACGGTCACCGTCGTCAGGTTGGGCGCCGTGAGGCCGGTGAGCTCGAGCACGCCCTGGCCGCCGACGTTCAGCGCCGTCAGCGCGGCCATCTGCAGGTCGATCGCCGAGCCCGTGGCCCCGTGGGTGACGTTCAGGGTCTGGTAGACGCCCTCGTCCTTGAAGTCGCCGTGCACGTCGTTGAGCGTCAGGTTCAGGGCGGTGACGGGCGCGGCGACCGCGTCGTCGTTGTCGATGTGGATGTCGGTCCCGTGCGAGGCCTTCAGCGTGGTCAGGGCGCTGCCGTTGATCCCGAGGCCGGATCCGCCGAAGCCGTCGACCTCGACGGTGGTGATCGTGCCGGCCAGGGTCGTGGTGTAGTTGGCGTCGCGGACGGTGACGGTGGGGCCGGTGAGGGCGCCGTGGGCGCCGTTGTCGGCGATCGGCGCGGGGGCCTTGACCTTGACCGTGTGCGCCGCGTTCGAGGCGTCGATGAAGACGGTCCCCATGGTCCGGGTGGAGCCGGTCGATCCGGTGGCGTTGCCGGTCAGGGTGACGTCGATATCGGCGCCGTCGGTGATGGTGATGTTGCCGGCGTTGCCCGCGCCGGTGACGGCGCGGGTGACCGTGACGTTGCCCATGGCCCCCAGGAGCACGATGTTGCCCGACGTGGCGCCGGTCACGTTCAGGGTGACGTCGTCGCCGTTGAGGATGGTCGTGTTCCCCGCGCCCACGTTCGAGACGTCGGCGCCGACGTCGGTGGTCGAGCGCGCCGTGACGGTGGTGGCCCCGGCGGTGGTGACGTTCAGCTGGGTCAGGCCCGTCCAGGACGAGGTGTTGGCCGTCAGGCCGCCGGTGTTGCTGATATAGGCGGTCCCGATCCCGGTGACCGTGGCGCTGGGCAGGCTGTAGGCGCCGCCCGTGGCGCCCGTGATCGTGAGGATGTCGCCGCCGCCATTGCCGTTCAGGACGTCGCCGGCGGTGAAGGTCAGGTGGGTGGCGGTGAAGGTGTCGCCCAGGACGTCGCCGGCCAGCCGGTCGAGGCCGGTGGTCAGGACCAGGTTCAGGCTGGAGGCCGGCGGCGTGTCGGGCTCCTTGGGCGGTTCGGGCGCGCCGGGCAGGGTCGGGGCGTTGTCGACCGCGCGGCCCGAGCCTTCCGAGCCCGCGCCCTTGTGCGGGGCGTAGGCCTGGGTGATGTCGGTGTTGTAGACCGCCTGACCGGTGGCCAGGGCCAGCATGAAGTTGTCGGCCGCGCCGGCATAGAGCCCGATGTCGGCCTTGATCGCCGCGGCCATGACCAGGCCGGCCATCGCCGCCTTTACCGCCAGGTCGACCTGGGCCGGGGTCATGTTCGGCGTGACCATGCCGGCGCTGGTCACCGTGGCCAGGACCGCGCTCTTCGTGCCCACCAGGTAGTTGATCGCGGCGGTCACATCGACGCCGGCGGCCTTGGCGAAGGTCGACCCGATGATGGTCTCGTAGATCGAGGCCACATAGTCCGGGAAGGTCATCGCCCCGTACTTGGCGGCGAAGGCCGCCGCGCCCTCGCCGTTGACGCCCAGATTGGCGGCGAAGTTGATGTAGCGGTTCTCGATGTTGAACTTGGCGTAGTAGGGGTCGCTCAGATCGTTGGGATTGACCGACGAGTTCAGCAGATAGTCCAGCCCGGCCTTGGTCGGGCTCTTGCCGGTGAAGAACTGGTAGGTCAGCACGGCCACGGCGGTGTTGTCGTCGGCGCTGTTGAGCACGGCGCTCAGGGTGTTGGCGTCGCTGAAGCCCAGATTGACCAGGGTGTTCAGCGAGGCGGTCGCGGCCGCGTCGGGCGCGACGCCGTTGTGCACGGCCGTCCAGGCCATGGTGAGCTGCTTGAGCGTATAGGCCATCGCCGTTCCCCCACGCGTGACGGGCTCTCCGGCCCCCGCTTTACGTTAACAAACAGTGTTCTATGACGTGGTGGCGGGTGCGATGTAAAGTTGCGATCCGTGTGGGACGTTCGTTTTCCGCGCAAAAAGAAACCCCGGAGCTTGCGCTCCGGGGCGAGAAAGGGTCCGGCCGGGGATAGTCGGCCGGACGGGGAGGAAGCGGTTATTTCAGCTTGGCGCTCAGCGAGACGCCGACGATGCGGGGCTCGTTGTAGACGGCGGCCATGTAGTTCTCGATCACGCCCTTGAGGTTCTTCTCGTTCGTGATGTTGCGGCCGAACAGGGCGATCTCGTAGCCCTTGTCGAGGTTCTCGTAGCCCAGCTTCAGGCCACCCTCGAAGCTGCCCTTCGAGTAGAACTCCTTGGTCTTGTAGAGCACGAAGTTCGTGTAGCCCTGGACGTTCCAGTCGGTGGAGACGAACACGCGGCCGGCTTCGCCGACCGGGATGTCGTAGCGGCCCGTGAAGTTCAGGTTGTACTTCGGAGCGTTCGGCAGCGGCTGGCCGTCGATCTGGGCGAAGACGTTCGTGCCGATCTTGATGGTCGGGTTTTCGACCGTGCAGACCACCACGCCGTTCAGGGCGCAGACCTGGGCGTAGACGCGCTTGTCCTTGATCTCGCTGTGCAGGTAGCTGGCGCCGGCCGTCAGCAGCAGGTTGCGGACCGGACGCCACTCGAGGTCGGCTTCCACGCCGTAAGCTTCAGCCTTGTCGGCGTTGAACAGCACGCCGTTGCCGTTGCTGTCGTTGCCGTTCAGCTGGATGTCGTTGACCTTGTACGTGAAGGCCGAGGCGTTGAAGCGCAGGGTGTTGTCGAGCAGGAAGCTCTTGAAGCCGGCTTCGTACGACAGGATGGACTCGGAGTCGGCCGTGGTGAAGTCGGCGTTGAACACCGCCGAGCGGCCCTGGATGGTCGGGCCGCGGAAGCCCTTGGCCGCGCGGGCGTAGACGCTGACGTCCGGGTTGATCTGGTAGTTGGCCGACAGGTCCCAGCTGACCTGCTCGTCCGCCAGGCGGACATAGCGGCGGCCGGTATAGGTCGAGACGTTGGCGGCGTTGTTCGAGGTCTTCACCAGGACGGTCTTCTTGGCGTCGTAGGTGTCACGCAGGCCGCCCGTGATCGTCAGGGCGTCGGTCAGCTGGTAGCTGACCTGGCCGAACACCGCCCACGAGGTGTTCAGGTTGTTCAGCAGCACGTAGTTGTTGGGGTTGTAGCCGGCCGAGGTCGGCAGCAGGAACACGCCGCGCTGGGCGAACTCGGTGTTGTCGCGCGAGTCGAAGTACAGGCCGCCGACCTGCCACTTCAGCTTGCCTTCGCCGTTGCTGGCCAGGCGGATTTCCTGGGTCAGCTGGTCCAGGTCGTGGACGCGGCCTTGCGACTGGCCAAAGCCGTTCGGCACGCCGCCGACCGGGAAGTTGGCCGCCGCGCCGCCGTCGGTGTCGCCACGGCTGTAGCCCGAGGTGTGCTCGTAGGCGCTGATCGAGGTCAGGGTCACCGGGCCGAAGTCGTAGTCGACGTGGGCCGAGATGCCTTGGGTGTCGTAGGCCTGCGGGTTGTTGTTGGCTTCGTCGAAGGCGACCTGGTCACGCGGGGCGCTGCTCTTGTTCGAGCCCTTGGTCAGGGCCTGACGCAGGAACAGGGTCGAGGTGCCGGCATATTCACGGGCGTGGGCCGAGACCAGGACCGACAGCTTGTCGTTCGGCTTGGCCAGCACCTGGATGCGGGCGTCCTTTTCGCTGAAGCCGCCCATGGCGTTCTTCTGCGGGGTCTTGGTGCCGTCGGCGCTGACGCCGGCGAAGGTGTTGTCCACATAGTCGTCGCGGTGCTGGTACAGCACGGCGGCGCGGAACATCAGGCCGGGCGCGATCGGGCCGCCGACGCCGCCGTCGAAGGTGGTCGTGCCGTAGGTGCCGTACGAGGCCGAGAAGCGGGCGTTGAAGTCCTCGCTCGGCTTGATGGTGTCGAACTTGACGATGCCGGCGGTGGTGTTGCGGCCGAACAGCGAGCCTTGCGGGCCGCGCAGCACTTCTACCTGGCCGATGTCGAACAGCGGGTTCGACTTCAGGACCACGTGTTCCATGATCACGTCGTCATGGATGATCGACACCGGCTGCGAGGCGCCGAGGTAGAAGTCGATGTTGCCCAGGCCACGGATATAGAAGCGCGGGAAGATCCGGCCCGTGGTGGTCTCGGCGTAGAAGCTGGGGACCTTGCCCGACAGGGCCAGGATGTCGCTGCCGTCGGCGGTGATGGCGCGCAGCTGGTCGCCGGCCACGGCGGCCACCGACAGCGGCACCTTCTGCAGGTTTTCCGAGCGGCGCTCGGCGGTGACGACGACTTCGTCCAGCGCCGTCGAGGCGGTGTCGTTCGAGGCGACCTGCTGGGCGTGGGCGGCGCCGGCGATCAGGGTCGCGGCGGCCGCGCCCAGGAGCAGGGCGAGCTTGTTGGTGTGGGTAGTACGCATGATGTTGAGAGACCCTCGTTCGCGGCCTTTGTGGCCGTCTAGGACGCGCCGGCGGCGAGGGAGGCAAGCTCCCCGCGCCCAAGCGCTGTCGCGCTATAGAGGGAAATCGATGTCAGTTCAGTGAAAGATTACTTACTTTTCCAGGGTGTTGCGCGGGCGCCATCATGGTGGGCGCTGGAGCGGGCGCGGGCGTCCATTTCTTGAGCCCCGGGGGCGACCTCGGGAGCGTCCACCTCATGATCATCGCGTCATTTGGTCGCGGTGAAAATTTTATGGCACGGATAACGCCAACAACCATTGGGCGCAGGCAGGTCCGCGGCCACGCGGCGCGCGTCGCCAGCGTCACGGCGTTATCGAAAAAAAGATGAATCCGCCGTTTTCCTTGACCTGAAAGAGGGGCTTTCGCCTGAAACAGCCTGCGTGCTGATCAGCGCTGCGCCCTCCTTGTCCATTGGTGTTGTGGCGTAGGCGTTGCCAGCGTCTGCTTGGTCAGGAGTATCGGCATGCCTTCCACGATCTATGATTTCAGCCCGTCCACCGGCGCTCTCACCGCGGGCACCGATATCGACCTCAGCGACGGTGGCGCGCAAACCGCCGGCCAGACGATCGGCGGCAACACCCTGACGTTGACGCTCAACGGTGTGACGGTCGGCAGCCCGTCAATGGGGGTCGCGAACGAAATCGACTACTACGGAGGCAATGACCTCGACGGTTTCAGCGGCAACATGCTCGGCATGAGCCCCGACGGCTATGCCGAATCCCTAACGATGTCGATGGACGGCGGGAAAGTCTTCGACCTGACCAGCCTGGTAATCGTCGATCACCTGGCCGATAGCGTCAAGTATGTCTTCACCACCAGCAAGGGGACCTACATCACGAATGTGGTGAACCCAGGCGACAACGGCAATCTGATAACTTTGTCGAACTCAGTCTTGCTGGGCGTCAATGCCGTGACGATCTCGTTGATCGGCGGCACCGGCTTCCTCCTGGACCTGGACAATATCAAGCTCGACAATATCCGGGCGGCCAACACCGCGCCCACCTTTGTCGGCTCCGTCACGACGCTGCCGATCTCGCAGAACGGCGGCACGTTCGACGTGAGAAGCCTGCTGCACGTGAGCGACGTCGACAGCGCCCAGACCCTGACCTGGAGCCAGTCCGCGGCGCCCGGCCACGGCACGCTGAGCTTCACCGGCTCCACCGCCGCTTCGGGCAGCGCCGACATCGGGTCCGGCGGATCGCTGACCTATACGCCGACGGCGGGCTTCGCCGGGCGCGACACCTTCACGGTGCAGGTCTCCGACGGCACGGCCACCGCCACGCGCCAGATCACCGTCGACGTCACGCCCGCGTCCTCGAGCACGCCGGACCTGGCGGCGGGCAGCGACACCGGCGCCGCGCTCCTCGCCAACCGCACGACCGACAACATCACCAGCGCCGCCTCGCTGAACTTCAGCGGCACGAGCGCGGCTGGCGACAGCGCCAGCACGGTGCTGGTCTTCCTCGACACGAACAACAACGGCTCCTACGACATCGGCACGGACAAGACGGCCACGGCCACGGTCGGCAACGGCTCCTGGAGCGTGAGCGGCCTGAGCACGGTCGGCGTCGCCGACGGCGACTACAATGTCTACGCCCAGATCACGTCGTCCGACGGCAACCTGGTCAGCGCGCGCAGCACCGGGCTGGCGGTCCATATCGACAAGACCGCGCCCACGCAGACGGTGGACAGCCTGTCGCTGTCGCCCGACACGGGCAGCAGCAGCAGCGACTTCATCACCAATGTCGCGGCGCAGACCGTGAGCGCCACGCTCAGCGGCGGCTTGGGGACGAAAGAGTACCTCTACGGCTCGGTCGACAACGGCAACAGCTGGGTCGACATCAGCAGCAAGGTCAGCGGGACCACGGTCACCTGGGACGGCGTCACGCTGAGCGGTAGCAACGCCCTGAAGCTGAAGGTCGTCGACGCCGCCGGCAACGAGAGCACGACCACCACCCAGGTCTATAGCCTCGACACCACCGCGCCCTCCACGCCGTCGACGCCGGACCTGACTCCCGGCTCAGACACTGGGGCGCTGAGCAACGACAACCTCACCGACGACACCACGCCGACCTTCAACGGCGTGGGCGAGATCGGATCCACCGTCAAGCTCTACGACACCGACGGCACGACCGAGGTGGGCACGGCCGTCGTCAACGGCGCGGGCAAGTGGACGAGCACCACGTCGACCCTGAGCGGCGGCTCGCACACCATCACCGCCAAGGCCTTCGACGTGGCGGGCAATGTCTCGACGGCCAGCAACGGCCTGACGGTCGACATCCACACCACCAACACCGCGCCGACGGGCGACGTGACGATCAGCGGGACCGCGACCGACGGCCAGACGCTGACGGCCAGCAACACCCTGGCCGACGCCGACGGCCTGGGGACGATCAGCTACCAGTGGCAATCGGACGGCGCGGACATCGTCGGTGAGACCACGTCCAGCCTGACCCTGGCCTCGGCCCAGGTCGGCCACGCCATCACCGTCGTCGCCAGCTACACCGACGGCTTCAACCACGCTGAATCCGTCGCCTCCTCGGCCACCACCAAGGTCGGCGCCCTGAACCAGGCCCCCGGCGGTTCGGTGACCGTCACCGGCACGGCGACCCAGGGCCAGACCCTGACGGCGGGCAACACCCTGACCGACGCCGACGGCCTGGGGACGATCAGCTACCAGTGGAAGTCGGACGGCGCGGACATCGTCGGGGCCACGGCCTCGACCCTGACCCTGGCCCAGGCCCAGGTCGGCCACGCCATCACCGTCGTCGCCAGCTACACCGACGGCCTCAGCAAGGCGGAGTCCGTCGCGTCCACGGCCACCAGCTCGGTCGCCAACATCAATGACGCCCCCGGCGGCGCGGTCAGCATCACCGGCACGGCGACCCAGGGCCAGACCCTGACGGCAGGCAACACCCTGACCGACGCCGACGGCATGGGGACCATCAGCTATCAATGGAAGTCGGACGGCGCGGACATCGTCGGGGCCACCGCCTCGACCCTGACCCTGGCCCAGGCCCAGGTCGGCCACGCCATCACGGTCGTCGCCAGCTACACCGACGGCTTCAGCCACGCCGAGTCCGTCGCCTCCACGGCCACCGGCTCGGTCGCCAACATCAACGACGCCCCCGGCGGTTCGGTGACGGTCACCGGCACGGCGACCCAGGGCCAGACCCTGACGGCCAGCAACACCCTGACCGACGCCGATGGTCTGGGGACCATCAGCTACCAGTGGAAGTCGGACGGCGCGAACATCGCCGGGGCCACCGCCTCGACCCTGACCCTGGGCCAGGCCCAGGTCGGTCACGCCATCAGCGTCGTCGCCAGCTACACCGACGGCTTCAGCCACGCCGAAGCCGTCACGTCCACGGCGACGGGCTCGGTCGGCAACATCAACGACGCGCCCACCGGAGCGCTCGTCCTCTCCGGCGCCGCGGAGGCTGGCGCCACCCTGACGGCCTCGACCGCGGCGATCGTCGACCTCGACGGCCTGGGGGCGTTCTCCTACGTCTGGAAGGCCGACGGGGCCACGATCGGCGGCGCCACCGCCGCCGACTTCACCCTGACCTCAAGTCAGATCGGCAAGGCGATCACCGTCACCGTCAGCTACACCGACGGCTTCGGCCACGCCGAGAGCGTGGTCTCGACCGCCACGGCCGCGGTCCAGCCGGAACCCGCGCCGCCGCCTCCGCCGACGACCACGCCGCCCGTCGTGACGCCGCCGACGCTGCCGGAAGTGATCGCCGCCGCCGGCGACGCGTTGGGCGTCGACACCAGCTCGCCCAAGACGACCGCGCCCACCGTGGTCCTGCCCAATGGCGCCAGCGTCGTGAACCCCGTGTTCGCGGCGGTGCAGGAGGCCAAGATCATCAGCGGCCAGCTGACCGCCGGGCTCATCACCACGGGCCAGGCCACGGAGCTGCTGATCAACCTGGCCGCGCCGACCCAGATCGTGGCGCACGAGACCTACAACTTCTTCACCGGTACGCCGCCGACGGCGGTGGGCTTCACCTACCTGATCGATTCCCCGAACAACGCCACCGACCTCACCGACTCCTATTACGCCGGGTTCAACACCCTGAACCGCTTCATCAACTTCGCGGTGAACCTGGGCTCGATCGGGGACGGCAAGAGCGACTTCCAGACCAACTACGGCGCGCTGACCTTCGAGCAGGCCGTCGCCAAGGCCTATGACGCGGTGATCGGCGACCAGAGCGCGCGCGGTTTCGACCCCGTCGCCAGCAAGGCCTATGTCCTCAGCCAGTTGCCGTACTTCAAGGCGCTGGGCGGCGACGACCTCGGCGCCAAGGCGGCCATGATCGGCTTCCTGCTGGGCGTCGGCGCGGCCGAGCACGTGGGTCCCTACTACCAGGCCGCCCATGACTACGTGGCCCCGCAGGTCCAGCTGGTCGCATCGGTGGCCTCGTCCGCGGCCGAGTTCGTCTAGCCGCCTTGAGTTGATGGGCGCATGAAAAAGGCGGGTCGCTCAAGCGGCCCGCCTCTACTTCAAGTCAGCTGACGTCGTGGCCTGTTAGCCGACGTCCTCGCTGTCGGCCTCGGCCGGTTGCGCCCCGCTGAAGGCCTCGCCCGAACGTTCCCACCAGTAGGGCTGACGCACGCGCTTGCCGGTGCTGACCTCGTTCAGCGTGGTCGGGTCGTAGAGACGACCGCCCAGCATCACGCGGTTGATCTTGTCGCTGTTGCGGATGTCGACCGTGGGGTCGGCGTCCAGCACCAGCAGATCGGCCAGCTTGCCGGCTTCCAGCGAGCCGACGTCCTTGGAATAGCCCAGCGAGCGCGCGGCGTTGATGGTGCCGGCCGCCAGGGCCTCGACCGGCGTCCAGCCGCCGCGCACGAACGACCACAGCTCCCAGTGCGGGCCGAGACCCGCCTGCTGGCCGTGGGCGCCGATGGCCACCTGCACGCCGCGATCGGCCAGCTTCTTGGCCTCGCGAGCCGTCGTGCCGTCGACATAGTCCTCTTCCGGCGCCGAGGTGCGGCGGACATTGCGCGCGGCCAGCAGGGCCGGCGGGGCGTGCTTGGACAGCAGCGGGTGCTTCCAGACGTCCATGTGCTGGCGCCAGTAGGGATCGCCGGCGAGGCCGCCATAGGCCACCACCAGGGTCGGGGTATAGTTGGTCTTGCTCTGCGACCACAGGCTGACGACGTCGTCGTAGAAGTGCTCGACCGGCAGGTTGTGCTCGACCGTCGAGTTGCCGTCCTGCACCAGGCTGATGTCCATGCTGTAGAGCGAGCCGCCCTCCGGCACGACCTCCATGCCCTCGCGCTGGGCGGCGATCACCACCATCTGGCGCTGCTCGCGGCGCGGCTGGTTGTAGTTCTTGACGCTGTGGGCGCCTTGCGACTTCAGGCGGCGGACGTGGGCCAGGGCGTCGTCGAGCGTGTTGATCTCGGCGTAGACCTCCGGCGACTTGGCCCCATAGATGATCTCGCCCGTCGAGAAGGTGCGCGGGGCCAGGATCTTGCCGGCCCGCTGCATCTCGCCGGCCACGAAGATCTCGGCGGCGCGGGCCGACGGATCGTGGATCGTGGTCGTGCCCATGGCCAGGTTGACCATCGACGACCAGTTCTGCTGCGGGACCAGGTCGTCCTCGCCCTGCTGGCCGTGGGCGTGGGCGTCCACCAGGCCCGGGATGATGGTCTTGCCGGCCACGTCGATCAACTTGGCGTTGGCGGGGATGACCGCGCTGGCCTTGGGACCGACCGAGACGATGCGGTCGCCGTTGATGACGATGACGCCGTCCTCGATGACGCCGCCGCTCTTGTCGGCCATCGTCACGATGCGCGCGCCGGTCAGGGCGACGACGCCGGTCGGCTTGTCGGCGGTGACCTCCATGGAGAGGGAGAGGCCCGTGGAGATCGGCTTGAACTTGCCGGCGTCCTTGGGGGCGTCAGCGGCGGCGGGGCCGTTGGCGTACAGCGCCTCGGTATTGGCCGTGAACAGGGTCGGGCCCATGCTCCAGTGGATCTGCGCGCCGCCGTTCGACCAGTTGATGAACTCCGCGCCCTCGGCGCTGACCCGGGTGACGGGCAGGGGGCCGCCCTTCTGGTCGACCGAGACGTCCTGCGTGCCCGGCAGCAGCGGCATGACGAAGGCTTCGTAGTTCTGGCGGAAGGCCACGTTCTGGCCGTCCGGCGCGACCTGGTAGTCGTTGACCAGCTCGCCGCTGGCGTGGACGTGCTTGGCCTCGCCGTCGAGATTGGTGCTGACCAGCTGGCGCTTGCCCTTCTCGGCCATCAGCATGAAGACGCGGTCGTTGCTGGCGCCGAACTGCGGCTCCGAACCTTCACGCGAGATGCGGACCGGCGTGCCGCCCGAGGCGGCGACGCGGTAGACGCCCGGGTTCTGCGACCAGCGCGCCGAGGTCAGGCCGCCGGCGCGGCGCTGTTCGAACACGATGGTCTTGCCGTCGGGCGAGAACTGCGGGAAGCCGAAGTGGCCCGGCTGGCTCATCACGTCTTTAGCGGCGCCCCCGGCCGCTGGCACGGTGCGGATGTGGCCCAGGCCCGCATCGGTCCAGCCGACGAAGACGATGGTCCTGCCGTCGCGCGACCAGGCCGGATAGAGCTCGAACTCGGCCTCGTCATTGGTCACCAGGCGACGCGCGGTCCCGCCCGCCGTCGGCTTGACCCACAGCTTGCCAAGCGTCTCGAACACCACGGTCTTGCCGTCCGGCGAGACATTGGCCCAGCGCGGCATCTTGGTCTGGAACTTGTCCGGCGCGACCTCGATCTGCGGGTGGGTGGCGTCGATGACCACGCGGGTGTCGTCGACCTTGAACGGGATGACGCTGTTGGATCCGTCGGCGACGTTGACGCGATGGATCTTGCCGCCGGCCCAGAACACCACGCTGGCGCCATCGGGCGTCCAGGCCATGTTCGGATAGACGCCGGTGACCGCCCAGGTCTCCTGCACGTCCTGATCCAGGGCGTCATAGACCTTGCGCTCCTCGCCCGAGGCCAGGTCCTTCACATACAGCTTGGACTTGGCCCGCTCACGGCGGACGAAGGCGATCTTCTTGCCGTCCGGCGACGGGGTCGGACGCACCGAGCCGCCGACGCCCGAGACGGCGGTGGTCACCTCGCCGGTCTCCAGCTCATAGCGCTCGATGTCGAACAGGTCGGTGTTGGAGTCCTGGGCGTATTCGAAGATCGGGCCCGAGGTGACGTTGCGGACGTAGAAGATGCTCTTGCCGTCGGCGGCGTAGATCGGCTCGCCCAGTTCCTTCTGCAGCACCTCGCTGGCGCGCTTGACCAGTGGCACGCCGCCGCCGCCCGAGACGTGGTAGATCCACACCTCGCCGGTGCCCAGCGAGCGGCCGGTGGTGAAGTGCTTCTTGGCCACGATGTAGCGGCCGTCCGGGCTCCAGCTGGGCTGGTTCAGGAGGCGGAAGTCCTCCTTGGTCACGGCGCGCTTGTCGCTGCCGTCCAGGTTCATCACCCAGATGTTGTCGCCGCCGCCGCGGTCCGAGGTGAAGGCGATGCGCTTGCCGTCCGGCGAGAACCGCGGCTGGTGGTCATAGGCCAGGCCCTCGGCGATCCGCGTCGGCGTCCCGCCAGCGATCGGCATGGTGTAGATGTCGCCCAGCAGGTCGAAGGCGATCAGCTTGCCGTCGCGCGACACGTCGACATTCATCCAGGTGCCGTTGTCGACGGCGATCTTGACCTCGCGGGTGATCACCCCGGGCGGGGCGTTGACGTCCCACTTGGCGGGTTTGGCGGCATCGGCCGCAGCAGGGGCGGGCGGCGCGGTCTGCGCCAGAGCCGAGCCCGACATCAACAACAAGGCGGCCAGCGCCGTCAGCCGACGATCCATTCCCAATACCCCCTACAGCGCAATCTTATGAGCGCGGAACGGGACCCTATGAGGGAACCGGTGCGGAGTCACGGTGGCGGTTGGAAGGTTTTTGCGGGGGGCTTGGGTGATCGAGGCGCCATTTGACGCGAGTTTAAATGGAGCGCGGAAATGCAATAGCGCAGTGTTTTACTTTGACTGGAGGTGTTGAATGTGCCCCGAGATCGCGCGGGCCAATTCTGCCGCAGAACCCGATATTCCTGGCATGGAGAGGACGCGCAAGGCAGATCGATAAGCGGCCAAAGCTTGATCTAGGTGAGCGCCACCTTCCACATCAGGCAAGCGCTCGGCTTGATCTTCGAGTACTATCCCAAGATTATATTGGGCAGCTGCCCAGTTTAGAGGGTCTGTAGTTTCAGTATAGATTCGCATGGAGGCGCGGTGGGCTGCGCCCGCCTCGTCTAGGAGGCGGAGGCCGATCGGACCCGTGACGCGCCGCCCATACAATTCCAACGCTATGCCGAGGTTGTTTTGTGTTTTGGCCCATTCGGCGGGTGTTTCAGCTTCGGAATATATGCGCAGCGCATTTCGCAACGTGCTTGCCGCTTCGTCGAGGCGAGCGGCTGCATCCGAGCCATCGAGACGTTCGCCTTGTGCAGCGAGGGCGCTGCCAAGATTACCTTGAACCATGGCCCAGTCCATCGGCATGTCAGCCTCGGTGAATATATGTAAAGCGGCGCGAAAGGCCGTCACAGCCGCTGCTAGCTTGGCTTCGCTATCGGCTCCGGCATTGCGCTGAGATTGAATAAAAAGCACGACGCCCAGATTGTTCTGGGTCCAGGCCCAAACTGCAGGAGTTTCAGCTTCGGAATAGACGCTTAAGGCGGCGCCATGCGCTTCGGCGGCTTCTTGAAGGCGGGCTTGGCTTTCATGTTCGGTTAGGTGGGCCTGTTGTTTTTGAAGTGTGGTGCCGAGATTGTTCTGTACTACGGCCCAGACCGTCGGGGTCTCGGCGGCGGAGTAGACGCGCAGAGCAGCGCGGTAGGCCGCGACGGCTTCATTGAGAAGGGCAAGGCCCGCAGCTCCTACTTGTCGCTCGCTCTTGGCTTCGAGGACGCCGGCGAGATTGTTTTGCGTTCCGGCCCAGTTGATCGGCGTTTCCGTCTCTGAGTAGACGCGCAGCGCAGCGCGAAGAGCCGATTCAGCCTCGTCAAGTGAAGCCGCGCCGACTGGACCGGGGAAGCGTTCTCCCTGTATTCGCAGAACAATTCCTAGATTACTCTGGGTCATGGCCCAGGCCGCCGGCTTTTCTGTTTCGTGACGCACACGTAAGGCGGCCCTAAGGGCTTCGGTTGCCTCGGCTAGGCGAGCTACTCCATCAGGGCCGGCTAGGCGCTCGCCTTGCAAGCGCAGCGCATTGCCGAGATTGTTCTGGGTTAGCGCCCATTCATCAGGTGTCTTGGTTTCGGAATAGACACGCAGGGCGGCGCGATAGGCCGCGACGGCTTCGTCAAGCCGGGCAACGCCTACAGCACCCCCAAGGCGCTCGCCCTGGGTTTGAAATGCGACGCCAAGATTGGTCTGGGTCGCGGCCCAATCGAGTGGAGCTTTGACTTCAGAATGGACTTTCAGGACGGCGCGATATGCGACGATTGCTTCGTCGAGGCGTGTTAGACCCTCGGGGCCGGTAAAGCGGTCGCCCAATATTCGAAATGTACTGCCAAGATTGTTTTGAACCTGGGCCCAGTCGCCCGGGTTCTCGGCCTCCGAGTAGACGGCTAGAGCGTTGCGAAACGCTGCAATCGATGCATTGAGACAGTCGATGCCCTCCTGCCCAGTGAGGCGATCACCCTGGATCTGCAGTGCATTGCCAAGATTATTTTGCGTCGTGGCCCAAAGAACTGGTGCCTCAGTCTTGGATATTTTGGGGAGGGCGTCCTGAGTAAAAAGTGCGATGGCGCGGTCTAGCGGAGCGCGCCGGCCGAACACCTGTCCCTGCTGATAGCGCTCGTAGGCGGCCTCCAATATTTGATTGAGCTCGATGCGCTTGGCTGCGGCATGCAGGCGGGCGACTGCCTCGCGACCCGCCGCGAGACGAATATCTTCCGCGTGATCGAACTGGCCTGAGAGGCGCGCAGCGGTCGCCTGGCCTGATACAGCGGCCTCCCAAGCGGCTTCATGATCGTCGACCTGCTCCCAGCGGATCTGTCTGATCACGGCATATTGGGTTTCGGCCTCGGCAAACCTCCCTTCGTTAATCGCCGCTTCGGCCTTCTTCAACGCGATCAGCGAAGGGTCTCTGATTGCAGGATCCTCAAGCGTTTCAAGGCGTGTCGTCAGGCGGCGATTTTCATCCAGCAGCCTACGGGCGGCCAAGGATTGTTCGCGGATCGCGGCAATGAGGTCTGGATCTGTAAACTTGCTCGATTGCCCTAGGACGATCAGGGCAATGGCGTCCACGGTTCGTTCTGAGAGATCAAGCTGAGCTGCGATGATGTTGCGGTCCCGCTGGATTCGCGCAAATTGCGAGCGAGAAGCTCCGCTTAGCGAGTCAGGGCGGGTTGATAGGGACGGAGCCTGTGGGTGAGCTACCGCGGTTAGTGGTACGCTCGTCACTAGCGCCGCCAATGCTACGATCAGCCGACTCACGGGCATCGGCGATAGATCTCCACGCCGCCTGACCCACGCGCGCGGTCGTCCCATGTGAGTTGCTGGGTCGCGAGATTGATTTCGAAGCGAGCTGATGCGCCTCGTGCGGTAGCCGGTTCGACGCCCTCCACGCGCAAGACAGCACCCTCAGCGGCGACAATCTCGCCGACAAAGCGATAGGGTTTGATATCTTTGGGGATTGTAGAAGTTTCGGCGAGGAGCGCCGCGTTGTTTCCGCGCTGTATGACGCGGATATTCCAGACGACTTCGCAAGCCGGGTTGAGATCTCCCCAGCGGCCCTCGATTTCTTTGAGTACAGGCGGCGCATCGGGAAATCGCTTTTGGAGTAAAGCGCTGATTGCATCGACTTTCGCCTCTGTGGCGCGCGCCGTCTTCTGAGTTTGTAAGAGTGTTTTTTGCTCGGCGGCCGGCGGGTTGAAAATCGTCGCAGTGCCGGCAACAAAGCCGCCTGCCCCGAGAAGCAGGTACACGACCGAACCTAGAACCTTTGGTTTGCGCCACTGAGTCCAGCTGCGGTCACCCCACGGAATTATCTCTGTCGTTGCTAGCGAGGAGCTCACGAAGAGCGCGAGCAGAACGACGATGAACAGGCGCGGCCATACACCCAGGACATCACCAGGTACGTTGGCGACCACCATCCAAACGATGACTGCGCCACACACTCCACTGAGCACTAAACTAGCCCAGAACAGTGATCGGCTGACCGGCTTCTGAGGCGCGACCTTGTTGTCGCGACGCCGAACAGCCCTCTTTGTCATCCTCGCCTCCGCGTGGATCATCCCAGCCTAAGCAGCATCGTGGACGCAACTGCCCTTCCGATCACTAGATTTAATCAGCGTCGGCGATTTGGGCTGCGTCCTTTCTGAGTTGCGTGATGGCCGAACGCTAACCTGCTCGCCACTGCAGCTCATTGATTGTGAGGGCATAGGGGGCTTGCAGCGGCTCTCAGTCATTCGGCCGAATGGCCCAAATTCATATGCCGTGTAGATACCGGTCCACGAGCGCCGTGTCGTGACCGAAAGCTACTCAATGAGCTGTAAGTGCTGCTTGCCGAGCGGTATCGGCCTTCACAACTCGATCGCTTTAATGGCGTGGCCCCATGCCTGTATCTGACGCTTAGTGGCTGAGGCCGCCTGCCGCCCCCTAATGCGGCCGTGCCTGCGCCAGCGCCTGCGCCAAACTCTCCAGCGAGAACGGCTTGCTCAGGAACGGCCAGTCGCCCGCTCGGGCGCGGCCTTGGTCGCCGCCGGTGTACCCAGAGCACAGCACCACCGGCAGGCCCGGTCTTGTCGCGGCCAGCTGCTCGGCCAGGTCCACGCCGCTCTTGCCGCCCGGCATGATCACGTCGCTGAGGACCAGCTGGATGCCGTCGTCCTGGGCTAGTCGCGCCAGGGCCTCGTCGACCCCGCCGGCCCTCACGACGCTGTGGCCGAGGTCGTGCAGCATCACCCCGACCAGTTCGGCCACCTGGGGGTCGTCCTCGACCAGCAGCACCCGCGAAGGCACCTGCGCCTGGACGTGGTCGACGGCTGGGGCGGTGTCGCCCGTCGGCGCGCCCTCGTCGATCGGCAGCAGCAGGGCGACGCTGGCGCCTTGGCCGGGCTTGCTCTCGATGTCGACCGAGCCGCCCGACTGCCGCGCGAAGCCATAGACCTGGGAGAGGCCCAGGCCCGTGCCCTCGCCGGGGGCCTTGGTGGTGAAGAAGGGCTCGACGGCGCGGGCGATGGTGGCCGGGTCCATGCCCATGCCGGTGTCGCGCACGGCCACGCGGAGGTATCGGCCGGGCTCCAGCTCGCCCTGTTTCTTGGTGATGGTGACGGGGCGGCTCTCGATGGTCACCTCGCCGCCGGGCGGGGTGGCGTCGCGGGCGTTGACGACGAGGTTCAGCAGGGCCGCCTCGAACTGGCCGGCGTCGATGCGGGCGGCGCGCACGCCCGCGCCCAGGCGCAGGTTGAAGGTGTAGGCGTCGCCCAGGGCGCGTTTGAGCAGGCTCTCGCACTCGGCGATCAGGCGGTCGACGCGGCAGACCTCGGGCTTCAGCGGCTGGCGGCGGGCGAAGGCCAGCAGGTGCTGGGTCAGCTTCTCGCCGCGCTTGGCGGCGGCCAGGGCGGCGCTGATCATCCGCTCGCGGCGGCGCTCGTCGTCGGGGTGGCGCTCGACCACGTCCAGCGCCCCGATGATCACGGTCAGCAGGTTGTTGAAGTCGTGGGCCACGCCGCCGGTCAGCTGGCCGATGGCCTCCAGCTTCTGCGACTGGAGGAGGGCGGCCTGGGCGGCGTCGCGCTCGGCCACGGCGGCCTCGACGCGCTCTTCCAAGAGCTCGTTGACGCCGGTCAGCTTGGCCTCGGCCTGCTTGGCGTCGGTGGTGTCGAAGGCGATGCCGATGAAGCCGATGAACGCCCCGTCCGGCCCGAAGCGCGGCTGCGAGAACGACTTCATCCAGCGCCATTGGCCGTCGGCGCGGCGATAGCGGCCCTCCAGGTGGAACGGCTTGCGCGAGGCCTCGCCCTGGACCTGGGCCTTGAGGATGTCGGGCAGGTCCTCGGGGTACAGGCGCGTGCGCCAGTCCATGGTCACCGCGCCCTCGTAGTCGAGGCCGGTGAAGTCGACATAGGCCTTGTTGACGAACTCGCGGATGCCGCCGGGGCGCGACACCCACATCAGGGCCGGGGCGCTATCGGCCAGCATGCGGAAGCGGGCCTCGCTCTCGCGCACGGTCTCCTCGGCGCGGCGGCGGTTGGTGACGTCGAAGTTCAGGCCGATCATGCGGATCGGCTTGCCGTCCTCGTCGCGGATCACCTCGCCGCGGCCGTGGACCCAGCGCTCGCCCTGGCCGGTGTCGGCCAGGCGGTACTCGACCTCGTAGTCCTCCTCGCCGCGCAGGGCCTGGCGCACGCGCTCATTGGTCATCTCGCGGTCGTCGGGATGCACGTAGCGCGGGATGTCGGCCAGGGTGACGACGATCCCCTCGGGCACGCCCATGTTCCGCCGCGCGCCGGGCGACAGATAGAGCTCGCGGGTGATCATGTCGTAGTCCCACGGCCCGACGCCGGCGGCGGTCTGGGTGACGCGCAGACGGGTCTCGGCCTCGGCGCGGTCCTCGCGCGCCCGGGCCAGGCCGCGCATGGCGCCGCGCAGGCCCTCGGCGACGGCGACGATCATGACCGCGCACATCAGGTAGATGACCATGGTGGCCAGCTCGTCCTCGGACATCGGGACGGCGCCTTGCTCGCTCCACAGCCACCAGCCGAAGCCCGCGCCGGCGGCCAGGGGAACCAGTCCCCAGCGCCAGCCGGCATACAGCGTCACCAGCATGATGGCCGGGAAGAAGGGCTGGGTGGCCCCGACGCCGCCGTGCAGACCCAGCAGCGCGATGCGCATCAGCACGGCCATGGCCACGCCGATCAGCGACGCCACCGCGCACCGCCAGGCCGGCGGCGGAACCGGAGGGATCAGCCAGGCGCTAATCAGCCCGTAGACAGGGCCAAGCTCGTCGGTTCGTTGATCGGAGACCAAGGATGGGGCGTCCTTTTTCTCCATAGGCGCTCCCCGTAAAAGTCTTGCCAAGAGCATGGACGAGCTTACCTAGGACACGCAACCGAGGAGATTACGATGGCCGACGCCTTGAACACCGGATTGAGCGCCAAGCAACGCGCGGACATCGCGGCTTCGCTGAACAAGGTGCTGGCCGACAGCTACGCGCTCTATCTGAAGACGCACGGTTATCACTGGAATGTTCGCGGCCCGAACTTCCAATCCCTGCACGTCCTGCTGGAAGGTCAGTACCAGGAGGAATGGGCGGCGCTGGACGATATCGCCGAGCGTATTCGCGCTCTGGGTGAGCTGGCGCCGCAGGGCTACGCCGCCTTCGGCAACCTCTCCAGCATCAAGGACGGCAATCCCGAGAATGAGTGGGAGGCCATGCTGGGCGAGCTGAAGGCTGACAACGAAACGGTTATCCGCACCCTGCGCGACGCCTTCCCGGTGGCCGACGACGCCGGCGACGAGGCGACGGCCGACCTGCTGACCCAGCGCCTGCAAGCGCACGAGAAGCATGCGTGGATGATCCGCTCGACCCTCGGTAGCAAGTAAGCTGACCGGGGACGGGGTGGGGACCCTGACCGCGCATCCAGCCTGGAAGGCCGCCGCGACCCTGCTGGTCGTCGGCGGCCTTTCCGCGTGCGCGACCTATTACGTGCCCTCCGGTAGTGGCCGCGAGGCCGGCCTCATGCGGGTGACCGGCAGTTTCAGCGAGCGTGGGTTGCGCCACTATGTCGCGGACTTCGACCCGGCGATGCTGGCCCTGGCCAAGCGTCACGACCCGCGTCCGAAGAAGGACTACTGGGGCCGCGTCGAGGGCTGGGAGGTCATCAACCTCAAGGCCATTCCGCGCCTGGGCGACCGGGTGCCGGACTTCGACGAGGCGAGGGTGATCAACGCCCTGCGCCCGGCGGTCCCGGAAGACCTGGAATACGCCAAGCCGTTCGTGCTGACCGGCACGGCCGACGCCCGCGCCAAGGCGCTGAACTGCCTGACCCAGGCGGTCTATTACGAGGCCGGGTTCGAGCCGGGCGAGGGCCAGATGGCCGTGGCCCAGACGGTGATCAACCGCATGCGCCACCCGGGCTATCCGAAGTCGATCTGCGGGGTGATCTACGAGGGCGCGGCGCGGGCGACCGGCTGCCAGTTCAGCTTCGCCTGCGACGGCTCGCTGGCGAGGGTTCCGCCGCCGGTGCTGTGGGCCAACGCCCAGGCCGTGGCCAGGCGGGCGCTGGCCGGCTTCGTGTTCAAGCCGGTGGGCGTGGCGACGCACTATCACGCCGACTATGTCTCGCCGTACTGGGCGCCGACGCTGGTCAAGCTCAAGCAGTTCGGCCAGCACATCTTCTACCGCTGGACCGGTCCGGCCGGGATGCTCAAGGCCTTCACGGGCAAGTATTCGGGCAACGAGACGGTGAGCGCGGACATCCTGATGGCGGCGGATCCGCGGACGCTGGAGGCCGCGCCGCCCGAGGTGCTGGCGGCCCAGAATGCGCCAGCGACGCCGGTGGCGACGGGGGCCATGGCGCAGATGCTGGGGGTGTCGAACCTGGTGCTGCCGGACGCCAAGCTGGTCTCGGTGCCCGATGCGAACTCGCCGACGGGCGAGCGGGTGATGATGCAGGGCACGGTGGCCGGGAGAAGGATCCCGACGGCGGAAGAGATCGCCAAGATCAACAAGGCGCTGGAAGCGGTGGCCGAACCGCCGCCTGCGGTGGTCGCGGCGCCGGCCGCGGCGGCCGCACCGCCACCCCCGCCGCCAAAGCCGAAGCCTCGACCGCCGAGTTTGCTGAATCCGCTGAATTAGGCGGAGAGCTGTTTTGACTCTCCTCACCCGTCTGGGGGAGGTGGCGCGCCGCGAAGCGCGGCGTGACGGAGGGGGCTTGTACGGCCTAAGCCGGCGCTGGCCCCTCCACCGCCGTTCGGCGGTCCCCCTCCCCCAAGAGGGGGAGGAGAGGGGTTACCAAACCCCGATCTTGTTCGCCTCGGCATGGCTGATCGGATGATGCGCCGCCTTGTGGTCTTCCTCGGCCAGGAACCGCACCGCCTCCAGCGCCGCCATGCAGCCCATGCCCGCCGCCGTCACCGCCTGGCGATAGACGTCGTCCGTCACATCCCCGGCCGCATACACGCCCTCGATCGCCGTCGAGGCCGTGCCCGGCTTGACCTTCAGATAGCCGCCCTGGCCCACGTCCAGCTGACCCGCGAACAGTTCCGACGACGGCGCGTGGCCGATGGCGATGAACACGCCGTCGGCGGCGACATCGGTGGTCTCGCCGGTCTTGATGTTCTTCAGCCGCGCGCCGGTGACGCCCATCGGGTCGGTCTGGCCGGTGACCTCGTCGATGACGCTGTCCCAGATCACCTCGATCTTCGGGTGGGCCAGCAGGCGCTCCTGCAGGATCTTCTCGGCCCGCAGCTCGTCCTTGCGGTGGACCAGGGTCACCTTGCTGGCGAAGCTGGTCAGGAACAGCGCCTCTTCCACGGCGGTATTGCCGCCGCCGACCACGATAACGTCCTTGTTGCGATAGAAGAAGCCGTCGCAGGTAGCGCAGGCGCTGACGCCGAAGCCCTGATATTTGCTCTCGCTCTCCAGGCCCAGCCACTTGGCCTGGGCGCCGGTGGCGATGATGATCGTCTCGGCGATCCAGTCCTGGCCGCTGTCGGTCTTGACCGCGAACGGGCGCTTGGAGAGGTCGACGCTGGTGACGATGTCGCTGACGAACTCGGTGCCGACATGCTCGGCCTGGGCGCGCATCTGGTCCATCAACCAGGGGCCCTGGATGACGTCGGCGAAGCCCGGATAATTCTCGACATCGGTCGTGATGGTCAGCTGGCCGCCGGGCTGGATGCCGGCGATCAGCACGGGCTTCAGCAGCGCGCGGGCGGCATAGATGGCGGCGGTGTAGCCGGCGGGGCCCGAACCAATGATCAGGCAGCGGGTCTGGCGGGGAGCGGTCGTGGACATGGCGGATATCTAGGCGCGATTCCGCTTCGGCGCTACTCGCTGGCCTCCGCCGATTAGGCCCCGTAGCGGGAATAGGTCTTCGGGGGAGGGATGCTGCGCCCCTCGGCGCGGGCGTGGATCATCCAGTCCTGGATCGCGGCCCGGACGTTTTCCAAGGCCTCCGCCTCGGTTTCGCCGTCGGACATGCAGCCGGGAAGGTCGGGGACGGTCGCCAGGAACCCACCGCCGTCTTCGGCGTCGAGTGGTCTGACGACGATGCTGTAGCCGTTGTCAGCCATCGTTCGCGGGTCCCATCACGCGTTTAATGTAGGTCACGAGCTGCCGGATGTACACGGGCTTGATCGGGCGGCGGGCTGGAATAGTAAGGATTTCAACGGCTGTCGGGTGCGAAAGCGTGTAGTGCGAGCCACCGCCCGACGGCGGCTTGCATGTGATGTCGAAGTGCCGGCAGACGGTCTCGACGTCGCCGATGCGCCAATCCGCCTTCGGATTGAGCGCCATCGCGGCAAACAGCTTCTCGCCCTGCGACAAGGTCCCCTCCGATCGTGCGGGAACAAAAAGAGCACGGGCGCGATGGCGCGCGCAAGTTGCCTTCCTCGCGGCTTATCGCTTCGCGGGTATTGGGTCTTGTGTTCTGGCGACCTGGATTGTGATCCGATCACCTGGATTGACGCCTCATCCACTTTTGATGGGTTAAACTGGCGGCAACCACGTTTCCGGGTGATCCCTCATGTCCGCCCCCTTCATCGAGATCGCCGGCCGCAAGATCGGCGCCGACTATTCGCCGTATGTGATCTGCGAGCTGTCGGGCAATCACAACGGCAGCCTCGAGCGCTGCCTGACGATGGTCGACGCCGCGGCCGACACCGGCTGCGATGCGATCAAGATCCAGACCTACACCGCCGACACCATCACGCTGGACGTCGACCGGCCCGAGTTCCGGATCAAGGGCGGCCTGTGGGACGGGCGCACGCTGTATGAGCTGTACCAGGAGGCCCAGACGCCGTTCGAGTGGCATGCTGCGATCTTCGAGCGCGCGCGCCAGCGTGGCGTGACCATCTTCTCCAGCCCGTTCGACGAGACCGCCGTCGACCTGCTGGACAGCCTGGACGCGCCGGCCTTCAAGATCGCCTCGTTCGAGGCCGTCGACCTGCCGCTGATCAAGTACGCCGCCTCCAAGGGCAAGCCGCTGATCATCTCGACCGGCATGGCCAACCTGCAGGAGATGCAGACGGCGCGCGACACGGCCCTGGCCGCGGGCGCGGCGGGGGTGCTGCTGCTGCACTGCGTGTCGAGCTATCCGGCCACGTTCGGCGACGCCAATGTCCGCACCGTGCCGGACATGGCCGCGCGCTTCGGCTGCCCGATCGGCCTGTCGGACCACACGCCGGGCACGGCCGCCTCGGTGGCGGCGGTGTCGGTGGGCGCCTGCGTGATCGAGAAGCACTTCACCCTGGCCCGCGCCGACGGCGGCCCGGACGCGGCGTTCAGCCTGGAGCCGGCCGAGTTCAAGGCGTTGGTGGACGACACCAAGAACGCTTGGGCCGCCCTGGGCGCGGCTCACTACGACGTGCTGGGCGCCGAGCAAGGCAGCTTGCTGTTCCGCCGCTCGCTCTACGTCACCGCCGACGTCAAGGCTGGCGAGCCGCTGTCTCGCGCCAACATCCGCTCGGTCCGCCCCGGCAACGGCCTGCCGCCGGCCGAGCTGGACAACGTCCTGGGCAAGACCGCGACGCGGGATATCGCGCGCGGGGAGCCGCTGGACTGGTCGATGGTCGGGTGAACGACGTTCTCGTCACGCTTGACTAAAAGTTAATTTCAACCCCATGTAGCACATTCGCGTACCGGCGTTCTTTCGGGGCGCGCGAAGGGCTCGGGGGGGCGGTTATGGACCAGTCGAAATGGCGCGGCGCGGCCGTGCGTGTGGCGATGCTGTTCGGCTTGGCAATCGGCCTGGCCGGATGCGTCGGCCAGATCGAGCGGCCGTCGCTTGGCGGGGGAACGGCGACCTACGCCACCAGCCTGACCTATCTGGAAGCGGCCCGCGTCAATATCGACAAGAAGACCCGCGAGCGCGCCGAGCTCGAACTGGCCACCAAGGTCGGTGTCGCGGCGGGGGTCGCGGGGACGGGGGTCAATGCGATCTTCCAGGGCAATCGCCAGTCGACGCTGGGCTTCGTCACCCTGGGCGCGCTCAGCTACGCCACGAACCAGAACTTCGTGCCGCCGTCGTACAGCGGCATCTACACCGCCGCCCTGGGCAACCTGACCTGCATCCGAAGCGCGGCCGCGCAGGCGCACGGCCCCTACGAAGAGCTGGATCGGCGGAAGATCATCATCCAGGGTCTTCTGGCGCAGCTTCGCCAGGATATCGCCGAGGTCGATCGGTCGCCCGATCCCAGCCTGTACGTCCTTGTCGCCGACCCGGCGCGGGCGGCCATCCCGGCGACCGAGGCCTTGCTGGCGCAGATCGCCGGCGTCTCGGACTCGGTCGTCGCCGAGGCGGTGATCGGCGGGGTCAACGACACGATCGACGTCACGAACGCGCAACTGGTCACCAACGCGCCGAGCATCGACGCCATCGCCGCCAGCGGCAAGCTGTTCATCTCGGCGTTCGACCAAGGTCTGGCCTTCCGGACCGCCGCCTCGGACGCCGCGGCCAAGCTGGTCGACGCCACGGGCGTGGGCCATTCGCAATATCCGCTGAACGACCGCTTGGTCGAGCACCAGTTGGCGCTCCGTCAACAGCTCGACGCGGTCAACACGCTCCTGGCCACACTGGGCAAGGTCCAGATGACGACCTGCCGGCCGCAGTTCGCCGCCAATTCCGACAAGATCGTCCTGCTGGCCGGGGCGTCGGTCGACCTGAACGCCGGCGAGACCATCTCGCTGAACACCGCCTCGGGCGAGATCGTCTATGCGGAATGGATCGGGGTGACGCCGACCGACGTGACCGCGAACTTCGACGGGGTGCTGAAGCTGACCGCCAAGCCCGACGCGGCCGCCAAGAGCTACAGCCTGCGGGTGATCGGCGGGGCCAAGAAGCCGTCCGACGCCCTGGTCGTCAACGTCAAGGCCAAGCCGGCCGCGCCGGCGGCGCAGAATGGCAACCCGCCCCCTCAGCAGAACGCCAATGCGCCCGCCCAGCAGGCCAACGACGGCAACGGCCGGCCACCGCCGCCGCCGCCGCGCAAGAAGCAGGACGGCAAGGAATAGACCAACCGCCTTCGAGGAGAGTCGCCCATGAGCAAGTCTTCTTCGTCCGCCCCCTGGCTGTGCGCCGGGCTGGTGCTGTGGCTTCTGGCCTTCGTGGTTGCCCCGTGGATCATGAACGTGCGTGGGGCGTACCCCGGCGGCTATCTGATCGTCTATCTGGCCACCCTGGCAGGCTCGATCGCCCTGACCGGGTGGCTGGGCGAGGCGGTGGGCGGCGGGGCCCAGGCGGTGCTGTTCACCAGCCGCAACACCTACAGCCTGGCGCGGCTGCAGATGACGCTGTGGACCCTGGTGGTGCTCAGCGCCCTGATCGCCGCGGCGGTGTCGCGGGCCTGGGCGGGCGACATGCGGATCGCCCTGTCCGTCGACATGACGCCGGACCTGCTGACCGCCATGGGCATCAGCTACGGTTCGGCCGCCGCCGCGCCCGCGGTGCTGACGCTGAAATCCAGGGGCGTGTCCCAGGGCGAGCTGGAGGCGGCCGCCAGTCGCCAGGGCGAAAGCCTGACCGCGTCCGGCCAGGTGATCGGTCGGCCCGAAGGCGCGGCGCCGTCCCTGTTCGATCTGGTCATGGGCGACGAGGTGGCCAATGCCGGCACCATCGACCTGGCCAAGGTGCAGCAACTGGTCATCACCATCCTGCTGGTCGTGTTCTACGCCTGCCAGGTGGGGGCGTGGTTCATCCAGGAGCCGTTCTACGGACTGGTGTCGAAGCTGCCGGACCTGGAAGAGCACCTCGTGCTGCTGATGCTGGTCAGCCACGGCGGCTATCTGGCGGCCAAGGCCGCCTCCAAGCCGACCCCGGCCGCCGATGACTCCAAGGCGGGCCGGCCGGAGCCGCCCGCCACCCGCAGCGCGTCCTGATCCCGGCCGGCTAGAGGAGACCGATCCATGGCCAAGATCGAGTGCGGCATGCCGCTCAGCGTCGGGGCCGGCGCGCCGGGGTCCGGCGGCTGCCTGGCCCGGATGGCCGACGAGCCCGACCGCGTGCTGCTGCTGACGGCGGGCCACGCGGTGGTCGCCAAGAAGGCCGCGCCCGGCGATCCGATCAAGGGGCCCTCGGGCGAGATCGGCAAGCTCGAGACCTGGAGCACCCTGAACGGCGACACGACCGCCGACGTGGCCCTGGTCTGGGTGGATCCGGCGGTGGTCTCGGTCGACATCGTCGGGCTGGGGACGCCGGTGGCCACGCCCGCCAAGGTGAAGGTGGGCGACCAGGTCAGGATGAAGCCGCGCGCCGGCACGACCGCGCCGCGCGTCACCACGGTCAAGCAGCTGGACTACACGGTCAATCTCAGCATCATCGGCCCGGACTGGCCGCAGATCATCACCTTCCGCAACCAGATCCGCTGCCAGCCGTCGGTCAGCGATCCGGGCGACAGCGGCGCGATCCTGCTGGACGCCCAGAACCGGGTGATCGGCATGCTGGTGGGCGGCGTCGGGGCGGACGGCGACGTGGTCACGCCGATCGGCGCGATCCTGGACAACGCCACCTGGAAGGGGAACCTGGAGCTGCTGCCGGCCGCCGCCGCCCTGGCCGGCGCGTCGCCGGCCTCGCCCCAGCCGGCCCTGGCGCGGCCGCTCTCGACGATCGCCTGGCCGGCCAGCACCGATTTCAGCGATCTGAAGCCGCGCTACGAGGCGCTGTTCGCCGCCTGCGTCGTCGCGCCGGCCCACGTCAAAGAGGTCGGACAGATCCGCCAGGCCCTGCTGAAGGGCAAGACGCGCTACGAGGCCGTGGCGGCCCAGACGGGGGCGCCGTGGTGGTTCATCGGCATCGTCCATGGGCTGGAGTGCAGCTTCAAGTTCAACGAGCACCTGCACAATGGCGACCCGCTGACCGCGCGCACCGTCCGGGTTCCGGCGGGCCACCCGGAGGCCGGCAAGCCGCCCTTCACCTGGGAGGAAAGCGCGAACGACGCCATCACGCTCAAGCGCTACGACCACCAGGCGGACTGGAGCCTGGCCCGCACGCTGTATCGGCTCGAGGGCTACAACGGCTACGGCTACTACAAGCGGAAGATCAACTCGCCCTACCTGTGGAGCTATTCCACCCACTACAAGGCGGGGAAGTTCGTCCAGGACGGGGTCTATGACGCCGCGGCCGTGTCCAAGCAATGCGGCGCGGCCGTGCTGCTGAAGGCCCTGATCGACGCCGGCGACGTCGCCCCCTTCGCCTCCTGACGCGGCCTAGCTCGACAGCAGGCCCAGCCGCTTGCCCGTGATCCGGTCCAGCGTCCGCTTGGGCAGGACTTCGGTCATCAGCACCTGCATGGGCGAGGGCGAGACCACGTAGCGGACCTTGGGGTTCGCCGCCGTCAGGGCCGTGTGGATCGCTTCGCCGATCTTCTCGGGCGGCAGGCCCGACTTGCCGATCGACAGCATGTAGGTCCGCAGGCGCTCCAGGGCCGGGGCGTAGACGGTGTTGGCGTAGCGGGCGGTGTCGGTCTCGTCGGCCTTGTCCCAGATCGGGGTGGCGACCGCGCCGGGGGCGACGACCACGACGTCGACGCCGAACGGCAGCAGCTCGCGGCGCAGGGATTCCGACAGGCCCTCCAGCCCGAACTTGGTCGTGCAGTAGGGGGCCATGAACGGGTTGGCGTTGCGGCCGCCGACCGAGGAGATGTTGACGATCCGGCCAGGATCCTTGACCGGCTGGCTGCCGCCGGCGCCCAGCAGCGGGGCGAAGGCCTGGGTGGCGATGACCACGCCGGTGAGATTGACCTCCAGCTGCTGGCGCCATTCGTCGACCGGCAGGTAGAGCAGCGGCCCGGCCACGGCGATGCCGGCGTTGTTGACGAGGCCCGCCAGGGTGGCGCCGGCCAGCGCCTTCTCGACCTGGCGCGCGCCGGCGCGGACGCCGGGACCGTCGGTGACGTCGAAGATCAGCGGCGTGAAGGCGTCGCCGAACTCGGCCTGCAGCCGGTTGGCGTCGGCCTGTTTGCGGACGCTGCCGAAGACGTGGAAGCCCTTGCCCGTCAGCACCTTGACCGCGCCCCAGCCGATGCCGGTGGACACCCCGGTGATCACCACCGATTTCTTCTGCGCCATGTCGCCCCTCCCTGGGTTATGGCCAAGATAGATCTAGGTGAACGTTGTTCGCTAGAGGGAAGCCAGGAAGATCTCTGCGACGCGGTCCGCGCCCTGGCCGTCGCAGACGGCGGCGCTGGCGGTCGAGAGGGCCGCGCGGCGGTCGGGGTTCGCCAGCAGATCCTGGACCGTCCGCGTGAAGGCGGTGTCGAAGTCGGGCGCGTCGAGCGCCAGGCACGGCGTCGCGCCGGCAGCCTCCAGGGCGCGGGCGGGGGCCACCTGGTTGTCGGCCAGGATCAGGGTCAGGGCGGGCAGGGCCAGCACGCAGCGCTCCCAGGTCGTCGAGCCGCCGGCCCCGATGGCGAGGTCCGCGTCGAAGACCAGTTCCGGCATGTGCTGGGTGTCGACATGCAGGGTCAGGCGCGGGTCATCGGCGGCCAGGGCCCAGAGGGCGGGCAGGCTGGACGCGCCGCCGCCCAGGACGACGTCCAGCGTCGCCTCGCCGGCGATCGGGCGGAGCAGCTCGACGATCCGGCCAGTGACGCCGCCGACGTCGGTCAGGCCCAGCGAGACCAGGAGCCGGCGCACCGGCGGCCGCTGGGCGCGGCGGGCCAGGGCGGTCTCGCGCAGGGCCGGGAAGGCGGGGCGGACGGGGGCGTAGGCCGGGCCGAGCAGCAGCCGGGCGGTCGGCGGGACGAGGCCGGTATAGTCCTTGGCTTCGCGCGCCGGGCCGGAGTCCAGCACCAGGTCGGCGGCCAGCGGCCGGTCGGCCAGGTCGTCGATGACCAGGGTCGGCCGGCCCTTGGCGACTGCGCGGTGGTCGTCGGCGGTCAGGGCGTAGCTGTCGAACACCAAGGCGTCGAAGCCGTCATCGGCCTGGGCGCGGGCCATGTCGGGGGCGAAGGCGTCCAGCACCTTGGCGACCTCGGGCGGGGCCAGGAACGCGCAGGCCGCGCCGCGCGCTTCCAGCGCTCGCGCCAGGGTCAGAGACCGCATGACGTGGCCGCCGCCGACGCTGGAGCCCGCGGCGCAGACGAACAGGATGCGGGTCATGTCGAAAGGGAGTTCAGCGGCGGTCGCTTCGCATCGACAGCCAGAACGCAAAAAGCGCGATGCCAGCGAAGGCCAAACCCATGAGGGCAAACTGAGCGAGAGGGTCCATCTAGTCCTCCACTTGCCTCAAAATATAGTGGAGAACGATTTGCAGGACAACAACCACGGTCACGACGGGCAATACGCCAGACGGTGTGAAGCGCCCAGCCAGCAACGGTTGGAGACCTGCGGAAACAAATAGAGCCACCGATATGGCGTTACAGGTCGTCGCGGCCGCCTTACGCCGTTCGTTGCGGGCGGCCTTGCTGATCAGGATCGACGTCGGGCGCTCTACCCTATAGCGAACGTAACGCGAACAATCGCGCACTCGCAAGCAGCAAAAATCAGGCTTTCGCCTGGGTCGCGCGGGGCTTTCTCGGCTTCGGCGCGGGCGTCTCGACGGGCGCTTCCACGACCGCCTCGACCTTCTTCGCCCGAGGTTTCCGCTTCGGCTTCGGAGCCTCCTCGATCGTCGCGACCTCGACCACCGGCGCCGGGATCTCCACCCCGATCCGGCTCAGCACTTCGCGCGCCGCGCGGTCGGTCTCGTTCACCGGCTGATACGTCCAGCCATGGAACGCGCCACCGTAAGGCCGCGCCGCGCCCTGGCTTTCCAGCTCCTCGTGGAAGAGGCGGAACTTCAGGCTGGACCCGTCCATCTTCAGCACGAACACCGGCTTGCCGGTCGAGGCCGCCTCGGTGGCCATGTTGGTCGAGTCCTCGGTGACGAGGATGTAGTCGGCCGCCGCCAGGAAGGCGAAATAGGGGTTGGGGCCTTCGCTGTCGCCCGTCGGGTTCGGCCAGACCATGCCCGGCAGGTGGCGCAGGCGGGCGGCCATCAGGGCCCGGGCCGGCTCGGGCGTGCGCCGCGAGAAGGTCATCAGCAAGCTGCCGCCGTCCTGCTCCAGCGGGATCTGGATCGAATGGGCGATCTGCGCCGCGCGTTCGCTGGACAGGTCGAAGGCCTTGGACTTGCCGCCGACCAGCACCGCCACGCGCGGGCGGGGCAGGGGATCGATGACGTCGGCGAAGGCCGCGTATTCGGTCTCCAGCCGCTGGGGCGTCACCCGGTGCGGGGAGCCGGTGATCGGCAGGATGTTGTCGCCGGTCAGGCGGTCGTGCTTGGGCGGGATCACCAGGTCGAACATGGTGGCCGGCACACGGGGGTCCTGGATCTGGACCACGAAGGTCTTGGCCTTCGACCAGCGCTTGGCGCGGATCGACAGGGGCAGGGTGGCGCGGCCGGCGGCGATCCAGACGTCGGGCCACTCGTCGCTTTTGCTCTGCGGGATGCCGCTTTCCGGCGTCAGCCAGCGCTTGGGCAGCAGGTTCAGCCACCAGGGCAGGCGGCCGATGCGGCCGGTCCAGCCCACGCGCTTGACCGTCACCTCGCAGGGGACCAGCCGCGCGATCGCGTCCGACAGGCCCACGACCTGGGCCTCGATGCCGGAGCGGCCGTCGGACACGGCCCACACCTTCAGGGGCAGGCTTGGCAGCGGACGCTTGGGAGCTTCGGTCAACTCGTCGATCCCGAACAACGCAAACGAAACGAGGCCGCTATTAAAGCAGCCTCGCTCCATTGTACTCGATTTATGGCGCAGCTGGGGCGGGAGACCGCCTTACAGCCACTCCACCTTGAGGATCTCGTAGGCCTTGGTGCCGCCAGGCGTGTTGACCTCGACCACCTCGCCGACTTCCTTGCCGATCATCGCGCGCGACAGCGGCGACGAAACCGAGATGCGGCCCGACTTCACGTCGGCCTCGTGCTCGCCCACGATCTGGTAGCGAGCCTCGTCCTCGGTGTCCTCGTCGACCACCGAGACGGTGGCGCCGAACTTGACCTGCTTGCCTGACAGCTTCGACACGTCGATCACCTGGGCGCGCGCGATCTTGTCCTCGATCTCGGCGATCTGGCCTTCGATCCAGCCCTGACGTTCCTTGGCCGCGTGATACTCGGCATTTTCCGAGAGGTCGCCATGCGAGCGCGCCTCGGCGATCGCCGCGATCACGGCGGGCCGCTCGACGGTCTTCAAACGCTTCAGTTCTTCGTCGAGGGTCTGATACCCCCCGACGGTCATCGGCACTTTTTCCATTGCGGATTTTAGCTCGGTCGCCTTGGGAGGAGAGACTTCCGGTCGCGGGCGCTCACAACCGGGGGCTGGGAGGATAGGCGCCCAGTTCTGGATAAGCAAGAGGGCGAGCTGGAGCTTGGCCGTGGCGTGAAGCCGAGATCAGGTGGGCTGGGAAGCCGCCGCCTCGGAGACAGCGTTCAGGCGCTCGACGTACTGGCTGACCTGATAGGCCCACACGTGGCAGCTTTCCGTCACGATCTCCAGTGCGGTGAGATAGTCGTTGGCGTTGTCGCGCCGCTTCTGCGCCGCCTCCGACGCCGCTTCGAGCGCGCGCAAGACGATGACGCCGATGTCCGTCAAGGGCGTGCTGGCCAACAGCATGTCCGCGAAGCCGTTGACGACAGCCTCGAGGAACGCTGGCGCGGCAAGGTTTTCGACCTGGAGAACCAGCACCCCATTCTGGCACATCAAGGTGAAGGTCAGGAGGGCGAAGTCCTCGATCTGGCCCGTCAGGAGCAGGTTCTGATGCATCATCTGAGCGATGCCGAGACCGAGCTGCGCACGGTGGGCGGCGAACGTATCGAGCGGCGCAGACCCGGCGTTCAGCAAAGGCTGGACGATGGCGTCCCTCCGGGCTCCAAGCGCTTCTATCGTCTTGATGTGGTTTCTCTCTCGACGCGTCTGAGCCGTCATCAGGTCGTGAATGGCATGGCTGGCGGCGCCGATCGCGATCTCCGCACTTTCGAGAGCCTGCCGAATGGCTTTTGCGCTCGCGCCGGCCTTTTCAGTCTCCAGCCAGGCCAGGCGGGCCCTGTAGGCGTCGAGCAGATCGGTGGTGCTCTGTTTGGCCAACGTCCAAAGCTGGTCGTCGCTCATCGCTACGCCTCCGCCATTCCTGGACGCCGGGCTGGTCCATTCGCGGAGCTAGAATACAGTCTCTGTGCAATCTTATCGAGAATGGAGGAGGGGTTCTCGTTAGGGTCCTGCTTCAGGCCCGGCGGCGCAGGGGTTCGGCCGAGGCCTGCGGCAGCTCGAACTTGTTGACGAGGTCGGCCAGCAGGGCGGCGTCGGCGTTCAGGGTCTGGGTGGCGACCGAGGTCTGCTCGACCATGCCGGCGTTCTCCTGCAGCACCTGGTCCATCTGGTTCACGGCGCTGTTCACCTGGGACAGGCCATGGGCCTGGCTCTGGGCCGAGCTGGCGATCTCCGAGACCAAGGCGTCGATCTCGGCGATCTGGGCGACGATCTTCTCCAGCGCCTCGCCGGTGCGGCCGACCAGGTTGACGCCGGTGTCGACCTGCTGGGTGGAAGCGGTGATCAGGGCCTTGATCTCCTTGGCCGCCTCGGCCGAGCGCTGGGCCAGGGCCCGGACTTCCTGGGCCACGACCGCGAAGCCCTTGCCGCTGTCGCCGGCCCGGGCGGCCTCGACCCCGGCGTTCAGGGCCAAAAGGTTGGTCTGGAAGGCGATCTCGTCGATCACCGAGATGATGTTGGTGATCTCCTGCGAGGAGCCCTCGATGGCGGTCATGGCCGCGACCGCCTGCTGCACCACCTCGCCCGAGCGGCGGACGTCGTCGCGGGTGCGGGCCACCACGTCGGCGGCCTTCTTGGCGCCCGAGGCGGTCTGGCCGACCGTGGCGGTGATCTCGTCCATGGCCGCGGCGGTCTCTTCCAGGCTGGCGGCCTGGCGTTCGGTGCGGCGCGAGAGGCTGACGGCGGCGTCGGCGATCTGGTCGGAGCCGGCGCGCACGCCGCCCACCCGGCCCTCGATCACACCGAGAGCATCCGCCAGCTTGCCGGCGGCGGTGTTGTAGTCGGCCCGCAGGGGTTCATAGGCCTCGGCGAAGCGCTCGCCCAGGCGGGCGGTCAGGTCGCCGCGCGCCAGGTTCGACAGCGCCCGGCCGAGGGCGGCGATGGCGGCGTCGCGCTGAGCCTCGGCGCGTTCGCGGGCGGCGGTGTTGACGGCGCGGCTCTCTTCTTCCGAGCGGCGGGCCTCCTCGGCCGCGTCATTGGCGGCGCGGGCCTCGCCGACGGCGTCCTCGGCCTTGGCGCGGGCCTTTTGCGCCACCGAGAACATCGAGTTGACGCTGGCGGTGACGGCGATCAGCGCCCCGGCCTCGATGATCAGGATCACGGCGTGGACGATGACACGGCCCAGGCTCGCCGAGCCCGGGAACACGGCCGACGGCAGCAGGTACGACAGGCCCAGGTGATGGACGGCGACCGTGGCGGCGGCGGCGGCGATGACAATCCAGTCGCAATAGACCACCAGCAGGGCCAGGGCCGCGAAATAGGCCATGTGCATGTCGCTCTGCCAGGCGTGGCCGCCCATGGCCGCGACCAGCAGCGACACCTGCGCCATCAGCGCCACCCCGACCAGCGAGCGCCCGGCCGAGCCTTCGCCGCCGAAGCGCCAGGCCAGGGTCGCGCCCATCGCGGTCAGGGCCGAGGCCACAGCCAGTCCCGCCAGCGTATCGCGCACCAGCATGGCCGAGGCCAGCACCACCGGGATCATGGCCCAGGTCAGGCCGACGATCAGCTTGCCGCCGACCCGGCGTTGGGCGTCGAGGTTCGAGAAGGCCAGATTCATGATGGCGAAAGCTCCGAAGCCGGACGCGCGCAGGCGCCGGCGAGGGCGGGGTCGAGCAGGAGAAGCGCGCCGGCGGACCGGACACGCTGCGAAAGATCGGCGGGCGGGCCGCGCACGATGACGATGAACGGAACGGCCCCGACTCCGGCGACGTCGCCGGCGCTTGCGGCCGCGCCGAGGGTCTGGCCGGCGCTCCACCACGGCGGAAACACGGCGGCGATCCGGCCGGGTGTACGGGGCTGGGCGTCAACGGCGACGGCGGCGAAGAGGCTGGCGGCGACGCCCAGGACGCCAAGCACGACCGGACCGGCGACAGCGGCGATGCGGCGGGGCGTCAAGGTCTCGGCTCTCCTGCGCGCGGGCGAAAAGACCGCATCGTGCGTAGGGGGATTTTAGCCAACAGGGTTTGCGAAAGCTTAAGATCGCTCTTCGGCGACGCTTGGCCGCACCGCGCGACGCCTGGAGTCGGCGGCGCCTAGAGCTTGTACTCCAGGATCAGCCACCACTTGGTCCGAGAGGCCGGCGGAGCCAGGGTCCCGACCGGCACGGTGTCGGCGCGGTCGAAGTCGGCGTACTTCCATTGCAGGGTCATCTTGGGCGTGACCGGGGCGATCCAGCTGAGGTTCCACTCGCGGCCCAGGTCGGCGCCGGTGCGGTCGTCGTCGAAGTCGTGATAGCGGGCCATCAGCTCGCTCCTGGCCGGCAGCCAGCGATGCTTGGGCTTCACGGTGACGGTGATGTTGGCGTCCTGCAGGCCGTCGGCGAAGTTCTTGATGCCGCCGGCGCTGGACCAGGCGTCGGCCCAGCCATTGACCCCGTGGGCCGCGCCGATCGCCGAGCCGAAGCCGCGCTGGCCGTTGCCCTCCAGCGCGTCATAGCCCAGGCGCACGGTGTAGGCGCCGCGTGTCGCTGAGGCCTCGGCGCCGAAGAAGTCCAGTTCGAACGGGGCGGTGTTACCCCGCCAGTCGTTCTGGCGGGCCCAGGTCGCGGCATAGCTGACGGCGTACGGGCCGATCTTCCCCTTGCCCGAGGCGCGCACGCCCTTGCTGATCATGCTGCTGGCCGGGGCCTGCGTGAAGTCGAAGGCATAGACCAGGGCCTGCACCCGCAGGGCGTCGGAGACGCTCCAGCCTGCATTGAAGAAGTGGCTGTCGCTGTCCCAGTCGACCAGCTCGCCCATGGTGCGGTTGACCTTGGTCACATAGGCGTAGGTCGCCTTGAAGCGCCCGCGCGAGACGTCCGCGCGGACGGCGTCGAAGGTCTGCTCGTCCATGCGCCACGGCGCGGCGCCGACGAAGCGCTGGTCGTCCAGTTGGATGCGCTGGCGGCCGACCGTGATCTGCGCCGCCTTGCTGGGCGTCCAGGACAGCTGCAGGCGGTTCAGCTCGGTGACCTCGGGATCGTTGATCACCGGATAGCGGGTCTTGTCCGCGCCGTTCAGCGGCGGGCCGCCGTTGTTGGCGATAGCGAAGCGCTGCGGTCCCAGCCAGCGGACGGTCTCGAAGTCGACGAGGCCCTTCACGTCCTTCCAGGCGCCGGTCTCCCAGCCGTAGCGGGCGCGGATCGTCAGGGCCTGACCGTTCTCCGTCAGGGTCGCGGTCTTGGTCTGGTCCCAGTGCTCGTAGCGCGAGCGGACCTCCAGGATCGGGTGACCGGCCCTGATCGCGTCCAGCGCCGTGGCGTCAGCGGCCGTGGCCTCGCCGACCGCGATCCCGAACAGCCCGGCGGCCAGGGCCCCGTGCGCGCATGCCATTAGCGTCTTGCTCATGACAGGCGTCTTGGGCGGAAAGGGTAAACAGCTTCTCCAAAGCCACCGCGTCTGGGGCGCTCAGCAATGCTTTGTCACAATCAGGCGTAGTCGTACGGCCCACCCGTCGCCAGCGCCCGCTGATACGACGGGCGAGCATGGATGTTGGCCAGGAACGCCTTCACGTGCGGCTTGCTCGCCGCCCCGGCCCGCGCCGCCCCAGCCTCCAGCGGGAAGCTCATGACGATGTCGGCGGCGGTGAATTCCGACCCGCAGAACCACGGGGCCTTGGTCAACTCGGCCTCCCAGTAGTCCACATGCGTCTTCAGCTGCGGATCCACGAACCCCTGCTGGGCCTTGTTGGCGATCGAGGTCACCAGCCACTTCAGCAGGCCCGGGGCGCGGGCGGGCAGGGCGGTGAAGACCAGCTTCAGGAGCAGCGGCGTCATGGCCGAGCCCTCCGCATAGTGCAGCCAGTAGGTGAAGCGCAGGCGCTCCGGGCTGCCCGCCGGCGGGATCAGGCGGCCGGCGCCATAGGTGTCGAGGATGTACTCCACGATGGCCCCGGTCTCGGCGATGGTCTTGCCGTCGTCGGTGATGACCGGCGACTTGCCCAGCGGGTGGATGGCCTTCAGCTCGGGCGGGGCCAGCATGGTCTGGGCGTCGCGCTCGTAGCGCTTGACCGCGTAGGGGACGCCCAACTCCTCGAGCAGCCAGAGCACGCGCTGGCTGCGCGAATTGTTGAGGTGATGGACCACGAGCATCGGGTTGTCCCCATTATGGATAACTTGTCGCACCGACGATCGCTGTTCGTTCAACGTTCGGCAAGGTTTAGCTCGCTCTTCTCGCCTCCTAGTCGAGTCGAGGGGTATGCGGATGACCGGAGCGTTCAAGCGGTTGTCTCTGGCGGGGAAGCTGATGGCCGCGGGCGGCGCCGCCCTGGGTGTGCTGCTGCTTGTCGCGTCGTTGCTGATCAGCGTCAGCAGCGGCCAGGCCGTGCGGACCCTGGCCGAGCGCTACGCCGCCAGCCTGACCAGCGAGACGGCCATGGGGGTCAAGAACGACCTCGACGACGCCGACGCCGTCGTGCGCGCCTCCGCCGGCATGTTCTCGGCCACCTACGCCGCCGGCCAGCGCGACCGGGCGACCTACATGGCCCAGCTGAAGCCGATCGCCGTGGCGTCCAAGGGCATGCTGGGCGGCTGGCTGATGTTCGAACCCAATGCTCTGGGCGATGACGCCGCCGTGGCCGGCAAGGCCGAGCTGGGCTCGACCCCGCTGGGCCGCTTCGTCGGCTACTGGGTGCGCGACGGCGCCAACCTGACGGCTGAACAGGGCGAGGACGGCGAGTTCGAGGAGGCCTTCTTCACCACCAGCTTCACCAGCGGCAAGCCGGCGATCCTGGAGCCCTATTCCGACAATGTCGCCGACGGCGGCCAGCAGAAGATGGTGCTGATGACCTCGATCACCTACCCGGTGATCGCCAATGGCAAGACCGTGGGCGTGATGGGCGCGGACCTGGCGCTGGGCGACATCGCCGCGCGCCTGAACGCCATGAGGCCCTTCGACGACGGCCGCGCCATGCTGGTCTCGCCGGGCGGCCTGTGGGTCAGCCACCCCGACGCGGCCCTGCGGATGAAGGCCTATGCCGATCCGGGCCTGGATATCGTCAAGCAGGTGATGGCCGACGGCAAGCCGGCCCTGATCGAAGGCGTCAAGCTCAACGGCCACAAGGCCCAGCGCCTGGTGGCGCCGGTCCGGCTGGCCTCGGGCGCGACCTGGGCGGTGGTGGCCGACGTCTCCGAGGCGGCCTTGTTGGCGCCGGCGCGCAAGCTCGCTTTGGGCCTGGCGATCGGCGGCCTGGTGCTGCTGGCCGCCGCCCTGTCGGTGCTGGCTGTCGCATCGCGCAAGCTGATCGCCAGGCCCCTGCTGGGCCTGCGGGCCGCCGTCGGCCAGCTGGCCGAACACCGCTATGATCAAGCCGTGGCCGAGACCGAACGCGCCGACGAGATCGGGGCCATCGCTCGCGCCCTGGAGACCCTGCGCGCCGAGCTGGCCCGCGCCCAGGCGCTGCGCGACGAACAGGACGCCCTGCGCCGCGCCGCCGACGCCGACCGCGACCGCGCCGCCGCCTTGACCCTGTCGATCGACGAGCAGGCCACCGTGGTCCGCCAGGTCGGCGAGGCCCTGGCCGCCGTGGCCGAGGGCGACCTCTCGCGCCGCATCGCCGGGCCGTTCGCGGACGTCTACGAGCCGCTGCGCGCCGACTTCAACACCGCCGTCCAAAGCCTGGAGCAGGCCATCGGCGAGATCGCCGAGGCCGCCGACGCCATCGGCGCGGCCAGCGACACGCTCTCGCGGTCCTCGACCGAACTGGCCCGTCGCACCGAGCGCCAGGCCCAGGGTCTGGAGCGCGCCTCGGGCTCGCTGAACGCCGTGACCGGGGCCATGGGCGAAGTGGCCGGCGGCGCCGACGAGACCCGCCGCCTGGTCGCCTCGGCCCGGGGCGAGGCCGACGAGGGTGGCAGTGTCGTCACCGAGGCCGCCCGCACCATGGGCGACATCGACGCCTCCTCGCGCCAGATCGGCGACATCGTCGGCCTGATCGACGAGATCGCGTTCCAGACTAACCTGCTGGCGCTGAACGCCGGTGTTGAGGCCGCGCGGGCTGGCGAGGCCGGTCGCGGCTTCGCGGTGGTGGCCCAGGAAGTGCGGGCCCTGGCCCAGCGCTCGGCGGACTCGGCCAAGCAGATCAAGGGGCTGATCAGCCAGTCCAACAGCCGGGTCGAGGCCGGCGTGGCCCAGGTCGAGCGCACCGGCGCGGCGCTGCACGGCGTGGCGGGGCGGATGGCCAGCATCGACGCGGCGGCGACCCGGATCGCGTCGAGCGTGCGGGAGCAGGCGCAGGACCTGACCTCGGTCAATGCCGAGGTGTCGGCGATCGAACGCTTCACCCAGGAGAATCTGGCGATGGTGGATCAGGCGCGGCTGGCCGACGAGGCGCTGGCGGGCGAGGGCGCGCGGCTGATGGAACTGGTGGGACGGTTCAGGCTGGGGCGCGAGCGCGGGCGTAGGGCGGCTTAGCGCCCCCTCCGTCACGTCGCCTATCGGCGCCGCGCCACCTCCCCCGCAAGCGGGGCAGGAGGAAACATCTTCTCCTCACCCGTGAAACGGGGGAGGTGGATCGCTGCGGATACGCAGCGAGACGGAGGGGGCGCTACACCGCTACTCCGCCGCCACCACCGCCTCGACCACGTGCGCGCGGTACAGCACCGCCAGCAGGTCCGTCTGGGTGATCACCCCGATCAGCCGCCGCTCCCCATCCACCACCATCGCCTCATGGGTATGGCCGCTCGACAGGATCGGCAGCAGGGCCGCGATCGGGGTGGTCTCCATCACCTTGTGCACGAACGGATCCAGCGCCGCCTCGACGGTGCGGTGGCGGTTGGTCTGCAGCTCGGCGCGGCGGGCCATGCCGATGACGCGGTTGTCGGCGTCGACCACGGGGGCGGCGCGCAGGTCGTGTTCGCGCAGGTAGGCCAGGGCGCTCTCGCCGGTCTGGTCGTGGTGCAGGCTGATGACGTCCCGGGTCATCACCTGGCCGCACAGGATCTGGGCGTGCAGGCGTTGGGCGGCCGACAGCTCGACCTGCCGGAAGAGGGCGTCCAGGTCGTCGCGGCTGACGTCCAGCAGCTCGCCGTAGCGGGCCAGGGCCGCGTCCAGGTCGACGGCGCTGTAGCCCACGGCGCGAGGCGGCGGGGCGGGCGCGCGGTGGGGGTAGGAGTGACCGGTGATCCGGCCCCAGGCCATGCCGGCGGCGGTCAGCAGCAGGCTGTCCACGGCCACCGGATTGAGCGCGAACAGGTAGCCGGCCTCGGCCACCTTGGGTCCGCCGATCACGCAGATCAGGGCCACGGCGCCGCCCGGCGGGTGCAGGCAGCCCAACAGCATCATGGTCCCGATCGCCAGCCCCACGGCCAGCGGCGCGGCGACCAGGGTCTGCGGGACCAGCATCGCCACCGTGATGCCGATGAAGGCCGAGACGATGTTGCCGCCCAGGACGCTGCGCGGCTGGGCCAGCGGACTGGCCGGCACGGCGAACACCAGCACCGCCGACGCCCCGATCGGCGCCACCAGCAGCGGGTGCAGCCAATCTCCTCCGCCGACCGCGAAGCGTCCCAGCAGACCCGCGAACAGCAGGCCCAGCAGGGCGCCGGCCCCGCCGCGCAGGGCGTCCACCGGACGGATCGGGCTCTTGCCGCGGACGAAGGCGTGGAGAGAAGTCATCGGACGGCGCTCATAGACCGAAAGCCCGCGCCGGTCCTTTCGATTTTTGTACAGGCTGTTCAAGGAAAGCCGGCATCGCGGCGCGCATTGACTCCGGACTATTTAAGATTGAGCGTCCCCGGTTCCTGCAGTTGGTATGCGGACAGAGGGGCTTCATGGGTATTCGGGGTAAGGCAGTTGTCGCGGTCGTCGCGCTGGGGGTCCTGGCGGCGTCGGGCGCCCGGGCCGAGAACGCCAAGGGCGAGGAGACCCTGGCCAAGATGCTGGAGGGACGCACGGCGCTGGCCAGCGTCAACTGCATCGATACGCGCAAGATCATCACCACCCAGGTGATCAACGGCACGGCCATCGTCTACCGCCTGCGCGGCAGCCCGACGCTGTACGTCAACCGCCCGACGTCCGGCGCGGACTCGCTGAACTCGAACAACACGATGATCGTCGGCGACACCCCCACCCTGTGCGAGGGCAACAACCTGTTCACCGGCGACAATGGCGGCCGCGGGGCCAGCGCCGGCTACAATGGCAGCGTCCAGCTGGGCGCCTTCATCCCGTGGCCTAAGCCCTAGACTTCCGGCAGCGTCGGCTGGTGGGCCAGGGGCTTGATGTCCGGGTCCATCCACCAGCGGCGCGCCTCGACCGAGAACAGCCGCTCGCGCGACCAGTGCGTGAGCGGCCAATCCTTGTCGCCCAGCGGCGTCTCCAGCAGCAGGGCTGCGGCCTGCGCGTCCGAGGTCCCGGCCGGCAGGGCCGCCTCGAAGGCGCGGATGGCGGCCAGATAGGCCTGGGTGATGGTCTCGTGATAGCCCATCGTCTCGGTGTTCTTGCCGCCGACCGCGACATTGTAGGTGCGGATCACCCACGGCAGGTCGCGTTCCAGATTGGCGTTGCGCAGACGCACCAGCTTCAGGGTGGCGGTCAGGTGGGCGGCGTGGGTCCACTCAGCCTTGGGCAGGCTGCGGTCCAGCAGGCCCTCGACCAGGGCGGCGATCTCGGCGTCGGTGTAGCTCATGCAACGATCGTGTAACCGAACTCTGCTTTAAACGCGTACAGTTCCCTTGCGTCAGGTGTTCGCCATGAACGTCACGTCCTCGACCTTCGCCGCTTCGCTGTCGCTGGCCAAGGTGCTCACGCCCGTCGATCCGTCGAAAACGGATGAGACCAAGACGGGCGAGGCCAAGGACGCTTCGCCGACCTCGGCCTATGGCGCGGCCAAGGAGGGTTCGACGCCCGGCCAGGACGTGGCCAAGAAGCTCAAGGACATGAGCAAGGCGCTGATCGCCCTGACCCTGATCCAGGACCCGGTGGAGCGCGCCAAGGCGGCGGCCAAGCTCTACAAGGACTATTCGCAGGTGGCCAAGGACTATGCCGACGCCTCGTCCGGCGACCGCGCGGCGGCCCAGGCCCAGAGCGACCAGAACGCGGCCCAGAATGCGGCTCAGGCGGCGGGCCAGCCGGTCGATCCGAACGCCCCGCCGCCGGTCGCCGCCGACGGGACGCCGATCCCGGTCGATCCGCAGGCCCAGGCCGCGCCTCAGGCCCAGGTCGTCGCGCCCGACGCGGCCGCCGCCCAGCTGGCCCAGCCGACCACCACCCCGCTGATGATGTCGGGCGCCAAGCCGCGCTTCGCCGCCGACCTCTACATGGAAGAGATCAAGACCTTCGCCGGCGCCGCCAAGCAGATGTACGAGGCCGCCGTCCAGGAGGCCAAGTTCAAGAAGCTGGCCGGCAAGGACGACAAGGCCCCCGGCGCCGACGACATGGAAGACGCCAAGAAGACCCTGACCGAAGCCGCCAAGGCGGTGGAGGGCCCCGATGCGACGGATGAAGTCCAGATGCCGAAGGGGGCGGGGTCGGTGGTGAGCATCAGCGCTTAACAGGATTTCCCTCTCTCATAGAGAGAGGGAGCTTGTCCCAGCTAGAACGCATTACTCCACCGCACCTGCTCGGGCAGCGGCAGGCTCGCCTCGAACACCAGGCCCTCGGGCCGGAAATCGAACTTCGCCTGGCCCTTCTGCTCGCGCCGGATCGAGCTCTCGATCAGCCGTGTCCCAAACCCCGGCTGGGCCGGCGGGGTCACCGGCGGGCCGCCCGTGTCGCGCCACGTGAACACAAGATTATCCGTCACCGGATCGCGCTTCCAGCTCACCTCCACACGCCCCGTCGGCGCCGACAGCGCGCCGTACTTGGCGCTGTTTGTGGCCAGTTCGTGGAACACCATCGAGAGGCCCACCGCCGTGTGCGGGGCCAGCGCCACCTCGGGCCCGGAGCGGTCGACGCGGTCGACATAGGCGCCCAGGCTGGCCTCGACCAGCGCGCCCATGTCGGCCTCGCGCCAGCCGGTGCGGGTCAGCAGGTCGTGTGCGCCGGACAGCGCGATCAGCCGGTCGGTGAACACCTCGACCGGCGCGCCGGGCGTCTTGGCGAAGGTCTGGCGGGCCAGGGCCTGGACCGTGGCCAGGGTGTTCTTCACCCGGTGGTTCAGCTCGTTGATCATCACGCCCTGGCGGTCCTCGCGGGCCTTCAGTTCGCGGGAGGCCTCGCGCAGGGCGGCATGGACGGCGGCGATCTCCTCCAGGCCGTCGGGATCGGCGGGCGGCAGGGTCTCGCCGCGGCCGATGACGCCGGCGTCCGAGACCAGACGCCCCATCTCGGCGTTGATGCGGCGCGAATAGACCAGCGACAGGCCCAGGCCCAGCACCAGCAGCAGCAGGAAGATCCCGGTGCCCAGCGCCACCGAGCGGTTGATCGTGCTGGCCAGGTCCTGGCGCGGGATCGACACCACCAGGGTCCAGCCGGTCTGGGGCGAGCGGGTATAGGCGACCATGGTCGGCACGCCTTCCAGGGAGGTGCTCTTGCTGACCCCCTCGGTGGAGTGGCGGAGGTTCTCCTCCATGTCCTTGGAGGCCAGGCTGCCGGTGAACCGGTCGTTCAGGCGCGAGCGGGCGATCACGTGGCGGTGGTTGTCCAGCAGGGTGGCGACCCAGCTGTCGGGCACGCGCTGCTGGCGGAAGACGGACGTGAACGAGGCCGAGTCGACCACGTAGGACAGGACGTAGAACTTGCCCTTGACCATGATCGGCGCGCCGACCGTGATCACCGGCTTGCCGGCCACGGGGCCTTCCAGCAGGTCGGAGACCTTGCTGCGCCCGGCCGCGAAGGCCGTGGCCTCCTCGCGGGTGCGCTTGATCCGGGGCAGGGGCGCGCCATAGGGCTTGAGCGTATTGACCACCTGCTGGCCGTCGGCGTCGGCGACGACGATCCAGCCGGCGCGGCGCTCCATGGCGCGGCGGGCGCGGGCGTGAAAGGCGGCCCAGTCGCCGTTGATCAGGGCCTGGTCGGTGGCCAGGGTCTCGGCGACCGAGACGCCGACGGCCGCCTGGCGGTCGACGGCGCCGTTCAGGGCCCGGGCGGTGGTGACCAGCTGCTGATACAGCTGCCCGCGCGACTCGCGGTCGGCGCCGGCCAGCAGGAAGCCCATCGACAGCAGGGCAGGGACCAGCAGGCTGACGGTCAGGAGCACGAGCCGGCCGCGCACCGAACTGGCGCGCCGCCGAATGCCGAAGCCTTCGCGATCCTGCGTTTGCATGCCTGGGCGGACCCGCCATGACGAGCGCGTCTTGCCGCCCTCAGAACTTGTATAGCGAAGCGAGTCGCGCCTCGCGTCTCAAAAATCAGTCTTCGCGGTTAACGAGCGTGGCCGTAGCCGCTTCGGGGTTTTGTGCGTTATGAACAGCGCCATGAAGAACCTGCCCAATATCCTGACCGGCTCGCGCCTCGTGATGGCGCTGTTCATGTTCATCGCCCTGGCGGCCGCGGCGGGCGCCGTGCCGTATCTGAGTGAGACCCTGACGGCGGAAACCCAGCTGCGGCTGGAGCGCTGGGCGTTCTACGCCTTCGTCGTCGCCTCGGTGACCGACTTCTTCGACGGCTGGCTGGCGCGCAAGCTCGACGCGGTCAGCGTCTGGGGCGCGATCCTCGACCCGATCGGCGACAAGATCCTGGTCTGCGGCGCCCTGCTGGGCCTGATGGCGCTGGGGCCCAACAACATGGTCGTGCTGCCGGCGGGCCTGATCCTGTTCCGCGAATTCACGGTCAGCGCCCTGCGCGAAGTCGGCGCCGGCAAGGGCGTCAAGCTGCCGGTGACCCTGCTGGCCAAGTGGAAGACGACCCTGCAGCTGGTGGCCATCGGCGCGGAGCTGATCCTGGCCAGCTGGGGGGCGTTTGCTCTGCCGCTGGAGCCGAGCGTGATGGGCGGCTTCACGGTGGTGGCCCACGGGCTGCTGTGGCTGGCGACGCTGGTGACGCTGATCACTGGGGCGCAGTACTGGGAAGCGGCGCGGAAGGCGCTGGGCTGAAGCGACGCCGACAGGTCTCTCTCCTCCCCCTTTGGGGGAGGGGGACCGCCGGAACGGCGGTGGAGGGGCCAGCGCCGGCCGACTCATGACCTGCCCCCTCCGTCACGGCGCGCTTCGCGGCCGCGCCACCTCCCCCAAGAGGGGGAGGAGAGTTTTGACGCTCCGCTGAACTTCTGGCGTCATCCCCCGTTCCCCCTGCACAGCTTCGGGGAACCTGCACATTGACCCTCCACCAAGGCCTCGCGTTCGGTCTGATCGCGGCCACCATCGCCGCCTTCGTCTGGGGGCGGTGGCGCTATGACCTGATCGCCTTGGGCGCCCTGGCCGCCGGCATGGCCATGGGGCTGATCCCGGTGAAGGCGGCGTTCGAGGGTTTCGCCAACGACATCGTCATCATCATCGCCAGCGCCCTGGTGCTGTCCGCCGCCGTCGCGCGCTCGGGGATCGTCGACCTCGTCATGGCCCCGCTGCTGCCCAAGCTGAAGGACGAGCGCACCCAGGTGCCCGTCCTGGCCGGCACGACCGCGGTGCTGTCGATGGCCACCAAGAACGTCGGGGCCCTGGCCCTGATGATGCCCAGCGCCCTGCAGATCGCCCGTCGCACCGGTGTCTCGCCCGGACGCCTGTTGATGCCGATGAGCTTCGGCTCGCTGGTCGGCGGGCTGGCGGTGCTGGTCGGCACCTCGCCCAACATCATCGTCTCGGAGGTTCGCCAGGAGGCCCTGGGCCAGCCGTTCAGGATGTTCGACTTCTTCCCGGTCGGCGGCGTGCTGACGGTGATCGCCATCGCCTACCTGACCTTCGCCTACCGTCTGCTGCCGCGCGATCGCCAGGCGGCCATCGATGTCGACGCGGCCCTGGCGGCCAGCGCCTATGTCACCGAGGTCGAGGTCCCGGAAGGCGCCGAGGTCGGCAGCGTCAGCGCGCTGAAGAAGGCCGGCGAGGGCGCGGTGTCGGTCGTGGCCATCCTGCGCGGCCGCAAGCGGATCGAGGCCCCGCACGCCAACCTCAAGATCCACCCCGGCGACGTCCTCCTGCTGGAGGGCGAGCAGCAGGCGCTGAACCAGCTGATCGTCGCGGCCAAGCTGCGCTTGCGCGACGCCGACCGGCCGGTGGCCATGAAGGAGCCGACCGAGGAGGTCCGCGTCGTCGAGGCGGTGATCGGCGGCGAGAGCGACCTGATCGGCCAGTCGGCCCGCAGCGTCACCCTGTCGGACACCCACGGGGTCAACCTGCTGGGCGTTTCCCGCAGCGGCCACCGCATGGCCGGGCGCCTGGCGACCATCCGCCTGAAGGCCGGGGACATCCTGGTCCTGCAAGGCGCCGAGCAGTCGCTGCCGGGGGCTCTGCAGGCTCTGGGTCTGCTGCCGCTGGCCGAGCGCGAGGTGCGGCTGGGCGGCGTGCGCCACGCGCTGCTGCCGGTGGCGATCCTGGCGGTGGCCATGGCGCTGGTGGCGACGGGCCTGGTCCCGGTGGCGGCCGGCTTCTTCGGCGCGGCGGTGCTGGTGGTGGCCGTCGGCGCCCTGCGGATGCGCGAGGCCTATGCGGCGCTGGAGGCCCCGGTGCTGGTGCTGGTCGCGGCCCTGATCCCGGTCAGCGACACGGTGCAGAAGACCGGCGGCGCCGACCTGATCTCGGCCTGGCTGTCGGGCGCCTTCCACGGCCTGCCGCCGATCGCCACCCTGACGGCGATGATGGCCGTGGCCATGGCCGCCACGCCGTTCCTGAACAACGCCGCCACCGTGCTGATCGCCGCCCCGATCGGCATGGGCGTGGCCCAGCGGCTGGGGCTGTCGCCCGATCCGTTCCTGATGGCCGTGGCGGTGGGGGCGGGCTGCGACTTCCTCACGCCCGTCGGCCACCAGTGCAACACGCTGGTGCTGGGGCCGGGCGGCTACCGGTTCGGCGACTATGCGAGGCTTGGCGCGCCGCTCAGCGCGTTGATCCTGCTGATCGCGCCGTGGCTGATCGCGTGGGTGTGGCCGTTCGCGAAGTAGTCAGCGGCAGGGCCTCCTTCTCCTCCCCCTTTGGGGGAGGGGGACCGCCGAACGGCGGTGGAGGGGGACAGCGCCGCGCCAATGGGGCCTGACTAGCCCCCTCCCTCTCGTCGCGTATCCGCCCCCCTCCACCCCCCCCAAGAGGGGGAGGAGAGTCTTTCCATCGCCTCGACCATCTCCGGCTCCGGCGCGCCGTCCAGCAACCACGCCGGCTCCGACGCCAGGCGTTCCTCAGGCGGTCGCTCCGCCCGCATCATCGACGCCAGCCAGCTGGCGCCTGTTTCCCGCAGAACCATCGTCGTCTCCTCGCGATGATGCTTCTGAGAATGAATTGCAATTACGACTCCCGCAAGGCCCTAATCGTCGCCCTAGTCATGGGGGGGCTATCGACGCGGCAGATGCACCGCGCGGCGGCGCGAGGCCTCGCGTTCCAGCGGGGTGATCACCTCGGCGACCTGCCGGCGCTGGGCGGGCGTGCCGGTGATGTCCAGGCGGCGGGCGTTGGACAGCAGGGTGTTCAGCTCGGTGTCCGTCAGGGTGGGAATCTTCTCGATCAGGGTCATGCCGAACTCCCAATGTTTTTGTGCTGTTTCGCCGGTCTTTTGGCAGGTCTCGCGCCGACAAAGAGGGCGTTAAGCAAGGCAACGCTCGAATCGCCGCTCGGGGTCCGAGATTCACCGCAAGTAGACCGGAAATTATTTCCTTGATTTTCGAGGCGGAATTTCTGATTATCCCGTATCGAATTCGCTGCCGCTCGGCCTGCTATTCCTTGCTCCCGTGGTGGAGCGCCGGACGCGCCTTCCGAACTTCCAACGAAATTTGATCGTCGATCGGGACGTTTTCGGCCGACGAACACCTATGACTACAAGGATATCCATCATGGCTACTGGCACCGTGAAGTGGTTCAACTCCACCAAGGGCTTTGGCTTCATTCAGCCGGACAACGGCGGCGCGGACATCTTCGTGCACATCTCGGCCGTCGAGCGTGCGGGCCTCGGCTCGCTGAACGAAGGTCAAAAGATCTCGTTCGAGCCGGAAGTCGACCGCCGCAGCGGCAAGACCTCGGCCGGCCAACTGCAAGCGGTCTAATCGACCTCAAGCGGTTGGACCCACGGGTTCAAGGGAACAGGCCAGCGCTCGCGCTGGCCTGTTTTCGTTTGGGGGTACCCCTGAAAACCCTCTCTCATAGAGAGAGGGAGGGACCCACGCCGCAGGCGTGGGAGGGTGAGAGGTTTCACCGCCAGCCGGCAAACCCGAGCCCTTTCCGCCGACGCCCTTCGTCCTAGTCACTGCCTTGTCCGGAGAGGGTGTAACCTCTCACCCTCCCACCGCTGGGCGGCGGGCCCCTCCCTCTCTCTATGAGAGAGGGAATCCGAGCTTGACGCCAACCCCTCCCGGCGCTTTCCAATCCCCGCATGGTCAGGCTCCTTGCCGCATTGATGTCCGTCCTGCTGCTAGCCGCCTGCGGCTCGCTGCCGCGTGAGACGTTCACGGCCACCGACCTGGCCGGCGAGGCGCCGCAGGGGATGAACGACATCCGCTTCAACGCCAGCGACGCGACGGCCGGTATCAAGTTCGCCGAGGCCGCGCGGACCCGGCGCGCGCACCAGAAGACCTTCGACGTGCTGGCCATTTCGGGCGGCGGCTCGAACGGCGCCTACGGGGCCGGGATCCTGGTCGGCTGGAGCAAAACCGGCGAGCGGCCCGAGTTCGACATCGTCACCGGCGTCTCGACCGGGGCCCTGACCGCGCCGTTCGCGTTCCTGGGTCCTGACTGGGACCGCCGCCTGACCGAGGCCTATACCAGCCCGGCCGCCGAGAAGATCCTGGAGCGGCGCGGCATCGACCTGCTGTTCAAGCCCGGCTTCTACGACACCAAGGCGCTGCGCAGCCTGGTCGAGAAATATGTCGATCCGCCGCTGCTGTACGCCATCGCCATGGAGCATGCGCGCGGCCGGCGCCTGCTGATCGCCACCACCAATCTCGACACCGAGGAGACGGTGATCTGGGACATGGGGGCCATCGCCGCCCGCGGGGATGCGGCCTCGCTGAAGCTGTTCCAGGACATCCTGGTGGCCTCGTCCAGCATCCCGGGCGTGTTCCCGCCGACCCTGATCGAGGTGCAGGGCAAGGGCCGGGCGCTGTCGGAGATGCATGTCGACGGCAGCGTCACCATCCCGTTCTTCGTGGCCCCGGAGTCGCTCTTGCTGTGGACCGCGCCCAAGGTCGGCGAGGCGCGGCCGGGCCATGTGCGGGTGATCGTCAACGGCAAGGTCGGCGGGGCGTTCGGCTTCACCCGGGGCGGCACCCTGTCGGTGGTGGGCCGCTCGTGGCTGACCATGAGCAAGGCCCTGCTGCGCACCCACCTGACGGCCAGCGCCGCCTTCGCCCGCCGCAACGGCGGCAGCCTGCTGTACGCGGCCATTCCCGACGACGCGGCGGTCGACACCTCGGGCCTGGACTTCAGCGCCGACAACCGCCTGACCCTGTTTGAGCTGGGCCGCCGTCGCGCCGAGATGGACGTCGCCTGGACCGAGCCGACGATCCCCGAAGCCGCGCCGCCCGCCGTGCCCGTCGTTACGGCGCCGCCTACTGGGCTGGCGGCCAGTCCGCGGGCGGGGCGCCGGTGAAGTCGGCCATCTGGGCGTCGTAGGCCTTCCGGAAGGCCGGGCGGCCGGTGCAGCGCGCCAGATAGGCGGCCAGCTTCGGATACTCGGCCAGCATCTCCTCGGGCACGCTGCGCAGGATGTCGGTCATCAGGATATCGCCGGCCGAGAAGCGGTCGCTGTCCAGGAACGGGTTGTCGCCCAGGCGCGTCTGCAGCTCGCCCAGCCGCTGGCGGACCCAGCCCTCGACGCGGGGGCGATGGCCTTCGGTCCAGGCCTGGCCGGCGCAGAAGATGTTCAGCTCGGCCAGCATGGCGATCGGGGTCTCCATGGTGTTCAGGGCGCAGAACATCCAGGTCTGGACCCGCGCCCGGCCGGCGGGATCGCGCGGCATCAGGGCCTCGTGCTGCTCGGCGATGTGCAGCACGATCGCGCCGCTCTCGAACATCTCGACCTCGCCGTCGGCATAGGCCGGGACCTGGCCGAACGGCTGCCAGGCGCGGTAGGCGGTCTTGTCCTCCAGCTTGATCAGCGCGGCGTCATAGGTCTGGCCGACCTCCTCCAGGGCCCAGCGGACCCGCAGGTCGCGGACATAGCCGCGGGCGACGTCGGGCACCCAGGCATAGGCGGAAACAGTAGCGGTCTGGGCGTTCATTGGACGGTCTCCAGATAGGCGGTGAGCTTGTCGAGCAGGCTGTTCCAGCCGCCGGTGTGGCTGTCGCGGGCCTCGATCGTCTTGAACGGCGCCTGATGGAAGCGGAACAACGTGCGGCCGCTGGCCAGGCCCTGGAAGGTGACCGTGACCAGGTTGTCGACGTCCCAGGCGCCGTCGTCCCACTTGAACGTCATGACGATGCGTTCGTTCGGGACGATCTCCTGGTAGACGCCGGACTTCCAGACCTCGCGGCCCTCCTCGCTCTTCATGCCGTAGCGATAGGCCCCGCCGACGCGGAAATCCTGCTCGACGCCGATCGGCTCGAAGGTCTTGGGACCCCACCATTTCATCAGGTGTTCGGGCTTGGTCCAGACGCGGAACACCAGCTCTGGCGGGGCGTCGAAGAGGCGTTCGATCAGGAGCTCGTCGTCCTGGATCAAGACGGTCTCGGTCATGCGTCGCGGTCCTTGTTCTTGGCTTCCTCGGCCTGGAGCTCGGCCAGGTAGTCGGCCATGCGGTCGAAGCTGGCGTCCCAGAAGCGGCGGTAGTGGTCGATCCAGCCGTAGGCGCGCTTCAGGGCCTCGGGCTCCAGCTTGCAGGGGCGGGCCTGGGCCTCGCGCGAGCGGCTGATCAGGCCCGCGCCCTCCAGCACCTTCAGGTGGCGGGAGACGGCGGGCAGGCTGATCGGCAGCGGCTCGGCCAGCTCGCCGACCGTCGCCTCGCCCTCGGCCAGCCGGCTCAGCAGCGAGCGGCGGGTCGGGTCGGCGAGAGCGGCGAAGGTGGCACTGAGCTGATCGGTCGGCACCGATC